>Ga0315289_10002972_pt1 | contig 25807 bp, 33 predicted proteins | sample YL17G11_40_MG_FD_203452 | JGI IMG/M metagenome (GOLD analysis project Ga0315289, IMG submission 203452) | Sediment microbial communities from Yellowstone Lake, YNP, Wyoming, USA - YL17G11_40 | ecosystem: Environmental > Aquatic > Freshwater > Lake > Sediment | place: USA: Wyoming | collected...
TATAGTGTTATCTCGCCCTCCCCCGGACCCCCGCCGGCTATACCCGGCCTCCATTCTAAGTGGCTATTTCAGGCGACTTTCACCCTAATTATACCTTTTTTCCGATTTTCCCGAATTCTATACCAAGAACTCTGGGACAGATAAATGCACATTTTACGCAATTTATTCTCCACCTCAGTATAGAAACCCCGAATTTGATAGTTTAGTGCGTTTACACCCCCAAAATCTGTTAGTCTGCATAAAATAACCCTCTGCGGGCTCGCTGCCGCGTTTTCTCCTCTCCCCGGCGCGCCGCGCGCCCGGATTCTATACTGTATTTGCAGGTTCCCGATTGGCTCGTTTGGTTTTTGGTCGGTGTCTGCACGGTTGCCCATTTCCGCGGGGCGAAATTTGACAAGGGGGCAAGCCTCGGGTAGGCTATCTACAGAAAAGGAGGACCGCCCATGAGCAAGCGCAAGCGCACCCCGGAGGGCTTCCGCCGGAAAGCCTATCAGGCGTTGGAGCGCCTGGCCAAAGCCGAGGGCATGAGCCGGGCGACGCTGGACAAGTTCAAGAAACTTTCCCTGGTTATCGAGTCCTGTTGCCGCGACGGAAGCTGGACCGGGCTTCGGCGGGTTGCCCAGCTCATCATCAAGGAATTCGATTACGTCACGGCGCGGCGGGTGGAGGAGATATTGGTCATCCTTTCCGCCTGCCTCAAGGTCGAAATCGGCTGCCGGGCGCGGGCCGAAGCCTGGAAGCTTGGCGTGGAGACCCGCAAGGCGCTGGCCAGGAGGCGGTGAGGCGTTCATTCCTGTAGTTTTTCGACCAGAAGGACAAGCGCTTCTTTGACGTTCATCTCAGTAACTCCGGGTAATCCTCCAACACCTCAATAGGAACGGGCAGGCCCAGTTGCCAGGCCCTTTCGACCAGTAGGCGATGACCTTTTTGATTAAAGGGGTCTATTCGCGCGTACTCAATTTCCCAGTGGTATTCCGGGTAGAGCTTAAGCAGTTCTTCCCGGATTTCCCGGATGGCGCGATACTCGGCATCTCTGGCCCAATGCAGTTTCTTTTCCAGTTTCTTGAAGGCCCGCGCCTGGCCGGGGGCCATTTGCGAATAGTCGCCTTTGGCTGGGTAGTTGGCCGGCGGCCAGAGCCCGCCGAGGCCCTCTTTGACTGCAATCCTTTGCTCATAGTAATCAGGTTCAGGTTCAAGGAACACCGCCAGAGGCGTTTGCCACGCCTCTTTCCTGTAGGGTATCATTTCCTGCTTCTCCCCATCGCCCCCAGCAGCGGCGGGAGTAGTATAATCGCTGCCCCGATGCCCAGGGCCAGCAGCGCGGTCCCCTTGATTCCCTCCAGGATGCCAATGGGCGAGAACGGGTTGTTCACGTCGGTTACCTTTTCCCAGAACTCGGCCTTCTCCTCGCGTTTCAGGAGGTCAGTCTGGGCCTCATTGTATTCCTGCATGGCGATGCCGTAGCTGGCCTGCCCGGAATTGTCAACCTTGTCGGCCTGGTAGAGGTTCAGCCGGCTCTGGTAAAGCCCCTCGAAGCTCTTGACCATGCGCAGGACGTTATCGCGCTTGTCCCCGCCGGCCTGGATGTGGTTACTCAGCGCCGGGTCCATGACCTGCCAGGCGCGCATCAGGGCCTGGGCGTAGGCCGGGCCGTTCTTGGCGAGGGCCGAGCCCTCGGGGGCCAGGGTTGCGGCGGCCCGGATTTCGTTTTCCAGGTTTTGGAGCTTGGTTCTCAGGGCGTTAAACGCCTCCACGTCAGAGTCGTAGTCGCCGTGGAGCCCGAGGTATTGGTTTCTAATCATGGCGATGTTCTCCCGGCCAGTTGACGTGGGCCTTTGACGCGCGCATGGCGTCCACTAGCCCCTGCATGTTTATCCGCCCGTCGGGCAGCGAGCCGCGGTAGTGAACCTCGGTCTTGTGGTCGAGGTCATTCTCGTCCTGGCGGTCGCCGTGGATGCGGCCGTCCTTAAGGCGAAAATCGCAGCCGGCGACGTAGACCGGGGAGGCGCCCATGTACCAGGCCAGCCACACGGCTATCTCGCCGCTCAGGTCGTATTTCCACGGCCGGGGAAGCTCGCGCTGGTGCTTTTGCCGGCCGGGGGGCAGCACTGCCGGGCCGGTGAAACACCACAGGTTGGCGTAGCCCTCCTGGGATTGTCGGCCGAGGACGTACTGGGAGCCGGGCATGATGAAACTGACGCCGGGGTAGTCGCGGGGGTTGACCAGCGGCCAGAAGGCCGGGTCGCCGCCCGAGGCCAGGTAGTGGCAGGGGTATTTCAGGATGGAAAAGTTCACGCCGATTACCGGGGCCTCGTCGAAGATGCCCGGCTGGTCGGCCAGGTCGCGGGCCAGCCACGGGGAGCGGCAGGTGACCACGGCTGGCGAGCCGCGCAGCGCGTCCTTGAAGCGCTTCTCGAACTCCTGGTCCAGGGCGTTGTGGATGTCCCATTCGTACCCCGGCCGCCACTCAAACCGCAACAACGTCCGCCTCCTTAAGGTCAAAGAGCAGCGAAAAGAGCGGCTCCCTGACAATCAACCCCTCCGCGTAGAGATAGCAGCCCAGGCGCTTGCGCCAGCGCAGGCCGAAATCGCCGCCGGGCACGTCCCGCACCAGCCGGGCGAGCGTCGCCTGGATGCAGGAGAGCCGGAGGGCATCGGCGGGCAGTTCCTCGACCAGGCGTTCGGCCAGGTCCAGGGCCTCGACTGGGTCTTGTCCCGGAGCGGCCGGGGACTTATCGGCGGCGAGTCTCCGCCGGGCCTGCCCGTAGGCCCCGCGAAGCTCGACCAGGGAGGCGGTCAGGTCCATGATAGCGACCCGAGTAGCCTTTGGGCCTCAGTCAGGATGCGAGCGGCTTCTTCCCACTCGCGGGCCAGTTTGGTTTTGGCCTTTTTATCAAACTCATCGGCCTGAAAGAAGCACAGGTCCGCCATGATTTCGATGGTTTTATCCAGCCCCTTTTCCCTGACGATGTCGTAGAGCGCATCTTCGGCGTCGTAGACCTTTGGCATGGCGGCACCTCCTTATTCCAGCATCTTGAGCAGCATCTCGACCAGCGGCCCCTTGAACAGCCCGCCGACCGAGGCGGCCAGGATGATTATCCCTACAAGTTCCACTCGCCGCAAGCGCTTGTCCAGGTCTTTGAGCACGTCCACCAGGGCGGAGTGCGCCGGGCAGGACTTGCCCGGCTCGGCCTCGACGGCCAGGAGTTGCGCAAGGTGTTTTGCGGTCATTTGATGGTCCCCAGATTGAGGGCCGCTTTCCTGACGCTTTCGGCCAGCCAGGAGTTGGCCTGGACGTTGGCTAACTGGTCTCGGGTCATCCCGTCGCGGTATTGGCCGGACTTGGCGAATTCCAGCGTCCGGGAAATCCCCAGGGCCACGCGGTTCAGGCCCTCCTGGCGCTTGCCGGCCAGGAACAGGATGATTGCGCCGGCGATTGCGGCAACGCAAACCACAGCGCAAATCAGCAGCAGGTGGGGCATAAGGTAAGCCAGGACCACGAAGCCCGCGGCGGACAGTTCCAAAAGCCCGGCCAGCCAGCGCGGCCAGGTGACCAGCGGGAACTTGATGGCCAGGACCACGGCAAGCACCCCCAGGGCGCCCAGTCCGGCCGAGAGTCCCCAGCATATCTTCTGGCGCCGAGCGATGCTGGCCTTCTCTGCGGCGTCTTTCAAGAGCCGCAACTGCTGCTCCTTCTTGATGATTTCCTGGCGAAGCTCGGCCAGGGAAAGCTGCTCGACGGGCTTGACCGTGCCGGCGGCGTTATCCGGGGGCGTCACTGGCTTCTTTTCGCAGCCGGCCAGGGCCAGGACCAGGACCAGGGGCAGGATGTAGCGCATGGGCTCCTCCTAAGTGGCGTAGGCGGTGGTGACGATGGCGTTTCCGCCGGCGCGCGCCGGGGGCTGCGTCGGCGTCGCCGTGGCCGTCGCCGATTTCGCGCTGTAGACGAAATTGTCGCTGGTTGCCCTGGCGTAGGCTGTGTAACTTGTGCCGTTCGCCAGATTGGCAAGGATTCCATATCCCCAGGCGTTGTACCGCGAGACCGGGATTCGGGCCATGGAGCTGTCATCGGCGTTGTTGCAGATGACAATCTCGTCGGTGGCCGCGTAGCTGCCGGGGTTGGTGATGGTGAAGCGCAGTTCGCCGTTGGTGACCGGGTCGGTCAGTGCCAGGCCGGTCGGGGTGACGATGGTTGCCAGTGCCACGGTTGAGCCGACCCGCCCGGACGTGCCATAGAGCGTCACGCCCACGGCCGCCAGCGCCTTGACCGGATAGATGCCGCAACGGAAAGTGGCGTTGGCCAGGACCGTGTAGCCGTACCAGGAGATGGTTGCCCCCGCGGCGATGCCATATATGCCGGACATCGCAAACATGTAATCCACGGTCGCTGCTGTCGCCTCGGTGCGGTTGTGGACGTAGAACTCGAAGACCACGTTGATGGTCAAGTCAACGCCCGCCGGCGCCACCGCGTATGTTGCATTGGCCGCCGTCCCGAAAACGCAGGTCAGGTTGCCGAGGCTGTGCGTCGTGGCCGTCGAGTAAGTGCTGGTCGTCGGGATAAGGATGAACGGGCCTGCTGAATTGGCATACTTAACCGTCCAGTAGGCCCCGGCCGCGGAGATGATCCCATAGGTCATGGCGATCTGGTACTTGTTGTTGGCGTTGTAGTTGCCGGTCGAGTTCGTGAACACGGACGGGCTTGCCGATGTGCCGCTAATCGTGAGGGTGCTGCCTTTGCTGCTGGCGTCCGCGCTGGCCGGATTGCTCTTGATGCCGGAATTCGCTGCTGTCGCCGAGCCGGCGAACGTGACGGTCACTCCGGCGTTGACGGTCAGATGGCCGTAGCGGTTGCCGGCCCCGGCGGCGCCGCCGGAGGTCTCGCCGAGCGAAATCAGGTTGATGGCAAGCGCCTGCTCGACGGTGAGTAACGCGCCGTTGTAGATGTAGACATTGTCGGTCAGTGCCGGAGCGCCGCCCTTCAGGGCAATCAACCCGGCGATGTTGGTAGACGTGTCAATGTTGAAATTCGGCGCGGCGTAAGTGTTGGCCATGACTCAGCCCTCCTGCTCTGCTGGCTCATGCCATTCGTTGATGCAGGGGGAGTCCAGGCGGACGCCGTTGGGGTAGGTCTCCGGGGCGGACGGACAGGTTAGACCAGCCTGACCAGTTGGACCTGCCTGGACCTCGAAGAACCACCAGGGGGCTACGGCAATCCAGCGCCAGCGGACGGCCTCGATGCCCGGAACGTCGGGGACCAGGCCCCAGGGCGTTTCGCGGCGCGAGAAGGCGATGTGGAACGCGCTCATTATCTTCTCCTAAGTGGCGTAGGCGGTGGTTACGATGACGTTCCCGCCGCGTGTCGGGGTGCACGTTCCCGAGGCATTGTCATCGGCCGCGGGAGTAATCCGCCGGTCGCGTTCGTCGCGGAGCGCCATTGCAACGTAGTAGGTGACCCCCAGGGAGAGATTGTCCAGCACCGCGAAGGGCAGCAGCGTCCGGCGGTGCCAGTTGTTGGCCCCGGCGGCGAAAGCGGCCAGCTTGGCGTTCAAGCCTAAGACGCTGGTGTCCACCATCCAGCAGTATTGCAGGTCGCCAAGCTCCTCGGAGGCCAGGGTGCCCAGGCCGGGGTCGTCGGTGATGAAGCGCATTTGGCCGTCGGTGTTCAGGGCCAGCAGGCCGGAGTTGCCGAACAGGTTCTTGTTGGACAGGTCGCCGGTCAGTGCCGCGCCCAGCCAGGCGCAGTCCCGGAACCAGAGGTGCTTGATGCTGGTGACTACCGCGGGATTCAGGCGGTACTGGGTAGCGGCAATCGAAGATACCAGTTGCACCGGGGCCTCCGGCCAGTCTACTTGGCTGTTCAACGTCCCGATGGCGTATAGCCCGCCGGCCAGGAACATGAGCACCGCCGGGCTGCGCCGGTCCTGGATGGTCAGCGTGGTTATGGTCATGGCGGTCAGGAGTTGCAGGCGTTGGCAGCCCGGCCCCATCGTCAAGTCGGCGGGGTTTACGCCGGTGACCGATACCAGCCGGCCGGTAGCCACGATGTTTGACCCGGCCAGGACCAGGACGCCGGTATTTACGAAGGTCGAGCCCACGTCCAACTCGGCCCCGAAGCTCAGGGTGCCGTTGTTGGTAAGGTTGTTGCGGACGATGAGCAGCCCAGCGGCGGTGATTACCCCGGCGACGATGTACAGGTTCCAGCAGTTGAAGCCCAGGTACAGGGTACAGGTGCCCCCGCCGGTGAACTCGACGGTTGGCCAGCGTTCGGTAGTTGGCGCGGTGATGGTGATGGCCCCGGCGGAGTAGAAGCGCACGATGCTGGCGATGAACTGGCTGTCAAAGAGCAGCACCGTCCCCTGGTTCCAGCTTCCGCCCACGGTAATCAGCGTCGCGCCAGAGAGCAGAAAGTTTTGCCGGAGGATGTTGATGTTGCTATGGGTGAAGCTGCCCCCGATGTTCAACTGCCCGGTGGGGCCGGTGATGGTCCCCACGCCGGAGAACATGGCGTTGGGGTCGGCCCCGCGGGTGGTGAGGTTGCCGGAAATGTTGAGCACGTTGGGGCCGACGTTCAGGGTCAACCCCATGCTATAGCCCGCGCTGCCCAGGGCCAGGTTGCCGGTAATGGACAGGTTGAAGCCGTTCAAGTTGACCGCGCGGCTTTTGCCCACGCCGACCACGCCGCTTTCAAAGGTCACGTTGCCGGCGATGCTTACGTTGGCGGTAAGCTGGTAGTTGATGTTTTGGGCCGCGGCGTTCGACGACCAGGTTTGATTGGCCTGCCAGACGCAGGGATAGAGGTTAATGGTAACGTCTACCGCCGTCAGGTAGATGTGCTGCAAGGGAACCTGCCAGGTGCAGGCCGGGTCGGGGACCAGCGGGTTGGCCCCGACGCCCCGCAGGGAGAGCAGCCCGGCGGTCCAGGCGAAAATGCCCGAGCCGGAGGTCATCTGGCCGTAGACGTAGCAGTTGGACGCCCCGGCGACGTTCAGGGTGAAGGTCTTGGTCGGCGCGGCGACGTAGAGGTTGAAGAAGGAGATGTTGCGGAGCGCCGCCGGGGTGCCCACGATGCCCCCGGTGCCCACAAACTGGAAGCTGGACGTGCCGTAGCCCGCGGCGTTGGTCATTACCCCGGAGACGGCCAGGAGCAGGCTGCGGCCAACCTGGATGGTTGAACTGCCGGCCTGAAAACTGTCCACGGCCAGCCCGGCGGCGAAGCTCAGGTCGCGGGTGACTTGCAGGTTTTGATTGTTGGTCTGGTAGGTTCCGGCGTTAAAGAGCAGGTCGCGGTCCACGACCAGGACATCGGCCTGTTGCAGGGTGCTCCCGGCGACGCTCTTGTTCAAGTCCCATAGCGATTTGCCGGCGGCGGTGAGCACGATTACCCCGGCCGCGGCCGTAAAGTTCACGGTCAGTTGGCTGTTATGGGTGAAGGTCATCCCGGCGGCGAGCTTGAATACCAGCCCGGCGACGGTGAAAGTGCTCCCGGCGACGATGGCCGCCAGGGTATTGGTAAACCCGGTGCAGTCCAGGGTCAGGCAGGCCGGGTTGTTGATGTCTATGTTGCAATTCGGGCTGGCCGCGTCGAAAACCACGTCGTCGGCGTTGGTGGGCACGGCCAGTTCCAGCCAATTGCCGGCCAGGTTCCAGTTGTTGTTGATTGTGGCGCGCCAGGTCCGCGTGGCCACGGCCTACGTCCTCCTGATGGACGAGACGCCGGTAAAGTAGGCGGGCCGCTCCGGCCAGGGGTCATGGGCGCCGGCGACGATGAGCGGGTCAATGCCCTTGAGGCGCGCCCGGCGGTTGCCCAGGAAATCGCAGTCAATCGGCGAGCAGCCGTTGCGCCAGGCTTTAGTGGTCTGCAAGAGGCGGTAGTCGCCCCCGGCGTAGTTGACGAAGGCGATGTCCGCCAGCGCCATCCCCGGACGGGGCAGCGGCCCCGGCGGGGTGTAGTCGTCCGCGGCGTTCCAGCCGCAATACGAGTAGAAGCCGGTCTGAAAGCCCAGGCCGTTACAGTTGTAGGCCAGGCAGGCTTGAAACTCCGATATTGAGGCAATACCCTTGAATCCGTAGTCGGTATGATTTACGGCAGTGCAGTGGATGACCACCACCTGCCCCTGGCAGGACGGGTCCAGGCCGGCGACGCCGTTGGCCAGGATAAGATTAGTCATAAACTGGCCTTGCAGGCACTTGCCGGCGCCCCCGGTTATTAGCAGGCGATGAAACCAGTCCTCGGCGACGTTGCCCTCTACGGCATAGGTTGCGGTGCTCCCGGCGTTGGAGATTTCAAAGTTGACCAGGGTTATCCCGCCGGTGCCGGTGACCAGCACGGCCGGGGCGGCCCCGGCGCCCGCGCCGGTTATCTGGATGCGGGGTTTCAGGGTGTCCACCAGCGAGCCTATCAGGGTGATGCGCTTGTTGTTGACGGTGACTGCTTCGGGGTAGACGTTGGCCGTGGCCGCCTTGGGATTGGCCCGGACGGTGCCGCCGTCCGGCGCGGCGGAGATGGCCGTGCCGATGGTCGCGTAAGTTTTGTTGTCGCCGACCTCTAGGAGCATTTCAGGGCCTCCTTGAAGGTCATTGGGCCGATGGCCACGAAGCGCGGGGGTGCCAGGTAGTTGAGGCGCACTAGGTGGCCGATGGAATCATCGGTTACGACGCTGGCCTTGTGCTGGAACACCAGGTCAAGCTCCTGGGCGTCGGCCAGGGCGTCCTCGGGAGAGAGTGACGTTTGTCCGGTGCGCAGGTTGAGGTAACGGAAGCCCACAATCAGCCGGTCGCTCTCGGCCGAGTCAACCACGTCGGCCTCGCCGTAGAGGTTGCCGTCAATCTGGCAGCGGATGTTTTCCAGCCGCTTGTTGCGCAGCCGGAAATCGTTGACCAGGCCGTCGGGCACGTTCATGCGCACCAGCGAGAACGCCGTGGAGTCGCGGTCCCCGGTGCCCCAGGCCGAGTTGACCGGCAGGTCGGCAACGTAGAGCCCCTGGCGGTCCACAGCCCATTCCCTGAGCATGGCTGCGCTCCTTGCCCCAGGCTGTGGGGCTACGCCCACTGAACCAGGCTGATGTTGCTCCCGGCGATGACCGTGGCCTGCGCGTAGATGTTTACCAGGGCCAGGGCCGGGAAGCTGAGGGATTGCCCGGCGTGGAGGATGGCCCCGCGGAACGCCGCGCCCTCCGAGAACCCCCAGCGCAGCGGGTTGATGGTGTCCTCGTTTATCAGGGTCACCGCGCGCCGGCGCTTGAGCTTGCGGTTGACTGCCGGGTCATCCAGCCATACGGTGAAGCCGGCATTCAGGGTGATGGTGTCGGCCTGCCCGGCACGGAACGGGACTTCGATGGTGCGGACTATCTGGTACTCCGGCTCCGCGGCCGGAGCGGCGGCGGGACGCTCCACGGCCGGGGCGGGCAGCCCCGGAGTGACCAGCGAGCTTTGGAACTGCAAGCTCTCCGGCTGGACCCGGAGCAGGTTCAGGGTGAGGGACATTCAGGCCCCCTTTCTACGTGGTGGGCGCGCCGTGCAAACTACGCCTGGCTCATTGGCCCCGGATAGAGCAGGAAGCCGCAGAGCACCACCATCACGGTATTGGGCGCGCCGGACAGGTCCACCAGCACCGCCTCGGCGTTGGAGTTGCGGACGAACAGCGCCGGGTGGGGCAGGACGTAGGGCTGGGCGCCGGTGCCGGTGACCAGGGCAATCAGCGCCGGGCGGTTGTTCATCTCCAACCGGGTGCCCGAGTCGCGGAAGAGCAGGGTCATCAGATTGGAGGTGTACTGCGCGGTGACGTAGCGCGCCTCGAAATCCGAGTCGCCGGGTATCTGCGCGGTCAGGGTGACCGAGCCGTTGGCCGGAACGGCGGTGCGCTCGAAAACCAGGTGGTAGGGCACTACCCTTTGGAGTTGGCGGGTCATCTGCTGGGCCATGTTCCTCTCCTTTGAAGGGGGCCGGGGAGGGCGGACTGAGCCGCCCTCCCCCTGAGCATCGGCCCCTTAGCTCTACTGCACCCCGCGGACCAGGGCGCCGTCCAGGACCACCAGCACCGGGTAGCCGGCACAGGCCGTCGCCGGGGCGGTGTCAAACAGCAGGTCCAGGTAGAAATTCTGCCCAACCCCGATGACGATGGGCTTTTCCAGCGTCCAGAGGCTCCGGGCCTCCGGCACGCCGTTCTGGGCCAGGTCGGTGGTGATGTTGTTGTACACCCCGGCACCGGCCGAGCAGAGCATCGTGGGGGCGACGATTTGCTCCTTTTCGCCCACCTTGAATACGATGTAGCTGCTGTTCAGCAGGTAGTTGACCTGCACGCTGTTGGCGTTCTTGGCGATGACCCGCACCGCGTTGATGCGCAGCGATTGCGGGGCGGGCAACTGCCCGCTCAGGGTCATGTTCGTGGAGAGCCGGCTCTTGGCACCCGAAACCGGGGTGACGAAGTACCGGTAAATCGCGGTGCCTGCCACCAGGCTGAGGGTGTCGTAGTAAAGCTGACTGGATTCATCCAGCAGCCCAGGGACGCGACCGAAACGAGCCATGATTGCAACTCCTTGAGGCTTCCGCCTCTTTTCACCGCTTGGGGCCGGGAGCTACGGGCTTCCGGCCCCGAAGCGGACTAGAACCGCGAGACGAACCGGGAGGCGCCGTTGCCCAACGGCAGCACCTCGCCCTCCGGCACCACCGACCCGACCGGGACTATCTGCCCCTCGGGAACCACGTCAAAGAGCCCCGCGGTCCCCGCGGCCATTGCCGGCGCGGCGCCCAGGGAGATGCCGGGCAGGAACGGCTTGGCCGCCCGGCCGGCGTAGGGGTTGGACACGAAGCCGAACAGCTTGGGCTTGCCGCTGGTAGCGACCGCGGCGGCGTCGGCCACAAGCTCGTACAGGGCCACGGTCAGGCAGCCCTCGTACACGTCGTTGGCCATCTTGGCGCCGAGCACGAAGCCGGCGGCCGTGCCGGTGAGCCAGCCGGAGACCAGGCGGGCCACGGCGTCCTCGGCGATGGACATCCCGATGTTCCGGCCGATGAGCGAGTACCCGGTCGCCCGGATAACGTCGCTGGCGACCGCGCCAATGCCCTTGACCGCGGCGTCCTTGATGGTGTTCAGGTCGGGAATCATCCCGAAGCTGCCCTTGCGGCCCATGACCTGGAACGGGTTGCGCCGGCGGCTAATGCCCAGGCGCCGGACACGCCGGCGGAGGTGACGCCGCCTGCGGGGATTGGCTGCGCCCAGGCCCAAGGCGACGGGGTTGTGGCGACGCTTGCGGCGAAGCGTTCTCTTGGTCGGGTGTGAAAAGGCCTTGCGGCCGCCCTTGCCGTGGAACTTGAACCACCCGCGGGCGTTACGACGCCGCCTGCGGTGGGTGCTTCTCCGCTTCCTGCGGGGCATGGTGCTCTCCTTACTCTTGCGGCGGGCGCGTCTTCGGCCCCAGCCCCGGAACGGCCCGCCGTGGATTGCCGGGTTGAGGAGCAACGTGGTTGCCAGTGCCATTTTTCGGCTTTCCTTTCAGCCTACGATGCCGCGCCGGGTGAGCTTGAGGCCCTGCCCGGATACCTCAAGGAACCTTCCGCCGCGGCCCGTCAAACGGGGCGGGCGGTCAAAGGCATGAACGTAGCTCCCGCCGAACGCCTTGCCGGAGCGCTTTGGCGGGGTGTAGCTGATTTCCTTCACCAGGCCGACGGTCCCGGCCTTCAAGGGCGGCATGGCCCCGATGATGTACAGCCGGCCGTTCCGCGGGCCGACCGCCACGGTCCCGCCGTGGAGCTTCATGCCCAGGCCGCCCTCCCGCTGGGGGTCGAGCGAGACGTGCATCTCGTCCATCCGCCCGAGCATCCAGAGCTTCCGGGGCCAGTCCGCGGGCACCTTGACCTCCCGCGCGGAGTCCACCGGGGCGCCGTGGAAGCCCCGGTAGGATTTCTCCGGGCCGCCGGAGAGGCGCTTCAAGCGGGCGCCCTCGACGTTTTTTCGCGCGGGCATCTTCCGGCGGCGCAGCCTGACAACTATCGCCGGGTCGTAGTTGTCGTGCTCCACCAGGGAGCGCCGGATGTCCTCGGCAAGCTCCTTTGGGCTCATGCTTCGCAGCGCGGCCGAGGACCGGAAAACGGTGTCAATGCGCTCCCCGCGCAGGTAAACATCCCAGGCGTCCATGTAGGGGTAAGCGCCGGGGTTGCCATGCCGCGATTCCTCGGCGCTGTGCAACTGTCCCGAAACGTACCCGGCCAGGTACTCGCGCGGATACCGGGTATCGGGCGGCGCCTCCTGCGGGGGCCGCTTCTGGCGCCGGGCTATCTCGGCCTGCCGCCGGTGGAACGCCTCGCCGGACTCGGGGAGATAAATGCCCTGGCGGTGCGCCGCGGTCTCGCCCCGCTGACGGTCGCGCGCCTTGAGCATCCCCTCCTGGTGGTAGTAGGCCGACATCCGGTTGCTCTCGTCCATCTCCCGCCTGTGCCAGGCCGGGCCGGGATTGTACTTTCCTGCCGAGGGATGGGAGCCCCGGAGCAAGCCCCTGGTTTGCGGGCCGACTACGGTTTCGGCCAATACCTGTCCTTTGCGGTCCACCAGGCGGTAGAGCATCCGGGCCGTTCTCATGGCTTCTACTGCCCGCATGGCCTCGGCCTCGGTTGCAAAACGTTGACTGGCCGTGGGGCCGCCCCCTGGGTCGCGCCAGGCCAGAGCATAATGCATAGTGGGGTTGTACCGCCTCCGGGGTATGTAGGGGGTTCCCAGCACAGCCTTTGCCAGTTGGCCCCCGAGCAAGCCGCTTGGCGTCCGTCTTTTTTCCGCCCGTCTTTCGGACTCCGCGGCCGACTCCATGTGGGCCTGCTCCATGCCCGCGAAATACTCCTCGCGGGCCGGCTGGTCCTTGAGCCGGGCGACCTCCTGCTCCTCGAAGGCGACCCCGGCCTCGTGGCCGTGCCAGGCCGCGCCGGGGTTGGGATGGGACAGCCGGGCCATGATTTCCCGCCGGGCCTCGTTGACCGCCTTCATAAACCCAGCCGGGCCGCCGTAGTCCTTGATGCGCTTCTTGAGGCTGCCCAGGGCCTCCCTGGCGCTTTTCCCCGCGGCCACGCCGTGGCCGCTTACCGGGTCGGTGACCGTCCAGGGCAACTCCGGGTCTCCCGAGGCCCGGCTCAGGTAGAAGGTCTCCCGGCCGACCTTGACCGCCCGGCCAACGTGGCGCGCCGCTTCGGGCTCCCCGCCCGGTCCCCGAATCAGCGCGGCGAAGCGGGGATTTTCCCGTCCAGGCCGCGTATAGGCGATGGCCTCTCGCCGTTTCAAGATTTCTTGGGCCGCGAGGCGAACCTCCCCGGGCATCGCCGAAAGATACTTACGAAGGATAATATCAACCTCCGGCCCCCCGGCAAGCAGCGTGCTTTCGGCCCCGGAGGACCGTTTGAAGCCGCCTACAATCATGGCGCCTAAAAGGTCGGCGATTTTCCTCGCGGACATGGGCTTGCCGGGGTTTTCCCTCGCCAGCTTCGGGAAGAAAATGTCCGGCAGGAGACTGGCGCCGTCGGGCTTATTGTAGTACCCGCCGAAGATGTAGCTCCGTCGCTCAATCCACTTGAATCCCAGGGCCTGGGCCCAGCGATTCAGTTCCGGGAGCGTGGCAAAGGTCCGGCTGTGAAAGGGCCCCGTCGCCTCGTGACTGCGTCCGCCCTTGATATAGATGGCCCGCAGCCCAAAGCGCGCCTCTAGTCCAGCGGGATTTTCCCGCGCCAGCCACTTGCGCTTCCCCGCCGCGGACAGCTTTTGCCAGGTCGAGGCGCAGACCGCGCCGGGGTCCGCGGCCCCCGGCCCGATTCCGGCCAGGCAGCGGCGCATGAACTCCTTGGTCGGCCGGTTGGGATTCAGCAGCATCAGCGGCATGAGCTTATCGCCCCTTTCGCCCAAAGGCCAGCAGGGCAATCAACCCCAGCCCCGCGGCCACGCCGATAGCGGTGACGTTGCCGGCCGTGGCCCGCGCCCCGGAGCGCGCGTCGAACTCTTGGGCGCCGCTTTCCAGCGCCGGGATTTTCCCGAGCAGGTCTTCTATCTGCGGGGAGTAGAACAGGGCCACGGCGGCCTTCTCCCGGCCCAGGTCGCTGCCCAACTGGGTGCGGACCAACTGGCCGGGCTCGTCGAACAGGTCGAAGCTGGTCTTCTTCATGGACTCGGCGAGATTGCGGACCTCGGTTATCAGGCCGCTCAGTTGCAACTCCCGCTTGCTCAGGTCGCCGCGGAGCGCCGGGGCGGCCTCGTCCCCCGCAGCTTCCAGCTTGCCGGCAACCACGGCCTGCTCGCTGTGCTTGACCTTGAGGGCCGCCAGGCGCTTGACGATGTCCTGGAACTTGCCCCAGGCGGCCCCGGCGCGGTTCTCCACGTCTTCCACGCTGGTATCCCAGGCGTCGGTAACCGCCTGCTGGTAAGCGGCCAGGTCGTCCTCGGCGGCGTCGCCCAGCGTCCGGGTCCAGAGCCCGCGGGAGGTCAAGAGCGACAGCGCCCCGCTGTCCGCGGAGGCGCCAGGCATGAACTTGGGCGGGGCCACTTTCAGGGCCGCCGACCATTCCAGTTCCAGGGGAAGCATCTCCACGGCCAGGAGGTTGTTGACGGTCGAGGCCAGGGCGTCGAGGCGCGAGAGGTTGACCTGCGCGCTGGCGAACTGCATTTCGGAGCGCACCCGCGAGAGGATTTCCGCCAGGCGTTTCAGGCGGAACTCCCAGGTCTGGCGGGTCGCCAGGACGTTCTGCCGGGCGGCGAGCTTTTCCAGGCGCATCATGCTGTCGCGGGCGTCACTCAGCGAATCGCGCACCTTGTCCTGCATGTCACCCAGGCCGGGCTCAAGCTTGTACTGGACGAGCCCGGCGGAGACCTTGCGGGCCAGGTCTTTTGCCCGGCCCCCGAACTCGGCGGCGCGCATGGCTTTCTCCCGCGAGGGCGTGGAGTGCCATGCCTTGAGGAGCGCCAGGTACTCCCCGGTAAGCTGGGCGCGGAAGCCCGCGTCCACCACCCCGGCCATTTTTTCGGCGCTTTCGGCAAGCAGCGCTTCGACGCTAACCAGCATGGGCACGGCTCCCTTCTCCCGGCCGGGTCAAGAGCACCACCGCGCCCAGCCCCAGGGCGGCCAGGGCGACAATCATCGCCGTGGACATCCCCTCGGGCTTCTCGGCAGCCGGCGCCGCGGCGTAGTATTCGGGCATCGCCTGGTAAACCGGCGCGGGCGGGGGCGCCGGGGGCGCCAGGTACGGCGACGGCGCAATGGCCGGCATGGCGATGGGCTGAGCCGGGTAGTAGCCTGGCTGCTGGGGCTGGACTTGCGGGACCGGGGCCGGCGGGGGCGGGGGCGCGGGCGCGGGCGAGGGCGCGGGCGCGGGCGAGGGCAACGGGGCCGGCGCGGGCATTTCGGGTTGCTTGGGGGTCGTGGCCCATTGCCAGGCGGCTTTGCCCACGTCGGCGATGACGTTCCAGGCGCCGCCGGCAAAGTTGCCCACCCCGCTGATGGCCGAGCTTATTCCCGTGCTGATTCCCGGCATGTAGGAGCCGGCAACCAGGCCCACGCCCAGGCCCAGCGCCCCGGTGACCGCCGGCTTCTTCAAGAAGCTGGTCAGGCTGAAGCCCAGCCGGCCGAAATCGGCCTCGTTGGCGTAGCCCTCGCGCGCCGCGTGCTCCCTGAAGGAAAGCGGCACGTCGGCCTCGGGCACCCCGTAGGCCCGCGTGGTCAGCGCGTTAAGCCCCTGCAACCCCTGCCGGTGGGCGGTCAGCCCGTAGCGCGAGGCCCACAGCGCGTAGTAGTCGGGGTGCGGGGGCACCCGGCGGAAGCGCAGGTTCCCCAGGCGGGCTTCTCCGATGTATCCCATTATCGCATCCCTTCTATCTCGTTCTTCGTGTCGCCAGCAGGAGCACGGCCAGCCCCCCGGCGGCGATGGCAATCATCGTGCCCGTGCCCATGCCGGCCTCGCGCGGCCGGGGCGCGGCCTCTATCGGCGCGGGGACGTAGCCGCCGCTGGGCGCGAAGACCGGGGCCGGCGGGGCCGCCGGCGGCGGGGGCGGCTGGGTGGGCGGAATCGCCGGACCGGCCGGGGCCGGCAGCATCCCGGCCGCGGCGACCGCCGCGGGCAGCACCGCCGGGGCCGGGGGCGGGGCCGGGGGCGGCGCCGGGACGCTGGGGGGGATTCCTGGTTCCCATCGACGCACCAGTTGTGGCCCGGCCGCCGGCTCCGGCTGCGAGGGCTGGTAAGGGAAAAGCGGCATGGCTGGCGGGGCCTCCTCTTTGGGCTTCTTGGCCAGAAGCTGTGAAGAAACCGAAAGAACCGCCATGCCCGCGCCCGGTCCGCCAAAATAAGTAGCCGCTGCCGCCAGGGCGTAAGGAGCTACTTTTCTGGTCAGTTGGGTTACTTTTTCGCCTATTTTGCCAACCTTCTTGAACACCTTGCCGATGTTGAAGCCGGCCATGCCCTCCCGGTATCCCTCCCAGCCGCCGACTGCCTGGAACCCGGCCTCGCTCAGGTAGCCCTCGTCCCCGGACATCCCCTCCGGGGCCAGCAGCGCGTTAAGCTGGTCGCTTATCTGCTTGAGGGCGCCATAAAGCGGCGTCCCCTGCTGGCCCTGGGAAAGCTGGTCCATCCCCGCGGAGCACAGGTCCAGCACCCGCTGCAAGTCATCCCAGGTCTGGAGGTTTTGCAGCCGGTCCGCAATTTCCTGGAGCTTTTTGGCAGCCAGGGCCAGGTTGGAATCCGAGAGCAGCTTTTGGGCCTTGAGGTAGGCGGGCGCCCCGGTGTTCCCGCCGCGTTCTAGCATTTGGGACACCTCCGCGGAGGTCCGCTGGGCTATCTCGTAGCGCCCGGCGCCGAAATCCAGCGCCGCGGCCTGCATCCGGGTATCGGCCTGCTGGGTGTTCCCGCGGCCCAGAAGCTCCTGGGCGCGGGCATAGACCGGGGCCTCGTTTGCCGAGGTCATCCGGGCGCGTTCCAGCTTGACCGAAATCCCCGAGCTTACCTCCCGCAGCCGGGTAAGCTCCGAGGGGCTGGGATTGGGATTGGCGGCCAGCCGCTCCATTTCCAGATAGAGCGGCTCAATCTGCTTTTGCAGTTCGGCGCTCTTGACCAGGGACAGCGGGGCCAGGGCCATGAGCTACTCCTTCTTGGCCTTGCCGCCCAGCAGCAGGAACGCGCCCAGCCCGATGAGCGCGATGGTCCCGATGCCGATGCCCGCAGCCACGGGGTGCTCCTTGGCCGCGGTTATGACCTGGGCGGCGGCGGTCTGGGCCTTGACCAGGAGGGTCTGGGCCTGGGCGGCCTCGGTTTGCGCGGCGGCTACCGCTTTGGCCTGCTTGGCGGTCTGCTCTTTCGTGAAGATGTCCACGGCCTGGTTAAGGCCGCTCTCCACGAAGCCGGTGACCGAACTCCAATCCAGGCCCAACTGCGGCGCGAGGTTCTCGGCGTACAGGCGGTAGTTGCTCATGTAAATCTCTCCTATCCTGCTACCGCATAGACCTTGCGGTAGCCGAAGCTCCCCGAGGGCTCACCGGTAGGGTCTACCACCGTCCCGCCGGTGGTATCCAGGACGTTGACGTGGTGGGGCACCTTGCCGCGGCCCAAAACCTGGAACGCCGGGCGGTGCCCGACGGCCAGGAGCAAAGCAGCGGCCAGCATGGAGGCGTCATCGCAATCCCCCACCGCCAGCCCGGCCGAACGGATTTCCGCGAGCATCCGTTGGGGGGATTTCAGGGTCTCGATGTTCAATCCGTCGCGGACGTAGTGCAGCCGGGCGCGCACCCAGCGCTCAATCGCCCTGGCCTCCGCCGGCCAGTCCCGGCTGGCAATGCCCACCAGGGCGCTTTCGGCGGCCTGGCGGATGTTCGGGTCGGCCGAAGCGCTTACCGCGAAGCCGCGCATATGGGAGATGGTTTGCCAGATTCCGGCCTCACCGCCGGCCAGCGGGATTACCTCGGCCTTATCGGTGTCTTCGATGTAGCCCAAAAAGAAACCCCCGCTCACGGCCTGGGTTCGTCAACGGGCGCCGACCTCCCGTATGACGGCCTGTGCCGGGGCGGGGGTGATAGCCAGAGCGAGGGGCGTTCCAGGCTGTTCGGTTCCCTCCTTATTCCGAGCCAGGGCAGGGTCGGAAAGGCCGGAGAGAGCGCGGAGCACCCGCCTGGATGCCTACCACGCTCCGGCTACCAACCCCCGCCCTGGCCTCTACCCTATTATGCCCGGTTCCTGCCGGGCTGTCAAGCCTTTTTCGCTGGGATTTTGCGTAGGGCAGGTAAGCTAGGTCGAAGTCCCGGCTCTCCTTGCACGGCCAGCAGACTACCGAGCCGCCGGTGTGGTAGCGGGACAGCCGGGCGCCGCAGCGCCGACAGTAGCGGCGCCGCTCGTCGCTGTTCAGGGGTTGTCCGTGTTCCTCCGGCGCCGCTGCGCTCTGCCGGGACAAGTCATCCGCTGGCGGCTGGGGCGGCCGGTCCCGCTTCGACATTTTTCTTCTCCTCAACCTTGGCCTCGGGGACCGGCTTGCCAGGGCGTAGCCCCTCGGCAATGCCTGGGGCGAAGCCCGGAGCAGGCAGGGGTGTTGGCGCCGCCGGGGCGGGCGGCTCTTCCGGGTAAGCGTCGTGCAGCGTCTGTAACGTTGCCCGCGCGTAGGCCAGCAGTTCCGGGGGCGCCTGGACGTTGTTGGCCGCGGCGAAGCCCATCGCCAGGAAGCCGACCACCGCCTCCGGGTCGGTGTCCAGCAGGTCGTTGAAATTATCCTCGGTGCCAATGGCCTCGACCGCCGCGGCGGCCTCGCTTACCGGGGCGCCGCCCTGAAAGTGGCGGATGCAGCACTTGGCGATGCTCGTGGGGTAATCGTCCGGCTCCGCCCCTGCGGGGCTACGCCGGGACAAGTCCTCCGGCACGGGCTGGGCCGGGACCGGGGGCGCGGCCACACCGTGGTGCACCGGACCGGAGACCACCCCCGGCTGGACGACCACCGGGGCCGGAACCTGGGGCGGCGGGGGCGGGGGCGGGGGCAACGGCGCCTGAGCCCGCGGGCTGGCCTGGGCCAGGGCCGGGACTTTCGCCAGGCCCTCCAGGATTTTCGGCAACTGCTCGACCAGGGTATGGGAGAAGGGCTTGTCCCCGGTCGCGTCGTTGCGCACCCCCTCCAGGAGCACCCGGAAAAGCTCGTCGCGCTCCTCGCGGGCGTCGCTGCCCTTCTTCTCGTTCATGGCCAGGAGTTGCAGCAGGAAATTGCTCTGCTGCTGTGCGTTGGCCTGCTGCATCTGCATCTGCTGGGCCTGGGCGGTCATCATCACGGTCATCATCTTGACCAGGGAGTCGGTACCCGAGGCCGCGTTGCTCTTGCTCTCCCTGAGCATGTCCTTGAGGAGCCCGAGCATGGCGTCCTCTTTTTCCCTCTGCACCTTTTCCAGGCGCTCGTACAAGTGCTGCTCGCGGGCCTCGCGCTCGCCCTCGGCCCGCTCGTCCTTTGGGGGCGTCGCCAGCCGGACGTAGCCGAGCATGGGCATGGCCTGCAAGTCGCCGGGCAGGTCGCTCCGCGACGAGTGCCGGCCATCGCAGGCCAGCCGCCAGAAATAGACGCCGCCCCCGAACTCCTTGTCCAGGGCTTCTTCCAGGGTCATCCCCTCGGGCAGCGGTATCCGGCCGCACCACTCGCGTTTCTTGAAATTGTGGGGGGCATTCGGGTCACAGCGCCAGACCTGCAACTCGAAGCGGCTGCGGTTAGGCAGGGAATCGAAGAACTGCCCCAACTGCTTGAAGGTCTCGTGACTGGTTACCAGCACGTCAGGGCCCACCGGGGTCTCAAAGCGGGCGCGTTCGCTCTGTTCGACCACCGGGGCTATCGGCCCGGCGCTCTCGCCCAGCCGCAACTCCGGCATCTGGCCGTATTCCGGCTCCGCTTCGCTACGCCGGGACAAGTCCGGCTCCGCCTCCGTCTCGGGCTCCACCGGCAACCCGTTCATTCCCGAAAAGTTCTCCTGCCCCTCGATTTCCGGGGCCGGTTCCAGGGGCTTCTTGCGCGGCCTGCCTCGCTTTTTGCCCATTTTGGGCCTCCTTCTCGCCGGCTTCTCGCCGGCCCACGGCCGCCGCCTGGCCGGCGGAATGCCGGCCCAGGCCAGGGCCTACCATTGGCTTACGACCAGCGGCTCAGTGCGGCCGTCGGGCAGCACTTTCCGCTTTCCGTATTCTCCGCTCAGCACCTTGTGGACCGCAATCCAGCGGTTGGCCCGGTCCCGTCCGCGGCTCGCGGTACGAAACTTGACCGGCCGCCGGTCCTCGATGCGGTGACCCTCCCCCGCGGTCACCACCGCCTCAAGCGCTTTCGCGCGGGACACGCCTTTGGCGTGGGCCTCCCAGGTGCCGTCAGGCTCCCGGCCCGCGTACAGTTTATTCCCCCGGACCACCAGTTCAAGGTATTTCTTTTCCAGGACCATGCTGCCCAGCGCCTTGCTCCTGGGATAGGCCACGGTGCCCACCTGGGAATCGGTATCACAATAGTAAGTACAGTCCTGGCCGTCCTGGAGCATCGGCCGGGTGATGTGCCCATAGAGCAGCCCGCGGCAGCCGGCGGTGACTATCGCCGACCAGATGACGTTGGAGTGCGCCGGGAAATCTCCCGGCCGGGACATCCGCACCACCCCGACCGCCGGGAACTCCTCGGTGCGCTCCGGGACAAAGTCCCGGCCGGACACCAGTTCCCGGCGGGCGACTTTCAGGGCAAACTCGTCAACGTCCAGGTACTCGACATTTTCATTACGCTGTGCAAACTTGCCATAAAGGGAATTGCCCATGAGCTTAGCCATCCGGGCCACGGGCGCCGGGGTATCGGGATTTTCGCGGATGCCCCTGAGCGCCTTCATCATTTCGGACAGGTAAGCCTCCGAACGGTCGCTGTGGTAGCACTCCAACACCCGGTCAACCCTGATTCCCTCGTTGATGGCCAGCCGCAACTCGTTATAGGTCCACCAGCCTTGCAGCCGGCCGACCGGGAAAGTCAGCTTCTCGCCCTTGACCGGCAGCGGCGCGGCCCACAGGTCGCCGGGCACGGTCACGCGGGCGTGGCACATCCCCTCTTTGGTCAGGTCCGCGCGAGGCTTGCGCTCAAAGCAGCCTATCTCCGGCAGATTGCACTTGACCATTACGCTTACATAGGCCCCGTTAATGTCGTTCTTGTAGTAGGGGCCATCGGAGAACGAGCCCACCCGGAAGCACTCGACCCGGCCGCCGTAGTAGCCGCGGTGCATGGCGACCTGGACATCCGCCGGCAGGCTGGGGATGGGCTCGTGCAGATACCGTCGCCGAAAACAGTCCAGGGCGGTGGAGGCCGCGGTCAGCTTCAACTCCGCCCCCAGGGCGTTGACGCCCTCCTGCAACCAATAAGCCAGCCGCCAGACGATTTCCGCGTCTCTGGCGCAGTATTCCCGGCGCCGGGGCGTCACCCGGCGGTCGCCGGGCCGGTGCTCCATGTCCAGCTTTTCCAGGCCAACCAGCGGGGCCAGCCGAACCAGCGGCTCCTGCAAGAAGCAGGAGGTGTCAAAGAAGCGCAGGCTATGCTTCGCGCTGATGGGCAGCACCGCCGAACACATTTTCGAGCCCGAGAAGCAGGGATACATCCGGGCAACCTGCCGGGGGCCGAAGACGTTGAGCAGGTCGTATTCGAGATTGTGGCAGGCGACGTAATGGCCCGAGAAGCGGTCCTGGGCAAGGAAAGCCGCCAGCCGCTCGCGGGTCGTGAAGGTCTCCGGCCCGTCCGGCCCCCAGGCGCACCCCAGGTAAAAGCCGGTGCGCCGGCCGTAGCCCAACTGGTCATCCTCGGTGTCCAGGCTCAAAAACCGCTTCTGCTTTGGGGCGCTGGACAGCGGTTTCAGAGCGTCGGCTTTCCAGCGGTTCATTGTTCCTCCCCCGGCTCCTCATGCATCGTCCCCGAAAATTCCTCCTCGTCCCCCTCGTCCTCCTCGTCCTCAGCAGCCGCCGGCTGGCTGAACGAGGTGATTTCTAGCCATAGCTCATGGACCAGGGTAAGCCCGCCGTAGCCGTAGTGCCGCCCGGCCAGGGACAGGGCCGCGGCCAGCATCCGGCTGAGTATCCTCCGGCCACGCAGCCCGGCTTGGAGCATCCCGGCCAGCGTCCACTGTGGGCCGGTGGACACCAGATGTTCGTTGCCGGCGCTGTCGGTAACTTTCAGGCGCACCCCACAGGACGCCAGCCGGCGAAGCATCTTCTTGGGAACCAGCCGGACGAGATTGGCCCATTGCAGGGGCGTAATGGCCTCAAAGGCGTTCCACAGGGCCTTCTTGTGCTCCGGGTCGCGGGTGCCCACCGGCACCCCAGCGTCCGAGGCGTAAACCATCCGCACCCAACGCGCCGCCTCGGCCTTCTCCGGGGTGTAGCTTTCCAGCGTCCAGTCCTTGCCGGGGTGTTCGCCGACCTTTTCCAGGTCCGTCTCCCGGCGAGTACCCTCGCGGAGCCGCAGCCGGGCCTTGACCCTCCGCGACAACTGCCGCCCCCAGGGCAGCACCGCGACGCGCTTGCCCTCGATGCTTACCGTCTGGTAGAAATGCCGGCCTTTCCTGAAGCGCTTGCCGAAACGCAGCTTGCCGGCGGGAAGCTCGCCGAGCCGTTCCCATTGCCGGACAGTGAGCTTAGGCGGGGCCGGCTTCCTCCGGGCTTCACCCCGGAGCCGCCGGGGCTTCGCCCTGGCAAGGCGAACCTGCTTCCGGCGAACGGGCCTCTTGGTCCTTCGGGTTGCTTTCCCCCTCGACTGCGCTTGGGGCCTCCGGCTCCTCGCCAGCCGCCTGCTCCGCTTCGCCCGCCTCGGCATCGTCCTCTCCCTCTCCCCCGTCGTAGTTCTCGCTGAGCATCTGCAACGCGGACAGGAGGCCGCACTGCTCCCATTCCGCGTCCCATAACATGCAGTCGGCCCCCAGGGCACAGCCCACCCGGAGCAGGTCAAACTTAATCTGCTGGCCGGTCTGCCCGGCTATCTGGATGGGGCTGGCCGCAATCGGCACCATCGCGGAGAGCAGCGGACAGAACGGCGGCTTGGGCGCCAGCCCGGCCATCGCCGAAAGCCGCTCAGGCGTCGGCGGGCGCTCGCGCCGGCCACCCGGAAAATTTCTCTGCCTCATGCTCCCGGCCCCTTTCTCCCGCCCTCGGGAATGTCGTTCTCGCGGGCGTAAGACTCCAATTGCCCGGCAATGAACTGCATGGTCCGTATCATCGGCCAGGGGTTCTTGAGCAGTTCCTTGCCGCCCTCGCCCACCCCGGCCTTGATTTTCTCCCAGGCGGATTCCACCACCGCCTCGACTATCTTCTTGGTCAGCGTATCAGCAGGCATGTTTCACCATCCGTCTTCGCCCCCTGCGGGGGCTACGCCGGGACTAAAGAAAAAGACCCCCGGAAAGGCTCGCTTTCCGGGGGCGTATCCACGCTCCCCTTCCTGGACGGTTCACCGTCCAGGTACTACTTGACAGCGCTTAGAAGGGAACACCCTCGGCATTGGCACCCTCGACCTCGCCGTAGCTGATGCCGGCCAGGTCGTTGGGCTTGATGGCCGCCAGGGCCTTGACCTCCGCGGCCCCCAGCTTGCCGGCCAACTCGACCGCATAGGTCGTGGCCTTGTCGCCCTTGACCCCGTTGCGGGTTATCTTCACGGCCTGCTTGCCAACCAGGCTGGCCTTGCCATCCTCGGCCTTGAGCTTCTTGGCCAGGGCCTCGGCAGTGGTGATGTTCAGGGGCAGGATGCTCATCTTCCCGGCCTTGATGTCCTCGCCGCGCGCCGCGTTCAGGAACACCCGCTTGCGGCCCTGCTCGTTGACCTTGACCATCGGCTCGCCGACCACCACCACGGTAACCGACTCCTTGTCCTCCTTGAGGTTGAGGAAATTTCCCTGTCCTGCCTTGCAATCGGACCAACCCATGTTAGCTCCTCCATCCGCCCCTCGTGGGGGCTTTCCTTTCGGCCCCGGCCCACAGTGAAAGTCCGCCTTTCATTCTGCGGCCTCGCCGGGCCTTTTGAGCAGGGCGCCGCCCTGCTTCCACGGCCGCATCAGCGGCCCCTCGAACTGTTCCAGGCAACTCAAGAGCACGGCCAGGTCTATGCCGGTCAGCCCCCGGCATTTCCCCGGCCGCCACTTGCCCCCGCGGTCCACGAAAAAGTGGCGCTTTTCCAGTACCGGTGCTCCGGGACCGTAAGTCACCACCCGCAGCACGTCCCGGCTGTAGGCGTCCTCCATCAAGGACCGCTCCCAAAGGACAACCACCTCTCCGTCGTCTAGCGCAATGCAGCACCTCCTTTCCGAGTACCTTTGGGGCATAGGGCGGACGTTGATAGGCCCCGGCGCAGGCCAGGCAGGCGGGGGTCAACCCGTCCAGCCGGCGCACGAAACAGCGCCCGCAGATAGACCGGCCGCAGAAATGGCATTCCGCGACCAGCACCCGACGAACCTGGTCGCCGCAGCATGGACACCTGGCGGTTTTTGGGTTCCACATCATGCCCTGGCCCTCGACACGTAATCTAGCCGGCGACGGGCCGGCCGTCAAGTTCTATCTTTTAACGTTCCGCTTTTTCATGCGGCCGACCAGGTACATTCCGGCAAGTGCTTTCCGCCGCGGCGTCACCCGACCAGCCTCCCAATTCTGGATGGTGCGGACATTGACGCCCAGGAAGCTCGCCAGTTCCGCCTGAGTCCAGCCCAAGCCACGGCGGATGCTGCGCGACTTGCGCTTCATGCTCAACGGGCGGTCTCCTTAAACAGCAGCCGCCAGGACGAAATCAGGGTAAGCGCGCCCGCGGCCTCAAGCTCCGGGTGCAGCCGCAGCAGGCACCGGGCCTTTGCCAGGTCCGCCCGCTCCACGGCCACGTCGCGCCAGAAACCGAGCTTGCGCAGCAGCGCCTCGTCAGGCACTATCTCGGAGCAGCGGACCTTTCGCAGGCCGTTCACGACACCCTCGGGCATGTGCTTGACCAGCCACGCCCGCAATTCCTCCTTGTAGGCTTCCAGCTGGTCCAGATGGACGAGCGCCTGCTTGTAATTGTGAATGCGCATGAGCAGGGTTTCACTCGGCGGTTTCATGGCCTTCTCCTTTGGCAAAAGTCCTCAAAAGCTCCTGGTCGCGCAGACACGCTTGCAGCCTGGGGCAGGTCGCGGCCGGAGAATTTCCGGGGCCGTGCGGGCACTCCCTACAAGGCAACCCACGGGCAGCCTCGCGCCCGGCCAGGAGCCGGAGAGCCTGGGCGGGGGTAAACGGCTCGTCCGCCGCCGAGAGGCCGCACTCCGCTCCGTAGAGACTAACCGAGCCGTCAGCCCTGGCCTCCTCGGGTGTCTGCTTTTCCATCTTCCTCTCCTATTTCCCTGCCCGCTCCGGGCGGGCTCCTTCACTACTCGAAAACCGGGTGAAACGTCTGCCGCAGATAGTCTGCCTGCCACAGAGATTCCCAATCGGTGTCGGCGGCGGCGTCAGCGGCATCGGCGGCGAAGGCGGCGGCGGCGGCGTCAGTGGAGGCGACGGCGGCGAAGGCGGCATCGGCGGCGGCGAAGGCGGCGGCGGCGGCGTCGAAGGCGTCAGCGGCGGAGGCGTCAGCGGAGGCGGCGGCGGCGGCGTCGAAGATGGCGGCGTCAGCGGCCTCCTCGGCGGAGGAGTCGTCGAGCCACCGCTGGGCTGCAGCAAGCGCCTGCTGGGGCCGGGGATCGTGCGGATACCTTTTTGCCCATACGGGCAACGCCCGTGCGGCAAAAGCAATCGCCGTCCTGACCGCCTGTTCTTTCGCCAGTCCGCCGCCGCGCCGCGACAGGCCCCAGAGCATCCAGCTTGCCCGGGGACACTTCTCCCAGGCCTCCGCGAG
>Ga0315289_10002973_pt1 | contig 25795 bp, 15 predicted proteins | sample YL17G11_40_MG_FD_203452 | JGI IMG/M metagenome (GOLD analysis project Ga0315289, IMG submission 203452) | Sediment microbial communities from Yellowstone Lake, YNP, Wyoming, USA - YL17G11_40 | ecosystem: Environmental > Aquatic > Freshwater > Lake > Sediment | place: USA: Wyoming | collected...
CGCGCGCGTGGGGGGGTGGGGGGGGGGGTGTGTGTGTGTGTTGTTGGTGGTTGTGTTGTGTGTTTTTTTTTTTTTTGAGTGAGAGAGAGAGAGAGAGAGAGAGAGAGAGAGAGAGAGAGAGAGAGAGAGAGAGAGAGAGAGGGGAAGAAAACGAGCTAGCATTTGTTCGTCCTCCGAGGCCTCTTTTCGTTCAAGCAATCCCATGTCTCAATCTCAATTCAAAACTCTCTCTCCATCTATCTTCTCACCTCTGAAGAAGCCGTCGTCCGAGTTCGGGGGCATGAACGCGTGCGCGCCGCAGAAGAGCACGGCGAGCGCGACGCACGAGAACAGGAAGCGGGAAGACGTCATCGTTGCAAAGAAGAAGAGCTGGAACGGAGAAGAGGACTTGGAACGGAGAAGAGGAGTCCCTCTCTCTCTCTTTCTCTCTCTCACGGCCTGTTTTGAGAGTTTTTGATTTTTGATTGGTTGAGAGTAGATCTGTGTCAGAATTGAATCGCTCGCGAGGAAAAAAGACGAAAGAAAGGCGAGGGAAGCAGAAGAAAAAGGAAGGAAAAGACCGAGAATGGTTTCGCTGCACTCGAAGTCTACTGGGACGACGACGACGAAACGAAAGCGTCGAAACCTCTCCTCCCCCAATCACTTCCTTCGCCGCCGGGTCCAAGGGCTCCGTCTCCATCCAAAGGAAGAAGCTCCAGAGGGAGATATCGGTTGTGCTCAAGCGCATCGCGCAAGAAAAAGAGGAAAAGAAGCAGCGCTTTGAGGCAAGAGCGCGGCTTCTCCACGTCCAATGATTTTATATTTGCACGTCGGGCTTTTGCTCGATGAATTGGAGCATGTGTCCCTCACGTCCAGCCATCTCGCGCTCACACGCCGATCGCCCTCAATGCAACCCGGTGGGAGCCTGCGTGCTGCAGCGCCCCGAAGCGCCGAAAATGAAGAAGAAAGCGTACCTGCTCGTGTAAGGGCAGGCGCACGAGGAAAGAAAGAAACAAAAAAGGCAAGAGGCCCGAGAGACTCAAGGCGCGTCGGGCTTGAAGAGAAATGAGAGTGAACTAGGTTTTTTTTCGCTCGAGATTTTTTTTCCCCCTCCTTTGCACAGAAAATAAAAAACGGAAAAAACCGCGGCGGTCGCGCGCGCCTGCACCATTCTTCTCTCTCCAAGCTATTTAGAAAGATCCCGATTTTTTCTCATTCTCTTTGACCTCCAAGGAAGAAAAGAATGGAAAAGACAAAACTCGACTCTCAGCTGTTTGTTGAGTTCTCTCTCTCTCTCTCTCTCTCTCTCTCTCTCTCTCTCTCTCTCTCTCTCTCTCTCTCTCTCTCGACCCTCTCCTTCTCTTTTCCCTCTCCCTCCCGACCAGCGCCCGCCCTCCTCCGACAACTGCTCTCTCTCCCTCTCTGAAAAACATCTACAGCAGCATCGTCAGCGGCTGCTCCATCAACCGTTTGAAGGCCTGCAGCCACTGCGCGCCCATCGCGCCGTCGACGACCCTGTGGTCGCACGACAGTGTCGCCGAGAGCATCGTCGCCGCCTCGAAGCCTGCGTCGCCGGCGTCGTCGCTGCCGCCGCTCCCCTTCGTCGAGGGGACCAGGACGGGCCTCGCGCCGCCGACGGCCAGGATCGCGGCCTGCGGCGGGTTGACGATGGCCGCGAACTGCTCGACGCCAAACATGCCCAGGTTGGAGACGGTGAAGGTGCCCGGCGCCATCTGCTCGGGCCTCAGGGCGCCGTCGCGCGCCGCCGCGGCCAGCGCGCGCACGCGCGAGGAGAGCTCGCCGAGCCCGGCCCGGTCCGCGTCGACGAGCAGCGGGACCATCAGCCCGGCCGGGGCCTGCACCGCGACGTTGATGTCGACGTTCTTGTAGACGCGGGTGAAGTCGGACGACCAGGCGGCGTTGACCCCCGGGACGGCCTTGAGCGCCAGGGCGGCGGCCTTGAGCACAAAGTCGTTGACCGAGAGCTTGGAGGCGCCGTCCTCGTCGCCCTTCTTCGCGAGCGCGGCCCTGGCCTCGTTGAGCCGCGCCCGCGTCTCCAGCAGCGCGTCGAGGCGCACGTCCACCGTCAGGTAGTAGTGAGGCACCTGCTGCTTCGACTGCAGCAGGCGCGACGCGGTGACGCGCCTGATCTGCGAGTGCGGGACGTCGGCGTACGAGTCGTACTCTGTGCCGACCTCCCCGCCGGCGGCCGCGGGACCCGCCGCGGAAGAGGCCGCCTTGCCTCCTCCCGACGCGAGCAGGGCGGCGATGTCCGCGGCGACGACCCTCCCCGCGGGGCCCGTGCCCGGGACGCCGACCAGCGAGACTCCGGCGTCCGCGGCGAGCCTCTTGGCGTAGGGCGAGGCGATGACGCGGGGCCCCGACGCGAGGGTTGCGGCCCGGCGCGGCGCTGCTGCTGCCGCGGCGGCCGAAGAAGAAGGCGCCGGGGCAGTGGCGGCCGCGGGCGCCGCGGCGGCAGGAGCAGCAGCTCCTCCCCCTTCCTTCGCTGCAGCATCAGCAGCGGTGTACCCCTCAAACGCCGCCACCAGCGACTCGTCGTCGACCACCACTGCCACGGGAGTTCCCACCGGAACGTCGGAGACTCCCGCCTCGACCAAGATCTTGGCGATCACGCCGTCGTCCTGCGCCTCCCACTCCATCGTCGCCTTGTCCGTCTCGACCTCGGCGATGATGTCCCCGGCGGAGACAGAGTCTCCGGCCTTTTTCTTCCAGGAAGCGATGTTTCCCGAGGCCATCGTGGGGGAGAGGGCCGGGAGGCCCATCAGGGTGTGCGGCGGGAAGTTGGAAGAGGAGCTTGCAGCGGCGGCGGCAGAAGCAGGCGCGGCAGATGCAGCAGGCGCGGCAGAAGCAGCACTCGAGCTTGCTGCGCTCCCCGGTTCGTAGTTCGCAAACGCGGCCACGTCCGAGGCATCGTCCACCACGATGGCCACGGGCGTCCCCACGGGCACGTCCCTGGCCCCCGCGGGCACCACGATCTTCGCCAAAACCCCCTCGTCCTGCGCCTCCCACTCCATCGTCGCCTTGTCCGTCTCGACCTCGGCGATGATGTCCCCAGCGGCGATGGCGTCGCCCTCCTTCTTCTTCCAGGAGGCGATGTTTCCCGTCGTCATGGTGGGCGAGAGCGCGGGCATATCGAGAGAGGTGTGCGGCGGGAGGGCCGAGAAGAAGCGGTGGCTGTTGTGGCCGTTCTTCCTCTGGTGCCTCAGGGGCCCCAGAAGAGGGCTCGCAGTCGGCGTCGCCGTCGTCGATGCTGCTGCTGCTGCTGCCACGGAGAAGGAGCGGAAGGAGGAAGGAGCGATCGTCGAGATGGAGGACGACGACGAAGAGTAGGACGTCGACGCTACTGCCGCCGCCGCGGAGGAGAAGCGGCTGCTGAGCCAGGCTGCCGCGGAGGAAGGGGAAGAGGCAGCAGCAGCAGCAGAGGCAGAGGTCGAGGTCGACGTGAGTGACGCCCGCCGAGCGATGAGCGCCGCCGCTGCGGCAGCGGCGCCGCGGCCGCCCGAGGAAGCCATCGTCTGAAAGCCCCCCTACTTCGCGGAGACGAGAGACACACTCTTTTTTTCTTCAGTGCCTGTTCGAGAGAAGATAAAAAAGTGCGAGAGGTGGATGGGGAGAGGTGAGAAAGGGGAGAGGGATCGATTCGGAAGAAAAAAAAATGCCGATCGTCGTCTTGCTCGCCGCCACTTTGAAACCATCTCTCGCTCGCTCGCGCTCAAGGCCTCGCTCTCTTCTTGCTCTCTGCATGCTAAGCAAGCCTACGCATTCGTGTGCTTGGAATCATGCGCAGGAGAGGGGGCTCAAAGGCGCGCCAGCAGAGACGAGAGCGCGAGCAAGAGAGAAAGCAGAAGGGGAATAGGGCGCCGATGACCCTTTCGATGGGCGGCGGTCGGCACGGAGGCGGCGGTTGTTTCTCGCTCCGAGCGAGCCTAAAGAGCCACGCTCCGCCCTTTTTTTCTGCTTCAAAGCGACTGCACTTAAAGCACACACTCACCGGGTAACAGAGCACGTGCTTTGAGAGCACAAGAAAGCTAAAACAGCAACGCCTTCAAATAAAAGAGAAGCAATGAAGTGTTTTTTTCGATTTGCCTTTTTTTTTCCGCCCTTTTCCTTTTTTTGCTCTCGACCTCTTCCTCTCTCTCTCTTCCCTTCTTCTTCTTCCAGCTCCCTCGCGCTCCTTCTCGGCTGACAACCTAGAATAAAGGGCCCAACATCAATGAAAAAACATCAGCGCATGTCACACAAGAACTAGAAGAAAGGACGACGCAGAAGAAAAGGGAAAAGGCCCTCCTCTCCTTCTTCATCATCAAAAACAAAAAAAAGCTCTATCCTCTCACTCTCTCTCCCTCTACTCTCCCTCTCCTCTTTTCTACTTCTCCTCGTCCTCCTTGACCGCGGCCTTCTCCCCGACCTCCGCGGCGAGCTTGTCGGCCTCCGCCTCCGCTTTGGCCTTCTTCTCGGCCTCGGCCTTGAGCTTGGCCTCTGCGGCGGCCTTGGCGTCGTCGACGGCAGCCTCGCCCTCCTTGGCGTCGGCAGACGGAGAGGCGGCGGCAGCCTCCTCCACCTCCCCCCCCCCTCCCTCCCCCTCGTCGTCGCCGCCCCCGCCGATCACCCTTTCGTTGTGCGCCATCGCCTCCTCGAACTTCCCCTTGAACTCCAGGGCCCTCTCGGCGCTCGCGAACCGGATGCAGAACAGCTCGGTGGCCTGCTCGTCGCCCGAGAAGTCGACGGCAGACCAGACGAGCGCCTTGTCGGAGCCAGAGTGCGGCTTGAGGCTCGTGCCCGGCATCACCACGTGGTTGGCGCGGACCTTGAGCGTCTTCTCCTGGCGGAACAGCAGGCGGACGCGGTCGTTCTCCCGGTGGCGGAGCAGCCTCACCTGCCCGACGCCGCGCTCCTTCCACTCGCCGCTCGAGTGGTCGAAGCGGTAGAGCTTGGACTTGACATCGCAGAGGGCCTCCTCGGCCTCCTCGCCCGAGACGGTCTCGACCTCGGCGAGCTGGACCACGGGCTTGAACTCCGCCTGGCACTCGTCGTCAGCGCCGCCCTCGCCGCCCTCTGCCCCTCCTCCGGCGGCGTCGTCCTCGTCGTCGCCTCCTCCGGCGGCGGCGCCGTCGCCGCTGCTCCTCGCGGCGACGGCGCCGGCGACGCCGGTGAAGCCCGCGAAGCCGGAGCCGGCGCCGAACGTGGAGGCGGAGCCGAAGACCGGAGCAGCCGCGGCGGGGGCAGCCGCTGCGGGGGAAGCAGCGGCGGGAGCTTCCGCAGCGGCAGCGGGAGCCTCCTGTTTTTTTTTTTTTTGAAGAGAGGAGATTGAGAGGTTGAGGCAATCCCTCGCGCGATGGTTCGATTCGATCGACGGCTGTTGCTGCGTCGTCGTCGCTGCTCTCCGATCCGCACGCTTTTCCGAGTCGCGCTGGTGCTCTCCCGCGACTCTCTGCACACGAGAGAGACCGCTCTCTCACTCTCCGGGCGAGGGAGAGAGAGAGAGAGAGTACATACAAGGGGGGAGAGAGAGGCAGAAGCAAGAAGAAAGAGAGAGAGGGAAAGCAGTTGATGTTGCCCGCTAATTCTTTCTTCTTTCTCCTTGCTGTTTCCTTCTTTGCTCTGCTCTGTGCTCTCAACGTACCGTGGTGGCGGCGGGCTTTTCATCGGCCATGGCGTTGCTCGAGAGTGCAAGTGTGCTTGAGAGAGAAAGAGAGTCGTCGCTGGCCGCCTGAGAAGAAAAAACAGAGCGAGCAATCACAACGGGAGCTTGGAAGAAAGGAGAATGAGAGAAGGGGCATTTGCACAAAACCAAAAGACGCTCTCAAAAAGCTGGTTCTCGCTTCTCTCTCGCTTTCAAGAGAGAGAGAGAAACGGCGCCATGCCCTCTGGCGGCTCGCGGCTCCTCGCCGCGGCCGCCGCTGCGGCAGCAGCAGCAACACGGTCGTCGTCTCGCTCTTCGACGACGGCATCCTCATCGTCTTGGACCGCGGCGCGAGGAGGCCAGGCGTCGACGAGTTCTCCGAGTTCTCCGACTTCGTCGATTTCGACCGTTCCGTCGTCGTCGGCGCCCTGGCCGCGCCAGGCCGTTCCCTCGCGCTCCGCGGTCTCCCTCCCCTCTTCCGCTCAATCGCGCACCGCTGGCGCCTTCGAAACATTTTTCAGTCCAGGCTCGACTGGGCGAGTGACTCGCGGCGCCGGTGGCTGCGCCTGGGCGAGCGCGAATGCGAGTCAGCGATTCTCCTCCTCGAGTTTTTCGTCGGCGTCATCGGCGTTGGCGCCGGCACCGTCGACGACTGATGCCCCTGAAGCAGCAGCAAAGGAGACGCTCTCTTCTCCCGACTCTGCCGCCGCAGCTGCTGCTTCAGCCTCTGACGCCGCGCGAGGCATCGGCGTCTACCACGTCGACATCGTGACGGGAGACGTGCGGGGCGCAGGGACGCCAGTGAGTTTCTTCGCTTTTTCTTTCTTCGGTTGACAAGACGCCCTATCAAAAGACAAAGAAAATCTCGACCTCGAACCTCGCTTGCTCACTTTTTTCTTTCTATATCACGCCCTCTCTCAACCAACAAAACAAAACAAAACAGGCGGCTGCCTCCCTCCGCCTCATCGGCGAGCACGGCGCGAGCGAGGAATACGTGCTCGGTGAGTTTTTTCGGTCTCTTTTGATGAAAGCGAGGAGGAGAGAAAGAGAGAGAGAGAGAGAGAGAGAGAGAGAGAGGGGAAGGGGGGGGGGCAGACACAGAGAGAGAAACAAAAAAGCTCACCCGAAAAAAATCCCCAAAAAAACGCCTCTCCATAGGCAACGACCAGGACGAATACGGCTTCGAACGCGGCTCGACCAAGAGCTACGCCCTGCGGGTCCGCCACCCGATCGGCAGGCTCAGGCGCGTGAGGGTCGCGCAGGTGGAGCCCTCGGCGTGCGACCTGGGGACGGCGTGGTTTCTGGAAAAAGTCTGCGTGCTCCCTCCTCTGTCGCCGCCTTCCGTTTCTTCGGCAACCGACAGAGAGGACTTCTCCAAAGGCGCTACTGCTGCCAGTGCCACCAAGGTCGAGTTCCCCTGCTCGGGGTGGCTGGGCTCGGACGAGTCGGCCGAGAACTTCCTCTCCTCCGCGAGTGTGATGGAGCGGGAGCTGGCTCCCGCGGGGTCGGGGTGAGAGAGGGTTTTTGTTTCGAGTTTTTGATTTCTTCATTCTTGGGGAGAGAGATGATGAACAACAACTCACCTTTTTTTCTTTTCCCGTCTCTATCTTCCCCTCTCGAATTCTCTTTCAAAAAAAAAAAACCAGGGGCCCCGCTCCAGGAGCAGCGATGGCACCGGCGTCGTCGCTGATGGGCAGCGGCTTTCTCGGGAGAGGAGCGGGAGGAGGGGGACCGGGCAACGGCTCTTCCTTCTCGGGCCTCAACGCCGGCACCGGGATCGGGATCTGCGCAGCCGAGGCCGCGGCCTCGCTGCGCGCCCCCGCGGGGGCCCCTCCGTCCGCCTTCGAGGCCCTGGCGGCCTCGCTGAGCGCGTCGAGGGGCAGTGGAAGCAGCAAGACGCTCTCTTCTTCTCCTTCTCCCTCTCCTGCTTCTCCTTCTCCTCATTCTCTCTCCTCCTCTCCTCCCCGGTCTCTAACGTCGAAGCAGCACTCGATAAAGATGATCCCGCTGCTCGACTTCGAGGTCGGGGCCGCCGCGCTGCCCCACCCGGAGAAGGTGCAGCGGGACGGCGCGAAGGCCGTGTGCCGCCTCAAGGCGGGCCACGCCGGGGAGGACGCGTATTTCTCCGAGGAGCTGCCCCAGAACCGAGGGGTGCGTTTTTTCCCCCGCATTTTGCCGGGGGGGGGAGAGAGACAAAGTCGAGAACACGGGGGGAAAAAACTCACTCCCCCCCCCCCCCAAAAAAAAACATTACCCAGGCCGCCCTGGGAGTCTCCGACGGCGTCTACATGTGGAGGACCCGCGGCATCGACGCCGGCGAGTTCTCGCGCGCCCTGATGAGGCACGCCTCGGAGGCGCTGCTGCGCTCCGCGGCCCGCGAGGAGAACAGGGACCGGCCGCTGGCCCTCTCTGCCGACCCGGCGGCCGCGCTCGCCGCTGCGCACGCCAGGGCCCTCGAGGCCGGCACCAAGGGCTCCGCGACGGCCTGCGTCGTCGTGCTCGACGCCGTGGCCTGCTCTCTTGTTGCTGCCAACGTCGGGGACTCGGGGTTCGCGGTGGCCTCGCTGCCCCCCTACTGGGGTGGCAGTGGCGGCGGCGCGTCGGGCGGCAGCGGCGGGGAGCGGCACGCCGTCGCCGAGCCCGTCGCTTCCCCCTCTTCTTCGAAAAAATCCTCCTCCTCAAGCTCCAACGGCTCCGCCCCCTCCGGCCAGCAGCGCTTCAGGCCGCTGTTCGCCCCCGGGACCGAGGCCCCGCGTCGCGTGCTCAAGTTCCGCTCGCCGCAGCAGGAGCACGAGTTTGGCCGCCCGTTCCAGCTGGGGCACCTGGCGCAGGCCGACCCGCCGTCGAGCGCCGCGAGGACCGAGCTGCCGCTGCGGCACGGGGACCTCGTCGTCTTGGGCTCGGACGGCCTCTGGGACAACGTCTCGGACGAGGGGGTGCTCTCGATCGCGGCAGAGTCCGAGTCGAGCGGCGAGCCCGCGGCGGCGATGGCGCGCAGGCTCGCCGCGGCCGCGTTCGAGGGCAGCGTCGACCGCAGGCGGGGCACCCCGTACTCGGCGGCGGCCACCGAGGCGTTTGGGATGGTTTACAGCGGAGGAAAAAAGGACGACATCACCGTGCTGGTGGCTAGGGTGCACGAGGTGGACCCGCTCGCGGCCGAAGAAGAGGAAGACGAGTGGGATGACGACTTCGAGGAGGAAGAGGAGTAGGGAGAAACAAGAGAGAGAGAGCGAGAGAGAGAGAGAGACAGAGAGAGAAAGAGAGACGAAAACAACACCGTGACACCTTTTCTTCCGGAAGAAGTTTTCTTCTTCCGGAAAAAAAACTTGTACCAAATTCTCTGTCTTTTTCTTCCTCTCTCTCCCTCTCTCTTTAAAAACACCTCCGCGAGCGATTGTATGGAATTGTAACGTGTAAACACCTTCCCGTTCTTTATTGCACACATACGAAACAAAATGATATCTCTTTCTCTTTCCTCTCGCCTCAAAAAAAAAAAAAACCCAAACGAAGAAAACTAAAACTAAGCGACAGCAGCCCGCGGATGCACCTCCCCTCCGACCGCATTCGCAGGAGCAGGAAGAGCGCTTTGCTGCGCGTTTCCAACGTTGCTCGAAGCGGTCAAGGGAAGCGGGGCCCCGGCGCAGGCGTAGTCCCTGGGGTCGACCGCGACGCTCTTGGTCGCGTCGTGCGTCTTGTAAATTCCCACCAATCTGTCGGCGAGCTCAAACATGTCGTTGCGCAGCGAGATGATGACGAACTGCGCCCCCTTCGTCACGCGTTCCTTGATGTAGTGCGCGACGATGGAGACGTTGCGGAAATCGAGCGCGGCGTCGATCTCGTCCATGACGTAGAGGGGCGTCGGCTTGAAGTGGTGGAGCGCAAAGACCAGCGCGAGCGACGAGAGCGTCTTCTCTCCGCCCGACAGGTTGGAGATGTTTTTCCAGGCCTTTTTAGGCGGGCGCACGGAGAAGACGACCCCTTCCGCAAACGGGTCCAGACTGTCGACGAGCTCGAGCTCGGCGTCTCCGCCCAGCGTGATCAGGCGGTACATCTCCTTCAGGCGAGAGGAGATCGCCGCGAAGCCCGACATGAACTCGTCGAGCCTCTTTTTCCTGAGAGCGTCGTGGTTTTGGCGCGCGGCGTTGCGCCTTTCGGTCACCTTTTCGAGCTCGCGGGCCTTGCGGGAGGCGTCCTTGGAGGCGCGGGAGTGGGTCGCGAGGGCGGCGAGGTCCGGGACCGAGGCGTCGAGCTGCTGCTGGAGCCTCTGGAGCTGCGACGAGAGGTGGGAGGCGTCGAGGGCGGCGAGCTCCTCGGCAGAGAGAGGAGCAGGGGCGGGAGGAGCTTTCTTCTTCGTGGCCTTTTCCCTGTTCTCGGGGCTGCGTCGTCGCTGTCGAGCGGGAGTGGCGGCGTGGCGGTGGAGGGGGGCGGTGTCGTCGTCGTCGAGGGAGGCCGAGCGCTCGCGGTCACCGTCTTCGTCGTCGCTGAGCTCGCCCTCTTGGCCGACGCCGCCGTTTTCGTCGATTTCGCCGCCGCCGTCTTCGTCGTCGTCGTCTCTGCCCTCTTCCTCCTCCTCGTCGTCAGGAATTTTCGCCTCCTCCACGGCGGCGTCGGCAGCGGCCAGCGCCGCGCGGGCCTCCTCCGCGGCCTCCCCTGCCCTCCGGCTCCTCCCCAGCGCCGCCTTGGCCCCCTCCCGCGCGGCCCGCAGCGCCTCCGACGCCTCGACCTCGCCCAGCCGCGCGGCGTCGGCGTCCGCTTGCTTGGCCGACGCGATCTCCCTCGTCGCGCGCGAGTCGGCCGAGGCCACCTCCAGGGCGGCGGCGGCGTCCTGCGCCGAGCGCATGATCTCCAGGGCTTCCTCCTCCAGGGCGCGCGCAGCGGCCTCGGTCTCGGCCAGCGAGGCCGAGGCGGCGGCCTTCTCGGCGGTCGCCCGGGCCCTCTCCTCCGCGGCCCGGGCCGCCGCGCGCCGCGCCGCGGCGGCCCGGGCAGACGCCCTCGCCCCGCGGGCGCCCGCGGCCGAGACCCTCTCCTCGAGCCGCCTGCAGGCGGCGAGCCTGGCCGCGAGCGCCGAGCCCCCCACGGAGGCCAGCGCGTCCTCCGCCGCGGCGACGGCGGCCCTCGCGGCGGAGCTGCCGCGCGTCACCTCGGCGACGGCCCTCGCGGCGTCGGCCGCGGCGCCCTCCGCCTCGGCGATCGACGCGTCGAGGGAGGAGGAGGAGGCCGACGGGCACGCCGCCGCGCCGAGCGCCGCCCTGGCGTCGGCCGCCCTCCCCGCCGCGGCCGCCCGCTCCAGGTCGGCCCGGGGCCCGGCCTGTCTGGCGGCCTCAACGGCGGCGTCCGCGGCCGCGACGGCGTCCAGGGCACGGGAGGCGCTGCCCCTCGCGCGGGAGAGCGCCGCCTCGGCGTCGGCGACGCAGGCCTCGGCGTCGGCGACGTCCTGCGCGGAGACCGACGAGGTCGCGGCGGCGGCGGCCAGGGCCGCCGCCGCCGCCGCGGCGTCCTCGCTGCCCCCTGCCCCCTTGCCTCCCGCAGCGTTCGTCAGCAGCAGCCTCATCCTTCCGCCGCGGGGCCTGCCCCCCCCGCCGGTCATCGTCCCGGACTCGTTGACCAGCTCGCCCGAGAGCGTCACCGCCCTCCTCCACCTCGGGTCGACGTTCCGGTCGAAAGAGATCCGCGAGGCTTGGTCGAGGTCCGAGGCGACGACGGTGTCCCTGGCCGCGTGGTAAAAGGCGGGGGCCAGGTCGGCCGACGAGGGGGTGATGAGGTCGAACAGGCGCGGGACGCCCTCGGGGGCGCTGGGCCGGGGCCTCTCGTCGACAAAGCGCTGCAGGTGCCGCTGCTTCTCCAGAATGAGGAAGGTGGCGACGCCGTGGTTTCCGGCGCGAAGCAGCGAGACGCACGCCTGCGCCGCGGCGGTGTCGTCGACGATAAAGTTGTCGAGGGCGGGGCAGGCGGCCGAGACGGCGACGTCGAAGCGCGCGTCGATGACGCCCAGGTCGCCGAGCCTGCCGCGGAAGCCCGGTATCGCGCCCCTGGAGCGCGCGTCGCGGAGGGCCGCGGCGGCGGCGCCGGCGGAGCGCGCGGCGAGGGCGGCGTCGCGCTTGGACGCCAGGGAGGCGCGGGCAGAGCGCAGGGCGGTCGCGGCCTCCGCGGCGTCGGCGTCCGCTCTCGAAGAGCGCTCCCTCGCGGCGCGCGCGCCCTCGACGGCGGCCTCGACCCCGCCGGCGCTGGCCGCGGCGGCGGCCTCGGCCCCCCGCAGCGCCCTCTCGGCGTCGGTCACGGCCTGCCGCGCCTCGGTCGCCCTTCGGGCAGCCTCGTCGCGCGACTCGCGCAGCGACTCGAGCGCCGCGGCGGCGACGGACGCCGCGGCCCTGGCCCCTGCCAGGCGCGACTCCCAGGGCACGGCGGCGTCCCTCGCGCCTGCGAGCCTCGTGGCCCGCTCCTCGGCCTCGGCGGCAGAGGCCGCGCGGAGCTCCTCGGCGCCCTCGCGCTCGGCCTCGAGCTCCCTCGAGGCCTCCTCGGCCTCGGCGGCGGCCAGCGGCGCCTCGGCGTCGGCCCCCAGAGCGTCGCTCTCTGCCTTGAGCCTCGAGGCCTCGGCGGCCTCCGCGGCCTCCTCGGCGGCCTTCTCGGCCGCGCGGAGGTGCTTCAGGTCCTCTCTCAGGGAGCAGTCCCGGCGCTCGCAGTCGGCGAAGGCGGCCCGGGCGGCGTCGAGCGTCGCGGACACGCGGGCGTGCTCCGCGGCCCTGCCGTCGGCCTTCTTCCTCGCTTCGGCCAGCGCCCCGGCCGCCTCGTTCGCGGCCTCCTTCGCGGCGCTCTCCGCCCCCGCGAGCCCCTCGATCGACGCCCTCGTTTCCTCCGCCTGGGCGCTCGCGCGGGAGGCGTCGAGCTCGGCCAGGCGGCGCCGCAGCGAGGCCGCCTCCCTCTCCTTGGCCAGGTGCGCCCGCGCCTCCCCGGCCGCGCCGGCGGCCCCGTCTCGCTCCCTCGCGGCGGCCCTCGACCTGGCCAGCGCGCTCGCCCGCGCGTCGTTCAGGCTGTCTAATGCTTTCGCGCCGGCCTCGATCGCCTCGACGTACCGGTCGGTGCCGATGACGTCCTCGAGGTACTCCAGCAGTCCCGTCTCGTGCGGCGTCGCGGCCTTGGGTTTCATCAGCGCGATCTGCTCGACCTCGCCCTGCAGGATCAGAAAGCGTCCCGTGGCCAGGTCTACGCCTTTCGCTTTCAGCAAGGTCGTGACTTCCCCGTAGGTCGACTTCTTGCCGTCGACGAAGTAGTGCGACGAGTTGTTGCGGTGCGCCGTGCGCGAGACGACGAGGTCCGACCCGGCGACCTCGTCGTACGAGTGCTCCCCCGTGTCGATTATCTCCTTGAAGTGGACCGAGACCTTGGCGGCGTCGATGTCGCGGTGGCGGGTCGAGGAGTGGATGAGCTCGGAGACTTTGTTGAGGCGGAGCTGTTTTTGTTTTTTTACAGAGAGAGAGGGAGAGAAAGGAGGAGGTCGAGAGGTCGTTGGAAACGGAGGAGAAGAAAGGCGAGAGCCATCGCGCGAGCGACGACGACGAATTCTTCAGTTTCTCTTTTTCTCTCTTTCTCTACTTCTCTCCCTCGTACCTGCTTGGCCCTCTTGCCAAACACGAAGAGCAGCGCGTCGATGACGTTTGACTTGCCGGAGCCGTTGGGCCCGACGACGGAGGAGAACGACTGAGAAAGAAAAGTTGATTGTTGAGTCGAGAGAGAGACAGAGGCGAGTGAGCGGCGAGGTCGACGTCGACTGGATTCGAGCCCCTCGTTCGCGGCCTCTCCCGGTTCCCAAACCATCAAAACGAGCCCGCGAGTGTATCGTGCGTTTCGAATTCTATCGCCTTGCGGGATCGATCCACCAAAAGCACGCGCATTGCTTGTCGCATTCGCCCTCGCCAATTTGTGAAACCGTTTTTTTTCCCTTCTCAGCATGCGGCGAGCATTCGAAAGAAAAAAAGCCAAAACACAAACCTTGTGGAACGGCCCGACGCGCTGCTCCCCGGCGTACGACTTGAAGTTCTCGAGGACCATCTCAGAGATGATGAGGCGCGGCGGGGGCAGGTTTGGGGCCTGCTGCAAGGGAGCAGCAGCAGCGGCAGGAGGGGGAGCTTCGTGGGCTTCCATGGCTGCTACTGTTTTTTTTTTGCTCTCTCTCGACAAAGGAAGAAAATGAAGCAACAAAGTGTTTGACGCTCTTCTCCTCTCAATTCTTCACTTTCTTTCCTGAGTCAAAAGCGAGAGGACGAGGATACGCGATCTCATTACTTTGGGATTCTGATCCCGCCACAGGCTGTCTAAAACAGTTTCCTCTCCGCGACTAGCGTGCAATCCTCCCGCGATGACGACCGTGGAGGTGGCGCAACACGCCCCACATGCAGCAGCGCCATCAAAAGTGTCGGCGCCTTCCGAAATCGCCGCCGAAGCCCTCGCTTCCTCGTCGGCGCTCTTCTCGGAGCACGCCCGATGCGAGTGGGAGCTGCTGCTGACGGCGCTCACCGTGGTCGGCGGCGATGACAGCGCGGAAGGAGAAGGCAGCGGAGAAGCAGCCGCGGGCAACGCTTCGTCATCGGCCGGCAACGGCCAGCCGTCGCCGGCACCCCCTTCGCCCTCCTTCCCTTCCCTGGCCTCCGCCGCGGCCCGAGGGGACTACTCCCTGGCCTTCGCGACCCCCGAGGCCAGGCGGATCCTGCTGGTGAGCGGCGAAAAATGCGGCGACGAGGAAGAAGACGAGGACGAGGCAGCGAGGCGCTACTGGTCCTCCGTCGCCGACGCCTGTGCAGCTGCCTCCTCTCCTTCTCCTTCCGCTTCGCTGGAGCGCCTCGCCCTGGGCGCCTCGGCGCTGCTCGCCTTCGTGCAGGCCGCGTTCACTGGGCCCGAGCTGGAGCTTGGCACGCCCCGAGAGCTCGCGGAGGGGCGAGACAGGGAGGAGGAGGAGGAGGGCAGTCAGGCAGCGGCGGCGGCGGCGGCGTCTCCCCTGCCGCCGGGGGGCCTCCCGCTCTCGGCGCTGGACGCCGCGGCCCTGGAGGCCTCGGGGACCAACGGAGAGGCTGCAGACCCCCGCGTCAAGGGCGCGCAGTTCCTCGCGGTCGCCGTCTCGGCGCTGCTGTCGCCGCTAGGGCTCTCCGACGGAGGAAGCTCCTGCCCGTCGCCTCCTCGGCCCTCATCGCTCGCCGCTGCCCTCTCGCGGCTGCCGCCGACTTGGTCCCTCTGGGCGCTCAGGGCGGCCTGCGCGAGGCAGAGGGTACTCGGAGCTCCCGCCGCGGCCACCCGGGACGCACTCGACCTCCTCGCGCCCTTTGCCGCCGCGGCGGTCGAGCTCGGCGCTTCCTCCTCCGCTCCTCTTCCGTCTTCGTCTTCCCCCTCCCCTTCCTCTTCGCTGTCATCTCCTTCTTCTCCTACTCCTCCTCTCTCGGCGGCCCAGGCCCGCCTCGCCGCGGCAGGCTGCGCCCTCGAGGCCGCTGCCTGCCGCCTCGAGCTCCGTGAGAGCGGCAGCAGCAGCGGCGGCGGAAGCGGCGGCGGAAGCGGCGGCAGAAGCGGCGAAAGTGGCGACTCCCCCCTCGCCGGCGCCGCCTTCCTAAGGGAGGCCGCCGCGGCTCTCGGGGTCCGCGTCTCCGTCACGGGCGCCCTCGGGGTGCGCACAATCTACCAGGAGGATGCCAGGGCGCAGCTCGTCGTCAGGGTCTCGAGGCTGGGGGGAGGGGGAGGGAGAGGGGCGGGCGAGGAGGGGAAAGAGACGGACGACTTTGTCGCGGTCGCCGGCGGCGACGACGTCTCTCGGCTCTTCGGCCTCGGAGCGGAAGAAGAAGGAAGTCCTCCTCCTCCTTCCTCTTCCTCCGATGCTGCTGCTGCCTCCAAGGGGGGCCTCAGCGGGCTCGCGGCAGAGAAGTCGGAGGTGCTGACAGCGCCGAGGCTTCAAGGAGGAGGAGGCGGAGGAGGAGACCCAGGGAGCAAACCCGCCGCCGCCAACGCCGCCGCCGCCGCCGCCATCGCCGCCACCGTCGACGGGAACGCCGACGCCGCCGCCTCTCCCTCTCTCGCTGCGCCTCTCACTCCTCCCGTGCAGGCCCTGCTCCTGCTGCACGCGTCCGCCGTCCGCAGGGGAACGGCGGACGACGGCCTTCGGGCCTGGAGGGCGGCGCCCTACGTGGAGGCACTCTCGTTCTCGAGCTCTCGGCGGCAGCCGCAGCCGCAGCCGCAGCCGCAGCCGCAGCGGCAGCAGCGGCGCGAGGAGGGAGGAGAAGGAGAGGGAAACGCGAGCTTGAGCGCCCTCTCCCGCTCCCGCTGGGCCGTGGCTGCCTGCGCCGCCCTGGCCCGCGCCAGGCACGAGCTCTCGCGCCCCAGGACCCGCGAGCGCGCGCTGCTGGCCTTCGAGCGCCTCGCCTCGGCCCAGGAAGAGAGGGCCGCCTCGGAGGAAGAGAAGGGGAAGCCCCGCGCCTCCTCCTCGGCGTCGGCAGCGGTGGCTCGCCGCCGCGTCCCGCTGGCCCTCGCCACACCGCTCCCTCCCTCCCACCGCGCCAGGAAGGAGGCAGCGGACGCCCTGCTCTCCGCGGGCCTCGTCTCCGAGGCCCTCGACATCTACGAGCGCGTCGAGGCGTGGGAGGCGTCGGCGCTCTGCCACAGGCTCTTGGGCCACGCGGAGCAGGCGCGCGCGACGCTCGAGGCCCGCGTCGAGGCCGCCACCAAGAGCACGTCGGCCTCTTCGCTGCTCCTGCCGGCCCTGCTGTGCTCTCTGGGCGACGTCACGGGCGAGAGCTCGAGGTACGAGCAGGCCTGGGAGCGCTCCCGGGGGAGGTGCGCGAGGGCGCAGCGCTCGCTGGCCCGCAGCGCCTCCGCGCGGAAGGACTGGGCGCAGGCCGCGGCCGCGTGGGACCTCGCCCTGGCGCTCAACCCCATCCACGGAGACGGGTGGTTTGCCCGCGGGTACTGCGCGCTCAAGCTCGGGGACGACGCGGGCGCGGCGCTGGCGTTCTCCCGCGCGGCCGCCGAGGAGCCCGAGAACGGCGAGGCGTGGAACAACCTGGCGGCCGTGCACCTGAGGGCCGAGCGGTGGCGCCCCGCGCTGTCCGCGCTGTCGCAGGCCGTCAAGCTCAGGAAAAGCTCGTGGCAGACGTGGCACAACTTCGCGCAGGCGGCGCTGGCCGTGGGCGAGGGGGCCAGCGCGGCGAGGGGGGTCGCGGCCGTCGTCGAGCTGACCGACGGGCGGGGCGTCGCCGACGGGGCGCTGCTGCTGGAGCTGGCGCGGTTCGTCGCGGACGCTTCTTCGTCGGGCGCTGCCGCTGCTGCCAAGGCGCAGGAGTCTGCGTGCGGGGAGGAGCGGGAGCCGCACCAGCAGGTTTCGGAGGGTGCCGCGGCGACGGAAGAAGAGGCGGCGGGAGGAGCCCTCCTCTCGCAGCTGACGCTCGACGACGACTTCGACTCTGACTTCGACGGCGATGACGAAGAAGGCGAAGGACCCGCTCCCGCTCTGTCCTCCCGCGGCCTGTCTTCCCTGCGCGCCGCCGTGGGCCGCGCCCTGCGCCTCGCCGCGGCCTCGGCGGCCTGCGCCTCCCGGGCTTCCACGTGGCACGCCCTCGCGATCTTCCACGACTCGGAGCCCGCCGACGGGAGTCATTCTTCGATGACTCCGGGCGAGGGACAAGAGCAGCAGCAGCAGCAGCAGCAGCTCTTCGCCGGCAGCAGGGCCGCGGCCAGGGAGGCCAGGCTCAAGCGCGTCGCCGTGCTGTCGGGGGGAACTGCCTGGAGGAGCGACGCGCCGAAGTTCGACGAGTTTGCGTCCGCGGCGTCCGACCTGGGCCGCGCCGAAGCGAGGGCCGCGGCAGAGAAGAGGAGGAGGAAGGAAGAGGACGGCGATGACAAGGCGTCTGCTGCTGTCTCTGCTGGAGGTGGGAAGCGGGAGCTCGCGAGCGCGAGGATGCTGCTCAAGGGCGTCGTGGCGACGGGGAGGGACCGGTTCGCGGAGGCCCCGGCGTTCGCGGAGGCCGCGGAGGCGCTGGAGGAGGTCGAGAGAGAGCTGAAACTGCTCGTCGAGGCTCTGTAAAAAGAAAAGAAAACACTTTTTGTCGACGAGAAAAAGCTCCACCCCACCTTTCTCCGCTCTCTCCTGTCGTCACTAGAGCCGCTTTCCCTTCCTCTTTCGATACATGAGCACCTGCGTCTCTCACGACCTGCCGACGCTGGTGAGAATGCTACCAGACCGCGAATGAGCGAGAGGGGCAGTTGGAAGCAGAGGCGACAGAGGGGAGGGCATTTGATTGTTTTTTTTGCCCTCGCAAGACCTTGCATCGATCTCGCTCGTGCCTGCTCTTGCTCACAAGCTTTTCGCACCCTCTTCTTTCTCTCACGTATACGAAACATCTCGATCTCTTCAACAACTCAGGAAGTAGAGCCGCAACAAGCAGCAGACGCAGTCCGTAGTGAGTCGTTTGTCTGTTTTTGGTCTCCTCGTTTTCTTCATCGTCCACTTGACGGCGTCAGCAAAACCGAACGCGACCCTCCCCTCTCTCATCCTCTTTTTCTCCTCCTCCCTCTTTCCCTTGACTCCAAGGCGCCATCCACACCGTCCTCTTCTGCCGCCTCCTAGGAGCCGTCAGGCCCCTCGACGCTCTCGCGGAGTCCCTCGGCGAAGAGGACTTTGTTTTCGCGACCTGCGGGGACCGCGCCGTCGCCGCGGCGGTCGACGAGCGCGCCGCGGCCTTTGGCGCCTGGGCGGTGAGGAGCCTCTCCTGCTCCTGCTCCCGCCCTCGCCCTCCTCCTTTGGCGACGGTCGTCCTCTCCCTGCGGGAGCGCTCATCTTCGAGGTCGGCCTCCTCTCCCTGGGAGCAGTGGACCCTCCCGATCAGGGTCCTCTCTCCTCCTCCTCCTTCTCCCTCTCCTTCTCCCGCTCCTCCTCCTCCTCCTCGCCTCGGGGAGAGAGCGGAGGAGCAGCAGCGGCGGGAGGCAGCGGAGCAGCGTCCCCTCCGAGGCGGCGACGGGGTCCGTTCCCTGCTGCTCTCGATCTCGTCGCGCGCCGCCGCCCGGACGAGCCACATCCCCCCGGTGCTCACGGCGAGCGTCGTCACCTTCCCGTTCGAGATAAGGCTCGAGGGCGGGGCGGCAGGAGCGGCGGAAGCGGCAGAAGCGGGCTTTTCCTCCTCTCCTTTGACGCGAATCGGAAACCAGCTGCAGCGGAGCAGCCTCAACCCCCGCGCTTCTTCTTCTCCTTCGCCCTCCCCTTCGCCCTCGGCCGGGAGCGTCCTTCGGGGGGGTCTGGGAGCGGTCAAGAGGCTGCTGCAGGCCGCGCCGCCGCCTCCCGTCCTCGGGTAAGAAAAGGCAGCGGACAGAGAGAGAGAGGGGAAGAAGGAGAAGGGAAGGAGGGCTCCCCCGCATGCACCGGCCGCCGAGCCAACAGGGACTCCTCCTCCCTCCTCCTCCTCCTCCTCCTCCTCCTCCTCCGGCTGCTCCTTCTCTTTCGGTCGCGCCTTACGCTCCCGCTCTCTCCCTGCCCTCGTCTCCGGAAAACGGAGGAGGAGAAGGGCGAGGAGAGGAACGAGGGCGGCGCCCCTCCCCTCGACGACAGCGGCGCCGCTCCGGCCTCTTCGAGGCCGCCGCGGCTCTGCTCCGGAGAGGGGCGACGGCTCTCGTCTCCTGCGTCGGCGTCGGAGGCACCGGCAGAAGCCCCCTTGAGCCATCGATCGGCTTCGTCGCTCGGAGGCGGCAGCAGCAGCAGCACGAGCAGCAGCAGCGCCAGCACCAGCGGCTCTCGCTCGCTTCTTCTCCTGCGGCAGCAGCAGAAGCAGGAGAGACGGCGCCTCGACAGCAGCAGCTCCAGCTCCACTCTGCTCCAGGGACAGCAGCGGCGATGCCGTCGGATCCCTCTTCTTCCTCGGCGGCGGCGGCGGCGGCGGTCGCGGCCCTCTCCGCCGCCCGCGACGCCGCCGCCGCCCTCCTCGCCGGCCGCGGCGCCCTCGACGACTTTGAGAGGCTGCGCGCGCGCGCGCAGAGGGCCGCGCCCGCGGCCTGCGCCGCGGCGCTGCGCCCGGAGAACCGCGGGAAGAACAGGTACAGCGACGTGCTGGCCCCGGACCACAGCCGGGTGGTCCTGAGGGCGAGCCTGGAGGAGGTGGCGAGAGGGGGGGGAGGAGGGGGGGGAGGGGGCGCGGAAGGGCGGGAAGGGGCAGCGGCGGCGGCGGCGGCGAACGAGCGAGGAGGGCAGCTCTCTCCTCCTCCTCCTCCCGCGCCTCCTCCTTCCACCACCGGAGGCTACATCAACGCCTCCCTCCTCTCCTCCCGCCCAGGAGAGCGCCCCACCTGGTCCTACGTCGCAGCGCAGGGCCCCCTGCCCTCGACGGTGCTCGACTTCTGGACGCTCGTGGCGCAGCTGCGGTCCCCCGTCGTCGTCTCGCTGACGCGGCCCGAGGAGCGCGGCGTCGAGAAGTGCGCCCGGTACCTCCCGGCGGCCGCCTACGGGGACGCGAACGACGCCGACGACGCGGCGGCCCGGGGCGCCCGGGGGGACGATCTCTGCCTGCCCCACAGCGCCGTCTTCGGGGGGATCCGGGTCTCGTGCGGGCGGGCCTGGGCCGCGGGCCCGGGGCTCGTCGCGCGCCGCGTCGCCGTCGAGATCTGCGCGCCCCGCGCTCCCTCTTCCCCGCCGCCGTCGCCGCCGCCGCCGCCGCCGCCGTCGCCGCCGCCGCCGCCGTCCTCCCTGCCAGCTTTCCGGCACTCGCTGCTCCACTTCCACGTCGACGACTGGCCAGACCACGGCGCGCCGGCGAGCTCGGCGTCCCTTCGGGCTGCCGCGGCGGCGATGCGGGGAGCCGTGGACGGAGCGAGAGAGAGGGCGAGGGAGGCGGGGGGGGGAGGGGGCGCCGGCGACGACCGGGGCGCCGGCGTCGTCGGTCCGCCGGTCGTTCACTGCTCGGCCGGTGCGTCCTCGTTCGCTTTTTTTTTCCTGCGTTTTTTTCCCCTCTCCGTTTCGTTCTTCTTCGTCTTCGTCGCTCACTCCTTTTTTTTGCACCCCGCGGAAAAGCACCTAAAACAACAATGCAGGGATCGGGAGGACGGGAACTCTCCTGGCGGTCGACATTGCCGCGAGGAGGCTCCGGGCCGCCGTCGAGGAAGCGGCGGCGGCGCCGAGCAGCTCCTCCTCCTCGCCTCCTCCCTCGCCCTCCGCCGAGGCGGCGCTCTCCGCCGCCGCCCGCGCCGTCGCCGTGCGCAGGGTCGTCCGCAGGCTCCGGGACCGCAGGCCTGGGATGGTGCAGACCGCGGGGCAGTACGCCGCGATCGTCGCGGCGGTGCGCGACGAGGCGGCGGAGCTGCTGGGGGATCTGCTGACGACGAACGCCGAAGAGGCCTCCCGCTCGACCCCCTCGCTTCCGCTTCCTGCTGCTGCTGCTGCTGTCGTCAGTGTTTCCGTTCCTCCCGGAGGGTTGCTCAGCGACGAAGGGAGCGGGGAGGACGACTGAAATCTAATCGTGCTTTGCTTTTTTCGTTGGTGTAAAAACTGAACAGAAAAGAGCTGGAGAGAGAAGAAAGGTCGGGGTCGAGAGAGGCGAGCGAGTGAGCGAGAGAGCGAGAGAGAGCGAGAGAGGCGTCGAATTCCACTTTTTTTCTTTCCATCGTCGGGGCCCTAGCCGTGCCTCCCGAGACTTCTCCTTTGTGCCTCCAACGCTCTCTCTACGACTCGCGATGTCCTCTTCTGCGTGAGCACCTCCCAGTGGCGAGTGTTTGTGAACGCGGAAAGGAGAAAGCGTTCGCAGCTGCTGGGGTTTGAAAGAAGGAGGTGGCTGCTGAGAGGCATTTCGTCTTTTCTCGAGTCCCATCTTCAATTTCTGAGTTTTTCTCTTTTCTCGACCGTGGGCTTTCTTTTAGGGGGCTGCGTTCGCTCTCTTTCTGCTCTCACCATTCGACTGCGAGGGCGCTTTTTTGCTTGACGTAGAGCAGGGAGTAGAGCCGGAACGGAAAAGAGGCCAGGAAACGCGCTTTGTTGCCGCCCATCGTCGTCGTCTAAGAAAGGTTTGATGACGTCGCTCGCGGCGATGGGAGCAGGAGGCCTCCCGCCTCGCGGGGCCCCCCTTTTGTCGGCCTCGCAGCGTGGAGGTGGCCTCTACGCCGACCAGGGCCTCGCCAGGGCCCTCGGCGAACTGTGCAGGCCAGGTGAGAGAAGGGATTGATGTTTTTTTTTACGCCCTCCTTGATTGGTCTGCCGAGTTTTGCCTCTCGACCTCACCTCTTCTCCGTCGTCGCTCACCACCACCACCATCGTCTTCGCACTCCCTCTCCTCCCACTCCCCTCACCGAAGGCGCCCTCGAGCGCTGGCGCGACGGTGAGCGGCCCCTGCGCGACTACATAGAGACCGCGGCCTCGGAGGCCGCGACGGCGGGCTACTACTTCGGCGCCGGCGTCGGCTCCGGCGGCTCCTTCTTCTCCGACGCCGGCGGCCTCGGCGGCGCCGCGGGCGGCGCCGGCGGCGGGCTCCCGCGCCTGGTCTCCGAGGCCCTCCGCCGCGTCGGCGCGCTTGTCACGTCTCCCGACCCGGCGGAGCGGCTCGGGGGCGTCCTCGCGGTCGACGAGCTGATCGACGTGCGCGCCCTGGGCGAGCCCGGGGCGCGGATGGCGGCGCTGGCGGGCTGCCTGCAGCACGTGCTGGCCACCGCGGGGGGCTCGCCCGGGGACAGGCCGGCGCTGGAGGCCGCGGCGGAGGCGCTGGGGCACCTGGCGCGCGGCGGCGGCGCCCTGGCCGCGGAGGCGGTCGAGGCGGAGGTGCGGCGGTGCCTCGGGTGGCTCCGGGCGGGGACGACGGCGGACCGAGGCGGCGGCGGCGGCGGCGGCGGCGGCGGCGGCGGGGGCGGCGGCGGCGGCGGGGACCTGGCTGCGAGCGTCCCTCAGGGCGCTCCCTTGGGGGGCGTCGGCGGCCTCTCCGGGGTCAGCAGCAGCAGTGCCTCCGCTCAGCAGCAGCAGCAGCGGGAGCAGCAGCAGCAGGTCCGGCACCACCACCACCACCATGCGCACCACCTCGGCGACCGGCGCCTCGCCGCCGCGCTCGCGCTGCGCGCGCTGGCCGAGTCGGCGCCCGCGGTGTTCAATGTCCACGTCCGCGCGTTCATCGACGCCGTCTGGGCCGGGCTCCGCGATCCTCGCCCGGCGGTGCGCGATGCGTCCACCAGAGCGCTCAGGGCGTGCCTGGTGCTGGTCGAGGCGCGCGAGACGAGGTACCGGGTGCAGTGGTACTATAGGCTGTTCGAGGAGTCGCGCCGCGGGCTCGAGGCCGCCGCCGCCGCCGCCGCGAGGGCTTCTTCCTCGTCTCCTTCGCCTCCGGTCCCCCCCGAAGTCGTGCTGGGTTCCCTGGCGGCCCTGGGAGAGCTGCTGGCCCACACGGGAGAGTTCATGCTCGCGCGGGTGCGGGAGGTGGCCGCTGCGGCGCTGCGGTTCCGAGGCTGCGACGCAAGGGGCAACCCGCCGCCGCCGCCGCTGCGCGCCGCGGCGCTGGCGCTGGTGCCGCGCCTCGCCCGGTTCGCGCCGGAGCGCTTTGCTGCGACTTACTTGGGGCCCTGCCTGGAGTTTGCGCTCGAAGCCTTGAGGGCCCCGCTGGTGCCCAGGGCGACTGCGGCGGAGCAGCAGCAGCAACAGCAGCAGCACTCGCAGCAGCAGGGCGGCGTCGAAGGGAACGCTGCCGGCTTCGACCGCGAGCGGGGCGGCAACGCGCCGCTCGACGGCGGCGACCGCTGGCGCAACGGCGCTTCTTCCGCCGGCGGCGGCATCGGTGGCGGAAGCCTCGACAGAGGCATCGAGCGCTCGTCGTTCGACTCCTCCCATGCCCATGCTCCTGCTGCAGGTGCTTCCTTCTCCGCGTCCTCGCTTTATTCCCTGGGGTCTGGAGGGGGAGCAGCGGCAGGAGCGGGGAGCGCCTCTCGCTCGACCCCGCCGACGGAGATCGGCGCGCTGTTCGGCACGGAGCGCCGCGCCGCCTTCGCCGCGATCGGGGCCACCGCGCTGGCCCTGTCGCAGGCCGGGTGCGCACAGGGGATGGTCTCGGCCCTCCCTGCGGTCGCGGACGCGATCGCGGACACGCTGACGGGCGGGGCCATCGTGAGCGCCGCGAGCCTGATGCCCGGAGGGGTCGGCAGAGGGGGCTCGAGCTCGTCGTCGTCGTCGGCGGCGAGCGAGCGCAGCGCTGCTGCGGCCAGCCAATTCGCTGCGATGGCGACGGCTCCTTCTTCTGCCCTCGCGACGCCGGCCTGGGCCTCGACGCCGCCCGGGCCCGCTGCCGTTTCCGCTGCCGCCGCGGCTCCTGCTCCGACGGATCCTGCTCCGAGCAGCGCTTACTCGGTCCCGATGTCAACGTCGGTGCCCTCGGCGACGGACCCCGCCTCCTCGGCCTTTTTCTCTTCCGCTTCCTCGGAGCAGCAGCAGCAGCAGCGGCTGCAGCAGGGGCGCGATGCAAGGAGGTCGGCGAGCCTTCCCAACGCGGCTGCTGCCGCGGCGGCTGGGCTCGGAGGCGGCGGAGCTCCGGCGGCGACGGCTGCAGCGGGGGCTCCGACCCCGGCTCCCATCCCCGCGACGACCCCTTCCTCCCACGCCGCCGCGGCCTTCTCCACGCCCGCGGCGGCCGCCGCCGCCGCCGAGCTCATCGCGCACGCGCTCGCCTGCGCCGGAGACCTGGCCACGGCGATGGGCGACGCGTGGAGGCCGCACGCGGCGGCGCTGCTCCCGCTGATGGCTGCGACGGGGCTGTCCCCGCCGCTGGTCTCGGCCCTGGGGGCCACCGCGGCGGCTCTGCCCGACCTGGCCCCGGCGGTGAGGGGCGCGCTGCTGGACCTGCTGGCGGCGGTGCTGGCGAGGCACCGGAGCGGCGGCGGCGGCGGCGGCGGCGGCGGCTCCTCCGCTTCGGGAGCTGGGGCTGGGGGAGCTCACGCGGGCGCGGGCTCCCTGGTCTCCAACGGGGACGGCCCGCTCGCCATCGCCGCCGCCGCGGCTGCCGCCAACGCCGCCGCGGCGGCCGCGGGGGCCATCGCCGTCGCGGTGGGCTCGGCGGGGTCGGCGGGGGCGGCGCCCCTCGGAGGGATCGGCGGCGGCAGCGGCGCCCCCTCGCCTCTGCTCCCGCACTCTTCGTCGCCGTCGTCGAGCAGCAGCAGCGGCGGCGCCGTCCGGCTCGCGCTGCGCACGCTCGCGACGACCGACCTGGGCCAGCCCGCCGCCCTGCTCCACTTCGGGAGGAGGGCCGTGCTGCCGCTGCTCGACGACCCGGACCCGGGGACGAGGCGGGCGGCGGCGGCGGCGGCGGCCGCCGTCGCCCGCAGGGCGATGCCCGCGGCGGCCGCCGGCGTCGCCGTCGTCGCCACCAGGCAGGGGCTGGTCAAGGTGCCCGGGGCGCTGCACCGGTGGCAGCTGCAGCAGCAGATGCAGTTTCAGCAGCAGCAGATGGTGCTGCTGCAGCAGCAGGAGCGGGAGCAGCAGGCTGCGGCCGAGGCCGAGGCAGCTGCGCTGGCTGCTGATGCAGCAGCAGCTGCTGCCGCTGCGGCGCCGGCGGCAGCGGCGGCCGGCGGGCTCTTCACCGGAGGGGACTCGGCGGGGGCCAACGGCGGCTTCCGCCCTCCCCCTCCTCCCCCCCGGCCCCTCCCCGCCCCTTCCCCCTCGTCCGCCGCCTCCTCGTCCTCCCTGTTCCTGCTCCCGCTCCCCGGCGCGGCCAGGGACGCGGACGCCGTCGTCGCCCGCCTCCTCCGCGCCGCCGCCGCCGACCCGAGCCCCGCCGTCCGCCGCGCGGCGCTCGACGCGCTGCTCGCGTCCCCGGCCCTCGACGGCCTGCTCGCCCAGGCGGACGCCCTGCCCGCGCTGCTGCTGTGCCTCAACGACGAGGCGGCGTCGGCGTCGGCGCGGGGCGTGCGGTCGGCGGCGCTCGCGCTGTGCGGCAGGCTCGGCAGGGCCAACCCGGCCGCGGTGCTGCCCCCGCTGCGCCGGCACCTGATGCAGCTGCTGGCGGACCTCGAGTCGGCCCCCGGCGGGAGGGCGGCGGGCGAGGCGGCGCGGCTGCTGGGCGACCTCAGCAGGGCCTGCCCGCGGCTGGTGCGGCCGTACGTGGGGCCGCTGATGCGGGCGCTGATCGCGCGGATGGCGCCCCCCGCGCCGATGCCCGTCTCGGCGCTCCTGCCTCCGGGCGGGCTCGCGTCGGTCTCGGCCGC
>Ga0315289_10002975_pt1 | contig 25784 bp, 27 predicted proteins | sample YL17G11_40_MG_FD_203452 | JGI IMG/M metagenome (GOLD analysis project Ga0315289, IMG submission 203452) | Sediment microbial communities from Yellowstone Lake, YNP, Wyoming, USA - YL17G11_40 | ecosystem: Environmental > Aquatic > Freshwater > Lake > Sediment | place: USA: Wyoming | collected...
GAACAGGAACGGGTGATGCGCGAGGAGGCAGTCGGCCTCGAGCCGCTCCGCTTCCTCGCAGACGGTTTCCGTGACGTCGAGGCTGACGAGCACGCGCCGGACCGGCCAGGCCGCGTCGCCCAACAGGAGGCCGACATTGTCCCACGCCTCGGCCAGCCGAAACGGCGCGAGCCTGTCCACCGCTGCCAGGATGTCGGCAACCGAAGTCACCAGTTGAGCTTCCATCCTTTGTCCGTCTTGACGAAGTCTATCTCCTCCATCCAGGCCCGAGCGACGCCCTTCTCGTCAATAATCTCCAGGTGAAAAATGGCGCGAAGCATTCCTTGGGCGAAGTAGTAGGGGCGCACCGCCACCAGGCGCAGAGCCTTGGCGCTCGGGTCCTTCACAAAAAGCGAGGGCGATACCGCAGCCGCCTCGGCTTCCGGCGGCGCCTCCCCGGGCATACACGCATAAATAGCCCGCGTGTCTCCTTTGTTGACGGCTTCGATCAGCAAGTGGGTCAGACGCGTCGCTTCCTGCGTGGCCGAGGCGCGGGCCACAATCTCCTCGGTGTGCTCGCGGAGTTCCTTGAGGAGCGCCGAGGCCGCGCCGAAGGCCTCGACGGCATTGGGCGCCCTGGCGGCACTTTTTTCAGCCTCGGCCCTGCGCGCAAGTTCATCCACCTCGGCGTCAAGCGCCGCCTTGGTGGGCTCCTCGGCCGCCAGCGCCTGCAACCGGATGTACTCTGCGATTATTCCCATTGATAGCATGTGGATTCCCGCGACGATTTCGTCCGTAAGTTCCTCGTTCGGCGTGTCAAGCGCGCGCCGGATCATTGTCCCCAGCGCCCTGGCCGCCGAGCCGATTTCGAGCCGCGCTGACCGTTCCCCATCGCTCGCAACCATGGTCAGGCACAGGCCCGCGCTGAACTGCGTCGGGCGGTCGGGGCAGGCTTCCGTAACGGTGCTCAGCACCTCACAATACAAGGCCGAGTACCACCGCAGTTGGTCTTGCTCGGCTCCTGCGCCGTCGAGGAACTGGTACACGGTTTTGGTGGCCTCGCCGATCGTTGCACGGTCGCCTTCGCTCAACGCCTCGACGCCCGCCTGCGGAACCGTGAGGTCCGAAAGCGCCGCGGGAAGCGGAACCTTGTGCTTCGCGAAGACCTCTACGAGGCGCTTAGCGTACGCCTTGACCGCCGGGTTCTCGCACTTTGCTAGCGTTTCCAGCGCCGTCGTCAATTCAGGGACGCCCGGCGGTTTCGCAAGGTTGGAAGCCTCCTCCGCCCGCGCCCCAGCCGCACCGCTGCCCAGCAGAACCGCAATCGCACACGCCAGCAATTGTCTCATCACTTTCTCCCCTTCCGTGGATCCTACGGCAAAAACTGCGCCAGGTGGCGGCGGGCCAGCGCCAGACCCGCCTTCACGCGCTCCGCGCTCCCCTGCCAGACCGGGTCGGCGTGCTCGACGACCACCGCCCCGCCCGTGGGTCGCCTCGCTCGAAGCCAAGCCCCTCAGGAGTCCGCATCGTCCGGCGGCGGTACGAGCGGCTCCAGAATGGAAACCAATCCAGGCACATCCCGCTCAACCGCCTCCCAGACCTTCTCCGGAATGATCCGGAAATACTCATGCACCAGCCGGTGCCGCAGGCCCACAATGTCCGCCCAAGGCACCTCCGGATGCGCGATCTTGAACTCGCCGGACACTTTGCGCGCCGCTTCTCCGATGATCTGCAAGAGGTGCATCAAGGCGTTTTGGAGCACCTCGTTGCCCCGGAACTGTTCCCACGTGACGCCCTTTGAGTGCTTCAGAACCTTGCGCGCCGCAAGGAGCATGTCCAGCACGTAAGCGTCATCGCGCCACATAGAGCGGCTCCACGGACTCCAGGATGTGCTTGCGACGGATGTAGTTTTCGCTCTGCTCGATGGCCGCACGCTCCACCAGGTCCACCTCCCGGCCAAGGAGGCCCGCCAACTCATTTTCCATGTGCACGAGATCAAAAAGACTCCACCGCGCCTCCTCGCAAAACTCCACCAGCACGTCCACGTCGCTGGCCGGGCCGAAATCGTCGCGCAGCACCGACCCGAACAGGGCCAACTCCTTGACCTTCCACCGGCGGCAGAACTCCTTCACCGCTTCCATCGGGATGTCAATCGCCACGCCTCTCATGTTGGCCCCATTCTACCCTCGCGCCATCCTGAAAGCATCCAACTCCTACGGCAAGAACTGCGCCAGGTGCCGGCGCGCCAGCACCAGGCCCGCCTTCACGCGCTCCGCGCTCCCCTGCCAGACGGGGTCGGCGTGCTCGACAACCACCGCCCCGCCGTACCCCACTTCCTGGAGGCGGTCCAGCATTCGCCGCCAGTCGATCTCCCCGAGGCCCGGCAGCCGGTACCGCCACCATCCGCCGGCGGGCCTCAGACATGAGCAATCCTGCCGGCGCGCGTCGAACACCTCCGCGTCCTTCGCCTGGAAATGGAAGATCTTCTCGGCGTAGTCGGTCGCGGCCGCGATCGGGTCCACCCCCAGCCACACGAGGTGCGACGGGTCGAGCGCGAGGCCGACGGCGTCGCTGCGAAGGTGCGTGAACAGTTTCTCCCATAGTTCCGGGCTGAACGCTGCGTTGCCCGGCATGTCTTCGACCAGGAGGCCGCACATCGGGTCGTTCTCGATCGCCAAGCGGACGCCCGAGGCTTCGGCCTGCTCGGCGAGCGGTTTCACGCGCCGGGCGAACTGGGCAATCGAATCGCCCAGCCCCGCCGATGGGTCGCGCCCCACGGCCAGGCACACCACGCCCACCCCCAGCGTCGCCGCCGTCTCCACCACGCGCCCGAGATGCGCAATCGCCGCCTGCGCCCGCTCGGCGTCGCTTTCCAGGACGTTGCCGTACCACGCCAAGGCGGCCGCCTCGACGCCCGACTGTTTGAGCGCCGCCCCGAGCGCGTCCCGCCCTGGACCATCGAGCGCGCCCACGTCCAGCGCGCACCCCCGGTGCCACGTGTTGCCGCGGGAAATCGGAGGACACTCGATCTCGACCGCTTGGAACCCGGCCGAGCCCGCCCACTTCAGGACATCAGGAAGACTCTCGCCGGGGAAACAGGACGTGCATAGGCCGAGTCGCACCGTGGACTCCTCGGCTGAGGATTAGGGAGATTCACTTTTCGCCGCCGCCGCCATCACCTGGCCTTCCGGCGTCGCCAGGTAGAGAACGCCGCTGTCCGTCTCGTTCTCGCCCACCAGCGTCCCCCGGCGGAGCGGCAGGCCGAAACGCACTTTGCCGTCCGTGCGCGAAACGGCGAGGATGTCGTCGCCCCGGCTCACGATGTAGGCGTTCTTCGTGTCCGCCGCCGCGTAGTCCCGGCCGGCGGCCAGCGTCCAGCGCGCGTCGCCGCTCTCCACATCCACCGCCGTCAGCCCCTTCGAGGCGGTAAACACAAACACGAGGTCGCCCTGCGTGTAGGGCGCCATGCGGACCGGTTCGCCCGCATGGTACTGCCACGCCAGCCGCCCGCTGCCGCCCGCGAACGCATACACGCTGTAGTCCAGGCTCGCGACCAGCGTCAAGCCCCCCTTCGCACACCGCAGATCCGCCGTCACCGCCCCTTCCGTCCAGTGCAACCAGGCCGTTTGATGCCGCACCTGGTTCGACGCGATCACCTGCCCGCCCTGGCTGGCGAAGTACACCATCGTGTTGTCCAACGCCGGGCCCGCCGTCACCGCCCCCTCCATCCACCGGCGCCACGGAACCACGTCCGGCACGACGGCCAGCGCCTCCAGGTACCCTTCGATGTTCGGAATGAACACGTGCGTCTCGCACGCCGCCGGACGCCCCGAGGCCGCAAAGTCCAGCCGCCTCCGCGACGTCTCCCGCCCCGTCGCCGCCTCCAGCCCGACGAGCGTCGTCGTCGAAGCCACCCACACCTTGTCCCCGTGGACGGCCGGTTGCCACACCGTCTCGTGCACCGGTACCGTCGGCACGGACCAGCGCCGGACGCCCGTCCTGGCGTCCACCACGTAGATTCGGTTGTCGCTGCCGAGCCCGACGAGCAATCCCTCGCGCAACCACAGCCGAACGAGGTGCGTCTTCTTCGCCAGCACCAATTGCGTCTGCCAGAGCACGTCCATCCCGTTGGCTTCGAGAACGGACGGCACCACGGGGAGCGGCTCGGGCCCGCGCTGCGGACCGCATCCCGACGCCATCAGCCCCAGCGCCGCCACCCCCACCGCCATCCAGTACCCTACCTTGTCCGCTCGCTTCATCGTTCGCTCCAGAGACTGCGACCGCCTCATACGTACGACGCCAGGTTCACCTTATGTTGACGCTCGAATCGACTCAACCGCTCGATCCGCTCGATGTCGTCCTGAATCCGGTGGGCGAGCTGGAAAACATACGGCTTGCCCTGCAGCCGGTCGTTCAGGTCCGCCAGCATCGCGTCCCAACGCCCGTCGTACAACTCGTCGCGAAGACGAAGCAGCATGATCTCCTCTTCGCCGAGCGACGCCACGAACCTCTTCGCGCGCGCCGCGCTCGACTCCGATGCCGCTTCCGTCCGCTCGCTCTCACCCGCCATGCCGCCCCTCCCCTGGGGTCAGGCCAATCGCGCGATACCTTAACCACGCCCTTCAGGGCCCGTCAACCCTTTTTCGTACAACCCCTTGCCTCCCGACGCCTCCGGCCCGCCGCCCGGCCCTTACGCCGACGCCGTCGCCAACGCTTGGCCGAGTTTCCGGCACGCCTTCACCTGGTCCCCCCCTGGCGCCCCCAGAATGTCCAGCCCCTCCCCCACCCGCTTCATCCCCAGCGACTTTGCCAGCCGGTCCAGAATCGCCGACACCCCCCCGCCTCCCCCGTGCGTCGAGAACGCCACGTACGGCTTCCCCTTGAAAGCCGCGTTCTGGAACGCCAGGTCGAAGAAATGCTTCACCAGCCCCGACGGATAGGAATAATAGTTCGGCGAGCCGACGGCAATCCCGTCCGCCTTCTCCAACGTCTCCATCTCCAGCGACGCCATGTCCATCAGGCGCGCCGTCGCCCCGGGCACCAGTCGCACGCCCGCCGCCATGTGCTCCGCCATCGCTCGTGTGTTCCCGCTCAGACTGCTGTAGAGCACCACCACCTTCACGCCCTGCCTCGACGCGCGATTCTCGGACATGCCTCGCTCCTTGCCTCCCACGCGAAAACCAGCCGCGATTATACGCCCACCCCCCGCCTGGTCAACCGCGCAAAAAAGCGGGCTGCCGCCGCTTTTCAGCGGGCAGCAGCCCTCATGCTGGGATGGGATACCGTTCCTATCGGCCCGCCGCTCTCAAGGTCTTCAGCAAAAACCCCCGCGGCGCCCTCGCAAAGGGCCTTACACGCCACCCCCTAAAGCCCGCACATGAGCCCCGGCCCCATCGGGGCGAATGTGCGGGACGCCGTTCAACGCTTGCCCCGGCGTAGTCGCAGACGAAGCCGGGCCGACCCGCTTGTCGGAGTGCAGCGCAGAACCGCCGTGGCGGGCGGTCACCTTCCCCGCGCACGCCGCATTCGCGCCTGGTTCGCCGGCGGGCTTGCCCGCCGCTCGGCGTGTCGCTCTTTCGCGGGGCGGGGCCGAAGAAGGTCAGACGGAAACGGAAGCGGGTGTCCTACATCTCATAGGAGGAGAAGCGATGAGGAAGCGTCGTCCTGGTCGTCCGAAGGGAAGTAAGAACGCGACGGACGTGGTGGTCGTGGAACGGTCGCACTGCCCGAAGTGCGGCAGTTCTCGGAGGAGCGAATACTGGGGCAAAGTCGTCAACCGGTGCGCGGGCCTCCGCGCCGATGCTACTCTGCGAAGTAGCGGTGCTTCTTCGCTACGAAGCACGAGCGGCACGCCGTACGCCGCCATCATCCGCCGCCGGTGCGGTTCGACGGGCTCACCGCCCTGAGCCTGCCGAAGGGCCGGTGCCTGGACTGCGGTCAGGTGCGGATTGACAAAGAGTATGGATGACGGCAACTTGGGCCAAAGCAGCGTCGCTGCTGAGCAGGCTAGAGACGTGCTACATTTTGGGAAACGCATTATTGACGGCGAAAATGACGAGTGTAGAATCAGACTGGTATCTGACCTGGCTAGGCATTGGGGGACAAGTTTGACCCCTGTTGGGGCGAAGGGACTCACGTGCCACAGAAGCCAACCTTCCACATAGAAGTTCTCGGCGAAAACCTCTCGCCCGAAATGACTCGAGCAAGCGATCTTGCCGAGGTAATCCTTGGTGTCGAAAAAACGATCCTTGAGACAGCTGCCTCACAGGGAATCGAGATTCCCGACGAAGCCCTCGTAAGTCTCGTTGGCATTGGCGAAGGCAGCACCAAACTCACTCTGGCAGCTGCCCTTCTCGTACTGCCTGTAGTCGGTTGCGTTTCACACGCTGTCTCTTCGGGCAACTACGACAATCTGCCGCGGGCCGCCCACGAGGCACTTCACAAGATGTCACAGCACGCTGTTATGAGGAAGTGGGCAATTCGCTTTCTTGAAAACCCCACTGCGCATATTGAGTCTGCTGTAATCTCTGAGGAACACCAAGTTCCCCCGCCACCAATGCCGCCGGAAGTACGGGGCACGACAACTTTGTATGGCCGCTGCATCCGGGTCGGCGGCGTCAGGCCCAAGGCGGAAATATCGCTGCATCAGGGCGGAACTTTGTTCATCGATGTCACAGAGCACATTGCGAAAGATCTCGGTCGCAGATTATATGATGAAGTGTGCATCATTGGCGAAGCGACTTGGGAAACGGAGACCTGGACCATCCAGGGTTTCATGGCAACTACCGTGTCCCCATATTGCCCGACAGGCGTGGCTGATGCGTTTGAGCAGCTGGCCGCAGCAGCAGGTGCACATTGGGACGGGGTTGATGCAATCGAGTACGTTGAACGCTGTCGGCATGGCGAGAGCGGATCATGATCTGCTTCGATACCCACGTGCTCATTTGGGGAGTACAGGGCGTTGCTCGCAACGGACAGGAGCACCTGGTCGCCAAGGCCAAACAGTACATCCGCCATCTCGATGCGAAACACGAAAGAATCATGGTCCCGGCTCCGGTGGTGGGCGAGTATCTGATAGGGTTTGACGACAAGGATCGCGATGCTCAACAGGAACTGTTACAACGCCTGTTCTTCGTCCCAGCCTTAGACATGCACGCCGCAACAGTACAAGCCAAGATTGAGGGAAACAAGGAACTCCTCAGAGAACTCAGGGACCGTTTCGGTCTTGACCGGCAGCAAATCCGCATCGATGCTCAGATATTGGCCGTCGCAATCGTTAACAACGCCGACAGAGTCATCTCACATGATCCGCACATGCTTATCCTCGCACAGGGGCGGGTAGCCGTTGGGGAGTTGCCTGACATTCACGAGCAGATGAATCTCTCCTTTCGAGCCAAGTGACCACCAGCCTGCGGTAGTTCCAGGCGAAGGATAGACTTTGGCAAGACAGTCCTGCGTTGGGCCAGATTCCTCGCCGACGGCACGCCCTACGCGGCCAACATCCGCCGCCGGGACCGGTGCCGCGACTGCGGCCAGATGAGAATCGACAAGGAATACGCCTAACAGTACCGCTCACCGGCGCGGCGCAGCCTCGTCCGTGTGGAGCCACGGGTTGGTTAGCGGTTTCAGTTGTAGACATCTAGCTGATGTCACCTCCAACTGGTGTGGGGGCAGTCTACTCAGGAGGCCAATCCAGACGAACGCGCGTTGACCAGTCCGGCATGCTGTCGAGCATGGCCTGGAGGGTTTCAGGCGTCAGTGTCGCGGAGTACAATGGGTAGGGGTCCTTCCGGCCCCTCGAACCAGCGACGAATGTGAAATGGAACCTCCGGAGTAGCTTCTCCCCCTCATCGGTGACTGCTGCAGCAAAGAGCTCACGGACCGGTGGGGCTGGGTAATACCGTTGGAGATACTTCATTAGCACCCATACCAGCATGCTCGCGTGGTTGCGTCCATGTTGAGTATCCCTGTCAGCTACAGCTACGCCGGCTAAGTAGATGCGTGTTACACTTGCGGCCTCTTGCGGGGAGAGAATGTGCTCGCGCCTGATGTCTTGCTCACCACACAGGCCCTCGACAAGCAAGTTCATGAAGTCAGATCGCAGGGGGAAGACGTCAAAGTACCCCACAACCCGGCCGTCGGGCCCAAATAGGCATGTGAGCAGGTAGGGATTGACCACCATCCACTGTTCGTAGCGATCCAAGGGAAGCGGTGTGACTCCCGGATATACCTCCGCGGCGAGCTCGTTCACTTGGCGCGCGGGTTCTCGATCCTGGACACAGCCGGCGATCAAACATCTGCCCGCCGAGTACCCCTCGGGTAACACATCGTCTGCCCGTAGCTGTAGAGGCCTCGCAACGCACCAAGCATATACTGAGGAGATCGCAATTGCCAAGATAATCAGGGACGCTGAAGCAATGAAAGAGAGCCGAAACTGCGGGACCAATGTAACGATAGCCGCAGTTACACCCACGATACCAGCAAACATGCCGACCCAGTGAATGAGGAATCGTCGGGATCTAAGCCTCGTACGGAGGGCCCTGCCTATGGTTGCCATTGCCATATGAAGAAATCCTGACCATACCAGTGGTTAACAAAGTGACCGGTTCGGACGAAGCCCAGTCGCGTGAGAACAGATTGTGATAGAAGATTCTCGGTTCGTGTGTCGCACCAGATCTTGTGAGCTCGGCGGCGAGCAAGTGTTGTGGCAAGTGTGCGAAGTAACTCGCCACCGATGCCGCAACATCTGTGCTCTTTCTGTACCCCGAACCATTCGACCCATATGAGACCGTCGTCGTACCTGCTGATGCAGAAGCCAACGGGATGATTACCCTTCCGAGCCACTAAGACAGAATCTGGATCAGCCTGCCAGCGCGCAACGAGTTGCCTGCGACCATACTTGGCAACTTCCTCGGTCCGGGCCCTGTCGTTGTAGTAAGTCAGTGAGCTGATTATATCGGCTATCAAGTCGGCAACTCGCCCAGCCTCGGCCGGGTTAAGCTGACTGATGTGCACATCGGAGTCTTCTGTTTCCATGTCACCCTCCATCGATAGTGAAAAAGCTCATGTGCCTGACGACGCCCGTCGTCAGCCCAACAATGATTATCTTGTTGCGTATAAGGCGTCCAACGCCGCTATTATGCTATATAAGACGGCGGCGCATCCTGGCCGTAATAGGGCACAAGTCGTTGCGCTGCACAGACTTGCGCTCCGGCCATGCGTTTCGCGCGCCGTCTTATATAGATCAGCATAATACGCCCACTGCCTCCTCAGAGAGAATCCACGGGGCTCCACACACCCAACGGCGCCAATTCAGCCGCCTGGAACTCAACCCTATGGGTCGCCCGGAAGTATACCCGATGAATTCGGCCTCTGCCAATACATTCTGACACCGCCCTTGCATCCACGGTGGTGGCAGTCGTATAGATCGGGTAGTGGACAACTGAATACGCGACGGGCGCGGCGGGCGGACTGATCCTCCGTCGGTCGGGCCGGGTCAAAGGCAATGAATGGCTGTGCAGGAGCCTGCACCTTCTGCACAGCCTTCTTCTTTTGGCCCGGCCCTGCCCGCGACGCCGGGAGCCGTCATGGCGACGTTTGCGGAAAACCAGGTGGCGAAGTACGAGACGCTCCTTCAAACAAGCGCGGGTCTCGACAGCGTGATGGTGGACGGCCAGCCCGTCACGGCCGCGGCCATGCCGTGGTCGGATCGGTCCGTTACGTCGATGTCGAGGCGAAGTACCGGTACTGGAAGCGCGAGGTCGCCCGCGAACCTGTTTCGCCTTCCCGAATGGACCCCTTCTCACTGGAAACCTGAAACTCGAAACCTGGAATTTGAAACTCAGTCCCTCAGGCACTTCCGTTACTCTACCCCAGCGACCGACGACGGAACAAGAGCGCACCCAACCCGATCGCAAACACCACGTATGCCAAGGCGTACAGCCCTGACCAGCCCACGTATTCCCACACGGCCCGCCACTCCGCTGCCCCGGCGCTCCCCGCCGCGAGCGGGGTCAGCATCGCGTGGCTCAGTTTCTCGTTCAGGTTGAAGATCTCCAGGAACGGCACCACCGCGAGCACCCCCTGCCTCGCCAACTGCCCAGCACCCGTGGAACTGCGCAACCCGGCCTCCAGGAACACCGTCAGGTGCCCCACCAGAAACACCCCCAGGCTCACCCCCACGCTCGCCGCCGGCGAAAGCCGCGTCGAAACCGCCGTCGCCACCGCCGCCAAAACCCCCACCTGCAATATCACCAGCGCCAGACCCGGCGTCACCGTCAGCGTCTGCCCGAACTGCTTCTGCCGGAACGCCTCCACCTGCGACCCGATCCCCCCGTGCGTGTACGCCCGCTCCAGCACCCCCGCATCCAGCCGCACCCGATAATACACCGCGGCCATGAATACCACCCCCAACACCGCCACGGCCACCAGCACCGCCGCCATCACCCCCAGGTACTTGCCCAACACGAATTGCCCACGCCCCACCGCTTTGCTCAGCACCGTCAAAGCCGTCCGATCCTCCACCTCACTCGCGACGCTCGTTGCCGACGCCAAAAGAGCCATCAGCAGCACGAAAACGAGAATAAACGACAACCCAAGATCCTTGTACATATCCGTATCACTTCCGAATGTAAAGAGGGGCAGCCGCAGCGTGATCACCAGCGCCGCCACCGCCGTCGCCACCAGAACAAAGTAAAACGGACGCCGCACCGTCTCCCGGAACGTGTTCAGAACAATCCCCGTCACCCGCATTGCGACCCGCCTCCAATCGCCCCGAAGGCCACTTCGAACCCGGAAAACTCACCCGTCGGCCGCTCGTCCTCTACCAATCGGTTGTGGATGTAACCTGCCATGATCCGATCAACTTCATCCAGAAACCGCCCCACGTCGGCTTGCTCGCCTTCGACGACCAACTCCACGCGGCCATCCCGGAGATTACGCACTAACCCCGTCACCGCCTGGCCACGCGAAAGACGCTCCACCGTGTACCGAAAACCCACGCCCTGCACCTGCCCGCTATAATAAACGTGTGTGCGAGTCTTCATGCGACTGCCGCCCAGAAGGGCCGTGTTCCACGTGGAACGACCACGCCGAAATTATAACCCCGCGGGAAAGACCCGCAAAGAGTTTTCTGTTGCCCCTGGCCAGGTACCACGTACAATGCAGACCCGAGGGAAAGGCCGTGGCTAACATCCTCGCAATCGCCAATCAGAAAGGCGGCGTCGGCAAGACGACTACCGCCACCACACTTGCCCACGCCTTCGGCCTGGCGGGACGCAGGGTCCTCGTCGTCGACGTCGACCCCCAGGCGAATGCCACCAGCGGCATGGGCGCCAAGGCCGTGGATACCAGCCCGGCCTTCACGCCCGCCGACGATGGAAGCATAGTCCGAACGTCTTGGCAGGGCGTCTCCTGCGTCCCTGCGGGAAGAGACCTCGAGCGTTGGGCCACACAGCGGAGTCTGGCAAGTACGTGCCTGCGCGACAACCTCGAACGCCTCAAGGCGGGACGGTTCGATGTCGTCCTTATTGACTGTCCTCCCTCGCTGGGGCCGCTGACACAGAACGCCCTCGGGGCAGCGGCGGCTGTCTTGGTCCCTATCCAGTGCGAATACTACCCGCTTGAGGGACTTGTCCAACTTCTGGCAGCGGTCCGGCAAGCAGCACAGCGGAACCCGCTGCTTCGCGTCGGGGGGGTCCTCTTGACGATGTACGACCCGGATGCAGACCTCAGCCGCGAGGTCGAAGCCGAGGTCAGAGGCAAACTTGACGAGCCGGTTTTCGGGAGCGTGATCCCGAGGGACACGGCGGTGGCCGAAGCGCCGAGCCACTGTCTGTCGGTGATACAATACGCCCCCCGCTCCAGGGGGGCGAGGGCCTATATCTCGCTTGCGGCCGAGATCACGACCCGGGGCCTGATAGGATAGGGGCGCAGACGATGGCAACGAAACGCTTGGGACGCGGCCTCGATGGGCTGCTTCAGGGGCTTTCGCGCGGGCGTCAAGCCGAACCGACCGACGAGGTTCTTGGCGGAGGCCCGACAGGGTCCGTGCCGGTGGGTTTGGTTGACGGGAACCCGTTTCAGCCCCGCCAGGGCATGGATGCCGAGCAACTGGCGGGTTTGAAAGCGTCGATTCGCGAGCATGGGATCCTGCAGCCCATCATGGTGAGGCCGGCGGGATCCCGCTACCAGGTGGTTGCTGGCGAGCGCCGGCTGCGTGCGGCCAAGGAACTAGGCCTGGCGGAAATCCCGGCCGTGGTCCGGGAGGTTCCTGACGAGCGGATGCTCGAATTCGCCCTCATCGAGAACCTCCAGCGTGAGGACCTGGACCCGATCGAGAAAGCCGAGAGTTTCCGGACTTATCTGGCGAGCACGAGCCAGACCCAGGAACAGGCGGCTGGTCGGCTTGGACTCGACCGCAGCACGATCGCCAACATGATCCGCCTCCTGGAACTGCCGGACGAGGTGCAGGCACTGGTGCGCGGGGGGATGGTGGCGATGGGCCATGCCAGGGCACTGCTGGCCATCGAGGACCGCAAGCGACAAGTCTCGGTGGCCGAGAGGGTCGCCCGGGAGGGTCTTTCGGTCCGCCAAGTCGAGCGGCTGGTCAGTGCTGTGGCACCGTCTCATTGGGGGAAGAAGAGGAAAGAGAAATCGCCTGGGGTCCGCGACGTGGAGGCGAGGCTCAGGGAAGCCCTCGGCACCAAGGTAAGCGTCGAGGAGGGGCCAAAACAGGGCTCCGGGCGCATCATAATCGAGTTCTACAACCACGCGGACCTTGACCGCATTTTGGCGATCCTCGAATAGCAAATCTCGGCTGTTCCACGTGGAACATGTCGGTGAGCCGTTCAGGCAGACCAGCGTGTTCCACGTGAAGCGCTTTTTGTGCGGGGTTACGATTTTGGTCTGCTATAGCCATTTGCGGTATCGGAACGCCGTAAACCCACCATATATTGTGGATTGCCAAAGATGGTCGTATCTATCGGGTTTTTTCACTTTTTTCGTGTTTTTTGCGTGTTTTGTTCTGTTTTTTGTCGTTTTTTGCCTCGGTTTTCCGAGGGAGAAATGGGGTCATCGGCGGGAAGCAGTTCAAAGTTTCACCCGTTTTCGCCGAGGCTTCGGCGGGCGGGGGCAAATCTCGCATTTGACAAAGAAACAGTGTTTGAAAACCAGGGACTGAGGGACTAAGGGACTGAGGGACGGGGGGACGTTCAAACGCGGAACTCGGAACTCGGAACGCGGAATGGACGGCGCACCCTCCTTCGCCCCCGACGCGCCGGGGCTACGGAGGGCAAGCGGCAGGCGGATCGGGTGGAAGGAAATGCCTGTCGCCGGAAATTCCGAAGGTTTCGGGTTCCGCATTGAAAAGGTTGATTCCGGAGGGGGAAGGGGTATATTGAGCGGGGTGGCGGTCTGCACATGAAGGGGGTTCACGATGGACATTACCAGCCGGTGTTCCTTCGAGCGCCTTCCCGTGGATCAGTTGACGCTCGATGTCAAGAACCCCCGCATCGCGAAGTGGGTTGAAATGTATGGCGATACAATAACAGCCGAACAGATGAGTCTTGCGCTCGGCGCCGAGAGTGGGCCGACGGAGGAGGGCAGTACGACATTCTATGGCCTGCGGGAGTCCATCAAAACCAATGGCGGCATTATTCATCCCATCATTGTTAACAGGGAACCGTGCGGGCGACTGGTTGTGATTGAGGGGAACACCCGGACCCTTCAGCGGCTTCGGGCGGCCTGAGCGGGGGAAGGATTCTGCCCTTGGATCGCATATTAAGACATGCCGTAGGGAAGTCCACCTTCAAGGACGGCTTTGTAGTGCCCCGGGATTTCGAGCAGTGGATTGGTGCTCCTGCTAGGGGCTGCAAGCGAGAGATTCGTCTCGTGTTTGGCCGCGAAAGTATTCCCGCCACGTTGCGAAGGATCAAAAACGAGAAGGGCAGCGTTCAGGTGCGTTATGGGAACAAAGGGGGTGGAGCATTTCGGGCTTGGCTTACGAAAGTCTTCGCCGCGACCCTTGCAGGCGCGCGTGATGAGTTTTTCGAGATTAGGAAGACTCAAGAGGACACTTTCCTGATCAACCCCTTTCCATCAATTGACGAGTCTGAGCCAAGGCTACGGGTTGACCAGTGGGTATTCCATCGTGGGTCCGATAGACTGTTTCAGCGGGACACTCCGCTTGCGGAAATTCCTGCAATAGTGCGCGGGGTACCATTTATTACTAACGAGGGGCAGGTCTTCTACAACCAGGCATTTTCGCGCAGCTTCATCCGTTGGAATTGGCGGTCGGAGGTTCAAGTAATCCCCGAATTAGGACTGAAATCAGACTTTGCCAAGGAAGGGGTTCAGGCAGAGATCGAGTTCGGCAACGCGCGTTCATACTATCAAGATTACATTAAGTTTTTGCTGGGGAACCGCTATTCGGGAGCCACATTGGGGGTACTGGTGGTGCCGACATCGGCATTTGCAAGGCACCTGTGCGAGATCGGAAGACAGCGCGCGGTTAGTAAGGGGCGGACGCAGTATAGTGGCATGATAGATTTTGACAAGGTGCGCCGGGAATTAACGCACCTCCGCTTTATGCTCTTAATGCCGATCGCTATTGCAGGTATCTCCAATAGCGCGGTGTAAGAGTGAGAATATGAAGGGCGGGCGGGAACAATCATAACACCTCCTCGCGTTCGGAGACCTTGCCTATCCTTACGAGCCTTGCAGCAATGGATCCCCGTGTTCGGTCATGTTTGGCTGCAATTTCCTTGGCCGGCAATCCTTTGTCAAACTCTTCTGCCAACCGGTGATCTTCTTCTTTGGTCCAGGCTTTTCCGGCGTTCGGGGGAAGGAATCGTTTGCGTTTTTCGTTTTGATGGGCGCGCCGCATCGCGTCGAGCGCCCGCGCCAAAGCCCGAATCACTTCGGGCCGATTGTAGGGGCTTGTGTCGGGCAGCAGTTCTCCAGTGACGGGGTCGAACCCGTCCATCAATGCCTCAACGATTCGGATCGCTTCGGCACTTTGCATAGTTTACCCTTTCAGGTTGGCCGACGTTCAATCACGGCGGATGAGGCCGGTCAGGCCAGCCAAGGCAAGCGTGGTCAATAGCCACCCGGCGCCGATCTCAAACCAAAACCATGCGCATAGCACATCGCCCCACGTGATGCCGACATAGCGGTCCGGGCAGAAAGTGGCGACGACATCGCTCCCGCCGCGGTTCGGGAGCCAGCGGCCTTCCTGGTGGAGATTCACGATGGGGAGAAAGGTGTCGAGGCTATAGACCCACGGGCAGAAAGTTTCGTCGAGGCGTTTCTCGCAGGGCGCGGCCGCCTCGGCAGCCGAGGGAAAAGTCGGCGAGAGAAGACCGGCTCCGTGGCCCAGCCAGAAGAAGAGGATCCCGAAGCCAATGACCGCTGCGGCACAATACAAGACCCGTCGCACACGGTAGCCGTAGCCAAGTGTGGCCCACAGGAACCAATTCCACACCCGCGCCAAACGACCGAGGTCGCCGAACTTGCGAAGGTGCTTTTCTTTCGCCATGAGAACCTTCTTCGATTCGGCGACATGGCCTGCGCGGCGGAGGACGGCGGCCAACTGCTCATAAGGCTGGGGATGGTAATGTCCCCGCCGCCGTTTCGTGGGATACTGGCGGGCGAGCCATTTGAGGCGCGTCTTCGCATCCGTGGGGACTTTCTCTATCGCCTCATACGTAAACCCGCGAAGGTCGAGGTTGCCCGGTTCAGGCCAGGACTCGGGGTCGTCCTGGATGACGCGGGCCCTGGCATGGATGAGGTGCAGGGCGCCGATGGTCCTAAAGCCCGCGTCCATAAAGAGCATCCCGCCGACGTCCATCCCGTCGGCGCACAGGGCCTCGCCGCCTTGGTTTTCGAAGGTGCAGTGCCTGGACTGAAGGTTGCCGCGGATCTTGGCGCCCAGAAGGCGGACCTCGCCCATCGCGCGGAATCCTTCATCTAGGAACACCGTCCCGCCGACCTCCGCGCTGTCGGCGCTCAGGGCGTCACAGCCTGGGTTTTCGAACGTGCCGCCGGTGCATGCAAGGGCCCCGTGGATCATCGCGCCCACAAGCCTGACCTCGCCCTTGGCGTGGAATTTTTTAGCCAGGAACACGCTCCCACGGATTTCGGCCCCGTCGAGGCAAAGGGCGTCGCCGCCGGTGTTTTCAAAATTCCCGCCTTGACATGCAAGGTCACCCGCGATCTTCGTCCCAACGAGACGCACCTCGCCCGTAGCGCGGAAGTTTTCATTCAGGAACACGCTTCCCCCGATTTCGGCCCGGTCGGCGAGGAGGACGTCGTCCTTTTGGTTTTCGAACGTGCCGCCGGTGCAAGCAAGGTCGCCGCGGATTCGGGCGCCGACGAGGAACACTTTGCCCTTAGAGTGAAAGTCCTCCGCGAGGAACACACTGCCTCCTATTACGGCCCTTTCGGCGAGGAGGGAAGCGTTGCCGGCGTTTTCAAACCGCCCACCGCGACAACAAATGCTGCCCAAAATGCTGGCCCCAATGAGGCGTACCGTGCCGATGGCCCGGAAGCCGCGGTCCAGGTGCAGATCCCGACCAATTTGGGCCCCGTCGAGTGCAAGGGCGACTTTTTCCTTTTTGCTAGGTTGCGTTTCGATTTCGCTGCACACGAAATCTCCACCGTCGCAAGAAAAATCGCCATTCACCTTCGCTCCAATAAAGCGTACTATGCCTTCGGCGCGGAAGCCTTGGTCGAGGCGTACAATCCCCCCAATTTCAGCTCCATCGGCACCGAGAGCGATGCCACCGAAATTCGTGAATGTTCCGTCCCGACAGGCAAGGTTGCCCGCGATCTTCGCGCCACAGAGGCACACCTCACCATTGCTTAGGCCACCTATGAGATGAACCACCCCGCCGACTCGGATGCGCTCGGCACGTATTGGGCCCGTCCTGCACCGCTCCAGCCAAAGGCTCGGAGCACGGGCGTCAGATAGTTCCAGGCCGGAATCAAGCGCACAAAATAAAAAGGCCAGACCGAAGGGCACTTTGACGTCGCCAAGATCTAGTTGACCATCGACCTTCGCGCCAACCACGCGAAGACCCGTGGGGTCCACCAGGTGGCGGGCTTCGCCTTCGGTGCAAAGCCAGCGAAGGATGGCTGCGCGGAGGGTCCGGTCCTTTCCCCATGATTGGGGGTCAGGAAGTTTGTTTTCTTTTATTTCCGCCAGGTCTGCGTACAGGGCATCTTCGCCCTTGGCGGCGGCGCGGAGCATTTTCTCCTCGGCCTCGGAAAGGTCGGGGAAAGCGGCCTTCGCAAGTTCAAGCAGCCGTTCTTTCTTGTCGCGCATCGTGCGAATCCCCCGAAAGAGGCTTGCGTGATTATATCGAAAGAGGCCGGAAGGAAGAAGAGAGAAGGGGGGAGTTCAAACGCGGAACGCGGAACTCGGAACTCGGAACGCGAAATGCAACGGATTCGAGGCGAGATCCCCGTTCGATTCCGCTGCGCTTCACTCAGGGCAAGCCTCGGCTGCGCTCGGGATGACAGAGTGCGCGGGGGGCGGGGTGTTTCGATTGCGGATTGCGGCCCTCCTTCGGCGGGTAAAATTGCGGATTGAACGGCGGACGGCATCCCCCGGCCCAGCGATCCCGGCGCGCCGGGACTCAGGGCAAGCGGTGCGGGGGGCTTGCAAAACGGAACACGGCATCCCCCCGCGGCGCGGGGGGCTTTGGGAGCGCATGCGTTTTCGGTTGATGGGGGGGAGGGGGGGGATATAATCCATTGCGGATTGCGGATTTGGGATTGAACGGCGAACGGCAGGCAACGCACGGCGAGATCCCCGTTCGACTCCGCTGCGCGTCGCTCAGGGCAAGCCCTCCACGGGCGGGTACCCCTCACCCCAGCCCTCTCCCACAAGGGGAGAGGGAGGCGCGGGGCGAGCGGCCCGGCTTCGCCTGACGGCTACGCCGTGGCAAGCGGCCCGGCTTCGTCTGCGACTACGCCGTGGCGGGCGCGCGAAAGGCGTTAGGCGCGGTACAAGTCGTGGCGCGCGATATAATCGGCGACGGAGGCGGGAACGAGGCCGGCAATGGGTCGGCCGTCGCGGACCCGTTGTCGGATGTCGGTGCTGCTGATGGGGACGAGGGGGGCGGGGATGCGGATTGCGGATTTAAGATTTCGGATTTCGGATTGAACGGCGGACGGCAAGGCATCACGGCGAGATCCCTCGGCTGCGCTCGGGATGACAGATTGGGGCGGGTGGTCAGCGGCAGGCGGTGCGGCATCACGGCGAGATTCCCGTTCGGCTCGCTCCGGTCGCTCAGGGCAAGCCTCGGCTGCGCTCGGGATGACAGATTGGGGCGGGTGGTCAGCGGCAGGCGGCAAGGCATCACGGCGAGACCCTTCGACTCGCTGCGCTCGCTCAGGGTGACAACCGATCGGGCGGGGGAGAATAGCCAGGGTCGCCAGGGCGACAATATCCGCGATGCGGTGCCAGGTGTGAAGGAGCGGCAAGTTGTCCTCGCCGATGAGAAGGAAAATTGTGGCGTTCGGGGCAAGGGTGTGGGCAAAATGCTCGAGGGTGAAGAGGGTGTAGGACGGCGCGGTGCGGCGGATTTCGCAGTCGGAGACGGCAAACGGGGGGATGGTCTTGGCCGCCAGTTCGCACATCCGCAGCCGATGCTCCGGGGAGGCCGGCGTGTGGCGCGGACGATGAACCGGCGCCGCCGAGGGAACCAGATACAGCCGGTCCAGCCCGAGATGGCCGCAGGCGTACTCGGCGGGGATGAGGTGCCCGAGGTGGATCGGGTCGAACGTGCCGCCGAGGATGCCGATGCGTGTCGGGGCCATGGGTGGCAGTATGGGAGCAACAAGTTCAAAGTTCAAGGTTCAACCCGCCTTCGCTGAAGCTAGGGCGGGCAGGGGTTCAAAGTGAACGGCGTCCCGGGGATTCGCTGCGCTCATCCCCGGGCGTTGAGCGGACGCTAAGCCGCAAGCGGCTGCGTTCATCGCTGGGCTTTGGACGGCGGGAGCGGGGCATGAGAAGCAAGGTCGCGGCGGGACTCGTTTTGGCGGCGGTGGTGGGGGGCCTGGTGTGGGCGGGAGAGCCTGAAACGCCCGCGATCTCGCCGACCGGCGACATCACCTTCGTCGATGAGGGGCAGGGGGGCGAGGCAGTGCAAAGTGCAGAGTGCGAAGTGCAGAATGGACTGCGGACAACAGAGAATGCGGAAACCGGAACCCGCACGCCTCGCGGCGACGCGGGGAAACCGGAAAGAAAGGAACCGGCCAACCCGTTCGTCTCCCCTGGCCCCAACCCCAACCTCAACGGGGCGGGCGAGGAAAGCGGTGTCCGAAAGGATGCCGTGCCGGGATACGTGGAACTTTCGTCCGGTGCCAAAGTGCCCGGCCGCATCTTCACCACCCGCGCGAAGCGCGTGAAGATTTTCAACCTGGAGAAGGAGGTGTACGAGTACGTGCCCGTCCCGGCCGTTCGGAAGATTGAGACGGTCATCGAGTGGGAACGCATGGAAAAGGAGTGGCGCTTCAAGGAGGCCGGCAGCCCGGAGAAGGTGTATACCGGCCGGTCGTACCCGGCGCGGAAGTTCGCCTACCGGCTGACGCTCGTCGGGGGCCACACGATTACGGGGCACATCCTCGGCCAGCCGCTGTACCTCGCCCGCCCGTCGAGAGCCTCCCCGTCGAGAGCCTCTGGGTCGAGCGATGGGTCGAACGACGAGGGGAAAACGGACCGCTTCATCCTCCACGATCGCCAGAAAGGCCCGCTGGACACGACGCTTGAGGATTTGGTCTATATCCGGTCGGTAGTTCTCGGCCAAGAGGCATTCGAGGAGGCGGGGCGGGGCAACGCGGAACGCGGCCTCTCGACCATGCTCCCCGTCGAGAGCCTCTCGTTCGACCCAGAGGCTCTCGACGGGTGGGTCGAACGAGGGCCGCCCTGAGCAAGGTCGAAGGGCGGAATGCGGAACGATGCCAGTGCGGAGTGCGCACGCCTCGCGGCCGCCAGGCCTCGCGGCCCGTCGAGCCCGCGGGCGACGCGGGGAACCCGGAAAGAACGGCAAAGGCAACGCGGCGTTTGGTGATTAGGCACGTGACCGCGACCAGAAGGTCGCGGCTCGAACGGCACGCGGTCCGGCTTCGTCGGGGACTGCGCCGTGACAAGTCGCCGTGACAAGGTATGCGTTTTCGGTTGTGGACGGTGGTTTGAGATTTAGAGCCTCTAACAAAATGGGTGGCACTGGTGGCTTGTCCACCAGTGCGCCTCGTTTGGGGTAATGCACTGGCGGGCGAGCCGCCAGTGCCACCCGGCCACGATCGTTCTGTTAGGCGCTCTTATAATGTGCGGCGAAGGCCGGGGGAAGAAGCCGCCAGGCAGGAGCCGCGGGTGTCCGATAATTCCTTTCAGCAGGGATGCAGGGGATTGGGGTGATCAGTCCTTGTAGTACGAGTACTTGTCCAGCGCGTCGCCGTCGGCTTTGGCGCGGAAGAACGTAAGGGGGTCGAAGCCTTCGACGTTCTCCTTGTCGGCGGCCTTCTTGTCCAGACAGGCCTTGGCGGCCTCGGCGTAGAGGCCCTCGGGGTACCGTTTGAGGAACTCCTGAAGCATGTTCCTGCTCTCGACCGTGCTGAACGATCCGTCCAGGATCTTGCGGGCGATCGTCTGGTATATCTTGCCGGCCTCGAAGAGAGTGGCCAGGTCCTTTTCGGGTTTCTTGCCGCCGAGTTTTTCGTAGATCGGCTGGATCTTCTCGTCGAAGGCGCCGATGCCGCCGAAGGCTTTCATGGCCCGGTCGGTTCGTCGTTTGAGTTCGTACAGGTCGCCGGTCGGCTCGATGGCGGCCAGGCCCTCGAAGAGCCAGTCCATCTCTGCCGTCACGTCGGCCTGGAAGAACCGCAGCAGCATCTTGTCGAAGTCGTCCTTGATCTTGGCCGAGGCCGCAAGGGAGTGGGCCTTGGCGAAGTCGCCGATGAAGAGGCAGTTGTAGACGGATTGCAGGGCCGGGTTCTTGACGTCGGCCCGAGCGGTGCCTGGGGGCATGAACATTTCGCCCAGGCTGACGGCGCAGGGGTGCTCCAGGGACTTGTCGGTGGCGTAGTCGCTGGTGTAGCAGCCGCCTCGGCGTCCGACGCCGACGACGTTTCGGCTGAGGGAGTACAGCGGGCCCGTGTGCCCGCCGCCGTAGCTCAGGGAGTAGGCGTAGCCGGGCCCGTTGCGTCCGCCGCCGGCGCCCTCGCTGCCGCACCATCGGGCGCCCATTCGCTGCAGGCGGTCCGTGAAGCCGTGCTTGCCGGGCACCGTGGACATGTGGCCGCTGGCCCGGCCTTCCTTGCGGTCGTTGGAGTGGTCGCGCGTTGCCGCACAAACCAGCGGATCGACATACCATGCGACGGTGCCGATGAGCATGCGGACGGTGTTGGTGTAAAGCGTGAACTCGGATTCCTGGACGTCGATCTCCTTTGCCGACTCGAGGTCCATCAGCAGGACTTTCTGGGCGCCCTCGGGCGCGGGGGCGCACAGGGCGACGGTCCGCTCGAGGAACTCCAGGTAGAACAGCCGCGTGGGAATCTCATCGAGAGGGGGATAGTCCAGACCGGTCGGCGATTTCTTGACCCGTGTGGGATCCGGGTCCGGCTCGATGCCAAGCGCCTTGCGGCACTGGGTCTGATAGTCCACGAGTTCGACCACCCGCGTCCGCGGCTCGGCCAGGGCCGGGTCATCCATCTCGTTCGGCTTAATCAGCAGAAACTCCGCCACATCCCATGCGGGCTTGAGAAAGAGCTTCTGAAAATTGTGCCGCGAGCCGCGGCCGGCGGCGTAGTCATGCCACAGCCTGCGCATCTTCTGGACCTGGAGCACCTGCTCGTCGGTCAGGGAGATGAGCCTTTGGACGTAGGCTTCACGAACCTTGCCGGCAAATGTTTGGGTGTACTGTTTGAACTCGGCCGCAAGGAGCTCGTCGACGACCGGGGCGATCATCTCAACGGCCGCCGGGCCGATGTCCACGACCTTCTTGAATGCCTCCTGGCGCGACTCCTTGCTGTCGGGCTTGCGGAACTCCTTGATGGCCAATGTGGCGTCTCGCTTCTGGACGTTGGTGAGTTTGGGTGCGTCGGGCTTGGCGCCGTTGGTCTTGGCGCCGTTGGAGGCCCGGGTTGCGGTCTGTGCCGCGGCGGTCGCCGCCAGAGCCAGCATTATGATCATGGGTGCGGCGGCCAAGACCGGGTGCGGTTTGCTTCTCGGATTGCTCATCAGATGGATTGCTTCCTGCCGTAAGGTTACGGGGGCCCCTGCGTGCTATTAGGCCGCATAGGCCGTATGCTGCGACTACAGCAGTATCCACTATTGACGCTCAGGGCAAGCGTTTTCGGTTGCCGGGGGTGGTGCGCGGTTTATAATGCCGAAAGCCGGTCGCCAAGCATCCCCCCGCAGTGCGGGGGGACAAAAACGGCATGGGACGGCATCCCCCGGCAATGCCGGGGGCTTGTAAAATCGTAAAACGGAATTGCGGGGTTCGACGGATGGGCGAGGCGCTCGCGTACTTCTTGACGTGGACGACGTACGGGACCTGGTTGCCGGGGGACGCGCGGGGATGGGTGAAACGCCATCCGGGGGACGGGGACTTCATCGAACCGCCGAAGGCGGCGCTTGAAAGTCACGCGCGTGCGCTGATGAAGGAATCCGCGGCTTTCCTGGACGCGGGGATGCGATCGGCTGTGGACGGCGCCATCCGGCGGGTTTGTGCCGAAGAGGGGTGGGGCGTGGAGGGGTTGGCGGTGCGGTCGAACCACGTTCATGTTGTGGTCACGGCACCTGATGCCGCTCCGGGGAAGGTCATGGGCGTTTTGAAAGTCGGCGGAACGCGGGCGTTGAACGCGCTGGCCGACGGGCGCACGAGAAGGCGGTGGTGGACGAAGGACGGAAGCAAACGGATCCTGGATTCGGAGGAAACGTTCAGGGCGGCGGTGCGGTACGTGATGAATCACGGTCAATAAACAAGCCCCCCGCACGGCGAGGGGATAAATCGATAAACAAGCCCCCCGCACGGCGGGGGGATAAACGGCATCCCCCGGCGGTGCCGGGGGCTTGTAAAATGGGAAACGGCATTGTTATGGGGCGTATGAATGACAATCCTTTACATTGATGCGTTTTCGGGGATAAGCGGGGACATGTTCCTCGGGGCGCTCCTCGATGCGGGCCTCGCGGAGGCGGACCTGCGCGCGGCGCTGGCGACATTGCCGATCGAGGGGTATGAACTGCTCGTGCGGAAGGAGAAGCGCGGAGGCCTGGAAGCGACGCGCGTCGAGGTCAAACTGGCTGAGGCCAAGCAGCCGCATAGGCACCTGCATCATATTGAAGAGATCATCAACCAGTGCGGAGTGCGGAGTGCGGAGTGCGGAGTGGGAGAGGAAAGGCAGAATGAAGAATGCAGAACGCAGAAGGCGGAACGGAAAGACGAAACCAAACGGATTCGAGGCGAGATCCCTCGACTCTCCCGGCGCGCCGGGATCGCTCGGGATGACAGCACTTGGCGGGAGCGGGCGGGCGAGCGGGGCGGGGCGGCGCACCTTCCGGGAAACGGCGAGCGCCCGCCAAGGCGGGCGGCTAAATGTGGCGGCGAGCGTGCGCTTGCCGTGTTTCGGCGGCTGGCGGAGGCGGAGGCGCGGGTCCATGGGACGACACCCGAAAAGGTCCATTTCCACGAGGTCGGTGCGGTGGATGCGATCGTGGACATCTTCGGCGTGTGCGCAGGCCTGGAGATACTGGGCGTGGAGCGGGTGGTGTCGAGCCCGCTGCCGATGGGGTCGGGGTACGTGGATGCGGCTCACGGGCGCCTGCCGGTTCCCGTGCCGGCGGTGGTGGAGTTGATGCGCGGGCATCCGACGCGGCCGTGCGATGAAGAGGGGGAGTTGACGACGCCGACGGGAGCGGCGCTCGCAGTGACACTTGCCGATGCGTTCGGGCCGATGCCGCCGATGGTCATCGAGAAGGTCGGTTATGGCGCCGGCAGTCGTGAAGGCAAGCATGTGCCGAACTTGTTGCGGTTGCTAGTGGGGCGAGCGGTTGGGGCGGAGGATGAGGCGGAAGCAGATACGGTGTGGCTCCTCGAGGCGAACGTGGACGATGCGAGCGGGGAGACGCTGGGGGCGGCGACGCAGGCCCTTTTCGAGGCGGGGGCGCTGGACGTCTGGCTCGTGCCGGCGACGATGAAAAAGGGCCGGCCGGGCGTGGTCCTGGCGTGCCTGGCGACGGAGGGACTTGTCGCGGCGGTGGAGGACGCCATCTTCCGGGAGACGCCGACGTTCGGCGTTCGGCGCTCAGCCGTCGAGCGGACGAAACTCGCGCGCGAGCACGCGACGGTCCAGACGGCGTTCGGGCCGGTGCGCGTGAAGGTCGGGCGTCGCGGCCCCTGTAGTAGAGAGGGGCTCTCACTACAGGGCGGGGGGCGGATTGTGACGGCGTCGCCGGAGTACGAGGATTGCCGGCGCCTGGCGGCGGAGCGGGGCGTGGCGTTCCGGGAGGTGTACGCGGCGGCGATGGAAGCGTGGAGAGGCAAGGCAGAATGAAGAATGCAGAACGCAGAATGCAGAACGGGAAGACGAAACCCAACGGATTCGAGGCGAGATCCCTCCGCTCGCTGCGCTCGGTCGGGATGACCCTCCTTCGCCAAGGCTTCGGAGGGCAGGCAGCGCGCGGGGGCGACCGGCGGAGGGGATGATGGTGGTGGTGCAAATCGCGGGGCTGGTGGTGCTGGCGGGGGTGCTCGGCGTGTGGCTGAGCCGGGCGGTTACGGTCTATTCCGAGAAGGGCCGGGGGCCGGTCCTCAGCCGCGATTCCCGTTTCGACAGGGCCGACCAGGGCCTGGTGTCGGTGATCGTTCCGGCGAAGGACGAGGAGGCGAACATCGGGGCGGCGCTGGAGACGCTGCTGGTGCAGGACTATCCGAATATCGAGATTATTGTGGTGGACGATCGCTCGACGGACGGGACGGCGGAGGTGGTCCGCGGCGTGGCGGCGCGGGACGGGCGGGTGCGGCTGGTGCAGGTGAAGGAACTGGCGGCGGGGTGGTTCGGCAAGCCGCACGCCATGCACACGGGGGCCCGCGAGGCCCGGGGCGAGTGGCTTCTTTTTGTGGACGCGGATTGCCGGCAGGCCCCGCACAGCGTGCGCGTGGGCGTGGGGTTCTGCGCGGCGGAGGGCGGCGAGATGCTCAGCCTCTGGCCGGTGCTGGAGATGCACGGGTTCTGGGAGAACGCGGTCCAGCCGGTGGCGGGGTCGGTGCTGGTGGCGTGGTTCCGGCCGGGATGGGTGAACGATCCGCGGCGGCGGACGGCGTTCGCGAATGGTCAATATATTCTGATTCGACGTTCCGCGTACGAGGCGGTGGGGGGGCACGAGGCGGTGCGTGCGAAGGTGGTGGAGGACATCGCCTTCGCGCGCGAGGTGAAGGGCCGGGGCCACCGGCTGCTGAACGCGGTGGGGCAGGACCTTTTCACCACGCGCATGTACGACTCGCTGCGGGCCATGTGGAAGGGATGGACGCGGATCTTCTACGGGGCTTTCGGTGGCGCATGGCGGCTGGTCGGCGTTTTTTTTCTGACGTTTTTCTTTACGCTGGCGCCGTTCGCGGTCCTGGCGGCGTCCGCCTTCGCCCTTTGGGCTTCGGCGGACAAGTCGGCGGCGGCGTCGGGGGCGGCGGTCGCGGCCGGGGCCCAGGGCTGGTGGGCGTGGACGGTGTTCGGCGTGGCGGCGGGCACGGTCCTGGCAATCTTCGTGACGATGCGGCGACTGTTCATCGCGGGCTGCGGGAACC
>Ga0315289_10002977_pt1 | contig 25783 bp, 15 predicted proteins | sample YL17G11_40_MG_FD_203452 | JGI IMG/M metagenome (GOLD analysis project Ga0315289, IMG submission 203452) | Sediment microbial communities from Yellowstone Lake, YNP, Wyoming, USA - YL17G11_40 | ecosystem: Environmental > Aquatic > Freshwater > Lake > Sediment | place: USA: Wyoming | collected...
TCATTCAAGTTTTTGGGTTTAGAAAGCGAAAATAAAAAGGGGAGAGTAGGTTTTGGTTTTTGCTTGATGCCTATTTCTTTCTGAGCAGCAATAAGCCAACTATGGCGACTGCGATTATTATGGCGACTGTTGCGTATAGGATGTACATGTCAAGTGGTGGTTGTGCTGGTGCTGGTTGAGGTTCTGCAACTACTGGTGGTGCTTCTCCTACGGTCATGTAGGCTGTTGAGTATGAGGGCCCGTAGGCTGCGGATCCGCCGAATGTGGCGATGATCTGGTATGTGCCTGGAACTTCCGGTGTCCATGAGAGGCCGAAGTTGCTTGCACTGTCGCTTGTGGTTGTGCCTATGTGGATGAAGTTGCCGTTTGGATCAATCGCATCTAGCGTTACATTCACGCCTTTTGCGTTTGAGGGCATAGGTCTCTGCTGGAACAGGTATTCCATCCATGCTTCCATGTCAGCGTCGGATATTGCTGGAGTGCCCTTGAGTGCGAAGTCTAAACTGCCAGCGACGTTGTGCCTGCCAGAGGGAGACTGATCAGTCACCGTGCCTGTAATCGTTACGCTGGATCCCAGTGATGGAACAGTCTGTGGTGCGGAAACTGTGGTGGCGCTTGGGCCTTTGCCTAAGCAGTAGATTTGGTTGTCGTGGTTATCCATGTATATGATGCGACCTTCAGAGATTACAACCTTTGATAGCGCGTTATTCGCGGCAGATGGGTAGGCCTCCAGTCGCCAGACCATCTGGCCTGTGCTTGTGTCTATGCAGAAGATCGCGCTGTCACGTCTAATCGGGACAGTTTGACCAGCCCATCCCGTCGATCCGTCTACGTATAGCAGCGTGTGTCCCGTCACCGGGTCGTCAATGAAGAATAGCAGAAGAAGCGGCGTGTATGTTGTGCCCTGCACTTCAAGGTAGCCAATGTTTGGAGCTGTCCAGTTCCAATAGAATTCTCCTGTCGTAGCGTTAAAGCAGCTTACTATTCCGGCGGTGTTAATTGTGTAGGCTTTGCCGTTATGGAAAGTAAGCGACGAGCCATAGTAGTACCATGGTTCAGTCATAACTTTATGCCATAGTTGTTGCCCTGTTGCGATACTGTAAACCCATTTTTCCCCCGACACGGCTTCTACATAGCGGAAGGTGCCGGATGCCCAGTCCACACCGCCAAATGATACTGCCGCGTTATAGGTGCTGTTAGGGTAAGCGTCTGATGCTTTTGGCGGCGTAAAGGTGATGTCCCACAGCGTTTGCCCCCATTTGTCTCGTTGCAGACTGTAAGCCCTTAGGAAGCCTTGAACAGTCCCTCTAGCGTCGTTTTGTCCGCCAGCTCCGACGATCACGAACTGGTCCGGAACAACCTGTTGGATGGCGCCTGTTTGATTGACAACTGCATTCCGTGGACCAAATATGCTCGCTACTGACACGTTCATTGAATACCCGTTCTGACCGTTATACACTGCACTACTGCTAGGAGTCCACGTCCAATAGCTATTGCCTGTCGCAGTCGCGACAGCGTAAGAACCGTTAATGAGCGTCTTAGCTCCTTGAGCTCCGTATGTGGATCTCCACCAGATAGCTTCGGTTGTGTTCCAAATCTGCATGTAATAGTTGGGGGCTGCGGTGGTTCCTTGATTGACAAAGTTGACGTAACATATGCTTCCGATTGAGTCCATGAATTGTGTACCTGTAGCGGACACGTTGGCGATTTTGCATATGGCTTTTCCTGAGAATCCGTCAAGCATCTGCCAAACTGTGCCGTTAACGCCGCCAGGGTTAATTATAGTAACGCCGGATGTTCTCCATAAGTATGGGAAGCCTCCGCCCTGGTTAGGGTTCTCAATGCTAAGCACTTGACCTATTGTCGGTATAGCAGTGTCACCCAGCGTATTATTTTCGTAGTATATCGTTTCGCCTGTATACAGATCAATGCAGTACCAGCCATATATTGGAGGTTGCGCTACGGGGTAGTAGGCTTTGCCTTCCAAGACTACCAGTGGACTGGCGAAGCCTTCGTAGGCTATACCATTGTAGTATGATGCGTCAACAAATCCTCCCACGATGCCTCCACTCCAGGCTGAGCGCGTCCATAGTATGTGGCTGCTTAATGGAGCAGTCGTGTATGGGATTCCTTTTGATCTCAGACTCTCATACCAAGCTCCGCCCAACCATTGTCCCATCACGGCGTTGCCCCAGCCTCTGTTAGCGTCGTATACTGGGCGAGTCCAGTAACCGCTTGGAAGCGGAGTCTCTACGTATGACGGGATTGGTTCCTGCTGTACAGTGAAGTACTGCGGCACACTTGTGCTGGGTGCAAAAGTATCGTTGACGTTGACGTTAGTGGAGGGCGCACCTGAGGGAGTAGGATAACCTGTTAGTGTTTGTCCAGGAAACCTACACACGATAGTATATGTACCCACTTGAGTAGGTACGTAGTAGGAAAACCCACCTCCCACTGGATCAGACGTTAAGGGACCCAGCGTGTCGTTGGTTCCGTCAGGCTTTATGACGTCCACGTAGACTTTCCACCTGTCACCAAAAGCGCCAGATACTGTCGGCGGTATCCAGTCAAGCCACCAAGTAATTAGCATTTGCTGGTTGACGCCTATAATGGGTGGTGTAGGAGCGACGTAGCAGTGCGTAGGTCTATCAGTCCATACGGGATTATAGTGCGCGTTAGCGATTGGCAAAGCAACGAGCGTAACAGCAATAGTTAACACTAGAAATAAAGCAATCAAAGTAGCCATAGTTTTGTTTCTAGCAATTTGCATTTTTCTCTTTTCTCCTTTATTTTTATTCTTTTTTTTTCTCGCGAAAAATAACTTTCGCAACTCCCCATTAAAGTAGCTGTCCTTATAAGTGTTTCCAAACTAAGAGATTATTACGAAAACCGAAATAATCAACAGAATAAAATACGTCATGCTCATTTTCATTCAAGTTTTTGGGTTTAGAAAGCGAAAATAAAAAGGGGAGAGTAGGTTTTGGTTTTTGCTTGATGCCTATTTCTTTCTGAGCAGCAATAAGCCAACTATGGCGACTGCGATTATTATGGCGATTGTGGCGTATAGCGTGTACATTTCGAATGGGGGCAATGGTGCTGCTGGTTCAGGTTCTGCAACTGCTGGTGGTGCTTCGCCTACGCCCATATAGGTTATTGCGGATGAGCCGTAGTAGGCTGCGGATCCTGCGAACGTGGCGATGATCTGGTATGTGCCTGGAACTTCTGGTTCGTATACGAAGCCGTACGCGCCTGTTATGTCGCTTGTGACTGTGCCTATGTGGATGTAGTTGTTGTTGGGATCAATCGCATCTAATGTGACTTCAACGCCTTTTGCGTTTGCTGGGTACGCTTGCCCCATGAACTTGTATTGCATCCACGCCTGCATGTCTTTGTCGGATATTGCTGGAGTGTCCTTGAGTGCAAACTGTAATTCATTGTTGACGTTGCGCCTGCCAGTGGGAGTTTGATCAGTGACTGTGCCTGTGATCGTTACGCTGGATCCTAGTGCTGGAACATTCTGTGTTGCGGAAACTGTGGTGCCGCTTGGTCCCTTGCCGAAAGCGTATGCCTGACCGTCGTAATAGTTGAACCCTAGCAACATGCCGTCTGCTATGGATATATCACCTCTTCCCCAGAACAGTATTTTCCAGATTTCCTCGCCTGTTGTCGCGTTGATGCAGCGCAAGCCCGGCGTGCGCCAGAGGGGCGAAGACTCCGAGTGTTCACTGGTGCTCGTGTACATTTTTCCGTCAGCAAAGTAGAGACCTCTGGCCAAAGCATTGCCATAGGGAGATTCCGTGCCCTCGAATTCAGCGGTGTAGTTCCAACGTACTTTTCCTGTCCTCAGGTCATAAGCGCGCAGCACTCCACCGTGCTGACCACCGCCTATGAGCGTGTCATTCCAGACCGCCGATTGAAAGCCGTAGTAGGCAAATTGTTCTATAGGGTCACTTTTCCAAAGCTGCTGCCCTGTTTTAGGGTCGAAAGCAAAATATTCCAGCGTTACGTCACGAACATAGATGACGACGTCATATTCTGGAACATACGTGTCACGGGTAACAGCGCTGTACCATCCTGAATTTCCCAATGGCGGCGTCCATGTGCCCTCCCATAGCTTTTGGCCTTCTTGCCCTCGCTTCAGACTAACAGCCATCGCCCAGCCCGGAACAACCCCTCGCTCGTCGTTTCGTCCATTAGTTCCAAAGACAATGTACTCGCCTTCACGCACCGCCCAGATAGATGCCGTTTCATTTAGAAGCGCATTCCTTGTACCCAGTATGCTCGGCATTGTCACGTTCAATGACCACATGAGGTTCCCGTCATGCACGTTGTTCGACGCAACAGCGCCAAAATACGAAATACTCGCGCCGGAACCTGAGCCTCCAGAGGGTCGCCACTGCCAAGCTCCTGTGTTGGCTTGACCCGAAACCATAGTTCCTGCAGAAGAGTTCCACACTCGCAAATAATAGTTAGGTGCTGCGGTGGTTCCATAATTGAAGGCGTCGTAGTACAGGTTGCTTCCGTCTTTGCCGTAGACATTTGTACCAGCAGTAGAGCAGTTAGCTATATAGCAAATCGTCTTCCCTGTGTATGCGTCAAGTAACTCCCGAACAGTCCCGGTGACGTTTATCGCGTACGGCGTCGCCGTTCTATTTATTTCTATGTTCTCGGCTAGCCGAAGCGGCAAGCGATTGGGGCCCAGATATTGCACCCGGGCTACCCGGACTACCTGAGGCAAAGTGATGCCGGACGTTTTCCACAAGTATACGTTGAGTCCGTGCTCGTTACCCGAGTCGTAGTGGTAGACTTGACCGAATGCCGGCTTAGTTGCGGTTTCGTTGAAGTATAGCGATTCGCCTGTATACAGATCAAGAATTTCATAACCACCAGCGCCATCATGTACGGTCAATCGGTTGGTGACGTGAAGTTTGCCGTCGACTATTGGACCCTCTGCCCAGCTAACAGCTTGGTAGCCTCCATAACGATTGGCCAACGTACCAAACCGTTCGTCCGTGATGCTGCCTGTAGGAAAATACTGCCTTGTCCAAAGTATGTGAGGTGATTCTGGTCCTAAACCGTGGCCGAAGTTCGAGGTTACGCCGCCCGCGGCGCCTTCAATATTTACGTTCGCGGCGCCACCCAGCCAGTTTCCAGCAAGCACGTACCATGAGTTGGCTGGACCGGGGATTGGGCGCATCCAGTAATCATTTGGAAGAGGCACCGTAGGCCATTCGGGTACTGGTTGCTGCTGTACGGTAAACGAAGCGGGATTGCTCTCACATGCCGGATAAAATGTGTTGTATGTAGTGGCGGAGGGGGGGGTGTAGTTTTTCCATGTGTTGGGGAAGACAGCTTTGACAGAATATGTGCCGATTTCAGCAGGTGTGTACAACATGTATCCGCCACCCACTGGATCGGAATATGGCATGTTGATGGTTTCGTTGGTTCCGTTAGGTTTCGTAATTATCAGTTTTATATCATACCATCCGCATCGCCCACTTGGACTAGTAGCAGTGCCATTTATTTCACCGATATCTACCGGGATTCGATCAGTCCAATAGATAAGAAACATCGGTTGATTGATACCAGTAATTGGCTGAGCAGTAACGTAAATGAAGGTTATATACGTTCGATCAATCGCAGCATTGACTATTGGCAAAGCAACGAGTGTAAAAGCAATAGATAACGTCAGAAACAGCGCAATCAAAGAAGCCATAGTCTTGTTTTTTGAGATTTTCATCGTTTTTTTCCTTTCCTTTATTTTTTATTTTGTTGAGCGAAGACAAGCCTTTCTATAGGCTGCCCTCGCCCAATAAAAACAGCTTATCCCTCAATGTGTTTATAAATTTTTAGGAAGTAACCACTACCGCTTTGGTATGAGTCTCCTCTTCCAAACGATTATTGGACTCGCCCACTCAGCCCCTGTGGCGCGGGCCAAACTTACGCTGCATCAACGCATCAGACGGAACGGAACTATGGAAGATCTTGGACTTTGGTGGTGGCGTGGCTCTCGCAGACGGCTTACTCGTCCATTACAGCAACTTTGACAATCAGATATACTGCTATGGCAGGGGTCCAAGCGCCACCACAGTTTCCGCAACACAGAATGTTCCAGCACTAGGATCCAGCGTAACGATTACAGGCACGGTCACTGATGATACTCCCACTGGCAGGCGCAAAATTTAATAGTGCGCAAAACTTTTGATAGCGCGCAAAACTTGATAGCGCTCTTGAACGTTTTAAGGTATGAAGAGAAATGCCCAAGAAAACATGTTGCGGCGTTCTATTCGCTGTTTTAGTTTCAGCCTTGCTGATTGCCGGAATCTGCTTTAACGCAACAGAAGGCGTAGCCTACGCCAGCTCAGGAACCGAAGTAGATAACGTGCCGCCTACTACTTCACATGATTATGATAGAGCATGGCACACTTCAGACTTCACAATCAATCTCACCGCCACCGACTCCAGTGGAATATCTGAAACCTACTACAGAATTAATGGTGGGCCGATCCAGAACATAAGCATAGATGGTCAACCGCGGATTACAATGGAAAACAGCAACAACACGCTGGAATATTGGAGTGTTGATAATGCTGGCAACCAAGAGACACCTAAAATGTTAACGGACATAAAACTAGATAAAACTGTGCCCACAGGCTCCATAACGATTAATGACGGCGCAGCCTCAACGACATCAACTCAGGTGCAGTTGACCCTCTCAGCAGAGGACGCTACGTCTGGCGTTGCTCAGATGCGCTTCTTCGACCGCATTTATGGAGATTGGGAAGAGTACGCTACTTCTAAGTTTTGGACGTTTCAAACAGGTGACGCGTACAAAACCGTTTACGTCCAATTCAGGGACAACGCAGGCTTAGTTTCCGCCCCTTACCCAGCCACCATCTGGTTGGGGGGCACTCCGCCATCGGATCCGCCGCTAACGCGCGACCCAGAAAAAACGCCTGAAAAACCCCCAGAAAAACTCCAAGAAAAAACCCCAGAAAAACCCCCAGAAACCATCGTACCGAAAGAAACTGCGCCTCCAAAAGAAGACGAAGAAGCCTTTCCTCTGTGGATTGTGATTGTGGGCGTAATAACAGCAGTGGCGACGGCAGCGGCTGCTACAGCGCTTCTTCGGCTGAAACGAAAATAATCAAGAAATATCCCAGGCTAATATCTCACTGGAGTCCCGCTTACACTCTCGCGCGCCAGCTTGTTCAGACTGTGTGAAAACTCGCCTCGATTTTTGAGAAACATTAAGCCCGCAATAATTCTTAAAAAAAGAAAGAGCAAATAACACACTTAATAACGCGCTTCCATCCCCCTCTTGCTTTATATAAACTACCATCACAAGCGAACTGCAAAAAGATCAAAATGACCCCCAGCCCCAATGCAAACGCAGTAAAAGATGAACCTATTATGAAGCTTGTATCAGATAGTCGAATGTTTCGCTAAGAAAAACTACGTGCCAGTATAGGAAACATCTAGTTTACTTTTTAGCCACCCAAAAACTCATTTCAGGTTTGCAAGCATACTTGTATACATAAAAAATCGGATTTAAAACCCATGTTCCGTAAACGTGATAGTCTATTCGCGTGAAAAATTCAAAGTTCTCCTTCTCAAACACGTATGCTATTTTCCCATGGTCTAAAGCATGTTCTTTCTTATGCCAGTAATCAGACAGAGTATAATCAATAGAAGGAACGTGCATCCCAATAATCTCAAAATAAAAAGTGTTGAGCAACGGATTAGAATGGAAATAAATGTGCTTCACCAAGTTCGCTATATTGTCTGATTCATCCTTCCAGTAAAAGGGAGATGCTTCATGATCCAGATACATCACGCCTCCTTTTTTCAAAAAAACGCAAAGTCTTTGGACTACATCCACATAATCTGGCAGATGGTGCAGCACGGAATAACAAGTGATTAAGTCAAATTCACCTCTGTCAAAACTCACATCTTCTATCGGCAAGTTAATAACAACCAATTTTTTAGCTTCTAAGTAGGGCTTATACTTCTTTCTCAAGAGGGCACACATTTCCGCAGAGATATCTATCGCAGTTACATGGTAACCCATGCTGAGAAGCTTACCAGTCAAGTTCCCAGTGCCAGCCCCAAAATCAAGAGCCTTTCTTTGATTATTCGCTATGAGTTCGTCTACCATTTTTAATGTAGAGTTTATTCTTTTCTGCTCTTGCTTATTATACACTTCTGGATGAAGCAGCTCGTAATACTTTGCCTCGAATCGATGGACTACAACATTTGCCTCGCGAATTCTTTCTTCAAGATTTGCATCTAGAAACAAGTCGCTTTTAGCCCTCACTTTTTAGATTTCACAGCTTCCAGCATAATTGAAACAAATGTAGCTTTCCATTAATATACAATTAGGATAAGATTCAAAGATTATTTGCGCGCCTTTTCTTTGCTTTCAGAAAACATGTTTTGCAAGCATCCACTACTCATCAAAAAGAGTGGTTGACAAATAGGAGTTCAACAGACGAGAATGATGCCAGTCAACCGTTCTGTTCCAATAATAGATTTTGGAGTATTTTTCCGTGAAAATTAAATTGAGGGTCATCGTAGATTATATCTAATTTTAGACCATATTTCTTGAGCAGAATACATTTGAAAAACGGCGCAGTTGTCTTGAGTAAATAAGCTTAAGCGTCTCTTCTGTAAGAACTAGTTGATAATTCAATTAGAAGAAACGGCTAGGCAATGAAGGCAAAGAATAACTGCCCCCTCTGTTCACATTAGAAAATTGACCTCATTCGCCACAGCATGTGATTCACTGCTGTTCGGGCCATGATTTTACTGTAATAGTTACCTTTCAAGTATCCTCTTACAGTTTGGCGAAAAATATATTGTGGAGAGTAGAAACTGTTGTAAAACGTTTTTCTAATTTTGCTAATCTCTTCAGAAGGTAAAAGAGGATTTTCAAAGACTGGGCGCATTGCATCATACAAACTCCAATCGTCAGACATTTTCCATCCCATACTCTCCACTAGAGCGCGGAGCTCAGTGCCAGGGTAAGGTGTTGCTATGCACAACCAAGCGTCGTCTGGCTCAAGTCTCCTTATGAGATCAAGAGTTTGTTTCACATTATCTTTTGTTTCACCTGGGTATCCAATTACCGCGGTAACAGCGGCAAATATCCCTTCTTCTTTTGTCCACTTAACCGCCTTTTCACATTGTTCTATTGAGGTACTCTTTTTAACAGCGTCCAAGATTCTTTGGCAACCTGACTCCACTCCGAAGTGAATCATTTGGCAGTCTGCTTCCCTCATTTTAACCAAAACCTCTTTAGGAACCTGGTCAACCCTCGTTTGACAACCCCACGGAAGACCGATCGTTCTATTCTTCATTTCGTCACAAATCTCAAGTGTCCTCTTCCTATCAAGCGTCAGCGTGTCGTCGCAAAAGTATATTCCATCAGCCCCGTGTACGTCTCTCAACCATTCGAGTTCGTCCACCACGTTTTTGGGGCTCCTTGTCCTGTATTGTCCCCCAAACATCTGAGACGCCACACAAAAAGAACATTGGTAGGGGCAGCCCCTGCTGGTCATGATTGGCAGGTGAGTTCTCCCAAAAACCCTGTATTTCTTTAATGGGACGTACTTGTATGCTGGACGTGGCAGTTCGTCAAGGTTTTGAATGAAGGGTCGGTCAGGCGTTTGCATAATCTGTCCGTTACTATTCCTAAACGTTATTCCATCAATTCCACCGAGGCTCTCTGAATTGGGCAAGTGTTGTGCGAGCTCTAGCAGGGTTTGTTCACCTTCACCTCTTACCACTATATCAACCGTCGCCTCCTGACCGAGAATTTGTTTGTCCATAAAAGTGACATGTGGGCCTCCTAGAATAACTTTGGAGTCTGGGCACGCTTCTTTTGCCACACGTGCGGAGTGGAAAGCCGACTCTATGGTGGGTGTTATAGAAGAGATGCCGATCAAGTTAGGCTCGAAAGAGGATAGTTCTGCTCTCAGTTTTTCGTGGTCAATGTTGCATACTGGGCAGTCTATTATCTTTATTTCGTAGCCGCCCTGTTCGAGTACGGCTGCTAGGTACATTAAGCCAAGTGGTGGGAGCTGCGGGTGGCGAGTCACAAGTGGTGGATTTACCAATGCTATTTTCGTTTTGTTTGTTTTCTTCATTCTCTATACCTGATTGGCAGGCAATTATCGGAATGGTTTACCATTTCAAATTTTCGTAGTTGCCTCGGACGATGTTGGTTGAAAGATTTAGGTATGTGCCTCATTTATAAACTTTGAGCGATCATGGTGTGCTGAACTATTCTTTCCTGAGGAGCAGAGCACGATCGATGATGCCTTGCGCCTCTACACGGTTGACGCGGCATACGCCTCCTTTGAGGAAAACATTAAGGGGCCGATTGAGGAGGGCAAATTAGCCGACCTTGCAGTCATTTCCCGTGACCCGCACGCAGTTCCGCCAAGCAAAATAGGAAACATCAAAGTGGAGATGACCATCGTAGGCGGAAGCGTGGTTTATCCAAAACACTGAACCCAAGCTTCACGCTAGAGTTGAATCTATAAATAAGGGGGTATAAGCTTTCAGAGCACGCTAGCCCAGCGAGAGCATAATCGATACAGATAAATTTTCCACTGCATCAGAAATGTACCTGTCCCAACTGGTGATTCACATCTTAACCGTATTAGTCGTTGTTTGTGTTCTCATCTTAGCCATAGTAGTAGACTTGCTGTTCGGGGACCCCTCTCCAAACAGCCCATGGAAGTCTACGTACAAACTGCATCCAACCGTGTGGATGGGCAAGCTAACCAAAGCATTAGAACCTTACTTTAAGAACCAAAATCCGAAAATAGAAAAATTGAACGGTGTTTTCTTAGCCCTCATAGTAATACTAACCTTTACGTTGCCTGTCTATTTCGGGCTACGCTTCATCTACACCTGGCTGGGTTTCCTCTTCTATGCTCTCGTAGCCGTTATACTCTTGAAATTAACTATCTGCATAAAACTTGAAACCGACTGGGCCAAAGCCGCAGCCAAAGCCATCGAATCAGGAGACGTGGATGAAGCGAGAAAGTACTCTCACTTCTCGCGAAGAGACTCAAAAGATCTGACTGGACCCCAGATCAGCTCAGCCGTTATTGAGTCCATGGCTGAAAATCTTATAGATTTCAAACTCTCGCCCATACTCTCCTACGCTTTTTTCGGCGTTTCAGGCGCAGTTGCGTTTAGAGCCGTCAACACGCTCGACGGCATGGTAGGCTTCAAAGACAGTGAGCACATCCACATCGGCTGGTTTTCAGCAACCTTCGACACCATAGTCAACTACGTTCCAGCCCGATTAACCGCAGTTCTCATAGTAATAGCCTCAGCTATACTGGGCGAAGACTACAAGAGCGCATGGGCAATTGCCCGCCGAGACCACGCTAAAACGCCTAGTAGAAATCATGGGTGGCCAATGGCAGCCATGGCTGGAGCCCTCCGCGTACAATTAGAAAAACCTGGCCAATACGTCCTTGGCGAGCAAAAGGAACTGTTGTCTTCAAGCAAAATAATGCGCGCATTAAAAATCAGAAACGCAGCCATAATCCTGTGCATACTTTTTTTGCTGCCAATACTTATACTAACGAGACTGTACCTGTTTCCCTACTAGGCAATCATGTGTTACTTATTTTCGCATGCAAAATGTATTAATCAAAGTGTCTCCTTCTATTTTATTTAGGGATATTCGTTAAAGGTGGTGCATGGCTTTTCAGCGACGCAAACCGGCTTTTTAATGTGCTCTTGGAGCTGTTGAATTCAAACTTCAACATAAACAGCCTAGATTCGCGGCGCTAAGGATAGTGAATAACAAATATGCGTATTTGTCTGATTAATCCACCTCGTATCCAACCGAAATTATGGGGAAATCTAGGTATACTTCAACCCTTGGACATAGCGTATGTAGCAGCGCTACTCGAAAAACAGCATGAGGTACACATCATCGATGCTGCTAACGAAGGCTGGGAAAATTTTGAACAAATAGATGGAACGAAATGTCAGCAGGGGTTAAAAAACAAAGAGATAGCAGCCAGGATCAAACAGTGGTCACCAGATGTCGTTGGAATCACCATTTCATTCTCCGGTTGGTGGAAACCTGCATATGAGGTCGCCTCAATAGCAAAAAACATCGACAAAGATGTCATTACCGTGTTGAGCGGGCTACATCCCTCTGCAAGACCTGCGGATTGTCTTAAGCATTCGAACATCGATTTTGTTGTGATAGGAGAGGCAGAATACACTATGCTGGAGTTAGTCGGAGCACTGGAGCAGGGGACTACGGAGGGTCTTAAGAAAACAAGAGGAATCGGCTATATCAAAAATGGGGAAACGGTTATCACTCCTCCAAGACCTGCAATTCAAGATCTAGATGCCCTGCCCTTTCCGGCAAGACACTTGCTTCCAATGGAAGCATACTTTGCCGCCTTAAAAGAAATCCCTCCAAGAGGAGAAATACACAAACCATGGACGACAATGATCACTAGCAGAGGTTGCCCGTACAACTGCGTTTTTTGTTCCATTCATACTGTTATGGGAAAAAAATGGCGTGCCAGAAGCCCTGAGAACGTGGTTGATGAGATAGAGCAGGTAGTCAGCACCTACCGTATTAAACAGATTGATTTCGTTGATGAGAATATGACGCTGGACAAGAAAAGGATGGAGACTATTTGTGATCTAATCGTGAAAAGGGGGTTAGATATTGAATGGTTTACTCCAAACGGTGTTAGAGCGGATACGCTTGATGAAAATCTTTTGAAAAAAATGAAAGCATCCGGCTGTAAGAAAATACGGGTTGCTCCCGAGTCTGGCGTTCAACGTGTTGTGAATCAAATTATTAAAAAAAACCTAAACCTAAAAGAGGTGGAAAAAGCTGTGGTTTTATCCAAAAAAGTGGGGATTAAGGTAGGATGTTTCTTTGTAATTGGGCTTATAGGCGAAACAAAAGAGGATATAGAAGAATCTATAAAGTATGCTTATAAGCTGAGACAACTAGGGGCCGATAGTTTCTACTTCAGCTATGCTACACCTGTATATGGGACCGAACTCTATGAACAGGCTAAGCGCGGCGGTTTCTTAAGGAGCTGTTTCAGTGATGAAGCTTTGGCTGAAGCTCAGCCTCTGATTGAAACTCTAGAGTTTACAGCGGACGACTTGCGTAAATTATGCGCGCAGGCTAATTTGGTAAACCCGACTTTTACTCACGATAAAGTTTTTAGAGCCATTCGGCACCCAAAGAAAGCAATAAAAGTTCTATTAGGAAAAAATCAATGAGAAGAGTATCACACCACTGTGCTTGACGCACCGCTTTTTAAGCAGGCCATCGAAATCACTAAGTTCAGTAAGAAAAGTCTGGAATTAGATTTTGGGGGATCACCGAACCGTGCTGGAAATTTCCTCTACATGGATATCGAAGAGGCTGTTCTAGGGCCCAAAAATCGCTAAAGCCGCTTCGTTGATTTATCTGGTGATCCTTGAGTATTGAGTCTGTTCAGCTTCTCGTTTTCCTCAATCCTCTGTTTGAATTATCTCCATCGGAAAACGTGATTTGGGCAATCTTGGTGGACGCTAAAGCGAACTCTAATTCGACAAACACGAACGTGCAAATTGACATATATGGAACAACCTCTAATCAATGGGCAGGTGATTGTACTTAACATATTAAATGTTTCACAAAAGGATTTCAGCTAATCGTGCTGTTCCAAAAGTAGATTTTGGAGTATTTTTCCGTGAAATTGAACTGGGGGTCGTCGTAAATTATATCCAATTTTAGACCATATTCCTTGATGAGTTTGGCAATGCTCGCCCCGATTAATGGCGCCTTTTCGTCTGCAAGCCAGATGCCCCATATTCGATCGTCTGGATTTCTCATGCCCCAACCATAATCCTTCGGAAGCACAAAAGCCACCTGACCCCCCACCTTTGCAGATACGCCTTCTGGAGAAACATGAATTTGATTCCAAAACGCCTTCATCGCAGTGAAATGCTCCTCAGTTAAGGCTCCATAGGGATTAATTTGGGGATAGTTAAAGACTATTATGTATTTAGCTCCTGCACGATAGGCTGTTAGCATGTCCTGACGCATTTGCATTCCACTCGCCAAGTAAGGCGGGTCATTAGAAGCCCAAGTAATTATGGCACCCCATTGCTTGTTTTGCACATTTGCTGCTCCTCTGCAGAGAGCTATATGCTGCACTTGGTTATGATTCCATCCCAATTCCGCGAATACGACGTCGTATCCTGCTAGGTAGTCGAACCAGTAGAGCGCATTATCAGCAGTAAACACAGACATGTTTAGTGAATTAGGGGTACTGCTGTTTATCAGCCGTTGCATGCCACTGCCACGGTTGACACTTCTGACAAATCGATTTGCCGCATCGCTGTAGCCCGAAACGTTTGCAAAAGTCGTGATGTTTCTTCCTGCGTAGTTCGTCGTGAACCCAGTATAATATCCAAAGTCAATTTGGTTTCCACCAGGCTCGTCGTTGAGGTAAACGCCTAAGAATTTGTTTCCCCACCTTTCCCAGGTGGCGTTTAGCCATGCTATGTGAAACGGTTTAACACCATATTCATCCCAAGTTGTGGCGTTGTAAGTACTGCCAATCGAGCTTGTGGAGTTGTAGAAGATGAAACTAAAATATACCATGATGTTCAAGTTGGCGTCTACGGCGTATTCGCAGATTTCGTTAAGGGCAGTTTCATTCATTGCTATATCCCAATTGTCTACTACGAAGAGGTTGGTGTATCCCTTCACCTTATCTATCAGAAGCTTTGCTTCGCTTGTTGTGTTTCCGCCAAAAGTAACTCCGAAAAAGAATTCTTCTTTAGAAGGCGAATCCTTAACCTCGTAGTTAAAATAAACAATGGGTGAACCAACAGCAGAAACCAACAACAAAGCAAGAAAAACCACACCATAAACTTCATGAGGTCTACCAACTATTAATTATGCCATCTTGGAAAAATAAACGTTTCGGAAAAGCTACAACTTCGATAAAAAATGGAGACAAATGCTGCGTTCAGCGCTAAATAACCTTTTGTGGCGGATCAGGTTACCCAGATAGTCCTCTTTTGACTTTCTGAAAGGTTCAAAAGAGAAGACAATTTCACTTTTTGGTTCGTTTAAAGTAGAAGTATACGGACAAGTTAACGACCACTAATATTATGGCGATGACTACAACAAACAAGTATTCCACAGGTACACCATTGTAAGTAGATGAATTAACTGCTGTAACCTCCATAGGCACAGGTTCACTATAGGCTGAAGTGTAGTATCCCTTGTCTGAGTACCACTGGGCAACAACTGTCCAATTACCCGCAACATCTGGCGTATAGGTGAATGTGAAATCGCCTTTTTCAAAGGTCATGACTTGTACGTCTTGCATTACGCCGTCAGGTTTAACGAAAGTCAACAATATTGATTCATTAGCTATTCCTGGGGTAAGTTTACCAAAACCAGTCACTGACTCGCCTAAAACAACTGTAGGCTCATTTAACCCAACAGTGATTGTGCTGGTTAACGCTGGGCTCTCGGCAAGGCAATAGACGTTCCAGTCTTGATCTCCAACGTACACCCTTCCCTCGTAAATGGTTGGTGAGGACCAACTGTTGGAGCTGGTGCTGAAATACCCGAGTTTCGCGCCATCTGTGGCGTTGACGACGTATACGTGACGCTGATCAGTTACCACATACAATTTGCCGTCAGCATAAGACGGCGAAACATAAAGCTCGTCTCCCAGATAAGTATCCCAGATGGAGTGACCGGTTGTAGCGTCGACACACACTATGGAGAATTTGTCGATTAAGAAGAGCTTTCCGTCCTTGTAAATTGTGGAGCAAATTATGAATTCCAAGGCAGCATCGTCACTGTATGTCCATTTGATGTCGCCGGTCGTCGCGTTTATGCCATAATACTCCTGTGTATTGGAGGATGCAAAGACCATACCGTCTGCGATTGTTGGAGACGCATGCAGGTCGGTGCCTCCCATGAATGTCAGGTGATACGGGATTGTTTGATTCCACAAGAGACTCCCATAATCGGCGTTCAGCTTGTAAAGGACACCTGAGGCGGGCTCTTGTGAAATAACGAAAACTGCGCCGCCGGCGACGGCTGGTGACGACGTGATATACCCGTCGGTCGTGAAGGTCCATTCGACGGTGCCGTTGTTGGCATTCAGGCAGTATACATTTGTGTCCAGCGATCCAACATACACTTTGCCGTCCACAACGGTGGGGGAGGACCGCAGTATCACTGTAGAAGCAAAATTAGCTGGAATGTAACCACCCGCATACACCTTCCATATGCGGCTACCATTGTAGGCATCGAGACAGTAAACATACCCGTCGTCTGCTCCAGTGTAAACTCTTCCATTCACAACTGCAGGTGAAGATTCAACGCGAGCGCCAGTAGTGAACTTCCATACGAGATGACCATCTCTAGCGTCAACGCAGTAAATGTTCTTGTCTTGTGACCCAAAGTAAGCCAGTTCATCCGCCACGCTTGGCGAAGACACAACGGCTCCGCCAGCGGTAAACTTCCACCTTAAAGTCAGATTTGCAGGACCAGACTGACCCACAGCGCTATGCGCCGGGTCGTGGCGCCACATAGGCCATGGCCTAGTACCTATAGCCCACACTTGATTTAGTGTTGAGTACTCTTCCCCTGATTTTGAGTCAACCATCGTTGTCACATCGCCAGGAATAAGATACAAGTTGCCATACGCAACCGCAACAGACTCTCTCGGAGCAAAAGCTTCCATTGGAAGCCTCCATATGACCCCGCCAGTATAAGCGTCGAGGCATGCGAATTCAGATTCTCCTATCCCGCCAGTATACGATGCCACTTGGCCTGTTGTAGCGTAGAGCTTACCGTCAGCAACTGTTGGATTTCCAGGAAACATTAAGAGGCCTGGTCCCTTGTACTTCCACACCAAATCCCCTGTGTTCAAATCAAGAGCATAGAGAAATCCATCCATGTTGAGCTCATAGACCATTCCATACGCAACTGCGGGGCCAACACAAAAATATCCATCAGTATCTGGCTTGAACTTCCACAAAATTTCGCCACTTTTGGCGTCGAAACAATATAAAGTGTTGTCATGAGAACCACCTCTCATGAACTTGCCTTGGTAATAGGAGCCAGAGAAAAGCATTGAACTTTTCGTTTCAGTATCCCACAGAACGTCGCCCGTTTTGGCGTTAAGCGCCATTTGATGAGGCTCGTGCGATCCAGGAAACACCTTGCCATCGCCGTATTGTACTCCAGAACCAGCTAAGCCGCCGCCAGAAACATAAGTTGTCCACGCCAGTTTTGGCGGGATTGAGGGATCAGAGAAGCTCCAAGCTTGGACAGAAGAGTTAACCTTTGTGTAAAACATTTTTTCCTCTGGACTATAAACATTAGCGGTAAAAAGGGGTTCCGAAGTGGCAGAGAAATTGGCGCTAGTCCATAAGATGCGCCCAGTTTCCGGGTCAAGGCAGCTGTTCCCGACAACCATATGAGCATCATCGATTTTGTATACTGCTGGCCACGGTCCAGGCGCGGGTACGGTGGTGTTCCAGATGATGTTTCCTGTTTCTCTATCGAGGGCAAAAACTGTCGTTTTCGTTGTGACAAAAACTTTGCCATTAAATGCTGATACGTAACTCTGTATGCCCGTTATGTTTGTTTTCCACAAAATATCAGGTGCTTCTGGGGCGGGTCCTGCTGAGAAACGCGTAAAAGACGGGTCGCCCTGTAACTGTGGCCACTCGTACTGGAGCAGATTGCCGTATTTAGCTGAGTTACCATTCTCAGACGCGTCTGATGCAGTAGCCACGCCAGCAAATTTTGGCGATGCGAACAAAGTCGGCAAAATTATTAGCAAAACTAGTACAGTTCCAATTGTTGCGCAGGAAAGTTTTGGTTTGCTCATTCTTTCACTTTAAGGATTTGTTGAGGGGTGAAAGTTCGTGTGCAAAGACTACGCTGAGGTGTTTGCACTACATGAATCTTTATGGATATCATTGATTTAAAGCTTCCATTATTTTACTTGCCTGGGGGGAAATTCGTCTTTGTAGAAAATACGGTAATTCAAATTAGCTAAAAAGGCCTTAATTTTCTCCTGTTATTATGAGGAAGTTGTCTTTTTTGCCTTTTCAGTTAAGTTATTATTTAAGGGATTTTATTTGTTACGAATAAGTCTATTATATGATCGGAGGAGACAACTGCAAGTGATCTTGTTAATGACTACCGCTCCGCCCGTGAAATCACCTTGGGGCGTGCCAGCGAGAGTTCCGCCGTTAGGATTAGCTTATGTTGCGGCGGCTCTAGAAAAAGCAGGCTTCCAAGTTAGCATGCTTGATAATTACCAGCTTCACAAACCAATCGACTACGTTAAACAAGAAATAAAAAGACTCAATCCTGAAATAATAGGCATAACATGCGGCTCCGTAACCTACGAAAGATGCATCGAAACAGCCAAAGCTGCTAAAGAAGCGCTGCCATCCTGCAAAATCGTAGTCGGAGGTTGGCACCCATCATACATGCCTGACAGTATGCTTCAACATCCTGAGATTGACTACGTCGTCATGGGAGAAGGCGAGGAAGCAATGGTTGAACTTGCAACCCTCATCACCAAAGGCCAGGATGAACGAGCTATCGCCAAAATCCCCGGAGTTGCCTGCAGAATCAACGGCAAAAACATAAAGAACCCTCCGAAAATAATCAAAGACTTGGACCAAGTTCCTTTTCCAGCCAGGCACTTATTACCCATGGACATTTACGACAGAAGAATCGCATATTTTAAAGCCGCACCTGCTGATTTCGTGAATGTGATAAGAGGTTGCCCTTATTCCTGCAACTATTGCGAAACCCAAAAACTGTGGGGTCAAAAGTGCCGAGCCTTCAGTCCGTCCAGAGTTGTCGATGAACTCGAATACATGATTAAGAACTATGGATCAAAAGGGGTATACTTCATAGGTGACAATTTCACCATTAACAAAAAACAAACAATAGAAATATGCCACCTCATGAAACAGCGTAAACTGGATCTCGAATGGGCATGCGATACAAGAGTCGACTTGATCTCCCGCGATCTGCTAAGGGAAATGAAAGACGCTGGATGCCAAACCATATTCTTCGGAGTACAATCTGGTTCTCCCCGCATTCTGAAAAAACTTAACATCAACCTCACTCTTGAGCAATTTATTCAAGGATTTAAAATGTGCAGGCAAGAAGAAATACAGATAGCATGCTCCTTCTTGCTGGGAATACCTGGAGAAACAATAGACGAGATGGAAGCTACATTCAAATTCGCGAAGAAATTGGACCCTGACTGGTGCCAATTCAACGTATATGTAGCATGCCCAGACAGCGCCTTATATCAAGAAGTGCTGGAGAAAGGTCTGTACGATCGAATGGAGGGCTTTTTAGCATATGTCAAAACCGACGAATTTAATTATGAATCGGTGATGAAGATACAAAAGCGCTATCAAAGAAGCGTTTATCTGTCACCTAAAAGGATACTTCGAAAAATTAGGCGCGATGGCTTGCTCAGTGTCTTAAGAAAGGGCTTTAACGCGGGAATGGCATAGCTGGTTGCCTTAATTCCGCTGGGGAACGGTTTCTCTTTTTTCTTCGTTTTCTTTAAGAATTATCTCTGAAGAATAATTTTCGTGCTATCAAAAAGTTTATACATTTTTTGCTACAACTAGTAGGAAGGAACCTTGATGCAGGATAAAAGTTTCCTTGTTAAAGTGGGGCTTTCCATAGTTCTATGTTCTTGGTTAGTTTACACAATCTACTGGTTCCTTAAAGGGCTCAGTTGGCTTTCACAAGCGGCTAATTACACGCTTTTAATTGACTTCTTAACTGAAGGCGCAGGAACATTAGGTTTTATTTTGCGAATCGGAGCTGTCACCATAGCAATATTGGCTTTACTCAGTTTCCTGAAACGGAAAGACACTTCAAAAGTTATGAAACTCGTTGGCTTCTCATTGGTTTTGGAGGCATTCTATTTCTTATGTTTCGCTGCATCGGCGATTTTGGGCTTTCAGGCAGGACTTAAATTGTCAGGAGGGCACACGTTGACCAGTGGAGAATCTGGTGGGCTTTGGTTCTTAATTGAAACAGCGATACCCACTCTGGTGGAGGCAGTAATAATGCCTATTTCTTTGCTTAAGCTCAGGTCAAAGTTAACTCCTGATGCAAAGTTTGGTAAGGAAACTTACAAATGGGCGTGCATTGTCGGCGTGTGCTATTTTATTGTTTTCTGGCTTACATACTTGACACAATGGATTGCGTCTTTCATTCAACCTGAAAGCTACGCTTCTAAATTTCCTGGCTACGGAATAGAGTACATCTTAGAATATCCGTTGAACATGTTTACCTTTCTCTTGACAGCCGTCGGGTTGCCTTTACTTGTGGCATATTTCGCGTGGTCTACATTGCCTGCAATGCGCGATCCAGCGGCGGGACTAAACTTGCGAAGGTTGGGAATAACTCTTACTCTTCTAGGAGGCTACTTCATAACCATCATAACGTTATTCAGGATTTTTGGATATGTGGGAGGCGCTTCGATATGGATTGTGTTTTTCATGTTCAATAATGCTGATCTCTGGTGTGTAACGCTGCCAATTCTAGGTATAACATTGATTTTATTAAGGAATCCCGCAAAACCTAAAGGTGCTGCCTAGCTTCCAGCATAGCAACTTTTTGCAGACTCATGATGGACCTAAAAGTAGAAAATTACATGACTTTGCAAAACAGTTATGATAGGAGATTATCGCCAAGTATAGCGAAAGTTAATTAATCCTCTAGATTTTTACTTTAGGATTGAATTGGGTCCATTGGCATGCGGTGACACTGTTGAGTGGTGGTGCATAGGTTTTGGAGAGATCAAGCAGAGTCAAGATAGCGCTGATTATTCCACCGTCGCTAGGGCTAGGACAGATATGGTGCCCTAACCTACCGCTTGGTCTAGCCTATTTGGCGGCTGCTCTTGAAAAAGGCGGGTATGAATTAACAGTGTTTGATTGTCCAGCGCTTGGAATAAACCACGAAGAGTTAGGGGCTAAGCTTGCGTCTTTTGAGCCCAACGTGGTGGGCATAACCTCTATTACGACCACGATAAAATCCACTCTCTTAGCCGCGCGTGTCGCAAAAGAAGCTTGTCCAAACGCAGTTGTTGTTTTGGGGGGACCACATGCTACGTTTATGGACAGCCAGATTCTCAGCGAGTACCCAGATGTTGACATAGTAGTTAGAGGCGAGGGCGAACAGACCCTACTAGAGCTTTTAAGCCGCATAATCGATCTTGGAGACCTTCAAACCGTTTCTGGGATTACTTTCAGAAAAAATGAACAGGTAATTCGCACGCCTAATAGACCATTCATTCAAAACCTTGACGAACTACCGCGCCCAGCATACCAGTATTTCCCATTAAAAAAGTACCAGTTTTTTGGAAAATCGATACTCCCGATTATGACCAGTAGGGGATGCCCTTTCCAGTGTTCCTATTGCGTATCATCTCGAATGGCTGGGAAAATGTTCAGAGCAAGAAGCCCAAAAAACGTCGTTGACGAGCTAGAGTGGCTAAGGGACGTGCACGGGGCTGGCGTTTTCAGTTTTTACGACGACGCGTTCACATATGACAAAAAGAGAGCAATTGAGATTTGCGAGGAAATCAAGAACAGAAACATTGGATTACCCTGGGATTGTCAAACGAGGGTTGACCAGATTTCTAAAGAGGTTTTGGTTAAAATGAGGGAAGCAGACTGCCAACTCGTAAGCTTCGGGGCTGAGTCAGGCTGCCAAAAAATCTTGGACGCCGTGAAGAAGAAGACCACAATCGAACTGAATGAAAGGGCAGTTAGGTTGGCAAAGGAGGTCGGTCTATCCGTTGCTATGTCTGTGATTATCGGATTTCCAGGCGAAACAAAAGACACATTAAAACAAACCTTCGACTTCATCCGAAGAACGGAACCAGACTACGTCTATTTGTGCGTGGCAACGCCGTATCCCGGCACCGACCTGCGCAGCCTCTTGGAGGAGCTGGGATGGACAATGTCAGCGGATTGGAGCCAATACGACCTGCAGACGCCGGTCTTCGAAAATCCTTTACTGCCTGTAGATCTTAGGGAGACAAGGAGAGATTTCTACAACCATTTTTATTCCTGGTCGTACATTCTGCGTCAATCGTTGAAAGGAACCTTTTATAGTCGGAATATGGCCCGAACTGCGTTAAATGATCGCCTGTGGCGATTGAAACTACCTATGTGGGTTTTTGGCAACCTTCGGAAAGTGAGGTTTCAACAGAAGACTGAACGAGATACTTAAAGCGCTAAGTGCATGTAGACACAATTGAGGTGGGCATTGTGATGCGGGCGGATTTGGCGTTAGTAGGTGGAAAAGTTTTAACTATGAATCCGTCTCAGCCCTTTGCTGAGGCAATCGCTATAAAAAATGATAGGATAGTCAAAGTCGGCGCAAACGAGGCGATTAGTAAGTGGATTGGAAAAAACACGAAAGTAATCAACCTAAACGGGAAAACAGTAGTTCCAGGCTTCATAGACACTCACATTCACGTTGCTGATTTTGGAAGATTCTTAACATGGATCGATCTAAGAGATGTAAAGTCCATCAAAGAAATGCAAAGCCGCCTAAAAGAGCGCGCACAGAAATCGCCTCCGGGAAAATGGATTATAGGCCATGGATGGGACCAAACTCGTTTTGCGGAGAAGCGCCTGCCCACACGCTATGATTTGGACTTGGTTTCACCACACAATCCTGTGGTTTTTTATCATCAATGTGGACAGATTTGCATCGTGAACAGCAAAGCGTTAGAATTAGCTGGCGTGACAAAGCAGACAAGTGCTCCGTTAGGCGGTACGATTGACAAATACGCGGAGACAGGTGAACTTACGGGCGTTTTGCGGGATAACGCCACAAATTTGGTGTGGAAGATAGTTCCTGAGCCCAGTGAAGAAGAGCTTGTGGAAGCCGCTGGCTTAGCCTGTGAGAAAATCGTGGAAGCCGGAGTGACTAGCATTCACTGGATGGTTTTATCTTCGATAGAGATTTCCATAATCAAAAGACTCCATAAGGAGAACAAACTGCCACTAAGAGTGTACGTGGTTGTTCCGATGAATCTCTTGGACAACGTGGCAAGTCTAGGCCCACAGACTGAATTGAAGGACAATATCGTAAGGATTGGTGGCGTTGAGATTTTTGCAGACGGCTATTTAGCCGCAAGAACAGCGGCGCTACTTCAACCCTACAGCGAGGATCCTGCGACAAGCGGAACATTGGTCACCACGCAAGAGGAAATGAACGCGTCAGCCGCCAAGATACTCAAAGCAGGCTTTCAACCAGTCATTCACGCAATGGGCGACAAAGCTATAGATACGGCTTTGACCTTAATTGAAAAAACTTCAAAAGAACTGCCGAGAAAGGACGTTCGCTATCGTATAGAGCAAGCTTCAGTCCTTAACAAAGGGCTACTTGAACGGATGAAAAAGCAGAAAGTGATTGTTTCAGTGCAGCCGCGTGTTATTGCTTCCGAGTTTTCGGTATGGTCAGCCCTTGAGCATTTAGGTCCGAAAAGGGCTCGTTGGTTTTACCCACTCAAAACTCTGCTTAAGGAAGGCATAAAGGTGATCGGCGGTTCAGACTGCCCCATGGAACCCTTAAATCCCCTGTTGGGAATTCAATCCGCTGTAACCAGAGACGTTTTCCCAGAAGAAAGGATCACGGTGGATGAGGCTCTGCGCAGTTACACGGTCGACGCAGCTTATGCTTCCTTCGAGGAGAAAATTAAAGGTTCAATTGAGACGGGCAAACTAGCCGACCTCACAATAATCGCCCGTGACCCACACGAGACTCCGCCAAACGAGATAGGAAACATCGAAATTGACATGACCATCGTTGGCGGAAAAGTGGTTTATGCGAAGTAACCTTCTCGGATCATCCAGCGAATTTTCCACTGCCCATCATTATGAGACGCTGGCAAAAAATTTCGGCTATCCCCCTAACAGCGCCAAACCCTTTTACACCCAGCCTCCAGTTCACTGGACGCTTCACGGGTTCTGTAAAGTTGTCGAGCAGGCTAAGCGTGGCGGTTTTTTGAGGGGTTGTTTCAGTGATGAGGCTTTAGCTGCGGCTGAACCTCTCATTGAAACTCCAGAGTTTACGGCAGACGATTTGTGTAGATTGTGCGCGCAGGCTAATGTGGTTAATCCACTTTTACTCGTGATAAGCTCATAAGTGCCATTCGAAACCCGAAAAAAGCGATGCGAGTTATATTGAGAAAGAGTTGAAAGAGAAGGAAGCCTCGGTTTCTTGATTTTGGTTGTTCAGGTCGAAAGAACAGAATGTTTAATAATCTTTTTTTGCTCTAACCCCTTTGAATAATAGGTGTGGTTGAATGAAAGTTGTCGTCCACTGGAGTGGAGGCAAAGAATGTTGCTTAGCGTATCATAAGGTGATTGCGCAAGGTCATGAAGTCGCTTATCTTCTCTCTTATGCGTATAAGGAGCCGTACATTTTTCACAGTTTTCCAGTGATGGAGGTGCAATCCAAGGCTTTGGGAATTCCTCTACTCAAGGTTAAGATTAAGAAAGCGTATGAGGATATTCTTGCGACTTTAACGCGTTTGAACAAGGAAGAGGGAATTGAGGGCATCGTAACCGGTGACATTGTCGGTGCGGGTTGTGCGCAGATTCATCAGACTTATTATGATGCTATGTGTGAGCAGTTGGGGATGGCTTTGATTATGCCGAATGAGAATCCGTCTAAGGACACTTACGATGTTCTGAAAGAGGAGATAAGTACAGGTATAAAACCGATTATGAATTGTATTAATTTGGATTTTATTGGTGAAGAGTGGTTGGGTCGTGAGCTTGATAGTGCTTCAATCAAGGATTTGAAAGCGCTGGCTGACAGGCAGGGAATAGACGTTTGCAGCGAAGATGGGAGAGGTTTTCACACTATGGTTGTTGATGCGCCGTTATTCAAGAATAGGATTGAGATTGGCGAGTTTAAGAGGAAAGTGAGTAAGGAAAAGTCGAAGTCTTGGAAGAGAACTTGGCTTTACATGGACATAAAAGAAGCGTTCCTAAGACCGAAATAGCTGCTTGAAAAAGATTATACCCCCTCTATTTATAGGTTCAATCGGAGTTTCTGTGCTTTTTTAACATGCTTTTGGATTGGAAAACGGGCAATATGGATAGACCTCTATAGGTTTCTGCATGCTATTGCTATTAGGCTCCAAATAGGCTTAGTCAAGAAAAATTGAGTAAAAAATGGCACTGCAAGATTTATTGCGTCAAGAAATCTTTACAAGAACCCTTTTATCACAAACCAAGGTATACCTATAGGCAGGGGACTGCTTATGAACAAGAAATTGTTGCTAACAGCAGCCTTCATCTTGGCACTCTTATTCTCAGCAGTGGCTGGAACACAATTTGTTACAGTGGTAGAAGCACAACAGCAAAATCCAACAGTTGTGATATATACACCAGAAAATAAAACATATGCTACAAATACCATCTCGGTTTACATTCACGCATATGACCCAGGCAGAGCTTTGGTCAACATAACCTATCAACTAGACAGGGGAGCAGAAGTTATTGTTTATGCTTACCCTAGACCCCCTCGGATGAACGATTTTTCCCACATGGGAAGTGGAAATGCTATTCTGTATATCTTGTCTGATGGCCTACATCATCTAAGAGCAACTGCAACATGGGGTTGGTGGGGTAAAGGCTATTCAGCAAGTACCTCCGATGTAAA
>Ga0315289_10002978_pt1 | contig 25782 bp, 15 predicted proteins | sample YL17G11_40_MG_FD_203452 | JGI IMG/M metagenome (GOLD analysis project Ga0315289, IMG submission 203452) | Sediment microbial communities from Yellowstone Lake, YNP, Wyoming, USA - YL17G11_40 | ecosystem: Environmental > Aquatic > Freshwater > Lake > Sediment | place: USA: Wyoming | collected...
TCTGGTTCGGGGTGTGGGCACCCCGAACCAACGGGTCCTACCCCCAAATAAGGAGACAAAGTAAAACATGAATTACGGAAAAGTCAAGCAAGTGATCGGTGCAACAGTGGACTGCGAGTTTGATGCAGATAAACTGCCGAACATTTATAATGCCCTAAAGATCGAAGTTAAAGAACATGGAATTGATCTCACCTTGGAGGTAGCTTTGCATTTGGGGGACAACCTGGTGAGGTGTGTCTCTTTAGCCTCCACTGATGGGCTGATTCGAGGTATGCCAGTTTTAGATACCGGAGGTCCTATTACCGTTCCAGTAGGGGAAGGAACGTTGGGAAGAATATTCAATCTTTTAGGTGAGCCGATCGATGAATTAGGACCAGTCAAGAATGTCAACCAGAGATACCCCATTCACCGACCTGCTCCTACTCTGGAAGAGCAGGAGACCAAAACCTCTATGCTTGAAACCGGCATAAAAGTGATTGACCTTCTGGAGCCTTATCCTAAGGGAGGAAAGGTGGGTCTTTTCGGGGGTGCGGGAGTGGGGAAGACGGTCATCGTGATGGAGCTTATCAGAACTATTGCCACCGAGCATGGGGGATATTCGGTTTTCTGTGGAGTAGGTGAACGAACCCGGGAAGGGAACGATCTATGGATAGAGATGAAAGAGTCTGGAGTAATAAATAAAACCGTGATGGTCTTTGGTCAGATGAACGAGCCACCCGGGGCAAGGCTAAGGGTGGGGCTTTCAGGCTTGAGCATGGCAGAGTATTTCCGGGATGAGGAGCAACAGGATGTTTTGCTATTCATAGATAACATTTTCAGATTCATTCAAGCAGGATCAGAAGTTTCTGCCCTTTTAGGGAGAATGCCTTCTGCCGTGGGTTATCAGCCCACTCTGGGGACGGAGTTAGGGGAATTGGAAGAGAGGATCACCTCTACAAAAAGAGGCTCTATCACCTCGGTGCAAGCTATTTTTGTGCCAGCAGACGATCTGACCGATCCAGCCCCGGCCACCACCTTCTCGCATTTAGATGCCACCACTGTTCTTTCACGCCAAATCGTAGAGCTGGGGATATATCCGGCAGTCGACCCCTTGGCATCTACTTCCCGTATCCTGGATCCGCGCATCTTAGGAGAAGAGCATTACCAGACCGCCAGGGAGGTGCAGAGGATTTTGCAGAGATATAAAGACCTTCAGGACATCATCGCCATTTTGGGGATGGATGAGCTTTCCGAGGAGGATAAGGTATTGGTAGGTCGGGCACGTCGAATTCAGAAGTTTCTCTCTCAGCCTTTCTTTGTGGCAGAAGCATTTACTGGCACGCACGGAAGATATGTGAAATTGGAAGATACCATTAAAGGTTTCAAAAAGATCATAAGCGGTGAAATGGATCATATTCCAGAGCAAGCTTTCTATATGTTGGGCGGAATCGAGGAGGTCTACGAAAAGGCTGAAGAGCTAAAGAAAATGGGTGTGGCTTAGCTTTAAATATTTGGAGTGCGAAAGCTTGTCGTAGCGAAGCGGAACTCCCGCTTTGCGGAGCTTTCGCGATTTTCTTATGACACTTCGACAACAGTTTCAAACTTCTAACTTCTAACTTATGTATTTATTAACCATCGTCACCCCTGAAAAAATATTTTACGAAGGTGAAGTAGCCTCTCTTATTGCCCCCGGTTCAGAGGGATATTTAGGGGTCTTAACCAACCACGCCCCTTTGATCACCGGACTGGTTCCAGGAAAATTGACAGTTAAAGACGAAAATAATCAAGAGGTAAATTTTGCCATCAGCGGGGGTTTCATGGAGGTCTTCAAAAATCAAGTTACCATTTTGGCTGATTCCATAGAGTTTGTCAAGGATATAGACATTGAAAGGGCAGAAAAAGCTCTGGAGAGAGCCAGACAGAGATTGAGATCAAAAGAGAAAGACATCGATATTCCCCGTGCCATAGCCGCCATGAAAAGGGCAGAGAATAGAATCTATCTTTATGAAAAGACGAAGGAAACCGAACCTTAGCCTTTTGGCGACTCACCTCTCATAGTTGACATGGCGCCGGTCCACCGACAAACAGATAGTTGATGAGATACACCACATCAGAAACATCAACCATCCCATCAAAAGTGGCATCCCCAGCCGCCAAAGGCACAGGCGCAGGTCCATGTATGAAGAGGTAATTTATCAGATACACAACGTCACCGATGTCAACGATGCCATTTCCGGTGGCGTCTCCGCAAACGTAACCACAACCGACACCGAATGCGCCGATATCAATAGTGCTGTCAGGTTCGCCCAGTGAGTCACATCCGGCACCTTTGCAGCAGGAACCATCTTTCAGATAATAATTACCAGTATCAGGATAACAAAACGTGGGGTCGCAATCAATGTTGCCAGTCCCAGGCCACCCACCTTGAATATCAGAATAGGTTACCCCAAAGAATGGTGGAGGTCCAGAGGTAGCATAGATTTCATCGGGACTGTTATTCCATAGGATGCAATTGGTAATGTCTGAGACAAACCGGCAGTCGTAACAAGAGATTGCACCGCCATGCTCAGCAGTGTTTCGGGTTATAGTGCAATTGACTATAGTGGGTCAGGTGGTGCGCCAACAACTTATTCCACCTCCATCTGCCTCTGCATGGTTGTGGAAGAGGATGCAGTGGTCAATTACGGGGGAGCTGGTGTCGCTTGATATTCCACCACCGTAACCACCAGTGTTAGACCTGATAATACAATTGGTAATAACAGGTGAACTGCGATCCCAACAGCTGATCCCCCCACCAAGATTTAGCCCTGCCCCAATTGCATTGTATCCGATGATACAGTTTGTGATTTTGGGAGAGCTATTCCAGCAACTAATCCCACCCCCGCTGCCTCCCAAATAAGAGAAGAACGCGTAATTGGCTTCAATAGTGCAGTTGCTAACGGTAGGCTGGCTGGAGATCACACACAAGATGCCCCCTCCGCATCCCGCTCCGTCGTAATCATTCCCCATGTAATACCATCTTGCCGTATTGCCTGCTATGGAGCAAGAGTCGATGACAGGCGAGCTTTGTGAACAATAGATACCACCACCACCTTCAGCTATATTGTTTGCGATATTGCAATGGCGAATGCTCGGCGAGCTTTGGTTGCAATAGATGCCACCACCCCAGACAGCCAAACCTTCTCGAATGGTAAACCCCTGAATTATTGAAGTCGAATCCTCCCCATTGGAAAAAGAAACTACACTTCCAGAGGAATCTCCAACTATAATGGTATTGTGAATATGCGAAGGATCATGATCGTTCATAAATTCGCTGGTGACAAGGATTCGTTTCCCATTAAAGTTTATTCGCTCATAGTAGTGACCTTCAGCCACTAACACCGTATCACCATTTATTGCACCATTGATGCCACCTTGAATGGTGGAGGAATCAGCGGGGACGTGGATGATTTTGGCTTGGGTGATGGCAAATGGGAAAAGGAACAAGACGAGTAGGAAGGAAATAGTAAAGATTCGCATTTTGATCCTCCATAATCTGAAAATTGTTGCTCTACGTGAATTTCTTTCTAAAGAGATAATACTAAGAATTTTCTTTTTGTCAACAGGATTTTCTGAAAAACTGTTGGAAAGGCGAAATTGGAGTGTTCACCTTTAGGTGGACTTAAAGGAAGTCTTATACTTTTCAAAGACTTTCAGGTCAAGCTAAAGCTTGACACTCCAATTTGCTCATTCAAATTTAACTTTTCCAGAGATTTCTTTGCAAGGTAAGGTTTAGCTCTAAGATATGAGGCTAGCGAAAGGAATAAAAAATGAGGATAGCGAGCTGAGCAAGAAGGTGAAGCTACCTTCCGCCTTCAACTTGCTATCCTCGGAAGGATAGTTTCTGCCAGAGGCAGGTTCGGCTCTGGCGGAAAGGATTTCCTGCCCCATTTTTATATCGGCTATTGAGAGAAATTTTTAACCCCAAAAACTCTGTAGATAACACAAACAAATTTATTACTGAGACAAAGCTACCCCCTCACCCTAACCCTCTCCCACAAGGGGAGAGGGAAATGGATTATCCCTCAATTATTTTTATTATTACTTTTCTGTGGCGGGGACCGTCAAACTCACAGAAATAGATTCCCTGCCAGGTGCCTAAAACTAAGCTCCCCCCATTGACCAGAATGGTTTCAGAAGAGCCGATGATGCTTGCTTTTATATGAGCGGCGGCATTGCCTTCAAGGTGGGAATAATTGTCGTCAAATGGGACGATTTTATTTAACTCAAAGGTTATATCCCTTCTCACGCTGGGATCTGCATTCTCGTTGATGGTGACTGCGGCGGTGGTATGCGGGACATAAACTATGCACAAACCAGATTTGATTTTGCTTTCTGAAACAACTTTCTCCACCAGATGGGTTATATCAATCAACTCGACTCGAGATGAGGTCTTTACACTTATTTCTTTCATCATTTGTGTATACCTTTATTCAAAGGTCTTATTCGGCTAAATCCCTCTCCTTACAGGAGAGGGGTAGGGGTGAGGTCATAAAACCGTTTGATCCGTGTGTATTTCAAATTCAAGCCACAAAAAAGCATAGAAACCTATAGAAGGCGTATGCCTTAAATCCTAAATCCTGGTTCACCTGATGGTTATCAACTAATTAACTTGACATCTCTTGTAAGCATAGGTTATTCTAACTGACTTTAGTCAGGTGTAGGTGCTAACGCCACTAAAGTGGCTAAGAACTAGGCTTTGATCTTATGTGGAAGCAGAGTATGTTAACTTATTTGGTTGAAGACCATAAGGCGAACACTCCAGTTATGCAAATAATGCCTCTGTGAATTGGATCGGGTCGAACTGTTGAAAATCTTCCGGCTTTTCCCCTAAGCCTACATATTTTACCGGGACTTGCAGCTCGTTAGCGATGGCAATGATAATCCCGCCTTTAGCGGTGCCATCCAACTTGGTCAAAAAGATGCCGGTTATGCCAACGGCATCATCGAACAATTGCACCTGGGAGATGCCGTTTTGTCCGGTAGTAGCATCGATCACCAAAAGAATCTCCTGGGGTGCCCCCTCTTGTGCTTTCCCCATCACTCTCTTAATTTTTTTTAACTCCTCCATCAGATTGATCTTAGTATGAAGCCTTCCTGCGGTATCGGCGATGACCACATCGAAACCTCTGGCACAGGCGGATTTGATGGCATCAAAAGCGACAGATGCAGGATCCTGATTGGGCATGCTTCTTATCATCTCCACCCCCACCCTTTGCGCCCAGATGGAGAGTTGTTCCAGGGCGGCGGCTCTAAAAGTATCACAAGCCGCCACCAAGACTTTTTTCCCCTCATCCGAATATTTCTTGGCTAACTTGGCGATGGAGGTGGTTTTCCCGGTTCCATTCACCCCCACCATCATTATCACGTGTGGCTCGGCTTTGCTCCCTTCGACTTCGCTTGAGGTCTTCGGCACCACCCTGAGTTTATCGAAGGGTGGAGAAGAGAGGGAATCGTCAGAAATTTTTTTGTTGCCCAATATGGAGATGATCTGGTCTTTAAGCAATTCCGCAATTCTATCTGAGCCCTCTATCTTTTTCTCTTTTGCCTCCTTTTTTATACCATCTATTATCTTTTCCGTAGTATTAGGTCCCACATCCGCCTTTATCAGAATCTCCTCTAATTCATCCAAAAGCTCTTGGTCGATTTTTTTGTGTAACCCGACAGCTTTGGAGATTTTTCCGAACAAACTCTCTTTGGTCTTGGATAGCCCGAATCTTAATTTTTCTAATGAGAACTTCAACTTTAACTCCCTCTTGGAGTGTTAGAAACCATTGTCCGGGTGCGCCCCGCCTTTGGCGGGACGCTGCGCAAGCCCCGCGAAGCGGGATCTACGCTTCGCTCCGACAAGCTTGCGCACTCCTTTCTTACACCTAACACCTAACTTACGCCACCACCTCTTGTTTGTTGAATCTGACCGAGACGATCTTGGATACCCCCGGTTGCTCCATGGTGACTCCGTAGAGGACATTAGCGGTCTCCATGGTCATCTTGTTATGAGTGATGATGATGAATTGAGTATTTGAGCTGAAGTGTTTGATCAGCTTTAAAAATCTAATAATATTGGCATCATCCAAAGGAGCATCTACTTCATCCAAAATACAGAAAGGACTGGGCTTCACCAGATAAATGGCGAAAAGCAAAGCGATGGCAGTTAAAGCTTTTTCTCCTCCGGACAGCTGTGATATGTTCAAAAGCCTTTTTCCATAGGGGCGAGCAGAGATTTGAATGGGAGACTCCAAGGGATCCTCTTGTTCCACCAGGGCTAAATCAGCTTCTCCCCCTTCAAATAGCTCCTCAAATACTTTTTGGAAATTACCCTTTGTTTTCTCAAAAGTCTCTTGGAATAATACCCTGGCGGTCTGGTTGATCTTCAAGATGGTGGAGCTCAAAGTCTCTTTTGCTTCGGTCAAATCTTTCATTTGATTTTTCAAAAACTCGAACCGCTGGTTAGCGGATTGGTATTCCTCTAAAGCCAAAAGATTGACCGGACCTAAACTTGTGATTTTTTCCTTCAAGAAATCAAGTTTCTCTTTACTTTTTTCCATCTCAGATTGGTCCTTGTGTTCAAATTTTTCTAAGTCGATTTTGTATTCCTCCCACATTTTTTCCTTTATATTTTCGGCTCTGGAGGAAAGCTCCAGCTTCTCCATCTCCAATTGATGAAATTCATCTTGAACTTTTTCTTTGGCTCCCCGGAAGAGTTTCAGGTCCTTTTCTTTGTTAGCTAACCTCTCTTGGCTTTCAGCTTGAGCTTCACGCAAAGAATTTAGACTTTTTTTCTCTTCCTCTATCTTTTCGAACATCCTTTTAAGCTCTTCTTTTTTTCCCAGAATGGATTGGGTAATTTTTTCTATTTCAGCCAAAGATTCTTTTATCTCTTTTTCTTTAGCAGAAAAGCTTGTTTCCATTTCCGAGATCAATTCGCTCAACCTTAAATCGTCATTAGTTAATTGTTCCTCTTTTCCTTGAAGTGAAACCAACTCAATTTTCAGCTGATTAATCCTCCGGAAGATTTGGTTGTGAAGGCTTTCGGTTTCTTCCAAAAATTTTTCTTTTTCATCGATGTGCGATCGGAGACTCCCTTTTTCGTTCTCGAAATCTGTTATGCTCTGGCTTAAAGCTTTCTTTTTTTCATTCAGCTCTAAAATTTTGTCGGTGATCTGTTCTTTTAATTCCCTTAGCTCTTTGGCTCGTTTTTCCAAGCTCTCTTTTTCGAACTCAGAGGTTTTGAGTTTAAATTCTTTTTGCTGGAACTCTGAAGTTAGCTTTTCAGCCTCGGTGGAGATTTGTGAAAGCTGGTCTTGAAGTCTTAGGCTTTCCTCTTCTTTTGTTTTCTTTTCTCCCTGGAGTTCTTCGCATTTTTCTTTTAGTTCTGAAATTTGATCCTTCATCCTTTGAATTTCAAGCTCCCGGCCCAAAAGAGAAATTTCCTTTGGGGAGCCACCGCTTATGCTCCCGTTTGAGCTTATCACCTCCCCCTCCAAACTTACCAGATGGTAACCTTTTGGTATCTTTGGGGAAAGCTCAAGACAGTGGGCTAAAGTCTGGACCAGGATGACGTCACCTAAGAAAAGATCAACGATTTTCCTGAAATCCTCTTTGCAAAAACAAAGATCAGAGGCCCAACCAACTGTCCCCTCGAAGTCCTTTAAATCGATTTTCTTTTGACTGGGATTTATATTCTCTATTTTATCCAAGACCAAAAAAGTTGCCCCTCCCTTTTGGTTATCCTTCAAATACCGGATTGCCTCCAAAGCCGAACTTGTATCTTGGCATACTACAAACTGCAAAGATTCGCCCAAAGCTGACTCGATGGCTTTTAAATATTCCTTTTGGGCAGTGATTAAATTAGCCACCGTATCGATGATCCCTTTAAGTTCCTCTCTGGCCAAAAGCACCGCTTTTTGTCCCTTTCCATATCCCTCATAATGTTCCGAGATCTGCCTTAACATCCCCAGCTTAGCCTCTTGGACGCTTAAGCTGGAATTGGTCTTTGCTTCTTCTGCGGAAAGCTGATCCAGGGCGACCAGGTTCAGTTTGATTTTTTCCTTCAGGAGCTTTTTCTCCTCTGCTTTGCCTTCCCATATTCTCTTTTTCTCTTGGTAAGATGAGACCGTATCTTCCAGCTCTCTTGCGATTTCATCCAGTCTTTGGAGAATCGATCCTTCTTCTGCGGCAAAAATCTTCTCCCTCTCCTTTAATTCCCGGATTTGGGTATTGATGTTTTCATGCTCATTTTTATTTTTATTTAAAGCCTCTTCCAGTTCTTTTGAGTTTTCGGAAAACCTCTCAAATTCCTCCTTCATTTTGCGAAGTTTCTCATCATTGTTTAAAAGTCCTTCCTCTTCTTTTTGGCACAGGACTTCTTTGGCTTTAATTTCTGCGGTCAACTTTTCTAACTCTTCTTTCTTCTCTTCTTTTTCTTTTTTTATAGAGATCAGGCGCTGGCTCAGGCTCTCTTTTTCTTTCTGGGTTTTGGAGGCAAATTCCTCCAGGTGTGATCTTCTCTCTTGGCTCACGGAGATCTCCCGCTCAACCCGAAAAGAAGCCTCTGAAAGCTCTCCAATCTTTTTCTGTAAAACGGACAATTCTTTTTCCTTTTCCAAAAGCTCCAGCTTCAAACTCTCGACTTCAGCTTCCTCTTTATCCAAGTCGGACTTGACTTTTTCACTTTCATCCACAAACTCCCTTGACTTTTTTTCCAACTCCCTCTCTTTGGCTTTCAAACTTTCAAATTCGTTTTGGCTTATCTGAAGTTCCAGACTTCTGATCTCATCCGTTAGTCTCTTAAATCTCTCGGCCTTTGCTTTTTGTCTTCTTAGCGAGTTTGTCTGTTTCTCCACCTCAGATAGGATGTCTGAAAGTCTCAAAAGGTCGTTTTCGGTATATTCCAATTTCCTTTCCGCTTCTTTTTTCCTTAATTTGTATTTAGTGATCCCGGCGGCTTCCTCGAAGAGAAATCTTCTCTCCTCGGCTTTGTCGGAAAGTATGGCTTCGACCATCTCCGGTTGGATGACCGAATAGGCGTGGGTCCCCATGCCGGTATCCAAGAAGAGCTCGGTAATGTCTTTCAAGCGGCAGGGAACTTTGTTTAATAGATATTCGCTTTCTCCGGAGCGGAAAAGACGGCGGGTGACCAGAACCTGATCATAGTCAATGGGCAAAATCCCCTTGTTGTTTTCGACGGTCATGGATACCTCGGCCAGACCCAAAGGTTTTAGGTCCTTGGTGCCATTGAAGATCACCTCCTCCATCTTGCTGGATCTTAAAAGGGTGGTCCTCTGCTCTCCCAAAACCCACCTGATCGCATCCAGGATGTTGGTTTTGCCGCAGCCATTGGGTCCCACGATGGCGGTCAGGTTATCGTCAAAGATCAACTCCGTCTTCTGGGGAAAAGACTTGAATCCCAAAATCTCAAGCTTGGATAGATACATTTATTTCCCTCAATCTTTTCATCAAAATTTTCCGTTTCCTAACAAGTCACGCGTAGGCAAGCCTTCAGGGCTTGTCGAGGCATCCATCGACACTGAGTCTCAGGACGAAGTGTGAAGCCCTGGCTACGCGAAAAAACGACTATTGGTCTACCAATAACTTACAAGTAAATTCCTTTTGAATAAATAGTAAATCAATTAACCCTCGGGGTGGAAAAGATAACACTCCGGCTCCCAAATAGGATTTCAATTTTTTTCTCCGCCACCAGCTTGCCAAGGCATTAAGCCTTGGCTACGCGAAAAAACGACTATTGGTCTACCAATAACTTGCAAGTAAATTCCTTTTGAATAAATAGTAAATCAATTAACCCTCCGGGTGGAAAATATAACACTCTGGCTTTCAAATGGAGTTTCGATTTTCTTTTCTGTCAACAGCAAATCCTTGAGACAAGCCTTGAAGCATTCCCGCCATTCCCACATAGAGATCTTCTGGAGATGACTTCTCTTTTGAAAGCGCCAACTGAAGGTTGTAAAAGGGGAATCCGGTTTTACCTTTAAGCCCTATACGCACCAGGGCTCCGCTTTTTAAACATAGGTAGGAGTTGATGAAACCCTCCTCCAAATCCAAGTCCAGGGCGATTTCAAAATGGTAGTCCTTTATCCTTTGGATGAATTCCCTTCGGGGGAGAGAAAAAATCCTAAGATCTTCTTTTTGAGGATAGATCACCCCATAGCTTTTGAAGTGGGGAAGAAAGCTCTCCACTCCAGCCACAGGCAAAAAGACAAAGATTTTTTTATCCTGAAAAATATCCGCGAAAATAGTTAGGTGATCCTTCGCCGAGTTGAAGCTCTCTGGTTTAGCCGGGAGACATATAAGGACATTTTCCGCCTGGTTTATCTTTTCAGCAAAAGAAAGAACATCGGGCTTGAAAGAAAGCTTGTTGTACCCAATTAAAATTTTTTTCAGCAAGCGATTAATTCTTATAGGTTTCACCATAATGACTTATTTCATATAAAGCCCAAAAACTCTTCTCCAATATAGCGGTGATCAAATCACAAGTCAAGGGTTAGAAGAAAGATTTAACCCAAAGGAGTTAATCCGTCCCGTCCCGCCGTTGGCGGGAGATAAAAGGCTTACGCCTTAAATCCAAGGAGGAGTTAATCCGTTCTCCCGCTAAAAGCGGGATCAGGATGAATCCGTAAGGATTTTGGCACAGTCGAAATTCAGTTAATAAATCCTAAACTATTCTGAGCAGCTCCTTGTAATCTTTTAGATTTCCCTGCCTGATTTTTTTATGCAAATCCATGGTTTCCGCCTCTGGCTCCAGATCCAAATATCTTTTCAAGTTCTCTTGACACACCTTATACTGCTTGACCGCCGCGGTGCGACTTCCCAAAAGCGCATATGAGACCATGATCATGCGGTGGGCCTCTTCATCGGTGGGATCAGATAAAAGAAGGGATTGGGTGTGACGAATGCATTTCTCATAATCAAATTTTTCCAAAGCCAGGTGGGACAGCTTCCAAAAGAGGGTTCTATATTTTTCTCGGTATTCGTCCCGGGACATCTCAGCCCATCTTTCATAGAAATCTTCTAATAAATTGGAAGAATAAAGTTCTGCCGCCTTTTGATATTCAAGATCTGCGGAGTGTAATTTTCCCTCTTCCTCAAAAGGGAAAGCTTTGTCCAAATGAGACTGAAATTCGTGGAGATCAGACCAGACCTTCCCCTCCCAATTCAGGCGGTAAACGCCCCCTTGGGCGATTATATACTCCGACTTGTCCTTTTCCAGAGCTTTTCTCAGATGGGAGAGAGTGACGTGAAAGGTGTTGGGTAAGGTTTGGGGATCTATTTCAGGCCAGACGGCATCCGCTAATTTATCGCGGGTGACCCCGATCTTTTTGGGATCATTCACTACCAGATAGGCTAAAATCTGCTTGGCTTTGACAGAACCCCATTCTTTAGTGGGGATTTCTTCAGATTCGTAAGGACGATAAACCCTCAGCCGGCCAAAACAATAAATCCGCAGATGGTCAAAATAGTCCCCTCTCACCCCCACCAAAGCCTTGGTTTCGGGATATTCTTCAACTTTCCTTTTCGCCTCTATCTGGGTTGCCTTTTGGATGATCTGATTTAAAATCTGGTCTAATTCGAGTTCCAATCCATTCTCCCTTATCTGTTCTGCTAAGAGTCTGAGCCTTTTCTCAAAACCAAGATCAACCAAAATCTGGATGGCGTTTTTATACACCTCCTCACTTTTTTGAATCCCTTCTTTTTTTCTTTGAAATTCAATCTCTCTGGCCTTCTGAGCCAGACAAAGCCCCCAATGGCTTAGGGTTTGTGCTAACTGGAAGGTGGATTTTAACTCATCAAATATCTTTTTGCTTTCCTCAAAAAGCCTTTCCGCCTTTTCCCAATCTTTAAGCCGCATGTGGAATCTGGCAAAAGACCTCTTGGTTATTCCCGTAGCCAACTTGGAGGAATGCTTGATGGATAGGTCCAACGCACTTTCAAGGTAATGTCGAGCCTTCTCGAAATCATTCAAGTTAAAATAAACTTCGCCCAAATCCGCCTGAATAAGAGGGAGGACCTCTTTGGCGCCTATCTGGTCACAGAGTTTTACGCTTTTGTCTAAATAAGTTAAAGCTTTTTCAACTTGACCTTGAGAGAGGAAGGTGGTCCCCAGATTGTCCAAAGCCGAAACCATTCCCCGACGATCTCCATATTGTTCCCTTATCTTCAGGCTTTTTTCGAAAAACCCAAGCGCCTCTTCCCATTCCCCTTTGTCCTTAGACAGCACTCCCAGGTTATTATAAAGAATTCCCTTCAAACAAAGATAACCCACCTTTTCGGTCAACTCCAAACCCTTGTAATAATAATCAGATGCTTGATCGTATAGTCCCAAATTCAGATGGATTACCCCCAAATTGGTATATATTATCGAGAGCCGATATTTGTTTTGAATTTTCAGTTGTATCTCTAAGCACTTGTTGAAAAATTCGATGGCTTTTTCATATTCACCTTGGTTGCATGCTACCATCCCCATATTGGTGTAACTCTGCTCGATCAAAGGAAGGTGTTTTTTCTTTTTGGACAAACCGATTCCCTTTTCTGACCAGGTGAGGCAGTGGGGATAGTCTCCTTTAAAAAAGTGGGTCAGGCCCAAAGAATTACAGGTGGTGATGAATTCCGCATATTCATCATCGGAAGAGATTTGTTTCAGTTTTTCTAAGGCTTTATAATAATGGGATATGGCTTGGGGATAGTCGCTTATGGTGTGGTAGACATATCCGATTTTTCGACAGATTTGAGCCTCCTTAAAACCGGGAAGGAACTTATGAGCTTTTGCTATCTCTAAAGCTTTTTGGTAGGAGCGGATGGACTTCTCCGGTTTGCCAACTCTGGTTTCCACCTCTCCTAAGTTTTCCCAGAGTTGGAAGAGCTTTTGGTGTTTCTTGGGGCTTTGAGGGAGGGGCTCCAAAAAACCAATGGCCTGATTATAGTATTGTTCAGCCTTGCCTTCAGAATATTGTTTTTGTGCCTTCAGCCCCGCCTGTGTAAGAAAGCTTACCGTTTTCTTTAGCGAAACTCTATCCTTCTTTCCACTCGCATAATGATGGGCTAAATCTTCAACCTTTTGAAAGAGTTTCTCTTTGTTTTTTCCGCACTCTTTTTCCAAAATCGAGGCCAGACCGTGATGCATTTTTAGTTTAAAATCCGGATTAAGTCCTTGATAAATATGTAAACGAACGACATGCTGGACGAAACGATAAATCCCCTCTTCTTCATCTTTTTCAGATTGTTTCTGGAGTAAGTTTCTTAAGATCAAATCTTCAATAGCCGTTTTAAGCTGAGTTAAAGAGATTTTCGAAATTTTCTGCAAGGGTTTAAGCCCGAATTTGTCTCCCACCACCGCCGCTTGGCACAATACCTCATAGGCTCTCTTATCCAAGCCTTGCAATCTTCGCTGGATCACGCTCTGGATGGTAGCCGGTTCCAAGATATTTTCCAGATATTCCTCCCTGATCTCCCAGCGGGATTCAACCGGATCAAAGAAGAAAGCGTTCTGTTCGGTTCCCGATCTCAAGGTCTCATGGATAAAAAGGGGATTACCGGCGGTGTAGTCCAAAAGCCACTCCAGGAAGCGGTCGGTCAATTTTTGATTGAAGAAAGCGTTCACTAAACTTTTGACCTCTTCGGGAATCAGAGCGGACAGTTTCATCCGCTGGACCAGCCTTTGATCCTCCAAGCCGGAAACCCACCGTTCTGCAAACGAGTCGGGCTCTTTACCGCGCGTGGTGCCGATGACCAAAATGGGAGCCTTCCGAAAGTTGTGAATCAAATATCTCAAAAGCTCAAAAGTATCGGGTTCCAGCCAGTGCAGATCTTCTATGTCCAAAACCAGAGGAAAACGATGCGATAATTTAAGAAAAAATAAAAGAATGGTATCATAAAATCTCTGCTTCTCCTCCTGGGGGGGTAGGGGAGGGGTGACAATGCGAGAGGTGTCAAAGGGGATATATTCTCTCAGCTCCGGAACTATCTTCTCCAGATTGACGATGGTCAAATCGTCCAGAAGCAGAGCTAAATAGCGGGTATCATAGTTTATGGAGGAGAAGTAGTTTCGGAACATCTCCGAAAACAGCCGATAGGGGGAAATCTCCTTGTGATAACCATGCCCCTTGATCAACGTGACTTCCGGGAACTTTATCGATTTTAAAAACTCCTCTACCAATCTGGTCTTCCCGATTCCGGTTTCCCCTTCAATCAAAGCGAAGCTTCCTTTGTTCTGTAAAGCCGAATCAAAAAGCTCGCCCAAAAGCTTAAGCTCTTTTTCCCTTCCCACAAAGAGATCCAATTTATAATTGGAATAGCTCAAGTTCACAACCCGCCTTATGAGAGTTTAATTTACTTTGCCCATTAGAAACTCACTCTGAATTCTGGTTGTCATTTTTATAATAAGTATTTGACGCTCAAAAATCAACAAAAATTTTGAAGTCAAAAGACTAAAAGTAGGGGATTCATCACCGAGGATTCAAATCGGCAATGATGGTGAAAGTTAGAGAAAACACATTAGCATAGGATGATTTAAGGAGTTTCCTCATTTTTTTCAATTGTCACCCCGTCCATATGGACGCTACCAACCTCCCCTCCTTCTATCCCACACTCCGCAGTCGCGTAGCCGAGGCTTCACGCCTCGGCAGGCAAACCCTGAAGGCTTGCCTACGCGTTTGAAGGTAGTTTGGAAGTCCGGGACGAATCTCGGAAAAAGTGACCATACCGCATCAGTGGACGCAAACAATTATTTTTCTTGACTTTTTTTTAGTTTTCGATTAGTTATTCAAAAAATCGTGATTTTTCTATGAACCGTGAACCAAAAATTACAAACTGTTTGAGATGGCGGTCGTAACCAAATCATTTAGCATAAAGACGAAAGGCGATACGGATATCCTGGACATCACCAAGCAGGTGGAAAGGGCTTTAAAAGAAGCGCAACTGAAGAACGGAATCCTGACCGTGTTTGTGCCCGGATCGACTGCCGGGATAACCACCACTGAATACGAACCGGGTTTACTGCAAGATCTTCCGGCGACCTTTGAGAAGTTGATTCCCCGAGACGCTCACTATAAACATAATTTAACCTGGGGAGACGGGAATGGATATGCGCATGTACGGGCGGCTTTGTTGAAATCCTTTTTCACCGTTCCTTTTCTGGATGGTGAGATGATCTTGGGAACCTGGCAGCAGATCGTTTTGGTCGATTTTGACAATCGGCGAAGAGAACGGAAAGTGGTGGTGCAGATAATCGGGGAATAATGACTGGTTTTACCTCTCCCCCTGTCTCCCCCTCTCCACTTTGTGGAGAGGGGGACGGGGGGTGAGGTCTCTCAAAATCTAACTTTAACTAACCCCCTAAATTGACAGCCTTCTCAACAAGCTGAGCAACTAAAGAGTAGAAAAATCTTGTTTTATGTGGAGCTTACCTTATGAAAGAGATGAAGTTCAAGACCTTAGAATGGGCAGATGGCTCTCTTGTGATTTTGGATCAGGCGAAGCTACCTCTGCAGGTCGAGTATCTGGATTGCAAAAATCTTGAACAGGTGGCAAAAGCCATAAAGGATTTAAATATCAGAGGAGCGCCCGCCATTGGAATCGCCGCAGGTTTTGGAGTGGTGCTGGGAATGCAAAATCGAGATTATAAGAATTGGGAAGAATATCAAAATAGATTGAATCAGGTGATTTCCATATTGGGAAGCACCCGTCCCACTGCGGTCAATCTTTTTTGGGCATTGGACCGGATGAGAAAGGTGGTGGAGAATAATAAGGACAAGAATTCTGAAGAACTTAACCAGCTCCTTTTGAAAGAAGCTATTTTGATTCATCAAGAGGATAAGTTGATGTGCCTGAGGATTGGTGAGCACGGGGCGAGTTTACTTAAAGATGGTGATACGGTTTTAACTCACTGTAATGCAGGAGCATTAGCCACTGGAGGGATAGGCACGGCTTTGGGGATAATTTATACGGCGCAAGCACGTGGCAAGAGGATCAAGGTTTTTGCGGACGAGACCAGACCGGTTCTTCAAGGAGCCAGACTCACCGTATGGGAGCTAAAGCAGGAAGGCGTGGATGTAACGCTGATCTGTGATAATACTGCGGCAGTTCTGATGAAAAAGAAAAAGATAGATTGCGTGATCGTAGGTGCGGATAGAATTGCTTCCAACGGGGATGTGGCGAACAAGATCGGAACTTATAATTTGGCGGTTTTAGCTAAAGCCCATGATCTTCCCTTTTATGTAGCCGCTCCCGGTTCCAGCTTTGATCCATCTATTTCCGATGGCGAGAAGATAAAGATAGAGGAAAGATCAGAGGATGAGGTAACCTGCGGGTTTGGTAAAAGGATGACTCCTCTGGGTATAAAGGTCTATTCTCCAGCATTTGACGTCACGCCGGCTGAACTGATAACTGCCTATATCACTGAAGAAGGAATTTCGAAGATCCCGCCAAAGGCGGGAAAAAACGTTCAAGATTCAAAATTCAAGATTTAAAGGGTTAATGCAAGTGTATTAAATAAAATGTCATTGCGAGGAGCGAAGCGACGAAGCAATCTTTTGATATAGACCCGAAGCCACCTTGAGAGGGTTCGGGAGAGGGAGTTAAGGCGGAAGCCTTTTATTCTCTCTTCATCAGCGTCTGGGGCTGAATCCGTAGCAGGTGAGGAAGAGGGGATAGCATCATATCACAAGTAATTAGATATGGCTTCTTCCAAGATTAAGAGTTTGCAAAAAGTTATCTTTCTGGACAGAGACGGAACAATAATTAAAGAGAAGAATTTCATCCAATCTCCTCAACAACTCGAGTTTTTTTCCGGCTCAATTCAAGCTATAAAAATACTAAAGAATCTGGGCTACAAAATCATAGTGGTCTCCAACCAGTCGGGAGTGGGAAGGGGAATTTTGACCGAAGAGATGGTCAAAAAGGTGAATCACTTTTTCATGCGGAAATTAGTGGAAAAGGATGCCCCGGTGGATGCCCTCTATTATTGTCCCCACCACCCAGATCAAAATTGCGATTGCAGAAAGCCTGAGACCGGCATGTTAAAGAAAGCCGCCCAAGAGCATAAATTGAATCTGAGAGATGCCGTGGTTATTGGGGATAAGATAAGCGATGTGAGATTGGGAAAAAATATAGGGGCAAAAACGATTTTGGTCCTAACCGGTTACGGAAAATCAGAGGTAAGCAAAATAAAAGAAGAAAAAGACAAACCGGATTTTGTGGCGAAAAATCTTCTATCTGCAACAAGATGGATAAAAGAATTGAATGCAATAAAGTGAGGTGATTTTATGTCCACTTATTCTCATTCCAGATTGGAAACCTACCAAAACTGCCCCTTAAAGTTCAAATACATATATATCGAAAAAAAAGAGAGGTTGGTGGAAAGTATCGAAGCTTTTATGGGATCACGAGTCCATGAAACTTTGGAGAAGCTTTATCGGGACTTGAAGTTCACCAAGCAAAATAGTTTAGATGAGCTTTTGGGGCATTATAATTCCGCCTGGGAAAAAAACTGGCTGGATTCCATAATGGTGGTAAAGAAAGATTACACCCCGGAGCACTACCGGAAATTGGGTGAGAAATGCATTGCCGACTATTATCACCGCTACCATCCTTTCGATCAGGGAAAGACTCTGGGGCTGGAAGAAAGAATCTTCATAGATTTGGACGGCTGTAGAATTGAAGGGCTGATAGATAGAGTGGTTCAGAGAGAGGAGGGGACTTACGAGATACACGATTACAAAACCTCGGCTCGCCTGCCAGATCAGGCGGCCTTAGACCAAGATAGACAATTAGCTTTGTATCAGCTGGGTTTACAAAATAGATGGAAAGATGTTAAAGAAGTGGAATTAGTCTGGCACTTTTTGGTTTTTGACAAAGAACTAAGATCTACTCGTTCAAAACAACAATTGGATCAGCTTAAAGCGAAGGTCATAGAATTGATAAATGAAATTGAGAAAGCCAAAAAAGAGGATGATTTTTCCCCGAAGGAGTCGGTCTTATGCGATTGGTGCGAATTCGGTGAACTGTGCCCTAACTTTAAACACCAGAGAGAAGTTGAAGATTTGCCCAAAGAGGAGTTTTTGGTTGAAGATGGCGTTCAACTCGCGAATAAATATATCGAATTGTTGGAAGGAAAAAGAGAAGCGGAGGCAAATTTAGACAAGATGAAAGAAGTGATATTTTCTTATGCTCTTAAGGAGAATCTGAGAGTAATCAGAGGGAGTGACCACAAATTGAGAATAAAAATCGAGCAGAAAGAAGACATTCCCAATAAGGATCGAGAAGAGAGAGCGAGATTAGAGGAGCTGATTAGGAAAATAGGTAGATGGAATGAAGTGTCGGAATTAGATCGTTATGAACTTTTGAGAAAACTTGAATCCAAAGATTGGGATCAAAAAACAATCGAAGAAATTAAGAAGTATTTGATAACCAAGCCAGACACGGGAATTTATCCCTCCAGATTGCGCCCCGAAGACTTAAAGTAAAATCGCCCCATCAGGTGGCGAGTTTGTCGAGCCACTACCCAATAGTTAAAGTTTGAAAGCCGTATCTTAATGAAAGATTGGTTTTGTGCGTACGCACTAATTCTGTGTCTTGAGATCGGGAGTTTCCTTTCGATCTCAGATAGTAACTTAGGCGTCAGGAGGTAACTCCTGACTCACTTATAAAATATGGGTCTTCTCCAAAAGAGTTGCTAAAACAATGGGAAAAATGTGGATCCTGCTTCGATGAATTTGATTTCCCCTCACCCTGACCCTCTCCCCAAAGGGGAGAGGGGATGAGTTTTCCTCTCCCCTCCGGGGAGAGGACTAAGGTGAGGGGGAGGCTGAAGCTTTTTAAAACAAGATTTTCGTCAAGTCATTAGGGATCATCCTCTTACTAAAAATTTAAGCCACTGATCTGGAGAAGAATCTAAAATATTCTATGCCACCTTCAGGAAAAATCTTAAAAAGATCGAAAGTAGTGATTGTCAAAGGTTCGAAGGTAATAAGTCCATCAGGAAAAGTGGATCAACCTCTTTTGTCAGAAATGGTGAGGAGAGGGCTTTGCAAACTAACCTCCGAATCTAAACCCGAAGATGCCATCAGGCATTTTGCTTCACCCAAAGACCAGGTGGGGCTGAAGGTGAACTGTTTGGCAGGGAAGATGGCATCCACTCATCCGGAGGTGGCTTTGGTCTGTGCTAATTTGCTAAAAGATAGTGGACTCAAGGCAAAGGATATTATCATCTGGGATAGGTCGGCAAGCGAGTTAGAAGAGGTGGGATTTCCATTAAACACCAATGGAGACGATTTTCGCTGTTTAGGCACGGATACCCAGGGAATTGGTTATACTTATGATTTAGTCAGTTACATGAATATCGGCAGTCTTTTGAGCCGGGTGATAGACGAGTATACAAATGTTCAGGTGAATATCCCGGTATTGAAAGATCACGGTCTTTCTGGAATAACCTGTTCCTTGAAAAATCTCTTTGGCGTAATACACAACCCTAATAAATATCACGATAATGGCTGTGATCCTTTTATTGCCGACCTGAATGCTTTGCCACAAATAAGAGAAAAGCAGAAGCTGGTGATCTGCGATGCATTGAGAGTTCAATATAATGGCGGACCTTCTTATCATCCTCAATGGGCGGAAAATTTCGGTGGAATAATAGTAAGCGATGACCCGGTGGCAGTTGATTTTGCGGGCTATCAGATAATAGATAAACTTAGAGGTAAGCATAATATTCCTACTTTAGAGAAAGCAGGCAGAAAGCCGAAACATATTTTTACTTCAGCCGACGAAAATCACAATCTGGGAAAGGCGAAATTAGAGAAGATTGATTTAGTGGAAATCGTGGTTTGATCGGTCCATGACAAACTCTGCGAATGCGACGGGCTAAGAGCCCGTCCTACGTCGTTGGGTGTTAAACAACTATACTATAGTGCCGCGTAGGCGGGGTTCATCCTGAGGGGGATTCACCCTGAAGGGATCCCAGCCCCGCAAAAACCTTTTTAAGCTTTGTAAGTTTGTGTCCCAACTGATTAAAGGATTAAACAGACTTGTAGTGAGCTTGTCGAACCTATGGTGAATTTAAACCGAAGATCTTTTTTAAAATGCTCTTTAGCCGCAACTGGGGGAATGTTATTGCCCAATATTCTGCCGGGTGGCTCGTTACTTAATTCGACTTCAAACGCATTTGCCTCACCCTCTCCAGCTAATCTTTCGCATGTGGAGGCGAAGTACTATAAAAAGCTTGAGAACAAAGAGATCGAATGCGAGCTCTGTCCCAGAAAATGCAAGGTGGGAGACAGGGAAAGGGGATACTGTGGATGCCGAGAGAATCAAGGAGGGATTTATTATACCTTAGTTCATTCATACCCTTGTTCTGGCTGTAACCACGCAGATTACATGGAAAAGAAACCCTTCTTTCATTTTCTTCCGGGAACTTCTGCCTTTTCCATTGCCACCGCTGGCTGTAACATGAATTGCAAATTCTGTCAAAACTGGGAGATCTCTCAGGTAAGACCTGAACAGATAAGGAACGAATATTTGCCACCGAAAGATGTGATAGCCTATGCTCAAGAAAGCGGGAGCAGATCCATATCCTATACTTATTCGGAACCAACCGTGTTTTATGAATATATGCTGGATACAGCCATAGCCGGGCGAAAAAAAGGAATCAAAAGCGTGGTGGTCACTGCGGGGTATATTAATCACGATCCCTTAATGGAACTGATAAGAGAAGTGGATGCGATAAAAGTCGATTTCAAGGCTTTTACCGAAAAATATTATGAGGAGATCTGCCATGCGAAACTCAAACCAGTCATGGATACTTTGGTGGATTTGAGCAAATCCGGAATCTGGTATGAGATAGTTTATCTTATGGTTCCTACCTTAAATGACGACATGAAGAATATAAGAGAGATGTGTAAATGGATAATTACTGATTTGGGCAAAAACGTGCCGCTTCATTTCACCCGCTTCACTCCCTTGTATCTTTTGAAAAATCTTCCTCCCACTCCGGTCTCGAGCCTGGAGAAAGCCAGAGAGATCGCCATGGAGGAGGGAATGAACTTCGTTTATGTGGGCAACGTCCCGGGACACGAAGGAGAGAACACCTATTGTCCTAAATGCAAACAGGTGGTGGTGGGGAGAATTGGATTCACCATCACCCAGATGAATTTGAAAAACGGAAAGTGTAAATTCTGCGGAAACCCCATACCCGGAGTCTGGAGCTGAAGTTAGTTCATAGTTCGTAGTTCGTGGTTAAGGTCGCCCAGTTCTGCTAACGTCGGGACTGGGCATGAGTTTATCCTATAGTGCCGTTCTACCAGATTATGTTTATCGTTCGGCGGTGTGGGTTTCGGCTACGTATCGGAAGTCGTATGGCGGTTTCGTCCATCATTGTTTTGACGATAGACGATTACCGATGACTTTTTAAACGATACCTAACCGACTTGTAGTGAGCGTAGCGAATCTTAACCGCAACCCTTTCAAACGAAACCCCTAAATATACGATCATCTACTTATTCAAAAATGCCCTCGCTCCAAAATGTCCCTTCTAATCCTCAAGACGCTTCCCATAAAATTAGCTTCCTTCTCTCTTCGATTATCTTAGGCTTTACCTGCATGACCTCTCAGATTGTCCTCTTCAGAGAGATGATGGTCATCTTCTACGGCAATGAATTATCCTTTGGGGTGATGCTTTTTGTCTGGCTTTTCTGGGAGGGAGTGGGAGCTTTTTGGGGAAACAGGATTGCCACATCCAGTCCCAGAAAACTTTCTTTTTGTTATCTGGCAATCTCTATTTTGGCTCTTCTGACCATTATTGCGGTAAGACATTCTAAGCTGATTTTGGGAACTGCCCCCGCGGAGATTGTGGGATTCTTACCCATGGTTCTGTTCTCCTTTTTAGGGATGTCTGTTTTCTGTTTCCTTTTGGGACTAACCTTTGTGTTGAACTCGAAGTCCTGGGCATTTGACCAAAGCTTGGTCTTCTTGGTTAATCGGGTCTATCTATGGGAATCACTTGGAACCGGCTTGGGTGGATTTATAACCACCTTCGTTTTAATTCCAAATCTTTCAAATTTTCAAACTATAGTCCTCTTGTTTTTTTTAAATCTTTTGCTATGTGCATTCCTTTTGACCCAAGGTTTAAGAAATATATCCAAAATAATTATCTGGGCTCTTACGCTTTTGGTAATAATTGGTTTCAAAGGGGGCAAACTGGACGAAAAACTCGATTCTTATTCTTTGAATACGATGTGGAGAGGTCTACCCTTAATCCATTCGGAGGACACCAAATATGGAAACATAGCCGTGGTAAAAAAATATGAGCAGATCACCTTTTATGAAAATGGGCTCATGCTTTTCTCCTATCCGGATGAATTTTCTTCGGAGGAGGCGGTGCACTTTGCTCTTTTAGAACATCCCGACCCCAAAACGCTTCTTCTGATTGGGGGTGGACCGGGCGGAGCCATAACCCAAGCTTTAAAATATAAGGATTTGAAAATAGACTTTGTGGAGCTTGACCCCAAATTGATAAAGATAGCCAAAACTTATCTGCCAGATGAGGAGATTCGATCTTTGGAAAATCCTTCAGTCAAAATCCATTTTAAAGATGGGAGACTTTTCGTAAAGGAAAGATCATCCGAAATCGGATCCATAGGAGAAGAAAGGGTTAAACCATCTCAGTCCCAGTCTCAGTCTCAATACGATGTGATCATCTTAAATCTTCCCGATCCCCATACTGCCCAGCTGGGTCGCTTCTTCACTTTTGAATTCTTCAGGATGATAAAATCCATTTTGAAGGAAGGTGGAATCTTCTCCTTCAGGGTCAGTTCAGCCGAGAATTATATCAGCCAGGAGCTGGGGCTTTACCTTTCCAGCCTTTATCGGACTTTGAAATTAAACTTCCCAGAGGTAGTTGTCCTTCCTGGCTCCAACAACATCTTCTTAGCCTCGAGAAGACAAGGGATTCTATTCGAAAGCTGGCAAAAATTAGTGGAGCGTTTAAAGGAAAGAAAAATTTCCACGAAATTTGTAAACGAGAATTTTCTGCCTGATCGGCTTTCCTCAAGGAGGATCGAGTATTTAAAGAATGCCATTTATGGTGAGCGACTCGTCCTGACGGTTCGACTTTGCTCACCGTCCCTGAGCGAAGTCGAAGGGAGCGAAGTCGAAGGAAGTCGAACCATGGCCTCGGAGACGAGCCGTATAAATTACGATTTGAAGCCGATCTCTTACTTTTACAACACCATCCTGTGGAGCAAACAGTTTCATTCCGTGGAGAAACCTATTTTTCTGTTTTTGTCCAAAATTAACCCATTTTGGTTTGTAGGGACAGTAGCCTTGATTTTTTTCCTCGGTTTTTTGCTGTGTGTCATAAGCAGATCAAGCTTGACCAATTTAGCTCTTTCTGCCATATTTATAGCCGGCTTTACCAGCATATTTCTGGAGATAATCATAGTTTTATCCTTTCAGATCTTCTATGGCTACATCTATTCCAAGGTTGGAATTATTTTGACTTTATTTATGTTGGGCTTGGCCTTGGGGGCATTTTTGATACAAAAAAGGGCAAGTCTCAAGACACGGAATTCGTGTCAGAAAAGAGTCAATTTCAAAAACTTGATTCTAATTCAATTCTTTCAGGTGATTTTGGTATCTTTTCTTTTGTTTTTGGTTGTCTATTTTTCAAAAACCTCACCCTCCGAATTATTAGTCCAAGGTTTCTTACTTTTGGTAATAACTCTTTCCGGGATAATTGGAGGTATGGAGTTCACCTTAGCCAACCATCTTTTCTTGTCCCGACAAAAGTCGGGATCTGTCTATGACAGAGAAAAGAAGACCACCAAAAGAGCCGGGACGGGGTATTCGATTGATCTTTTTGGTTCATCTTTAAGTTCAATTTTAGCCTCAGCCATCTTGATCCCCCTTTTGGGAATCCCAACCACCCTCATTTTGATTCTGTTTTTAAATTTTATATGCTTTTCCTTTCTTTTTGCCTATCAAAAAATAGCCTAAAGTCAATTATTAGAAAAACCTTGCAATCTGTTGTGGGTGAATAAATTAATAACATCGGAATTATTGTAGGTTTTTGATTGGTTACATCTGTCAAGCCATTGAAGGAAAGAGCTTTGAAAAAGTGAGACAATATGGCGGGCTAAGAGCCCGCCATACGCGGTTGGGCATTAAACCACGTTAGTTCCGCGTAGGCGGGGTTCATCCTGAGGGGGATTCACCCTGAAGGGATCCCAGCCCCGCAAAAACGATTTTTTTAGACCTCTCGAAGAAAAAAAGACAAATACTTAAAATTGAAACATTCTTGAGCAAAAGATTGTATAAATTATGACCATAGTTGAAATCTATGGATTTTGGGATTCAAAATAATGAGGTTTTATTGTTGACAAAAGCTTTTTTATTGTTAAATTATACTTAGAAGATAATTTCAAATTTGGAGGTTAAATATGAAGGGCGAAAGAAAATATGGCGTGATAGCGATTGCGTTGGCTTTGATTTCGGTGGGGATAATCTGGGTGGTGGGGTTAGGACAGGCAACCGAGGATACAGTTGCTACCCAAAGGGAAGCAGAAAAGAATATTTATAGTTATATTAAGCTTTTCGATGCGGTGGCTTTCAACGTAAATCGTGACTATGTGGATACGCTTGATCCAGAGAGCTTGATCAAGGCGGGAATTGAAGGAATGATGAAAACATTAGATCCCTTCTCTACCTTGCAGGATATTAAAGCCCATGACCGATTGATGGAGATGACTGAAGGGAAATATCAGGGACTGGGCATGTCCATAGCCGGAATGGATAATGTGATAACTGTGATTTCTCCCATCGAAGGCACCCCCGCCTATCGAATGGGGATAAAAGCGGGGGATCAGATAATCCAGATTGATGACAAACCCACAGAGGGAATGACCACTGAGGAGGCTTCTAAGTTAATGCGGGGAGAGAGGGGAACCTCTGTGACCTTAAAGATAAAGCGGGAGGGGGTTGGCGAACTTTTGGAATATAAAATTGAAAGAGCCCTAATCGAGCTTAAAAACGTTCCCTACTATGGGGTAATGGATGGAGGTATTGGATATGTGAGATTATCCAAATTCTCCAAAGACTCGGGAAGAGAATTGAAAGATGCCATAGATGAGCTCAAGAGCAAAAACATTAAAGGTTTGATTTTAGATTTGAGGAGCAACGGGGGTGGGCTTTTGGATGAGGCGGTGGAGACGGCGAATCTATTCTTAGACCAGGGTAAGCTTATCGTATATACCCAAGGTCGATCCGAGCAGAAAAGAGAGTTTCTTGCCCGGGAATCACCTATATATAAAGAAGGTCCTTTGGTCGTCTTGGTCAATGGGGGAACGGCTTCGGGATCCGAAATCGTCACCGGGGCGGTGCAGGATTGGGATAGAGGGGTGATCATAGGAACCAACACCTTTGGCAAAGGATTGGTTCAGCAGGTTTTCAACCAGAACTTGCCTCCTAATTATTTCCTCAAACTTACTGTAGCCAAATACTATGTCCCCAGCGGCAGATGCATACAAAAGTCTGAAATGATAAAAAGGAACTCCTCCGGGGAAGGGACCGACGAAAAAAAAGACAGCATGGTGGTTTCAAAGAGAGAGGTCTTTCATACTAAGGGCGGCAGGGAAGTTTATGGTGGCGGAGGGATAGTTCCAGATATAGAGATACCCAGGGAGAAGTATACACCCATTGAGTATAATTTAGAAGGAAAGTCATTGTTCTTTGACTTTGCTGTCTCCTATATAGCCAAACACC
>Ga0315289_10002979_pt1 | contig 25779 bp, 16 predicted proteins | sample YL17G11_40_MG_FD_203452 | JGI IMG/M metagenome (GOLD analysis project Ga0315289, IMG submission 203452) | Sediment microbial communities from Yellowstone Lake, YNP, Wyoming, USA - YL17G11_40 | ecosystem: Environmental > Aquatic > Freshwater > Lake > Sediment | place: USA: Wyoming | collected...
ACGTGCCATTCGTCACCAGATGAATGCGGAGCCCCTTCCGTTTTGTGTAGGCGATCATCTTGATGATATCGGTGCAGCAAAGGCTCCCCCTGGGTGTAGAGGCGAACCATCTTGACCCCAATGGTGGAGGCCTCGTCCATGATCTTTCGAAAAAGTGCGAAATCCATGTACCCACGTGCCCTGGAGCTGGCCCGTCGAGAGCAGCAGATGCAATTGACATTGCACTGGTTGGTCGGCTCGATCTGTAGAGAGTAGGGTACCGGGCTGTTCCGGCATAAAGCTCCCAAGGCCCTCGGGACCAGGTAGGCCGCCTTCTCGAGAAAAACACGCAGATCTTTGCGCGACCGGACGAACTTCAAGTCCCCCAATCCATATCTGAGCCACTCAAGTTTCATGATGCCTCTTCATTCCGATGAATTCCCGTTCATCTCCGTTGCGACTTGTCCTATTGTCTGCGGCTGGGATTCCACATGGGGTAGTTGGCGGTCAGCCGGTGAGCGATCCTTACAGACGGCAGAGTTGTCATGGAGGAGTTCACCGGCCATTTCAATCATGGGCACGAACTTGCAGTTGGTGCACAACCAGACCAGCTTGGACATCGTGCTGTCGAGGTTGACGTAGCATTTGAAACGGCGTACCAGAGGCAAGGACAGACGCGGCTGCCCCGGATCGATCTCGCGGGGGTGCACGTATACAATCAAAGGAGAGCCACAGTCGCGCAGTCTTTTGATGCCCCACTGGATCAGCCGCCGGGGGGCCAGCCGAAGATAGCCCCCGCCGAAAAGGAACAGCTTGCAGCCGAGAACATCGATCGCCGAAATCGGGATTTCCACCAGAGGTCCGGCACCCGTGGGAATCACATAGGGTTTCGATTGCCGACGGTGGATACACCGGCGACTGTGATAGGAGGGGAACACGCTGGAGTCGTACTCGTAACCGGCTTCCCGTATGGTCTCGAAAGCCCATTCCGTCTTGCCGTTGATGCCGAATCCGGCCACTCGCAACCCGCGAACCGGCCGGCCCGTGGCATCTTCCAGGACCCGCTTGGCTCGCTCGATGTCTTCTTTGAACGCGGCCGGCCCCACTTCTCGCGGCAAGACGTGATTGTAGCCGTGGCTGGCAATCTCGTGTCCCGCCTCGGAACACCTTCGCAAGAGCGCTGGGTGCCTCTCGGCCATCCATCCCAGCCAGAAGAACGTCGCACGTATGTCGTGGTCATGCAGCAGTTCCAGAAGTCGATTCACGTTCGCGCCCGAGCGGGACTCCAGCGACGACCACTCCTCTCGCTTGGGCGCAATGGGGCTGCTGAGAATATGAAACCATTCCTCCACGTCCACCGAAAAGGCATTCTGAAAACGCACAGACTGGTCTGGAGAACGGCGGTCATGACGGATGCCCCTTCCCGCGCGCGACGGATATGCAGGAGGCGGCCAGAGACGCCCGCGGGTTTCCACGCGCTGACGAATGACTCCGAACACAAACTTGGGCGATTCGACGAACCGCCGCCACATGCGTCTCGGCTCCAGAGCGAACCGATACGCCCATTCGAGGCCGGCATTCCTGATCGGGGCGGGAGCCCAGCGTTTACGTCCGGAATGAAAATCAAAGGCGGCTCCCACGCCGATCATGACGGTGGCCTTGATCCTCCCCCGGTGCTCGCTCATCCATTTCTCCTGCTTGGGCGAGCCCAGTCCGACCCATACAATATCGGGTTCTGTCGCATTGATCCTCTCGACGATCGCGCAGTCTTCCTGGGGATCAAGCGGTGTGAAAGGGGGACAGCACGTGCCACTCACTTGAAGGCCCGGATACATGTGGGAGAGCCGGTGCGCCAGCGCGTCGGCCACACCCTCGGCCCCGCCATAGAAATAGTGACGATATTGGTGCTGACGTCCCCAATTACACATCTTCAGCATCAGCACCGGACCGGTGACGCGGCCGCTGTTGCGGTAATTCAGGATACGTGCGGCGAGGATGATCCCCACGCCGTCGGGCAAAACCAGGCCGGCTTGATTTGTGGCGGCTCTCAATTCTGCGTCATGGCAGCACAGCACGACGGAGTAGGGCGGCGTGAGGACGATGTATTGTCTGACCCTCATCTCCCGCCAGTGCTCGACGATGCGCAGCACATCATCATAGCTGACTAAAGCGAAGGATATGCCTAAGACGTCGTGCTTGCTGTGAGCCAGTATCTGACCCGATGGCCTCTGGGAGCAGGTTGGATAACGCATACTGTTACTCCTAAACCTGGGCGTTGCGCGGCCATGAGTTTTTGTGTAGAAGGGACGTTTGTGCGTGTACCATGCCAGGGCCGAGACAGGCCATGTGGATGCACAGGATCTCATCTGAAGCGGGCCTTCTTGACTTCTTCACGCCGGCTGAGACCGCAAGCCGCTGCCGGTGCAGCGGGTGTTAGCGTGGGCGATTGGGCTTGTCGTGACTTGGCGTGCGCGTTGGAATGACAGCGGCAAGCCATGCTTGCCGCTGTCATTCGTCGCGTATGAAGTGCTCGTCAGTACGGCGTCGGAGAGGTTCCGGATCCAAACGGATGCCGGCGAGTCGATGGATCTCCACGTTGATCACATGATGGACCGACCGAATCCTTATGTGTGACAATCGTCTTCACGTCTGGCGGTCAAGCGGCGTCTTCGGTCTGTGAGCCGCAACGCAAGCACGACTGCCGCGAGCAACAGATAGGGTGCGAAGTATCCGGCGACATCGTCTTCACCACCGACGGTCAGAGAACAACCTCCTCCACTGCCGCCTGTAGTGCCAGGAACTTCCTCCACCACAAGGTACGGCGTGAAGTGGGTCGTATTGAACCGTAGCGCGTGCAGGCCCGACGCAACGGTGATGTCCTGAACGTTCGTGACGCCCTGGTCCGTGAACGCACTCGTGGCGGAGTTGAACCAGTACGCCCGGACCTTGCCGGTGCCGCGGGTAGGATAGGGGATCGTGATCGTAACCGGCTGCGAGAAAGTCAGGCCGCTCGGACCAAAGTCATAGATCCGCAGAGACTCCGTCGCATACCCTTGAGGATTCCGTATCCGCCTGATGCCGATTGTGGCATTGAACGGACAAGCCTGCGCCGGGATGACCACGGAGACATCATCCAGAGCCTTGATGTTCTGCGGCGGCGTGCCAATCGTGTCGCCCGCGGTTGCCACAATCTCCTTTTTTGCCAGCGGCACGGGATCCATGTAGGTGGCCCCGGAGTAATAAACCTGCAACTTCTTGCCGGCATCGTCGCTCCAGACCAGGTACGGATAGCCGTTGCCGTTGACCGCTAACGCGACCTCACTCTGATTGCTGTTAGTTCCTTTGTCGTCCACGAGCACGTTAGTCGAGACCGAACCCGAACTGAGGTCGGCAAAGTACAGGTCCGTATCGCCGCTGAGGGCAACATTGCGGCTGTCCTGCCAGCAGGCAAAGACTCCGTCGGTTCCATCCGCCCGGGCGGCCACGGCCAGAGCGGGCGCCTGTTGATCCGCCTTGGACGTATCGTCGATGATATTGGTGCCGGTGACCGGACTGGCAGGCAGGCCTGGGGCGGCCGTGTAGAAGACGTCCAGATTGCCGCCGCCATCATCCACCCAGACGATATGCAGCAGCGCGTCTGTCGTGGCCGCCGCTACGAGCGGCTGCGACTGGTTACCCGGCGCGGTCACGACCGGGACGTTGGTCCACGGACCGCTGTTGGAGGCCGCACCATAGATATCGGTCGCGCCGTTCCTGGCGTCCGTCCACAGCACGAAGATCGTATCCTGGCCATCGATGGCGACGGCCGGATCGCTCTGGCTCGCGCCGTCGGACGTCACACGAGAAGCCGTGCTGGTGGCAAAAGCGTTTGTCGAGCGGGCCACGTAGATATCCTGGTTGCCGGTCCGATCATCCTGCCAGGCGATAGCCACAAGACGACTCGCCTGCTGGCTGGCCGCCAGGGCGGGATTGGTCTGGTTGAAGGGCGGATTGGCCGGGGCGGCCGGATCCACAATCCGTTTCGGCGCCGACCACGTGGTCCCATCGGCCGAGGTGGAGAGGTACACATCCCAGACCCCGCGTGCATTCTCCTGCCAAGCCGCGTACAGAGTCCCCGCGCTGTCCATCGCCACGACCGGGTTGCAGTGATCCCCGGTGCTGCGGCTCAGTTGCAGGGTGGGATTGTACGTATCGGTGTCGGGCATGAAGCGCGCGGCGTAGATGTGCCGCGTTCCGGCGTTGCCCGCCTGCCACATGATCCAGATATTGCCCCGGGTGTCGCTCATGGTGACCGGTCTGCCCTGGTTGAGGTTGCTCTGGTCCGTCAAGGCATTACGGCTGCGTCCGAACGCGTACATCTCGGTAGCAAACGAGTATGTCTGCTCCGGCATGAGGTTGCCGGCCAGGTCGCGGGCGCCGACCTTGACGGCGACCTCTCGACTGTCACCATACAAGTCACGCCGCTGATAGATGTACGTGTAATCCGCCTTCGTTCCGGACCGGTAGCAGACGCCATATGCGGTCCGCTGCAAATCCGCGTCGCCGCTGTAGACCAGCTTCTCATCCACGGTGATGGATACCGAGGCCGGGTCCACACCCTGGCCGTCATCGCTGAGATGCAGAGTCACCAGTGTGTTCGGCGGCGCCTGGATCGAATCCGGTGCCGGAGAGCAGTTGCCCAGTACTGGCGGCGATTGATCGGCCCCGGCGCTCGTGAAGCCGGCGGTCACAGTCTTGTTGGCATTCATCGTAACCGTGGTGGAGCTGCTGGTGCCCGAGGCATCCCCGGACCAGCCGGAGAAGGTATAGCCCTGATTCGGCATGGCTTGCAGTGTCACTACTTCACCGTAAGCGTAGCCGGCCTTGTCAGGGTTCCTTGTCACCGTGCCATTCGTGGCATTGATCGTGAGGGTATACGTGTCCGCCGCGAAGCTGGCGGTCACCGACTTATTCGAATTCATCACGAGCGTCGCCGGATTCGCCGTACCGGTCAGGTCACCCGACCAACCGACGAACTTGTAGCCGGCATTCGGGACCGCCTGCAGAGTTACAGTCTCGCCGGACGTGTAGCTGGTCTTGTCCGGCGTTTTGGTCACGGTGCCATTCGCGGCAGTGACACTAAGTGTGTACGTGTTGGCTACAAAACTCGCCGTCACAGACTTATTCGAATTCATCATCAGCGTCGTTGGATTGGCCGTACCGCTCAGGTCGCCCGACCAACTGACGAACTTGTAGCCGGCATTCGGGACCGCCTGCAGGGTGACGGTCTCACCGGACGCGTAGCTGGTTTTGTCCGGCGTCTTGGTCACGGTGCCGTTTGCCGCACTGATGCCAAGCGTATAGGTAACGACGACCGCGGTGAAGTTTGCCGCCACGGCCTTATTCGAATTCATCACCAGCGTCGCCGGATTAGTCGTACCGGTCAGGTCGCCCGACCAGCCGGCAAAGGTGTAGCTGGCGCTCGGCGTCGCCTGCAACGTCACGGTCTGGCCGGACATGTAACTGGCCTGGTCCGGCGTCTTCGTCACGGAGCCGTTGGTGGCACTGATGCTGACTGTGTACGTCACAGGGATGGCCGTGAAGTTCGCCGTTATAGTCTTGTTAGTGGTCATCGTGACGGTCGTGGTGGTGCTGGTGCCCGAGGCATCGCCCGACCAGCCGGCGAAGGTGTAACCCGTATTCGGCACGGCCTGCAACGTCACGACCTGGCCGTAACTGTAACTCGCCGCATTGGGAGTCTTCGTTACCGAGCCATTCGTCGCGATGATCGTGAGAGTATAGGTGTTGGCCGCGAAGCTCGCGGTCACCGACTTATTCGAGTTTATGACCAAGGTCGCCGGGTTCCCCGTGCCCGTGAGGTCGCCCGACCAGCCGGTGAAGTTGTAGCCGGTGTTCGGGGTAGCCTGCAGCGACACACTCTGGCCCGACGTATAACTGGTCTGATTCGGCGTTTTGGCCACGGAACCGTTGGTAGCAGTGACGTTCAGCGTATACGACGCAGCGGGGGCGGCCGCGAAGGCGGCGCTGATCGTGTGATTCGCCACCACGTTGGTGAAAGTGTAGGACGACACCGCCCCGACGGAGACGCCGTCCACCTGAACGCTGCTGAGGGAATAACCGGTATTGGCCTGGATGGTAAACGTCTGGGAACCGCCCTGCGCCACGGACACGGTGCCACTCGGGGTGATACTGCCTCCCGTCCCGGCGGAAGCCGTAATCGTGTACGAGCTGGTCTGCGGGCCCACCGTGCTCATGTCAATTTCCTGGAACCCGATCCCGCCCGAACCTTGCGCCAACAGGGCACGCGAGGCCGTCTGCAGGTGCAAGTTATCATTGCTAAAACTAACAAACAAGGGGTCCGACGTGATGGAGTTCAGGTCCAGGCTATAGCTACGCCCTTGCGTTATCCAGTTGTTCCAGGTGGTCTGGAACCCCGACAGGGTATTATAGAGGTCGTTATAGTTGGCGTTGCCCGCCCCGACTGCTGAGATCGACGAGTAAATGTTTACCGGTGTCGAGGTCGTGTTGTAGAAGATGTTTTTGGTGATGGTCGTGCCGGGACTGCCGTTGCAAAAGACAAAGGCGTAGTCCAGGGTCGCCAGCACATTGTTGGTGAACGCATCACTGACCGAGCCGTTGATGCGCAAGCCCACATTGACCCGGTAAATCCAATTGTCGCGGATCGTGATGCCGCTGGCGTTCTCGTCGATGTAGAACGCATAGCCGCCGGTGTTGCGATAGGGATAGATCGCCGAATAGAGACTCGCGCAGTCGTGCACCTTGTTGTGATGCGCGACCGAGCCGGTTTGGGTCCCGCAAAAGTAAATAGCCGCCGAATCGCCCAAGTGTGTCGTGACGTGATGGACTTCGTTGTACGAGACGGTATTGTTGGTGTTGTCGCCGCCGTACGCCTGGGCGCGGCCCGTATTGATGCCAAAGAACGCCGCGTTGTAAACCAGATTATGAGTGATCAGATGATTGTTGCCGATCAGAGACATGATGCCGTCCCCGAACGGAAAGACGACACCGCAGTCGTGAACGGTATTGCCCCGAATGGTATTGTGGTGACTGCTTGCCACCGCCCCGGAATCGCCACCGGAAGCCGCCCCCTGCTTGATGCCCGTGGCTCCGATGTCGCTGACGATGCAGTTGTCGACCGTCACATTGTCGCCGTAGATGATAATGCCGTTGCCGCCGATATGACTGACGGTATTGTTGGCGAACACGCAGTTGCGGACTCCCCGCAGCATGACGCCCGGTCCCAGGCCCCACCAATTCGGCGTCGCGCGCGTGGCGTTGCAGGACTCCAGAAACTCCGACCAGCCCTCGTTACCGCCCGTAGGGATATACCAGTCGGCGTGCAGGAATTGTAGACCGCGAAATTCCAGATACTGGACGTAGCTGGTCGACGTACCCTGGCAATTGAGCAGATAGCCCTGATAGTTGATCGCCGTACTGCCCACCACAGGCACAACGATTTCCGATGTGTTCGGATTCTTGCCACCGATGGGATAATAGTACAGGTCGCCGCTGGTCTTATCGAGATACCATTCCCCAGCGGTGTCGAGACCCTCAAAGACGTTCTCCACGTAATAACGGTTCGTCGCCCAGAATTGATAGGCAGCGTTGCCCTCCAACGTGCATGTTTGACCGGACACCGACGCAATCCGCATCCGGGGACTCGTGTAGTCGCTCAAGTAGACGATCTCGACGTCCGTCAGGTGAGTCCAACTAGCCTTGATGTCCGTACCGCTAAAGGTAAACCAGTTTTGTCCACCGGCCGGGGTCTGGGTGGTGTAGTACGTGCCGTCCGGCTCGCGTGCCCGCGTCGCCCGCGCGCCATCGACAAAGAGGGAATTGAACCGCAGGCTCCCCACGTTGCAGCGCCAGATATTGCCGGAATACACCGTCCAGGTCGCCGTCAGGAGTCTGCCGCCGCTGACCACCGGCTGTTCACCGGGGTAACTGCGATATACGTTCGGAGCCCCGGCCGAACCGGAATCCCGCGCGTCAAACGTCAGCGCACTCGTGAGCCGATAGGTGCCGCCCCGGATGTAGACGGTATGCCCGTCTGTCCCCAGGGCCCGGATGGTATCGCGCGCCTTTTCGATCGTTTTGAATGGCCTGTCAATCGTACCGGGATTGGTGTCGGAGGAAGGGCCGCCCCGGCTGTCCACATCCACGTAGTATGTGGCGGCAGCAGCCGATTCGACCGCCCCCATCAGAAATAGGAGGGCTGCCATGAGCCCGAACAATTTAGGAAATACGCTGGAGTCGCCGCACGTGTGAGCCGGTCGTGATACCATGACTGTTTCTACCTCCACAACCTGATGGTGTTAGGATCGACAAGGCCACCACGAAGAGGCCTTACTACGCAAAGCATTGAAAACAAAGTTGGTCTAAGCCAACCCCCAATTTGGAACCTGTGCCTATCTTCGGCAATCGAAGCGGCGCATCTTGAGAACAGGTTGGGAGGTTCCTGCACATTTTTTCTGCCGCGCTCGCGCGGTTACATCATGGCCGCATATGGCGACTCCTTCCCATCCGATGCTGTAGCTCTGCACCTGCGCAAATCAGGAACGGTTCATCCATGCCCGACCGCGTGGTATTCTCCGGCGGCCAGCCGCAGCGCCCTCTCATACGCGGCCACCAGCCGATCATAGTGTCTCTGCAGCGAATATTCCCGCAGAACCTTCTCCCGCCCGGCCTGACCCATCTTGCGACACAAATCCGGGCGGTCCCACAGGTATCGAATCTTCTCGGCCAAATCCCGGGCGTCGCCCGGCTGGAACAGCAGACCGGTCGTGCCCTCGTCCACGATCTCCGGCAGACCCCCGATCCGTGAGCACACGACGGGTTTCCCCGCCGCCATCGCCTCGAGAATGGTCGTCGGGAAGCCCTCGTACCAGACGCTGCACAGGACCACGATTCGGCTGTCCGCATAGAACGGAGCCAACTGCTCTTTTGGCAGATGCCCGAGAAAATCGAAGTTGGGCGGACGCTGGTCGACGACGTAGGGTACACTGTGATAAGATCCGGCGGCCTTGAACGGGATATCCGGGCAGGTCCGGGCCGCTTTCGTCAGGGTCGGGATATCCTTCTCCGGGCTAATCCGCCCCACGTAGCCTATGTAGGCACCCACCGCCGGAGAAGGCGCCGTTTCCGCGGAATCGACCATGTTGGGAACCACATCGATTCTGTCAGCGGGAAACCCTTCCTGGATAAGCTGCTCCCGCTGGAAGCCTGTCAACACCATGTAAAGCATGACGTTCCGCCGATAGAGTCGCCATTGGCGCGCCACGGAATTGCGTAGGGCGTACCCCACGCTCTTGGCATAGCCACCGGTGCAATTGCGGAGCACACACCAGAACTCGCGCCCTCCTGCGCATCGCTTACAGAGCTCACCATGTACCAGGAACAAGCCGGTGGGGCAAATCAGGCGATAGTTGTGCACGGTCATGACCACGGGAATACGCGTCCGCCGACATACACCCAGAATGGAGGGGGAGATGAATGGATACAGGTTGTGGATGTGGACGATGTCAGGCCTCGTCTCAAAGAGAAGACGGCGCATACTCTCTCGGGATTTCAGACTGTAGATCCCGCTGAAAAATGCCCTGGCCTTGCCCCATTTCATGCGGAGTATCTCCGCACTGCTGCGGCGGAATTGCACGACGCGGTGGCCCCTCTCCTGGAGCAGTTTCTTCTGTGTCTCGAGAAAGGCCTCTTCTCCGGAAAACGCGCCATAATCGTTATGAACAATCAGCACATTCATGATGTGTGGCTCCCCCTGTCTACGCAGAGGCAGATTGGATTCGTACAGGCAGGCTGCGGACCGATCAGGTCCAAGGCAACTCCTTGCGTCAAAGCACCACCGCCCAATCACGCAATCTGATCTATTGGCGCGGCCTGTTCCGCCGATCGCTCTGGGCTATCCGACAGTCCCTCGATAAGTTGCTCGTAGGAACGGCGAATTCGTTCCCAGGAGAAAAGATCTCTCCGGCGGAACGAGTTTTCGCTCACAGCGGCCAAGCGACGCTCATCGGGCAACACGCTCACCAGAAGATCCGCCAGTTCGGTTGGCGTATTGAACAACCAACCCGTCTCGCCATGCCGGATGATATCACGGGCAATGCCAACCGGCCTTGACAGGACGGGGATCCCCAGGACATAGGGTTCGGCAATGCAGTGGCCGAACGTCTCAGAATTGCTCGCAATGACGGCACAGGAAGCCTTCCGGTAGTAGTCGAGAACAACGGCGCGCGTGCAAAGTCCCGGCATGTCCACGTTAGCCTCTATCCCAAGCGTCCTTGCCAGGCGCATGCATCCTGCGCGTGTCTGACCATCGCCAAGGAGAGCGACCCTCACCGCCCGGTCACCGGTGCGCCTCACGTACTCGGCAGCCGCCTGGATCAACCACGCCTGGTTCTTGCCGGGGCGGAATTGGCCCGCGAACACAATCGTCCTCGGGTGGCTCCCAGGAGAGATTCGGGGATGAGACGTTAGACGGTCGTCCACTCCAAGGTAGATCAGGGCGGACTTCCGGCAGAAACGGGCAAACTGGCCCTGTACGAAAGAGGAGGGCGCTATCACCATGTCGGCCGTGAGCCACAGGGCGGCGCCTATCGCGACCCGTGCCACAGGGGATTTCACTCGAGAACTGTTCCTGAATCCGTGCACGGTATACAGGATCTTGAACCTACGCGTGGTCCAACGCCGGGCCGTCGCCGCTAGAGCAAGCTGCCAGTTCGTCTGGGCATGAACAACCTCTGCGCCAGCCTGTTCGAACAGCGTGGCCAACTGGCGTGCCTTATCGAGAAATTCCGAATGATCGTCCAGATTCCTGACCGTATCGACATGGAGACCGTCGCGGTCCAGACTCCGAAGGAGTCCCTCCTGTTGCTCTCGATGATCCGATACGAAGGCAAACTCCAGGCGCTGCGATCTGGCAAAGGCAGCGGCCTGTTCGGCGAAAAGACAGGTGAGTCCGCAACCCTGACAAGAGAGAAACATGGTGATTCTCTTCATGGTCCACCTCTATGGTCGGCTCGGAATTCGACGGTCGGCAATCATTGGTTCGCCGCCCGGAACCGCTGGGGCAGCGCGGGCAGCAGCCGAGAAGAGTAGGGAATCATCGCGGCGGAGAGTAGCACGTAGGTCCGCCTTTCGAAGGGGTTGTAGTAGAGGCTCGTGCTCGACTCCCGGAGAGCCTTTGTTTGCAGGCCGTGACGAAAGAACGTGGAAGCGCGCATACGATGCCACAAAGCCAGGTAACGCCGCAGGGATCGGCCCTTCGGATAAACTTTGAGCAACGCCACCAGTTCCGCGCCCACGTAGTCATGGGCATCGACCATCCGTCCGGGCTCGAACCGCTTCACCTGCACGCGAATGATACTTTGACAATCCATCGTATAGGCGATGCCGCCGCACACTGCTAATCTGGCCCACGTGATCAGGTCTTCACCCGCATGGACACCGAGGGGAAAACCACCGATCTGGTGCAGTGCCCATTTGCGGGCACAGACCGTGCTCGAGTTGATGGGAGGCTCTCCCCCGGCCGCAACATCAAAATAATCCGGAAGTACTCCCGCGAAATCTCCGGCCAATCCAGGCACCGCGGCAGGCCGCAGCTCTTCACCATCGCTTATTAAATATCTGGTAGCATAAGCACAACAGCCGGGAAAGGCCTGCATCAAGTGGTGAATGGTCTCCAAGAAACAGGGTTTCCACTCATCATCAGCATCCAGGAAAGCCACCAGATTCGCTCGGGCTTCCGCGATCCCCCGGTTCCTTGCGCCGGAGACGCCCTGGTTGTTCTGGTGGACGACACGAAGACGCGAATCCCTTATCCCGGCTACGATTTGGGGCCCGTTGTCCGTGGAACCATCGTTCACGACAACGATCTCGAGACTCGGCATGGACTGCCCCAGAACCGACCGTATCGCACCGCCTACATAGGGGGCCTTGTTGTGGAGCGGTATGACGACGCTGATCAGCGGCTTCTGGCTCATGAGGAACCCCTCTGTTGTGCCCACGTATGGGCCTCTCGGTGGTGCTCCGACAATCCTGGTCGCTCCGGGGGCACGGGACCTTCGGGTCGGACCCGATTCTCTCCGGTCGAGGCGCCGCAGGCCCCGCCGAAAAGTCCGAACAAAAGGCAACCGAAGAAGGCAATGTAGAGGATCACGTTATCCGTGACCGCCAGCAGCGCCATCGAGATAAATCCGCCGCAGGAGACCGTCCATGCATCCCTCAGGATGGCGGATTGGGCTGCGCGTATCTGTTGGTACGCCAGGAGGAGCGTGTAGAGAAAGGGAATAGCCAATAAGGTGAGCCCGGTGATCCCATACTCGAAGAACACGCGGATGTAATCGCTGTGAGGATGGTCCCAGCCGGCAATCTCCATGCCGAACGCGTAGGCCGTACTGCCCCCATGGCCGAGCAGCGGCCGCTGCCAGGCCTCGCTCATATATAGCCTCCACATGGCGAAACGCCCCGATGAATAGGTATCCTCCGGATTCCTGGCCAACTCCTGGAGGGAGTCGTGTCCCGAGTAGCTCAGCATCTTCTCTTTCACTTGAGGCACCGAGAGAACTGCGATGCCGAGAAAACCCATGACGATGATAGCCATCAGTCGCTTGTTCGGGGACTGCCGCGAAGGCGTGAGCGGCAGCGTCAGGATGCACGTCCCAATCGTAATGCGAAACGCCTCCAGGGTGCACATCGCCAGGCAGGAGAGCCAGAGGATCGTATCTCTTCGATTGCCCGCCAGGACATACGGGGCCAAAAGCGATGCGGCGAGACACAGCGTCATGAGCGAGCAGCCACTGAATCGGACTCCTAGCGGAAGAACATGAAGTATGGTCATCGCGTAGATGGTGAGACAAATCACAACAATTACACGTAGGCTTCGTATCAACCAGGACAGTTCGTCCGGATTGCTGATCACCACCGAGGCACCCATCCCTGCGATGGGGCCAGCCCAGAGCATGGCCGTTCTTTGCACGCAGACGAAATCGGTGAAGTTGCACCGAATAACGATCCAGAATAACCACGGCAGCCAAACGGCAATAGGAAAGGTGATCTTCTTCCGTGTGGAGAACGCCAGTGCGAGACCCGCCAGGGCGGCCTGAGCCATCCACACGAAAGCGGTGAGCGGCTTGCCCGCCAAGGTGAGTACCCGGCCCTCCACTGTGATGGCCGCCGTCCCCCAGACGAGGGCCATCAAGAACCACACGGCCAGACGCCGCTCGAGATTGGATTGCGGGCGGCCTGACGGCGGAGGGCACATGATGGATCTCACAAGGCCACGCCGCGGGCGATACGAACACGCCCGAGGGATACGGTATGCGGTGATGGAAGCTGAATTTGCCTTAATCGTTTCTGTCATGATATGAGGTCGAGGGACATTTCCGACCACAAGCGGACGTCAGACCGATGTCTCGCAACCGAGCCGGGAACCGCTCCGGAGAACACCCGCTCGTTTCAATCGGCAAGTAACGCCTGATAGGCTCGGGTCCACCCGTCTCGGAAGTGTGTGGTATCGAACATCATTCGTACGCGCTTCAGGCCGTTCGCTCCCATCTCGCGAGCGAGGCACTCATCGGAGAGCAGCGCCAGCAGTTTGGCGGCCAAGGCTTCCGCATCGCCCACCGGCACGAGATAGCCGGTGAGCCGATCCGCCACGACCTCGCGCAAGCCGGGCACATCGGCTCCCACCACCGGCTTTCCCGCCGCCATTGCTTCGGCCGCCGTCAGACCAAACCCCTCCCAATGTGAGGGCGCCGCGAGCACATCCATGACGTGGTAGTATTGCGGCAAGACCTCCGGCTCCATACGGCCCTGCCACAGGACGTGGTCCGCCACTCCTAGCATCTCGGCCTCCCGGCGGAACTGTGCCTCGTCGGCGCCGCTGCCGATCACGAGCAGATACGTTTGCGGCATTTCCCGCAACACCCCGGCCATGGCCTGCAGGAGGGTTGAATGACCCTTAAGCTGGACCAGGCGCCCGACTATGCCGACCACTCTTGCGTCCGACGGAAGCCCCAGTAAGAGGTTCTCTCTTTGCACCCCCTCTCCGGCGGTCCGTATGGCCTCCACGTCGATGCCGTTGTAGATGGTACTGTGGTGCGTTTTGCGCCATTGGGACGGTTCCTGCACACGCGAGACAGAACCGAACCAGAACTGCTCGGCGTTTTGTGACACGCAGAAGAAATGGTCCGTCAGGCCAGCCGAGAATCGCAACATCGATTTGGCTTTGAGGCCGTAACCCCGTGGGCCCGCCGCGTGAATCGTGGCGAAGACGTGCCGGACTCCCACCCATCGGGCGGCCAGGATAGGAACCATGCCGGGCGCAAGGTACTGCACATGGACCACCTCCGGTCGCTGAGAGCGGAAGAAACCCACGAGGACAGAGAACAGAGCAGACAGCCTCCCCCGCGATAAGCCGAGTAGTTCAACCCGGACCCCGGCCTGCTGGAACCGGCTTACCATTTCGGCCTCACGCTCATAATAGCAACAAACGGTAACCTCATAGTCTGCGCCGACCAGCGCTTTCACCAATGACAGCGTGGCAAGCTCACTCCCGCCGAGCAGAAGACACGGGATGCAGACTACAACTCTCTGGTCAGGCATGGCCGTGCCCTTGGCGATGTCGGATCAGCTTGATGAGAGCCGGCTTAATCCGATCAGCGGACGCATTGCGCAGGACGGATCCCAGGGAATTCATTGTCGGGTGCAGAACACAAAGGCGATCGGCAGAGTCCGCCCAGCCTGCCTTGTAACTCTCTTCGCCGCGCAGATGGTCAAACACCTTCAGTCTTCTTTGAATTGCCTCTCTGATACAGTAGTATTGCAGGATACTCCCGGGAGACAGATTCATGTATTCCGGTCGATACGCGGGCATGTAAGCATAGAAGCACCGCTGGTCGACAAAATCGAGCCGCCAGGCGACAATGTCTCTGCCCACCTTCAGCAGGGAGAAATGAACCACACCCGCGGGCAGGCCATGTCGAATGAGATTGTGGTGAAAGCCTGGAGCTTTGTAAGCTGCCGGCCAACGTGCGGCGTGGACCTTGAGAAACTCCCCCAGCGAATCAACCGCTTCGGCCACCTCGTCTGCAGAGAAGACAATGTGCGTGATCTCACCGAGTTCTAACATGCGACGCTCCTGACGTCGAATGTCGCCGCGCAGGCTCGGGCGCAGCGAAGCGAGAAATGCTTCGCCATCCTTGAAACCACCCAGATCGCGCCGTGGGCAGAGTTCACCCTGGTCAACGAACCGGTCGGAACGGGCCACGGCTTCGTGGACACCCGGCAGTTGCACGGCGTCGCATTCCTTTCCCCACGTCTTGCACACTTCCTGGAGGAATGCGTCCCAAAACTCGCGCCAAACCTCACTGTCGCTCCGGCCCACGATAATGGGGTCATGGTAGTCATAATCCGAATACCCGACGGGAATCAGAACACGCTGAAAGGCGTTCTTCCAGTTCTTCCGCCACAGCACCATGGGAAGGAAGACCGTGCAACCATTCTGGGTAGCCACCAGGACGCGCGGCTCCATCCGCCGCAAAGGCAGATAGGTGTCCACCCATGCGCGCACCAGCGCGGGATGAAAGAAGACGTGGCTGGTGGGGCTCTCCAGAATCCAGCGGTGCCATGGGGAGACAAAGTCCGCGCGCCATACGTGATCCCAGCTTGTTATCCAGTCGAATCGCCAGGCCATGATATCAGAGCCTCCTGTCCGGCACGCACAGCCTCTGCTCCGGGCTCGTCACCTGTGGTGTGTGTGCCTCGAAAAAGAGCTCCTTCTTCCACCGAAGAGCCCCTACCAGCTCTCTGGGTAGAACGCCGGACCACGGATTTCCACAAGGAGCACGCGGCTTCAGATAAATCTCCATAGCCGCTTGTTTCTGGGGATGGACGCCGCTGATGTCCAGTAATCTTGCGCCCCTCCAATCAGCGGCCAGCGCCATTCTCAGCGGCAGGTAGTACCAGAACCACACGCAATAGTGAAACAGCCTGCAGGATACACCGGAGCGCTCGACGGCAAGACGCGTCAGTTTCTCCGCCGCCACATGATCGGGCCATCCCTCCCACGGATGAGGAGCAAACACGGCCTCGGGCTCCCAGCGCTGAATCCACGATCTGATCTCCCCGGCCTTCCCGCACCACTCCTTCGGCCCGCAGTCGGCCAGCCGCCCATCGCCCCAGTCAAAGAACACAATGTTGTCGGCCGGAAGGGAAAGACGCTCCGCTGCCTTAAGGGTCAAATCCCGCCGTGCCTGCTTGATGGCTTCGCCATCCAGGTTACAGCAGTGAAAATGAGAGCGCTCGCCCCCGGTGAGCACGAGTACCAGAACTCGCCCACCCGCGGCAAGGACTCGCGCGATCAGGCCGCCGCAGCCCAAGACTTCGTCGTCAGGGTGAGGGGCAATAACCATCAGGGAGACTGGCAGGAAAGCAAGCCGACGGCCTAAGACTTTACCCAGTGAGTGGATGATGTCGCATCGGCCTGTTCTCACAAGACGTTTTATCATACGACGTCGGCTACACTGCCTTGAGCGACTCGAGGCAAGTTGTCAGTTCGGCGCACGGCTTCTCTACGTCCCACAATTCCTCATAGCACCGGAAGGCATTTGCGCGATACGTGCCATAGTCCGCGAGAATAGTAGATATGGCGTTGTCAAGCTGGTCGAATCTGTCCACACACAGGCCGCAGCGATATCCGTCCACATACTCGCGGATGGAGGCTACGTTTGTGGCAATCACCGGAATTCCATTCTTGAGGTAGCGACCGATCTTGCCCGCGGCCAAACCCAGATACTCTGCCCGAAAACCGAGCAGATCCAGCGAATAGGTCGCCAAGCCTATGCTGGCGGAGCCGACCAGCTCGTCAAGCTGGGAATCCGGCACTGGAGACGAATGCAAAACGGCATGCTTGTCGAGGCCCCGGGAACGAAACTCCACCGCGTATGGCGTAGTGTCGACGTGATGGCTGGTGTGGAACACGAGCTTCCTCGATCTTTCCCACTGTGCTGCGGCGGCAGCCAACTCGTGACAACAGAACCAGGGACCGAATCCTCCGGAGTGAAGAATAATCTTATCGTCCGGCGCAAGGCCAAGCACGTCAACGAAATAGCGGCCCGGCGTGCGGTACCCACGAGGACCCGACCCGTTGGGCAGCAGGTGAATGCGCGCTTCCACCAGGTCAACTTCGCGCACGAGGAACTCCCTGTGGTATTTATCGTGCGTGACAACCAGATGCCCCCCCCGCAGGGCAACTGCTTCCAGCCGGTCTCGGACACTGCGCCTGCTCGCCCGCGGCGACGGATACTCCAGAATGAAGGCAACATGCGGCACACCGGCGCTTCGGCTGACCACACTGGCGACCACGTTTCCCAGAGCATCGATGCCCACGATGAACGACGGGCGCACCTGGCGTGCGAGCGACAACGCTCTGGCCAGCAGTCTCAGGCTCACAAAGCGTTGGGAAGGACCGTCACAACCTGCAGGAGTCTCATAGCATACCTGTTCACTCTCGAACTCCGCCGGAGGATACATCGCGTCTTTGCTGGATAGAATCACTGTCCGGTAATCGTGTGCCGCCAGGTAACGTATCCAATACATGACATTGGGTACCTTTTCGATATAGGGGTTGCGCATGATGAAGATGCACGTTTTCTTCATTGCACCACAGCTTAACGTGCCCGTGACCCTGGGCACCCACTCGCACACATCGTCTGATGCGCGAGCATGTCTCTGAAATCACGTCTCACGCTTTCGCCAAAGCGCCGACTCGTCTCAAACTGGTGGCGACCAATCTCGTCCAACTGCCCGCGCATACGTGCATAGGTCTCCAAGACCCGCTCGGGCGTGAGATCTTTGTCATCTATGCACTGCTGCGGCAATTCATATTGGTTCATGAAGTCCCGGGTCTTGGGATGGTACGAGAGCGCTATCAGCGGCGTCCCGACGGTCAAAGAAAACACGATGGAATGTGTCTTGTGCCCCAGGAAAACTCTACACTGGGAAACGTGACGCAAATGCGATGGCGTGTCCAAATCCGGATCCAGCATCTGGACTCCGTGCGGACGGCGCATTCGTTTTATGATTCTCTGGATGAAAGCTCGATCATTGATTACCGCGCCCTTCATTTCATGCGGAAAGAACTTCACCTGCAGCCCTTGATCGACAAAACGATCGGCGATTTCGGCTATAGCGTTAATGTACCGGTGGTCGTCGCCGTTGTCGCGAGTCTCCGCGTTGTAGACCGCGATCCCACAGACGGGGTCACGGTCTGAGGGTGCCACATAATCCTGGACCAAGTCATTGAGCCCGACGACCGATTCATAGGTCTGCCGCAGATTCGGGTTCGTTACACCAAGATCGCGACAGACGTCCACGGAGGTGATGTCCCGAATCCACACCTGCGCGGCGCCGTTCAGGACCGCTCGGACCGCCTCTTCGTTCTTCTTGTTTGAGAAATGGAATGGACCAATCGTTTGCGACCAAAGCACGAGTGGCTTCTTCGCCAAGTGTGCGATCATCAAATCATAGACTTGCGCTACCACGCATTCCGCGCCGAATCGCGTCGTCAGGTGATGTCCCCCCGTGCTGATCAGTAAGTCAGCTTCTCTTACCGCAGCCACGAACTCAGGGCTGCCCAACGAGCAGAGGGACGGCAGCCCCTTCCCAAGGCGGACGCGATCCCGAACCAGGGGGAACAGGACCTTCCGGGTAAAGCGCTGTCTCTCCCACCACCAGCGAGCCCGCCAGCCCCGGGCATTGGTCCATCCCTCCGCATCCCAACCCCATGGCACCAACCGTGCGGACATCGTCCCCTGGTTGCCCTCCTCGCGCCAGAAGGAGCGATCATGGGTGGACACTATAATATCAGAGACCCCGTTACGCATGAGTTCGCGCAGCACGAACCAGCAGACCGCCCGATCGCCCTTGTTGCCCGCATACTGATTCAAGACGAGTACTTTCATGCGTCGCACCCATTCATGACCTGTGGCGGCAATCGCACAGAGAGCAGGTGACCGAGTGCTTTCCGCGCCGGTGTCTCGCCCAGCCCCTTGGGGTATCCCATGAGACCATTGACTACGATCCGATAGTACCACGGGACACCGAGCAGGTGGCGCACTTGCACCTCGTCTTCCTGGTCGGACTGACACCAGGTCAGCATGGTAAGACTCAGGCCCAGAGTGTGAGCAATGAGACAACAGTTCTCGGCACAAAGGCTGGCATCAACCATCGGCAGCCACATCTCCTCCGGCAGATGATAAGGCCTCAGATCAGCCGCAAAGCACAGAAAACAGGCCCGACCAGAGAAACATGTCGCACCCCGGCAGGTACGGGCACATGCCTGCACGAGATCAGAATCGGTTGCCGCAAAGACCCTGACCGTCTGACGATTGCAGCTCTGGGGAGCCCAGTTGGCGCTCTCCACCACTTGCTGAAGGGTCTGTCGGTCCACCGGTCGATCCTGAAAACTGCGGACGGACCGACGTTGCTTGATGATCTGAAGCAGCAACTCATAAGACTTTGCATCGCCCGCAGGGGGCTCCATGGATGGTCGTGAGAAGCGCCCCTGCTGAAGGGCATCATATTGCTCCAGTCTCTGCACGGCCCACTTTACCGATGGATCGTCACGCATCTCCGCGGACTGGATATGCTTCAATGCCTCCAGCGCATCGGTGTAATGAGCCACACTGTGACCCGGCTCACAGTCCTGACGCTGCAGACCCTTATCCAATATATGAGCATGCTTCCGCAAGACGGCCGCCCAGTATTCGTCATCCAAGCCGTCGCCTGCCAGCAAACGGTCTCGAATGCGCTCCAGGTCTTGGATAAAGCATCTATACTCCCTGGGCACGAGCGTCGGACGACGCAGGATCCGGTACCAGGCCGAGGGCAGAGTCCGACGCAATATAGCGCCGGTCAGGTTTCGCAAAGAGCGCACGCGCATGCGGTTCTCATCACCTTGGCGTTTCGGACGAGGTTCAGGGCATAGGCAAAAGGATTGCTCTGCCGCCCCAGGGTAAATCCATAGCCTATCAGACACACGGTGGTAAGCCCAAAGATCGCACCGGCAAGACCAATCATGGCGAGCCAGCCAATGTCCGGCTTACAGAACGACCGCATCCAGCACCCCACAGCCAACATGGCAAACCCCACCAGGCAGGGACCTCCGGCGCACCGAAACAGCTCTCCGAAACTCGCATTTCGGAGGACACGATGCCATGCGAACACTATGGCCGCAACCCCCCAGAGCGGGGAGAGGCAAAAGGCGTACCCAGCGCCGCGAATGCCGTAGCGAGGAATGAGAACCAGATCGCACAGCAGGACCGTCATGGAACTCAGGGCAATCACCACCAGGTAGTACTGTGGCTTCCCGATCCCCCGGAACAGTCCCTCGTAGGGAATGAACGCACCTCGGATGATGCAACTGGCAGCGATGATGACGGCCACATGACGGCTTTCCTCGGCAAAGCCGGTGGACACCCACAATCTGATGAAATCCGGAAACAACACGGCCAGCGGCACGAAGAGCATCACCGTCAGGAACAGAAGAGCGGAGGTCGATTGGACATACAGTACCTTGATGCGCTTCATGTCTTCCGTACGACTGAACTTGGGGAACAGCACGGCTCCCGCCGCCGCTGCCAGTCCCAGAAACCTCATGGCCAATTCCTGCGGCACCGCAAAGAAGGCAATGGCACTGGCCCCGACAAAGGCTCCGAGCAATAACCGGTCCGCATATTGCCACACCAGGCCCAGGAGTTGGCTGAGAAAGGCAAATACTCCGTAGCCAAATACCTCCCGGAATCCCTGCCGGGACGGCATCTGCCAAAGAGAAAGATCCGGGATAAGATACTTCACCAGGAGTACGGTGGCAGCAAGGAGGAAAAGACCCGCCGCCGCACTCCAGAGGATGAGCCCCATGATGCCCCAGCCCGCAAGAACGACAAGTACCTGGCCAATGGTCCTGACGACACTTTCGCCCAGTATGACGCGCGCATAGAGATCGTACCGTAATGCGGCTTGCGGTACCGCGAGGAAGGCTCCTGCCATGAACCGTAACAGGAAACCCAGGCTCGTAATCTGCACGAGCATGACGACCAAGCCCTGGTCAGCGGCGGACTCCCGGAGCAGTCTTCCGACCTGAGGCGCGAAGAAGAACAGGGCGGCGGCGGCAGCCGTACCCATAATCGCATAGATGAACAGCGTTGCCCCGAGCACGCGATTGATCCCTTCGTTGTCGCCCCGCCCGTGGTAGTAAGCCACATACCGCAACGTCGCCTCCCCCAGGCCGAGATTGAGCACGCCGAGCATTCCGCTGAGCGATGACAAGAAAAGGTACACGCCGTAGTGTGCATGCCCAATCCTGTGGATGAGAAAGGGCGCCATGAAGAATACGACGGCCATACCCCAGACTTGGGAGAAGACACTCCAGAATGCATTACTGGACAGAGACTTTTCCTGCATTGGACGTCTCGAATGATTGACCCCCGGCCACAAGCACGAGGCCGGAGAAGTCAACAGGATGATTTCAGAGCTCTGGCGCTCCGAGGAATCGGCGCCTGGATCGTCGTCCCGTGCGCTGGATGGGGTCCGGGCCACAACACACCGATACCATTTGCTTCCGGAGCAGAGACGGTTCTTGGACTGGCTTTGCCATCTCCCTGGTGATTTACGGCGTGCGCCACGGTCCTAATGAGTTTTGACAGACAAAATCGGTAATCAGAACCTGCGCGGGCGGCCTTGCCGCGCCGCCTTTTGCCAAGAAAGACCGGGTAGCCCGCAAAGCGATTACCGAAGTTGCTCGTCAAAACTCATCAGGCACCTTCCTCGGTCATCAAGACCGGTGCTGCGTCTACAATCGCACTGACAACGAGACCGGCAAATCCAGATTGGGCGGCATGAGATTCAGATCGATGTCAGGTGTGACTTCGAACACCTGGAGCACTTGGTCGAGCATCTGGCGGTGCTGCCCCGTGACACAGACATGTGGCTCAAACTCGGGATGTTTCCTGAGTTCCAATACCAGAGGACACAGCTTGATGGCCTCAGGTCGAGTGCCGAAGATCAGCGAGATTTTCTTCATTACCTGATCGGGAAATATCTACAAAGGTCTAAGAGGCGGGTGGCCAAAGTACTCCCGGTTTTTCCGCCGCCTCTACGGGTGGCGGCGCGCAGACTCCGTCTCCGTCGGTGTACACCGACACGTTTCCCGCAGGTGTCTTGCGACACCTGCGGCCTGCGCCATGGTCGGTCTCGCCACAGCGGTATGATCTATTGGCCCGAGGACAGCGGCGGCTCCGCCGTTAGAGGACGAACCGCCAGTTCCTCGATAAGCTTCTTCGCGGGCGCATAGTCTTCCCGCAGCCGAAGACAAATTCGCGCCTCGTGCCGCGCTTCGTCGATGCGGTCGACCCGTGCCAGCAGCGTCGCCAGCATGTAGTGCCAGTAGAATTGGCCGTAGTCGAGTTGCACGGCCCGTCGGCAGTGCCGGATTGCCGCCTCGAGGTTATTTCGCTGGCTGTACAGGTCTGCCAGCGAAGCGTGCGCAGATGCCGGTGCATCCGGCGCTTCACAGGTAGCCTTGAGTCGTTCGAAGGCCTTCTCCTCGGCCTCTTGAACGAACTGCTGGTCCCGACCCGCGCCGGCCGGCGCCTCCGCCGTCGAAACCGTCGGTGCCAGTCCCTTGCCCGACGATGTCAACAGGCGCGCCACATAGCCGAGCTGGCCGGCATCGTTTCCGGCCAGTTGCAGTGCCAAGTCACCGCGGCCCAGGTTCTCGACGCACAGTCGCACGGCCCGCCGGAAATACTGCCCGTCGAGCTGCACGGCCCGCGCGAGTTTCTCGTAGGCGCCGGTAAGCTGACCTTCCTCGGCATCCACCTCCGCCGCAACGAAGCAGGCCGTCGCATCGCACGGTGCGAGCCGATAGCCCTTGCGGATCCGCTCGGCGCCGTTCGGGTCGCCGAGCACGAACCGCTCGATCTCACCAGTAACACAATACAATGCCCCAAAAGTCGGACACAGCGGCCGGGCCTGGTGCAGCTCTTCCACAATCTGCCGGGCCCATGGCACGGCCTCGGGCCGCAATTGCTGTGTGTTGGGGTCGATGTAGGATGTCAGCGATAACCATTTGTAGACGCCGAGCCAGTGCTGGTACTTGATGTTGTCGGGCTCCCAGCGGGCGGCGTTCAGCGCGTGCGTGAACAGGTAGTCATATGCTTGCGCGGGCCCCTGCCAGTCATTGGCCGTCAAGTGGTGCTCGGCGACCAGAGCCTTGTTCCAATTGGCCTCGGCGATCCGGGCGTGGTTGGCGCCCCGTATCGCCCAGACCCACACGCCAGCCGTCACAAGCAGAATCGCCAGCCGCCACGCCCGGCCGGCCGTGCGCGTCGAGGGACCGGCGAGATGCCGCTTTCCTTGACGATCCACCGTGCTCAATGTGACCAACAGGGCGCAGAACACGGCGGAGAGCATCGCATTCGCCGGCAGGTGCTGGCCGAAATCACTAAGGCTGTGAACCAGAACGGCCAGCAGACCAAAGCCAAGACCGTAGGCGGCCGAGTGGATGGGAATCGAAGCCTTGCGGATATTTCTGCCATACCGCATCCATACGATGGCGGCGAAAGACCCGAGGGCGAGCAGCCCGACCAGGCCCGTCTCTTCGGCGGCTTGGGCATATTCATTCTCGGCGTGCATGGCCAGCGCGGTCATGGTCGAGCGGTCGAACATCGGGTAGACCACCTCATGGGTTCCCAGGCCGGCGCCGAAAACCGGGAATTTGGTCCAGGCAAGCGCCACATCCTTGACGATCTGCCAGCGCCCGCCCTGTGCCTGATGAAAGTCCCGCAGGGTCGCCAGCCGGTCGTACACCTGGTCAAAGCCGACATACAGGATGCAGACGAACGAGCCCAGCGCCAGAAGGACGACGATCCACGCGGGGCCCCGGAGCGACTGGCGCCAACTGAGCATAAGCGTCGTAAAGCCGGCGGCGATCAACATGCTGATTATGCCGCCCCGGGTCAGCGAGATGAACACCGTGGCGATCCCGAGCACCATCATGCCCGCCAGGATCTTCGTGACCCGGCCCGCCGGGGAGCTGAGGTAGTCGGCGACCCGGGCCGGTGTGATGCGGTGCCGGCTGAAGGCCTCGTGCAACGTGACGAGCAGCAGACCCAGTGCCGCCCCGATCGACAGGCTCATGAACTGCCCGTAGTGGCTGTGATTGACGAACGCGCCGGAGTACGCCTGATCGTAATACGTGGGCACAACCCAGTAGATCTTGCCGTTGCCCGCCACGTTCTGCGCCAGGGCCAGCAGCGCCATGCCCCCGCCGAGCACGGCAATCGCCGCCAGCAGCCGCTTGATGCGCTCAGATTGGCGATAGACGTTGACGACAACAACGAAGACGGCCGCCACCGCCAGAACCAGACGAAGGTCGTGTTTTGTGGCGCGCGGATAGAAGCTCAGGGTCATCGATGAGAGCACGTCATCCGCATTCGGCAGGTCGCCCAGTAAATCCGTCTTTAAGGCGGCGGTATGCGGGGATGCCACGCTGATGAGGGACGATGGCAGAGGCACCAACTGCAAAACGGCCACCAGGATAAAGACCGCCACGGGGACATAGGCCCACGACCAGACAAATGTTGTGCCCCGGGCAACCACGAGCTTAAGCAGGAAAACCAGACTGATGGCAGCCGCCAGGATAATAACAACCTGCTCACTCCACGCATGGACGACGCCCAACGCCAAAGGCATGAAAGTCAACAAGACGATCAGAAGAATCTCGATGATCCGGTCAAACCGTTCCGCCATTGGTTGGTCTGCGAACAGAGAGAGGAATCGCCGGCCGGTCATTCTGCCTCCTTTCGTGATGCCTCACCCAGCGCCAGTAACTCCTGGCCGATCGCCAAGCGCCGCGGGTTTTCCACACACAACATCCGGGCCGCCGACGGGCCAAGCCGCTGGACCAGTCGCCGGTACGCCGCGGTCATGCAGGGACTCCGTGAATCAACGTCGTGTGCGTCGGTCGCCACCACGACAGGCAAGTCCGTGCCGACAAAGGCCCAAGCCGCCTCCTCACTTTGGCGGCCGAAGTCTCCCAGAAAGCTCGCCGCAGTGATCTGCAGGCAAGGCCGGTACTCGAGCCAGCGGCTCACATAGGCCGGATTGCGGGCTAGAAAATCGTGGCGTTCCGGATGTGTGATTACAGCGGTTATTCCCATCTCCTTCAGCCGCTCCAGCAGAACCTGCGGATCGATGAAGACCTCATGCGGCAGTTCGAGCAGCAGATACCGTCTGCCGTCCGCGACTGTGAGGACCGCATCCGATTCCAGAAGCTGGGGAATCCGCTCATCGAGCCGGACATCGGCCCCGGGCAGAATGGTCAGAGCAATTTGCTTTTCATGGAGGACCCGGTTGAGCTCGATCACGGTGCGGCGTACGAGAGCAGTCTCGCAGCGACCGTCAAAGCGCCCGAGCTGATGTGGCGTGGCTACCACCTGTGTGATGCCATCATGGGCGAGGGCCCGGCACAACACGAGGGCCCCGGCCAGGTCCTGCGGCCCATCATCCAAGCCCGGCAGACAATGGCAGTGGGTGTCTGTGAACACAGGAACCTCGCGACGCCTGCTTTCGCCGGCGAGAACTTCGGAGCTGGTATCAGCGGATGGGGGCATGGGTGGTTGGCTCTCCGGTGGGGTCGTGGGCCGTCGGCGTCGGGGCCGTGCGGGTCGAGACGCTCGAGGACCTGCGTCGGCCGTCGGCCTCGCGGCC
>Ga0315289_10002980_pt1 | contig 25772 bp, 26 predicted proteins | sample YL17G11_40_MG_FD_203452 | JGI IMG/M metagenome (GOLD analysis project Ga0315289, IMG submission 203452) | Sediment microbial communities from Yellowstone Lake, YNP, Wyoming, USA - YL17G11_40 | ecosystem: Environmental > Aquatic > Freshwater > Lake > Sediment | place: USA: Wyoming | collected...
AATAAGAAAAGAGCTTCTCGAGCTGAGAAGAGTTTACGGCGACTCTAGAAAAACAGCAATCTTTGAAAGAGTCAAGGAGCTTTCTGAAAAAGACCTTGTCGCAAAAAAAGATGTCATAATAACAGTGACTTCAAAAGGCTATGTCAAAAGAATGGACATAAAATCATACAAAGAGCAGAAAAGAGGAGGCAGGGGAGTTGTAGGAGCAGATCTTGCAACAGGAGATTTTGTAAAGCAGCTGATAACTTGCAGCACTCATGACACTCTGCTGCTGTTCACATCAAGAGGCAGATTATACTGGCTGAAAGCGTATGAGATTCCTGAAGTGGCGAGATATGGAAAAGGAAAAGCAATCATCAACTTGCTAAATATTAGTGATGAAATAACAACAGTCATGCCTGTTCGCGAGTTTAAAGGCAGTCTTGTCATGGTGACTCAGAAAGGAGTTATCAAAAGAGTTAACATGGACATGTTCTCAAATCCAAGAAAAGGCGGAGTGAATGCAATAAATCTGAATGGCGATAGGCTGATTGATGTTGAATTAATTGAGGGAAATGAGGAATTGATGCTTGCTACAAAAGAGGGCATGGCAATCCGCTTCAAAGCCTCTGAAGTCAGAGAGATGGGAAGAAACGCATACGGAGTCACTGGAATTAAACTTGACAAGGATGATATTGTTGTCGGCGTAGTGGTTGTTCGTCCTGATAAGATAAAAGGATTAAGCATTCTGACAGTCACTGAAAACGGCTTCGGAAAAAGGACAAGCATTGAGGAATACAGGCTGACAGGAAGAGCATGCAAAGGAGTCATTAACATAAACACAAGCGAGAGAAACGGGAAAGTTGTCGGCATAGAAATGGTAAGGTCAGATGACAGCATAATTGTCACAACAAGCAAAGGCATTGTGATTCGCGTCAGTCTTAAAGATATTAGGGAAATGAGCAGAAACACCCAGGGAGTCAAGATAATCAAAGCCAGCGCAGATAATAAAGTCACAAGCGTCACAAAGGTGCAGAAAGACGAAGAAGGGCTGGAAGTTGAGGCTGAATGAGATTTTAAGCAGCAGCTGTTTTTTCAGAATATCTTTTTGAAATTCTTTCAGACTGCCTTCTCATTGCTGAAATAGCCAATGGCTGCAATTTGTCTTCTTCATCCATTAATTTAGAATATTCTTCAGTAAATATCGTTAAATAGCCGGAATTACTGATATAATCTGCACCCCTATTCATTTCTTCTAATCTGCGCATCTTATTTTCAAGACATTCATAGCGTCTGATTGTATTGCCGTCTCTTATTCTTTCTTTAATTCCAGAATACCAGCTTTTTACTCTCTGCATCAAATCTTCCATGTTTCAGAATAGAATGAGATATATTTAAGCTTTTCCGAATATTTTAATGCACTACAATTTTCCTAACTTTCAAGCCATGTTTTTTTTCTAAAACAGCCACTTCTCGCCTTATGTAATTGTAATACTCTTCAGGATTTTGGATTATGAAATCAAAATCCTTAATATTGCTTGGGAAATTCTTTTTAATCACAGGCATCAGCCTGTTTATCACAGAAGATTTTGTGTTTAAAAGTTCTACCCAGACATAACCACAGAATTTTAATTCTTTAAACAATTCATCAAGATTCGTTATTCCTGGCAAAACAGGAGATATAAACCCATAAACCTTTATCCCTCTTTCTTTAGCTTCTTTTAATACTTTTATTCTTTCTTTTGGTGAAGAAGCTAAGGGCTCCAAAATTCTTGCTGTTTTTTCATCTAAAGTGTTTATAGAAATACCTATCTCAGCATTCAACTTCTTTAGCAAGTCAAAATCTCTTTTTATTAAAGCTGACTTTGTCAGGATTTCTATTGTGAATTTGTTTTTATAAGGCGACTTTGATATTGTTTCCAGAATTTTCCTTGTCAGTTTATATTCTCCTTCAATAGGAGAATAGCAGTCAGTAACAGAACTTAGCCATATATGCCCTGGCTTGTTATTTTTCAGCTCTTCTTTTAATAATTCTGGGCAATTTATTTTTGCATAGCAAAAATTCCCCCATTCTTCTTTTATGTTTTGGAATTTTTTAATAAAAACAGCATAACAATACTTGCATCCATGCTGGCAGCCAATATAAGGATTAATCACATAATCTGTCAGCTTGCTTTTAGTCATGCAATGCTTGGCTTCAACTTCTTTTATTTCCATGCTTGCCCTCTAAGCCTTTCTTACAATCTCTATAAGCTCGCTGATTTTATGCAGAAGAAAATCAGTTGCCTCGGGCTTCGCCCTTGGCTTCAATGTTCTTCCATAAACAGCCAAGGCTGTTTTCATCCCCAATGCTTTTGCTCCTTTCATGTCCTTGCTGATACTGTCCCCCACCATTAAAATTTCGCTCGGATGAACTTTCAGTTTTTCAACTGCTTTTTGAAATGGAAGAGAATGAGGCTTTCTTTTTTTCGTGTCATCAAAAGTTACCACAGCATCAATGAAACTGTCAATCCCAATAAGAACAATTCTCATCCACGCTTTCTGCTTAGGGGCATCAGATATGATTGCGATTTTGTATCCCTTTTTCTTCAGTTTCATGATTGTCTCTTTTACTTGAGGATATGCCATCAAATTGCTTGTTCTTGCGTTTCTGTAGGCAATCATGCCATGCGCAAGAATTCTGTAGTCAACTTTTCCAATCGCTCTTTTCATGAATTCCTGGAAAATATACTTGTATTCCATGCCGAATTCCCTGAATATGTCTATAATAATCTGGCTTGCCTTCTTTTTTTCAATGTTCAAGCCAGCTTTTATCATCTCATCAAGGGCATCCCCGACACATTTGTTCTTGAATTTCCAGAAATCTATCAAAGTATTGTCAAGATCAAAAAGAATTGCTTTTATCATGATGAAAACGAAGCTACATGCGATAAATAAACATTTCGTTTTCAGCATGCTGAAAATCGAGAATGATTTTCATCACCATAATAATCTGCCATTTTTGCAGAATTTAAATGTTACTCTTCAAGCATCATGTTGATGTTTCTTTCATAAGTGATGTAATTTCTTGGAAAAGTGGTGAGATTTTTTATCTCCTTGCTACTTGGAACAGCCCATCTCATTTTCTTGTAAAAAGCATTTATGTATGCTTTCTTGTCTTCAGGATTTTTCAGCATATCTTCCTGATATTCATAAATTGCATCTTTCAATTTCTGCTTGAAAATGGCGTTCTGATATCCCCTGAATTTTTTAAGTTTTTTTGCATCATTCGGATTCATCAGAATTTTCCTGTAATCTGTACTATCATGAGCGTAGAGATCAATGGTTTCATCAACATCGATTAAATGCAGATTCTTTCCATCAAAGATTTTGTCATCAAAATCAGCAAACCCTTGTTTATTGTAGCCTAAAGAGCATAATATGGCGAGCATTTCTGCATCCTGTTTTATTATCTCCCGCCTATGGCTCTGCAGGCATTTTTTAGGGGATTTTCCGTTTACTCCTTCAAGAAAAAAGAACTCCTCGCATAATGCCTCGTAATAGCCGATTACTCTGGAAGTTTTTATGCCTGCATTCGCCATTTCTATTGTTTTTTCCATTTCTCCCTTGGAAGTCATTTTATTTATTGAACGGAAATTCGTGAGCCTGTACTTAGGCCTTGCATAATCATGATAAAGCGAATAAATAATGTGCGCTCCTTTTGCATAGACATCAATGTCGTCAATCTTAAACTTCATGATAGGCCTTGTTCTGCGTTTGATGCTTGCGATTTTTTCAAAATTTTCAGGCAAAAGCTTTTCATGAGATATTTTAAACTCAGAATTCAATGAGATTGACGCTCTTCCCCCTAGGTTATAATGCTCCCAGTCTGATTTATTAAAAATGTCTTTGCCTTTAAAAAGCCACAACCCGCTAAGATTTATTTCATTACCCCTGTACAAATATGCTTTTTCTCCAAGCTTCCTGAACTTTTTATCGTTAAAAGGGGGCGCAAAGATTCCTGATGAACAAGTTAAGCCGCAGTCTGCCAGCATGGGATAAATCAGCCCCAATTCATCTATCCATGCCTCAGGATTTTTCCCTATTTCCTTGTATACTTTATTGCCTTGCTTATCAGATATAAAGTCCAAAAGATCCTTTCTTGAATTTACCTTGTAATGATTGAATTTTATTCCCATAGCGAGAACAAGCTGAGGGAGCTTGCAGCCATCACCTCAAATTTTTCATGAAACTAGGGGATTTAAACCTATCGCGCGCCTGCGGGCGCGCTATTTTATCATCCCTTTTATATAAGGCATTTCTTTTTCAATAAATTCAATTATCTCTCTTTTATGCTCTGTATTCAGAGAAATTCCAGCAAATTTTGATTTGCCATGAATCAAAATCCATCTTGATCTTGTAAGTTCCTTTACTGCTTTTTCAAGATTCGGAAACCTTTTGAAGTGCTCCAACCTGTCATAGCAAGCGCCCCAATTATTTTTTCTCGCGAGTTTGAACATAATTTGCGCTTTTTCTAAATTACCTGCTTCTTGCATATATATCTATATTTTTAGAAGTTTTAAATGTTTCTATATTTGAAATATTAATTTCTTTAATAGAAAGATATATAAAGATGAAATTATGATATAATTAACGAATGAACAATGAAAGTAAAAGAAAATAAGTCTATTTTTTTAATGCAATTCGGAGATACCCCTCAACTCAGGGTGCTGGATTTTTTAATAGATAACCATTTTTTTGATTTTCCTATGACGAAGATAGCAAGAGGGGCGAATGTAAGCTACAACTCTATCAGGCTCTTTTTTCCGCAGTTTGTGGAATCTGGCATTATTATTAAGACAAGAAAAGTCGGCAAGTCTGATTATTACAAATTAAATCTTCAGCATCCTTTTGTCCAGAATCTTTTAAAGCTTGATTGGAATCTTGTAACAGGCAAGACTGTTGAAAAAGAAGTTTATGCTTAAGAGAAGTTAAAATGGTAGAAGAGCCAAAGATAAAAGAGAGGTATCTGCAGAAGCTTGACATAACAAGAAAGGGGAAATTTACCAAAGTCAGCAATTTTAAAAAAAGATATTTAAAGTAAAACATAAGAGAAATTCATTTTGGGCATTTTGTGCTTATATTTGAAATAGACTATCAAAAGGGGATTGTAAGAATTCTTGATTTTGACCATCATGACAAGATATTCTGGAGAGGCAATTAATTGGTGTTGCCCTGCGCGCCTGCGGGCGCGCCTCTTAATTTGCCGCTTTCGCGGATAAAATAGTCTTAAATTGTTAATGATTAATGTTATTATGAGCGGCGAAGCTGCCTAAATTACAAATACTTTATTGAAAATAGCTAAAATAGAACCTTAGAGCGCCGAGCGAAGCGAGGCGCGTTATATCTTCCAGTTCACAGAAAGAGTTACGCTGAGCTGAAGCTCTTCCGGAGAAATATTTGTCTCTGCGCCTGCTGCAATTGATTTTTCATACAGAGGATATGGCATTGCCCAGCTCTCGCTTATGTGCATCGGCTTCTTTATGCTCACTCCTGCTGCTTTTGCAATTATGTCAGCTTTTTGCCTTGCGTCATCTACTGCATTTGAAAGCAGATTTTGCCTTGTTTCTTTTTCCTTTTCATCTGACAAGGCAAACTGAATATTGCTAACTGTGTTTGCGCCTGCTTCGGAGGCGGCATCTATAATTTTCCCCGCATTTTCAACATCAGTGCTTGTTATCTTGAGAATATGAATTGTCTTGTAGCCGATAACTTCTGGAGTGTCTCCTCTGTAGCTATAAACAGCCGAGACATAGTAACTTGAGGTTTCAATCTTAACATTCATTTCCGATAAGGAGGATTTTATGGCATCAATTATGACTGCATTCTCGCTCTGCGAATCAGCTGCTGTGCTTGACTGTGTTTCTGCTCCAAGAAATATGTAGACTTTGTCAGGCATGACACTTGCTTCAGCAGTGCCTGATGTGTCAATTGTTGAGGCTTCAGCTGGCTTCAGCCAGCTTGCAGCCATGCAAATAACAAGAACAATAAGAGCTATTTTGACTAATATATGCCAGCTATTGCAGCATTTATCCCATTTTTCCATTTTTTAGTTTAAGTTTAGCACTATGCAAATTTAAGTTAAAATTTCATGCAAGCTTACTTCTTTTTTCCAACAATTCTGAAAACTCTTGTTCCGCAATGTGGGCAAACGCCATGGATGGCAGCCAATTGGCCTGCTTTTCCCTTGATAGTTGTGTCTTTTGCGTCTTTAATTTCAACTTGCTTCTTGCATTTCATGCATCTTCCTTCTGTCATTTTTTGTTTACCTCGCTTACCTTACTAAATCGTTTTGGGCGTTTAAAAATGTTTTTATTCGTAAAATATAGGAATTTATACGTTATCTAACCAATATTTATGTGTATGAAAATTAGTAAGATATCCTGAAAGTTGCAGAATTTGAGCATATTTTTATGCCAACAACCGATGCAAAAATAATGGTTTACGGGGGCATTTTGCACGATATTGGAAAAACAAAAATAAATCCGGAATTGCTGAAAAAGAAAGAACATTTCAGCAAAGAGGAGATGGAGGAAATGAGAAAACATCCGGTGGAAGGATATAATCTGCTTAAAGAAACAAATTATTTTTCAGCCCTCATAGCTCTTTACCATCATCATTTTTCAAAAGACAGCTACCCTAAAATAATCCCTAAGTCTAAAATTGCTGTCTCAAAAAACACCCTAAAGCGCGCAATGCATTATGCAAGAATAATAGGCGTTGTTGACAGCTATGATGCAATTAGCACAAGAAAAAATGACAAATATAACCTTGAAAAGAAAATTTTGTCCGCTAAAGAAAGGAAAATAAAACTTTTAGATGATCATCCAAAAGATGTGCCTTTGATCAATCGTTTGTATTATAAAGAAATTTTCAGATAATTTCGAATAATTCTAAAAAATCTCGCCGTAACCTATTAATCTCCAGTGCCCCTGCATGTTTCTTGCGATTCCTACTTTGCTGCCTTTCAAAGCCACAACTGGAATTCTCAATGACAAGTCTGTTTCATTCCCTTTAATCTTCGCAACTATCCCCAAGCTGATTGAAGTGTTTATGCTCAGCAGCAAAGGCTCTGTGATTTTTATTGGCTCAACTGCCTGCGCTTTCTCTGTGCCTATGACTTCCTTGAACAGGCTTGTTTTTATTTTCATGCTGAAAACAGCATCAGGCAGCTGTTTTTCCTTTCCAACAATACATCCAACAAGATTGTCTGATTTTGTTAAATATGGATCAAGCTCTGTCTGAATCGCAAGGCTTCCTGAAGGAATCGCTTCTTCAAGCTGGTTGTTGCCTGCCTGCAATCCTAAAATTTTTGTCCTTAACGGAATGTATTCTGTCTTCTCGTGCTTCTTGACAGACATTCCAGGCTTTATTTCAATCATATCTCCTACTTTAAAAATTCCCTGATGCAGAATCCCCCCAAGAACACCGCCTTTCAAGTATTTTGCATTTGTTCCTGGCCTGTTTATGTCAAAGCTTCTTGCGACAAAAAAAATCGGCTCGCTGCCTGTGTCTCTTTTTGGAATCGGGATTTTTGTAATTTCCTCAAAAATAGATTCAATATTTATTTCCTGCTGCGCGCTGACTGGGATTATAGGGGCATTTTCCGCAACAGTTCCATTGACGAATTTTTTTATTTGTTTGCAATTCTCCAGCGCTTGTTCTTTGCTTACTAAATCAATTTTATTTTGAACTATAATTATGTTCTTCAGCCCTTTTGCCTGCAAAGCAATTAAATGCTCTTTTGTCTGCGGTCTTGGGCATGGCTCATTGGCTGCAATCACAAGCAAAGCAGCATCGATTATTGCTGCTCCTGAAAGCATTGTCGCCATAAGCATTTCATGTCCTGGAACATCTACAAAGCTTACATATTCATAAGGCTCGGCTTCGCCGCCGCACTTGCATGTTTTTTCTCTCGTGAAAGAATCGCATTTTTTGCATTTTCTTATTATAATGTCAGCATATCCGAGCTTGATTGTAATTCCGCGCTTCAACTCCTCGGAATGAGTGTCTGCAAACTTGCCAGTAAGCTTTGAAAGCAAAGTTGTCTTGCCATGGTCAATATGCCCGACCATTCCTATATTCAGCACAGGCTGTTTCGTGATTTCCACGATTTCAAGAATAAGAAGCTTTTTTTAAATGTTTGGCTTAATCCCTGCTTGCTGTCTTGATTATTTCCCTTGCATAAGCTTCTTTAGCCTCTTCAACCCTTTTACCATTGGCTCCTCTTAATTCAACACCAGTTCTACTCTTCCCTTCATAATTTGGATCTCTGTATCTTCCGCCAGGATGTTGCTTAGTCATGTTCTCTTCATGTTCTGGACCAACATAGGGTTTTTCAAAAGATGAAATAAATTCCCTGCAAACGTTTTCTTCTAAGCTGTCAATTCTTTTTTGCTCTTCTCCAGGTGTTCTTGGAAAAACCATTTTCGAGTTGTTTGCATTTAAGTTTTTTACAAATCTATTGAAACTTGCATTTCCTCTTTCAGGGTCATATGCTGTCTTATTAAAAGATTTAATAATCTCTTTCATTGCTTCCTTTGCATTCATGTCTTTTATTTCACGCACAAGCTCAGAATAAAAGCTAGGCGAGTTCTTGTAAAGTACAACTCCAAAATAAATAGCAATTATTTCGTCTGGATTTAGTTTTTGTTTTGCTTCTCTGGGGATTTTAATATTGTGAGTTCCGCAATGTGCTGTCTTTATCATACCTAATTCCAGCACTTTCAAATCTTCTATTGTAAGTCCATAATTTCTAAGATTATTTATTTTTGCTTCTGCGCTCTTTTTATTTTTTTCAAAAATCTTGAATTCATTTGCTGTTTGTATCGCTTCTTTTTCCTCAAAATCTTTATACTCCTCATCTGTTTTACAATAGAATCTGACAGGAAAGCCGTCTGAAGCGAGAAGATGCCTGACTAAAGGGCTTTCTAATGCTTCTTGCGCTAATTTTTTTTGTTCTTCATTCATCTTCTGTTATTAGATACATCCTTTGCTCTTTGTGTTCGGAAAAGAACAGCAGAGCGATCAATCTTTGCTTCTTTTAACCCTTTTTCCCTGTTTTCATTAACTATTTCAATGTATTCCCTGAGATAATCAGATAAATTTTTCGCATAGTCATTTATATCATAGCCAGTGCGTCTGAATTTTGTTTTTGAAAAAAACGGCGAAAAAGCATTATTTAGAACATATATCCTATCTCTTTGCTTTAGCCTCTTTATTATGTATTTGATTGTTGGAACAAACTTATTATCATACAAATTATGAGGAATTTCCTTCTTTGCCGCATGCGCTCTCTTTATTACATTTTTCCTGTCTTCTGAATGAAAATAATTAAGAAAGCTTTCTGAAAGCAGCTTATTGTCTATTGCCATTCTTGCATCAGAGAAGCCGCATTTATAAACTTTTCTATTTTACTGACTTAAAAGTAGTGACAATTAAGCTGAAGCTTCTTTCTTTTCCTTGATTTTGCTGTAAAGCTTCAGGATTTCTTCTTTCAGTTTTGGAACAGGTTTCTTGTCGTATGCCTCCTTTATTTTATTGTAAATCTCTGCCGCCTTGGCTGTATTTCTTGTGAGAACTGCCAGATTCCCTTTTCTAATCAGTTTTCTCAGCTCTCGCTCTTTTTTTGGCTTCAGCATAATTGCTATTAAAATAACCAGTATGCCTGTAGTTATTATCGCTATATAAATCGGATTTGCTTTGGCAGACTCAAAAACAGCCGGAGCAGGAATTATTTCCTCAATTTTTCTGAATGTAATGTCTGCCTTGCCATTAACAATTGCATTTAATGTAATTTCAATGTCTTCAATTCCATCATTATCAACATCCGCTCTTTTTGTCCCGCCTATAACAAGAGTTATTGTTAAAGGTGAAAATATTTCTAAAGTAACTGTTCCTGCTTCTTCATTTATTTCTGTTATGTTTATCAGATGGCTTTCTTCCTTGACAGCAAAGGTAAAAGTCGAGCCTTTTGTAGCTTCTTTTATGCTTGCTTCTTTGTTCTCCTGCCATTCTGCAGTTTCCTCTAAATTAATTGCTTTTATTTCTTCAATTATCTCCTCGACTGGCGGTGCAGGAATTTCTTCAGCTGGAGGCGCTGGTGTAACTACCGCTGCTCTGCCGCCTCCGCCTTCTGCCGGAGGAGAAGCAACGCTGAATGAATGCTGGGTTGCATCAGGATTTATATTTCCTGCAGAATCATTGCACTTGTAATATAAATTGTATGTCTGGCCGTTGCTCAAGCCAGAATAAACAAAAGTATGCTCTAAAGCGCCAGTATTGGTGAATAATGTTCCTTCAGTAGAAAAATTAAATGTGCTTGAAGCACTGTATCTGCATTCTGCATTTTCATTTGTGCTTATATTTACTTCAGTTGAAGTTGTTCCTGCTACAAAAATTGTATTTTGAGCAGGATAAATTATTATTATGCTTGCGGGAAATATGTCATATACTAAAGGCAACCAATCACCGCCAGTTGATATACTGTTATTATAAGGCAGGTTTGTATCTCCTATTCCGTCTGCATCAGTATCTTGGCCAGTATAATCAGACCAATAATTTCCACCAATATAAGAACCACCAATTATATTTGTTCCGGCAGTCTTTGTTGTATTCCAGCTATTAGTGCCATTATCATCGACATTGTTTGTATTGTTAAAGAAATTATTATAAATTAAGTTTCCGTCAGAGGAAATCAAATAAATTCCATGACTGAAATCAGCGATAATACAATTCTTAATTGTTATGTTGTCATAATTTGTGACATTAATGCCCCAGCCCGTACTGCTTCCATTAATGGTGAAGTTTGCACAATTAAGAATAATATTATCTGCGCCCATGTTCAAGCCGTTTGCTGAACAGCCAGTTAAATCGTCTATCAAGATTGTTGATTCATTTATTGTCTTTCCGCAATAAACAAGACAAACACAATCTTCAAAACCCCTTAAATAAGCATAGCCATCATTGCAATTTCCATTAATATTCCAGATATCGCTAAAGTCCCAGCCAGCATCTGTGAATGTGGATTTAGTTTTCATCTGGGCTGTTGTTTTTCCTGTTCCTCCCGCACTTGAAGACCGCCCAGAAGTTTCATTATCCCAAAAAGAACCAGTTACTGTTCCATAACTTCTTCCAACCAAGCCCCCTATCATCTCATTGCCTGTTACACTCCCAGTGGAATAGCTGTTGTTTATTGTTCCAGATTGATGCTGTCCAACTAAACCACCTACTAGCCCATAACCACTTACATCTGCAGTAGAATAACTATTTGTTATTAATGCTATTTCATTATATCCAACTAAGCCGCCAACGACATAAGTACTGCCGCTTGTACTTACACTCCCAGTAGAATAACTGTTTGTTGTTGTTCCATATTCTGTATTTCTTCCAACTAAGCCGCCTATAGAATTATCGACACCCTTCACATTTCCATTAAAATAGCTGTTGTTTATTGTTCCTCCCCAATTACTTCCAACTACGCCGCCTACACTCAGACCAGTACTAGTTACATTTCCAATAACATAAATATTGTTTATTGTTCCATAATGTATTCCAACTAAGCCTCCCACCAGCTGATAGCCGGTTACATTACAATTTACTACTCCAATATTTTTTATTTTACCTCCACTACCTGTTCCCCCAAACAAACCAATATAACTAGTGCCTGGCCTGTTTATATACAGATTATTTATTGTGTAATTTTTTCCATCAAAAAAGCCATTAAATCTATTATTAAAGTCGCCGATGGGCTTAAATCCAGAGCCAACATTATAGGGAGAAACATCACAGTCTATATTGCCTCCTAGCTCATAATATGCAGTTAAGTTATTTCTTGTCGCATTCAAGTCATCACAATTAGATATAATGTAAGGGTCTCCTTGTGTTCCTGAGCCACTCATCTGTATTTTACTTGCAAACCCTGTCAGCTGTCCAAAATTCGTGGAAGAAACCGCCACGAGAGCAGTAATTATAATTGTCAATGTTATTACTGCTATGGCTAAAGAAACTTCACCTTTTTTCATCAATAAAATAAGAAAAAAGAATATTTAAAGATATCTCGGCTTTTTTTCTAAGCAGCTTTCTTTTCAGCTTTTGGGAACAATTCCTCAAGAGGCTTGTGCCCTTTCTTGACAACATTGAAATTTATCTGCGCCATTTCAGCCGAGATTGTGTTTCCCCTGATTGTTTTTCTTAAAATAAGCCCTTTCCCCTTTGCTCTCTGCCCTTTTCCTCTGTTCAGCAGAATTCTTTTCTTTCCAGTCCCCTCAACCTGCTCCAGCGAAGGAAATCCTGATTTGTCGCTTGCTCCTGTCAGCTTGAGAGTGTATCCGGCAAGCTCAGGCTTTAATTCCTCTCCGGAAATTTCCTCTCCGAGCTTTTTTCCTACAAGGCTTTCAAGCTCAGCGCTGAAACTGTAGGTTTTTCCTTTCTCGCTTATTTGTATTTTGAACGCCATGTTTTATTTTTTTATCATAAACCCCAGGTTGATTTTTCTCTCCTCTTTATTTTGGAGATTTCCTGTAAAATTCCTATTTCATCAGGGCTTAAAAGCTTTTTGTTAGCCTTTAGCTTCCTGAACTCGTGCTCATTTATATCGCTGAATAAAATTTCGCCTTCATTAACCTGCCTTCCGAATGTTATGCTTGGCAGCGAGATAGCGACATCCTCGCCTTTTTTCGCGCTCTGCACTGTTTTTTTCTGGCTTTGAATCACTTTTACTCTGTCAATCTCTTTGCCTTCCGCATTCATTAATCTAATGTCTGCTTTCAGAATTCCGCTTTCAACATGAACTCCGAAAATCGCAGGCTTGCTCTGCCTGAAAACATAATGCAAAACCTTCAGCCTGCACGGAAGAGTAAGCTCTGCAAGCGCCTCGCGCTGCATCTCAAGCTGCTTTTCAATTGTCCATTTCTCAAAATCCTCTATCAGCCTGTAAATTACATCATTTGTCAGAATTTTTATTTTTTCTTCCCCAGAAACTTCCTCTGCCGCATTTACATTAAAGCCGAGAACAACTGCATTTAATGGCTGCTCTTTCAGATTTGAAGATGCTGAGATAATGTCTGATTTTGTTATATTTCCAATGCCGACTTTTGAAATAGAAATATTTTTCTTTCTTAAAAGAATCAGCAAAGCTTCAAGACTTCCGAGACTGTCTGCTTTCGCGATTATTCCTTCTTCGTCTGTCCGTATTGCCTCGCTGACTTCTCTCTGAACTTCAACAGAGGCTCTCTCAGTGTTTTTAGCTGCGATGAAAGGCATGCCTGGAAGAACTTCCTGAGCCATTGGAACTGACATTCTTATTCCGGCAGCAGCCCTTACCTGCTTCACTGACTTGAATCCTTTTGCGAGCGGCAATACCTCGAACAGCGCGCGAACTTTTGTTACAAGGGGTTTTTCTATGCCAGCGACAACAATGCTGTCATTCAAATTCAAAACTCCATCATAAAGAATTGACTCAAGATAAAACATGTCCCTTTCTTTTTTTATTTCAAGAACAGTTCCTCTCGCTTCCTCTGAAGTCGCAAGTTTTCCTTTCAGGAATCTTTGCGAAAGTCCGGCAAGCATCGCGAGCAGCTCTGGAATTCCCTCGCCGGTTTTCCCTGAGCAAGGAATCAATGCCACTTGTTTTGTGAAATCTGTTATTCTGTAAAATATGTCTGAGCTGAATCCTTCTGCTGTCAGAGAGTTCATTATTTTGTAGAATCTGTCGTCAAAATTCTTTTTCGTATAATCGCTTTGCTTTTCAATGTCTTCCTTGAGATTGTCGGATGTTTTTTTCCATCCTGAAATCGTGTCTATTTTGTTCAATGCCACAACAAATGGAATTTTATTTGATTTTAGAATTTCAATTGACTCAAGTGTCTGCGGCATCAATCCTTCAGTTATGCTTACCACAAGAATCGCCAAGTCTGCAAGCGCGCCTCCGCGCTTTCTCAGGTTAGTAAAGGCTGCGTGCCCGGGCGTATCGATAAACAAAAAGCCAGGAATCTCCACCTTGATTTTAAGCTGCTCAAGCAGCTTGCCGCATCTTTTCTCAAGATATTCAGAAGGAAATGATGTGAATGATATTTTCTGCGTTATCCCCCCTGCCTCTTTTTTTGCAACATCTGTGGCGCGGATGCTATCTAGAATGCTTGTATTATGAATAATGGCTCTCTCAGCAACAAAATTATGATGCTCTGGAACAGTAAAATCATAAACATAACCATCTTCATTATTAAGCTCCTCTTTTGAAATCACTTCAATATAGAGTAATTCGTTCTCAAGAATATTCTTGAGTTTTTCTGAGATCTCATTAGAAGTTTTTATATTTTCTAAAACTTTTCTTAAAAAAGAAGCAGAGAGACGAGATGATTTGACATATTTATTAAAATAGGGGACTTTTTTATTTATCTTCCCGCCAACTTTTAGTTTTTTGAGAATAGCCCCGTCTAGAGGGAAAAAATCAAATACGCGGCTTGATTCTGCCTTCATCGCTGCCCCAATTATTCTCAAAAGTTTTCGCTTTAGTCTGGGTTTGAAAGTTTCCAAAAAGATATCGAGATAATCCTTATTGGCTATCCTTAAAACAAAGAATCCTTTTTTATTAAACACAACAGAGTGAATTCCAAAATTCAATAGCAAAATTGAGCATTGCCTTATTAAGCGCTCGCTTTTGCTGGTTAGTTCAATGCAGTTATTTATCTTAGAAACATAACCGTCTGTATCTAAAAGTCCGGCAAAAAAACCTTTGAAGACTTCCATATTTGTCTTTGCGATATCTGGAACTTCAATTGCAGCGGATTTGTTTGTTTTTGGAAAATCTATAACATCTGTCAAAAATCGCACAAATGTCATACTCCCATTATCCTTAATTATCTGGCAGGTATGGCCTTGACTGACCTTCGAAGTTATATCAAAAACCTCTTTTAAAGAATGAATATAATTGTTTTGAACTTCTGCATCATTATTATTAAGAATTACATTATTCCTCGATAAATAGCCGTCTCCTGCTATGCAGCCAAGAAGATAGCCTAATTTCTCTGGCTCCTGTAAATTTGGCAGCGCAATTGTAGCACTGGTATGTCCAACTCTCTGGCTCTCATTAGAGTTTTTTATTCTATCAATGACAGAATACGCTGAGAATTTATCAATGCCATAATGCTGAGCCAATGAAAAAAAGTCTTTTATCCTAAATCTCTTATTTCTAACTGAATCTCGCAAATGCCTCAATCCTAATTTCCTCTCAACATCACTTAAGGTTGAAGTTTTTATTTTGTTGAAAACAGAATCAAAATCCTGATTAACAAAACAGACAAAATTATCTATTTTTTCCAGCCTCTGGATAATGTGCTTCCTGATATCTGAATTTCCTGCTGCAATTCTTTTTGGAACCGCGATATAATCCCCTTTTTTCAGTTCTGCAGCAATTTTCTCTTTTGGTCCGTCTAATGAAAAAACAAAAAAAGGGTGCTCTGGTGTTGTTTTAATAATATCTCCTGAGGCAGTTGTTATTCTAACAAGAGTGTTCGCTTTCCGCTTGCATAGATAAGAAATTTCTTTATCTACTATTTTTTCGCCATTGAATGTAAAAAACCTTATTTTTTCATTGTCTATCTTCTGTATAATGCCGTCATCTATTTTTTCAGCTTTTGCATTGTCAAAATGCGCATCAAAAATTTCTTTGGCAGTTTTTATAGTCCCATCTACAAGAGGAATAAGCGTATCTCCAGCTACGCATTTTCCATGGTCAACATGGCCTACCAGAGTTACTATCGGCTGTCTTATATTTGTCATAAGAAAAAAAGAGAAAATATGCTTTTAAATCTTATTAAATGCGAAGTTTTTTAAAGTCCTTAAAAATAGTCAAAAGATTAACAGATGAATAAGTAAAAATGGCATTAATTAAAACTGTCCAGACATTGGTAAAGGCGGGGAAATCCGATTTGTCTTTGGAAGCGGCTGTTAAAAATTTTAATGAAAAATTATTTCCAGCTAAATCTATATTGGGCAATACAACACAATTTGCTTTTTTTAAAGAGGATTATGACTCTTATTTGCTTATGGTTTCTCAGCCAAAAGAAAAACCAGCCACGCCTTTAGATTATAATATACTTTTGACAGTCACATCTTATTCAGATAAAAAGAATCAGGAAATCGCCTATCAATTTGAAAAAGAGACAAAAATAAACTTAAATGTTCCTGTGCCTGAACAACTCAAGAATCTTTTTGCGAATTTGAATTTATCTTTTAAGGTTTTTGAAAAAAATCCCCAAGAAGCCATGGCTATTATGAGAAAAGAAACTTATAATTAAGAACGCGCGAGAAATAATTATTTTCTTTTTTTGGTTATCCACTTGAGCTTTCCTGCTTCCCGGCCCATTTTCCAGTTTTTTCTGCACTTGCTTGAGCAGAAATTAAGAGGATTTCCGGCCATTGTGACTTTTATCATTCCTCTTCCAGGCTCAATCTGCCTTCCGCAGAAAAAACATTTTGCCATTTTAAGTGAAAGCTCCTTTCATTACTCCGCTTCTTATTCTTCTCGCCTCTATCGCGGTTTCTCTGAGCATCAAGACATCCTTTAACTTTACTGGGCCCTTGACATTCCTTCTCATAGACCTTCCTTTGTCAGGCCCTTGCAGAATTCTTGCCTTGACCTGAGTGATTTCGCCCCTGAAGCCCGTTCTTCCGACAATTTCCTCGACAACAGCCGGGAAAGGCCCGCCTAAAACAGTCTTTTTTTCCTCTTTAGGTTTTTCAGTTTGTTGTTGCTCTGGCATTTTTTAAATTTTTAATTATTTCTTGGCGGCTTTTTTCTTTCCGTCCTGGCTCAGGCTGTCTATTTCTGCGGCTGCGTCTCCTGCATTAGTTATTGCAACAGCAGATGTTCCAACATTCAATCCCGCTGAAATCCCAAGCTTTTTTTTGCTGTCTACCACAACACAAAGAATTCCTTTTTCCTTGCATAAAATAGGCAGATGCTGGGTTATTTCCTTCGGATTTACATCATCTGCTATAACAACCAGCTTTGCTTGCCCTCTTTCAACGCTTTTCGTTACTTCGTTAGTGCCCTTTTCTATTTTGCCAGTTCTTCTCGCTGTTTCCACGATCTGGTAAGAATCCATTTTTCTTTTTCCTCCCTAATGTTCATTGGATAAACATAATCTGAAAAACAACTTTAAAAAGCTTGCGCTTTCTTAAAATTGCATCAAAAAATTTTTCGTTCTTTTCCTGTACATCTTGTTATATTCCCTTAGATAGCATTGATTATAATATGCAAACTCTTTCTTAGATTTTCCGCATTTTCCATCTCCCGCAGAAATTATTAAATAGCTCAGTTTTTGCATTATTTCTCCTGCAGATTTATTTAACATTCTTTCTAGCCTGCTTAAAGGAGCGCCTAAATTCTCAACTAATTTTTTTATTTTATTCTCGCTCCATCTTTCTTCCATTTTATCTCCATAAAACTTTCACGTCATCAGTCCTTTCCGCGGGATTTATGTCGGCATTTTCCGGATTTACTTGATTCCCTGACTTGAATGCTAGAATTCCTAGCCATGCAATCATGGCTCCGTTGTCGACGAGAACAGTGTTTGGCGGGCAGAAAAATTTTGCTCCTCTTTCTTTGCACATTATTTCGCACATTTCCTGAAGTCTTTTGTTGCACGCAACCCCTCCTCCAAGCAATAGCTCTGTTTTATGAAGATGAGCCATTGCTCTCTCGGCAACCTCGACAAGCATTGCGAAAGCTGTTTCCTGCAGCGAGAATGCCAAATCATCCAAATTATAATTGCTTTCAAGCTTTTGCTTGAGATTTGTGAGCATTCCTGAAAAAGCAACGTCCATTCCCTTGACAGTGTAAGGAATGTCATAGAGCTTGTGCCCTTGCTCTGCAAGCTGCGCGATTTTCGGCCCTCCAGGAAATCCCATGCCAGCATATCTTGCGAAAGTGTCAATGAAATTTCCAACTCCTATGTCAAGAGTCTCTCCAAAAATCCTGTATTTTCCCGACGCATAGCCTATAACTTGAGTATTAGCCCCTGAACAATAAAGCAAGACAGGGTCTTTTGCCCCTGTAAGCAATCTTCCTATCTCAAGATGGGCAATACAGTGGTTTACAGGCACAAGAGGGACATTCATTTTTGATGCAAGCTCTTTTGCTTCTTTCAAACCCACAAGAAGGCACGGCGCAAGCCCAGGACTCGCTGAATATGAAATCAGATTGACATCACTTATCGTTATTCCTGCATTTTCAAGAGCAAGATTTATCAGCTTTCCCTTGATTTCCCGATGATGCTTCGCAGCCTCTGCAGGGATTATGCCCCCTTTCTCAGTCTTGTAAGTATCTGAAACATTCGCGAGGATTTTCCCTTTATCGTCGACGATTCCGACGCCGAATGTGTGCGCTGTGCTCTCAATTCCGAGGCATATCATTTTAAACCTTTTTTCTGAGGGATTTTATTTTCTTTAATATATTCTCTGATTTCATCAGGCATCATGTAATTTCCGCCTATCTTTTTGTGCTCTTTTGGATTAATTTTGTTGAGCCTATGAGCCCTGTTCAGCATCAAAAAATAACCATAACCTTTTTTTATAACTTTAATATCTGCGCTTCTTTCAAATTTTTTTTGATATGTCTTGAAATAATAAGAAATCATGTGAGATATGTGTCTGAAAAAGCCGAAATCTCTAAAATCTTCAAAATGCACTAATTCGTGCGCCACACCTCCTATAATCTGGCTGTCTTTTGCATCAGCATATTTATCAGGATCAACCTTGATTCTGTAATAAAAGCCAAAAAAAGTATCGGCATACATAGAGCCTTTTTTCAGCTTTTTGATTTTAAGATGTATCTTAATTCCCTCTAATTTTGGAAAGTCTTTTGTTATGCTTTTTATAATTTTTTGGCATCTTGCTTCGAGAGATCTATTGAATTTCATAGGGAAAACATATAAAATAGGTATAAAAACTTAATGAAAGAACAAATAAAACAAATAAATAAAAATAAAATAAAAAAGAAGAAGAAAATAAAAAATAAAGAAGAATTTACTTTTTCTTCTTTTTCTTTCCGCCTCTCGCCATCTTTGCTTCGCAGACATTTCCTTTTCCGTCTACATAGTAAAGATAACCGGACTTTCTTTTAACCGCATTTCTAACGAGAACTTTTCCCATTTTTTAAACCCTTAACCTCCTTTTCAATTTTTTAAGCATGTTTTCGAATATAAAAACATGATAGAAATGAAACAGCGACGGAGTATATAAACCTTTCTCTCACCGACGGTATTTCTGCCGAGTGACAAAATATTTAAACCATCAAATCTGTTTTATTCAGGCAGAAAGGAGAAGGGAAAATGATTAAGGAAAAAATAGACGCTTTTTATGACGGGAAAAACAGGGAAGATTCGCAAAGGACTTATTTTTACATAACAGACACTGCAAAATGCCCCCGCGCAGTGTGGTTTGGATTCAAGAATTTCCCCAAGAAGAGAAAAGAGGCGAGATTGATGAGGGTTTTTGAGCACGGAGATTACACTCACATGAGGATAATGGCTGCATTGTTCAGCCTCGGGCTTGTCAAGTCAATAGAGATAAGCATTCCGAATCAGGAGATTGTGCATGGAAGGGCTGACGGCATACTTTCTGTCGACGGAGTTCCTGTTGTTCTTGAGGTCAAGAGCATAAACAGCTACGCTTTCAAGCAGCTTAAAGAGCCGAAGAAAGAGCATGTCAAGCAGATTCAGCTGTACATGCATTATTTCAAAATTCCCAAGGGAATCCTGATTTATGAGAACAAGGACGATCAGGACTTGAAGGAATTTGAGCTTGAATACAACAAGGGGCTGTCTGAAAATGCTCTCGCTGAGCTTGAACTGCTGAAAAAACAAATCGACAATGATGTTTTGCCCGAGATTCCTGGAGATTTAGAGGAATGGCAGTGCAATTACTGCGATTATGCGGAAGAATGCCAGAAACGCGGAAGAATTAAGATAGTGAGATAATGGCAGGGATAATTCTTTATGGAAACAGTAAACGGCTATAAAGGTGCGATATTGGAGCAGATTTCAGGATTAATTGATAATGGATACAGGCACAGTTCATCCTCTGTCTGCCATTCACACAGGGATTAAGCTTGAGGGTTCTGTTGTAACATCCTTGAATTTCCATCTGGATATCTTGGATTATTTCGGGCTTTAGCACCATTAATCCTTTTTCTCTGGCACTTTCTCTAACCTTTTTTCTAGAGTTTTCTTTTCATCCTCAAGAGAAGCTCTTTTAAGATTGCTCTCAAAATGCAGGCTTATTGAAATAATGCTTATTAACATTATGCTTCCACCAATATTAACTAAACTTTCTCTTAGGCCATCTTCCATCTTTTTATCTATTGCAGAATATAGCAAAAGGCCAAGCCCGCCTATAAAAGCAAGCGCAGATACAGGGTTTGAATCATATTCTTTATTTAGAGATGCTGTTATTTTATCAAGTCTGTTTCTATTTTTTTCATTATCCTTTTGTTCAGCATAAACATTTCCCAAGCCTAAAGAGAAGAGAGTATAAATTCCGATTAGTGCTTTGGCTGTTGTTTTATAAAAATTAGAATGCCTTAACATCTCATTTAACTTATATTTTTCCATGTTGCTCCCTTTAGCCTGCTTATATAGGCAGTGAGAATTAATAAGCTTTTTGATGAGATTTCAGCTTTTTTATCTACTTTTCGAAGAATTTTCTATACAAAGTTTCGACATTTTTTCTTGTCACAAAGTCATGATGGCGAAATCCCCCGCCAAATGTTTTCGGGATGTGACAATTATGCGTAAATAGGCCGCTGGCATGCAAAAAATTATTATTTGGCTCAACTTCTAAATTGTAAACATAAGCGCTGACATGCCTTCTTTGTTTTATACTGCGCAACTTAATGTATTTCACACATTTAAACCGATTTTCATGTTTCATTCTCCGGATTAGCAACACTTTTTGTTGCAAATCTTTGCTCTCAATCAACAACTTACAATATCTGTAAAACTTAGGCACAAAAAAGCTTTGTATTAAAATATCCTGCATTTCTCTTCGTAATCGTGCTACTATGCCTAATCTAGCTAATAAAAGCAGCATGCCAAATATTAGTCTTTGGCTTTTTGAAAAAGCTGAGAGAGTTATCGCGTTATTTTGATTGAAAAAAGCGGTACCATCACCAGCGAACCATCCATCTATCAGCCCAGCCACAAATTCTATTGGTGCAAAATGAGCGAAAGATGGAATCTTCTTGTGCCTCGCTTTTTCTCCAAATCCGAAAACATCTTTAATTAGTACTTGTAGCAATCTGCTATTAACATAAATGATTTTGCATTTTCCATGTGGCGTTCGCTCTTTAGGTTCGAGATTAAAGCGCTCTCGAAGCACATTCTTTACAAGCTCTTGATATTTAGTTTCTCTGCTGTGGAAGCTAAAAGAAACTGCTCCTGACCCATGATCTATACTGCCTTCGCTTAAATATAAACCGAAAAATTGACCTAATTTTTTATCCAGTTTAAACTTAGCAGGAAGAGGCAAACCCTTTACCCAAAAGCGCTTAATTTTTGAATTTTCTATCAGCACCTTTCCGCGCCCAGAAACTTTGCTAAGACTGGAAAAATGCTTAAAATGATCACTTATATCTATTTCAGTTGCTAACTTATCTAAGTTATTGAGTTTAAACAGCGTAAGCAGTCTTGGTATACCTTTGAGTCTAGCAAGTTCTGCTGCTTGGCATATCCTAATTTTGGCAGTTCGGCCAGGATGATCATAAGAATCTGCATTCTTGGTATAAAGAATAGGATGTTCAGGTGTTACTTCTATCCTGCGCCCATCTTTAGTTATTACTGATAGTAATTTTTTGCTTGTATTAGGAATTCGTATGAGTTTAGTCACATTTGAGAGTTCAACTCTTTTCTTTTCAATATTGTATGAGATAACCTTAAAGGATTTATATGGCCTTATCCATTCCAAAACTCCAAGCTGATTAAGAGTTTTAGCTCTTGAAAATTCTTGCTCAACAAATTCGCCTATGCTTTTTATCTCTAAACCGCTATCCGTTTTAACAACAATGGGTTCCTCATAAGGCAAGCAAAGCTCATGAATCAAGGTTTTCATCTGCTCTTCCTCGCTCATTTTGTCAAATCTTTCAGACAGGGCTTCAATCACATAGAATGGCTCAAGGCGCATTGAATGCTGCAGCACCTTGGAAAGAGTGTGGCATCTTGCTATAACGCATCTTGTGCTGCTTCCCCTGCTTCTTATGCAATGAACTCTTGATTTGTTTATATGATTCATTCCAAGAGCGTCTATTATTCGGCCAACTTTCTCATTCAAATCCCATGCGTCAGTGTATTTCATTGTTTTATCTCAAATACCGTCGATGATTTCTAGTCTGCTCTTTTTCTTGCCCGGGCTGACTCTTGCCTGTATTTTCATGTCGAAAATGGAAACCTTAGCACTATTAAAATGTTCGTTCCATTTTCGAGCATCCCAAAAACAAGGGATTTGCATTTTTTTGTGATGCTTTGCTAAATAATTGCGTGCTTAAAAAATTAACTAAAAAATAAAAAAGTTTTATGCGTATCCAATCAGCTTCAGGATGTCATACAAGCTTAATGTCTTCATGCCGCTGTAGTCCTGCTTGATGTTGAAGTTATAAGTATCTCTGCAATTATCTTTGCATGTCTTGTCATTGCTGTTGCATGAGTCAATGCAAACCTTGTTTTTCTTATCACACAAAGCCAAGCATGCCTTCTTGTTTGCTTCGCAGCCATCACTGCAGACTTTCTCTTTATCCTTGTTCTCATAGGTAATATGTATCTTTGACTTGCCTTCAAGCATGTTGTAATGGCTATTGGCTCTTATCTTGCTGCCCTCATCAAGTTCGAGCTTCCATGTTTCCTGCAGATTGTAATTGCCGCCTTCTGCTGTCTTGTTTTCCTCTTTGACTTTTACGTCTTTGTCAATAGTTAAATAGTGTTTCTTGCCTTTTTCTGTTGTTGAATCGAGCTGTTTCAAGTCAAAGTTGCAATTTGTTACTGTTGCTTCTGCCTCGACTTTCATGTTTATGTATGAAACTGCAGCTATGTTTGCAATAGCGCTGTTGAATCCATACCATGTCTTGTCGCCTTTAATGATATTTTCTCCTGTAAATGTATTCAAGGCGCTTGTCGGATAGATGCTGCTTGAAGCAGCTCCGCTATAGATGTTGATGCATTTGTCCCATGCTTCGCTAGGAACTCCTGGCTCGTCAGGGCAGCCGTCTTTGTTAACATCAACAGCAGGCTTTATTGTAGGGCATAAGTCAAAGATGTCAGGAACTAAATCTTCATCGTCATCTTCATAAACTGTCATGGCTGTTGTGGCGTAGTTGTTGGCATTGTCATTTGCCTCTACAACAACCCTGTAATAAGCCATTGAAGTGTCAAAGTTGAAATCGATTCCTGAGTTTGCTGATTGCATAACTAAATTGTCATTCTGGTCATACAGCTTGATGTTGTAGCTTTGTAATCCTGATATTGATGCGTCTATGATTGCATTAATTTCAGCACATCCATGCACAAGAGGATATGTTATTCCTTCGCTAACGTTTCCGCTATCTACAAACCATACCAGCCAGAAGAACCAGCCGCCTGCAGCGCATTCTGTCCATGATTTTGGCGTTACTGTGATGTTAATCAGAGGAGGAGTTGCATCCAGTTTTATAACTGTTGATTTCTGTGTTTCTTGGTTATTTGCATTATCTGTGCTGTAATAAGTCAATGTGTAAACATTGTCTGCGTTGAATGTTAAAGGCTGCGAGTAAACGCTGCATGCACCATTGATGCAGTAATCAGTCTGCTTTATGCCTGCAAGATTGTCTGTTGCTGTCAGTGCTACAGTCATTTGGTTTAGGTTTGTCCAGACATTATTGAACGCATTATCATCTGTTGTTACAGGAACTATTTTGTCAAGCTTGACATTGTAGCTTCCAATTTCGCTTGTCAAGCCTGCGTTATCAACAGCCAGATATCTTACAATTGTGTCTTGATTGGCTGTATATGAAAGCTGATAAGGCGCAGCAAGTACATTTGCTGGAGTGCAGGCAGTTCCCTCGCAATATCTTACAGTATCAATTCCAGAAGCAGCATCGCTAGGACTTAAAGTGACTTGCTGATCTGAATTTATCCAGATGCTGTCATAGCCATAGTCATCAGCTATCGCAGGAGCTATGGTATCAATCTTCACTATTTGCGATTTCACTGTCTCTGCATTTCCTGCCTTGTCTGTTGAATAGAATCTTATATAATTTGTTCCTTCATCATTGATGATGATTGTCGAGACAAATTCATCTGCAGGGCTGCAAGTGTTGATTGTGTCAACGCAGTAATATGTTTTGTCGCAACCACTGCCTGTGTCAGAGCACATCAGCTCAATAAGGACAGGCTTGGTTGTCTGCCATTCTGTGCTTACAAAGCTGCTTGTTGTTACAGGATTTATCGTATCAACTCTTACATTGTTTGCATAATCAGCTTGCGAATTGCCTGCTTCATCAGAGCAGCGCACTGTAAAGTCATGCAAGCTGTCTGCAATTCCTGTGAATGCATAGCTTGCAGTTCCTGCTACTTGATTATCGCCAGCCATATCAACTTCAGGTTGCAAGTCAAGTTGTGCATTACAGTTTACTTTGTAAGTATTCGCATAATTTGCAGAAACTGTAATCGTGCTAGTTTTGAATATCTGGTCATTTGCAGGGCTGATAACTTGCACAGTTGGATTCACTGTATCAACAGTGATGCTCTGCGTGCTTGATTCAGCTGAATTGCCCGCATTATCATAGACAGCTATCTTGTAAGTGTAAGTCGTGTCTGTCGCCAGTCCTGTATCTGTAAAGCTTAGTACGTGCAGGTTTTCAGAGACTTTGATGTAATCGCTTTGTATGCCTCCTTCTGGCTTGCTTGCTCTCAATGCTTCATATCTGTCAAGTCCTGATATGCTTGCATCGCTTGCGCTCCAACTTAGCGAGACATCTCCTGTCTTGCTCCATTGAGGCAATGCATTCAGCGCAGGATCGCTAGGAGGAGTTCTGTCAATTTTAACATTGATTTGTTTTGCTGTTTCAACATTATTGTTGCTGTCTGTTGATTGATAGCTGACATGCCAACTGCCGTCAGTTGTTATTGAAATTGTTGTTCCTGTAGTGTCTGGCGCGCATCCAGGCGTCAGGCTTGCGCAGTGCTTTGTTTCTTTTATAGGAACATATTCGCAGGATTTTACAGCTGTCAGCGCAATTGTCTGGGCTGTATTTTTCCAGGCACTGTCAACGTAATTATCCATTGTTGTCGGCGGAGTTGCAAATTCCTCATCTATTGTACTATCACAATCATTGTCTATGCCATTGCACGCTGTTTCAGCTGCACCAGGATATATAGAAGTATCTGCGTCATTGCAGTCATCGCCGTCATACATACAGCCATATGATGAGACGCCGCAGTTTGGACATACGCCATAGCCATCGCCGTCATTATCAACACAGCACATAATATCATCTATCAAGCCATTGCAGTCATTGTCTTTGCCGTCCTGAGGGCAAGTTTCAGGCACAGGGTCTATTGCTCCTACACAAGTGAAGCCATATTGACTTTCTGCAATTTCAGGATACTCTTCTCCAGCCAATCCATTATTATACATCTGCTGTATTTCAGATGCTGTCAGCGCGCTGTTGAAGATTGCGACTTCATCTAACTTTCCTTTAACAAAGTCATAAAATCCGCCTATTT
>Ga0315289_10002981_pt1 | contig 25764 bp, 23 predicted proteins | sample YL17G11_40_MG_FD_203452 | JGI IMG/M metagenome (GOLD analysis project Ga0315289, IMG submission 203452) | Sediment microbial communities from Yellowstone Lake, YNP, Wyoming, USA - YL17G11_40 | ecosystem: Environmental > Aquatic > Freshwater > Lake > Sediment | place: USA: Wyoming | collected...
GCGCAAGAGCATGAATTGCAGTAAAGTCTTGGGAAGACATACTCATGCCCTGGACTTTTTCCAAGCTTGGTACAACTTCGTTAAGCCTCACAAGTCACTTCGGCTAAGAGTAGATCAGGGTAAGAAAGAATGGATGAAAAGAACACCTGCGATGGCAGAAGGACTGACTGATCATGTCTGGACTATCAAAGAGCCAATGACATTCAGGGTGCCGATTCAATGATGCACGTACACGACCCAGTATGGCAATATGTCAATTAGGAGTGTAAATCCAACCGATTTCACACTCACCATGGACAACAAGGATAATTATCCGATCAATCTTTCGAGAAAAATCGATGTAGAACTCATGCCTTCAATACATCTGCGAACTGCAGATAATGAAACACTTAGATACTATATCTATAAGACAGAGACTATTAATTAGGCTATCGACCCAAAACATTCTTAAACTAAAAATTTTTTTGACCATCTTAAAAAATAGATATCTCTAAGGGAGGAGATCTACAAATTAAGTCCACTGACTCCAGCTCCTCTCCTCGAGCCTCAGCCGTATCATCTCCTCCACATCAGATGTCCTGGCGCCGAAGACCTCGGCCGGGATCTCCTTGGCCGTCTCCAGCTCCTGGCGCCTGGGGTTTACGACCGGCCTTGGTGCGCTGGGCCTCTGTCTGTGCCACCAGGGCCCATCTCATGAGAAGGCCTCCCAAGTGGTCTGGCTTGCCATCTCCTCCGAGATCCTTCTACCCTGGCTGTAGGCCTGCCCCTGCATATCATAGAAGCAAAAGACCCGGTCGGCGCGGCAATGGCTTCCAGGTGCCGCTCCAATACAGGGGCGTAAAGGAGGATGGTGGCTTCCCTCGAAGCCTGTTTCATGACCTGGGCAACATGGCCTGCCATATCCCTTGCCCTTTCGTACGCCGATGCTCCACTATCAGGAAGGGGGGGTGGTTCTCCTCCAGGATGGTCCTGAGCTGGAGGGAGGTGGCCTTCCCCACTTCCAGCTCCACGATGAGTTCGCGGTCCAGCCGGCAGAGGATGCCTGAAGCGAATGCCGGTGATAAAGAGGATCCTGAATTGCTGCAGGTGGGGGTTGCCGTTCAGAGCGCGCAGCATCTCCTCTGGGGCGATGAGGACGCTAACGATGGGGAGCAGGGAGACGGCAGGCAGGAGTTCGATTTCCATGAATTAAAGTGGGAGGGTTTCGAGGATATTTGGGGATGGGGGGGGGAGGCGGAAGAAAAGGAAGCTATCCTGCTTTCTTATGGCAGGACAATGAAATTATATATTTATCAAAAGTTTTCCTTTCTCCATAATGCATTGATGTTCTACATAAATTGTCGGATGCATGATCAATACATCCGTGTGATATTTGCTTTTTGTCTTTCCTAGTCCGTATGAATCTCCAAATGCAAAATCCTTTTTGCTCCATAATCCCGAAGTCTAGTTTCGTGAAGAACCGCGAAGTCGCCGACCTTCTCTACCAGATGGCGGAGCTATTGGAGCTGCATGCCGAGAACCGCTTCAAGGTCATCGCCTACGGGAAGGCTGCGCGAGCCATCGAAGCCCTCAAGGAGGACATCGAGCAGGTCTGTAGAGATGGACGCCTCGACTCCATACCTGGGGTTGGCACGGCCATCGCTAGGAAAGTTGAGGAATATTTGAGAACGGGCAAGATCCAGGCACATCAGGATCTTCTGCAAAAGACGCCTCCCGGCCTGGCGGAGCTGCTGGCTATCCAGGGGTTGGGACCCAAGACCGTCTTCATGCTGCATGAGAAGCTGGGCATAAGCAACCTCGACGAGCTGGAGAAGGCCACAAGAGAGCATCGCCTCCGCCGCCTGCCCCGCATGGGCCCCACCAGCGAGAAGAACATACTGAAGGCCATAGAGCGGTATAAGAAGCGCAGCACCCGCATACTGCTCAGCTCAGTCGAGCCCATCGTAGAGGAGATCCTATCGCATCTGCAGAGCCTGGAGGGCCTGGAGAACATCACAGTGGCCGGCAGCTACCGGCGGGGCAAGGAGACGGTGGGGGACATCGACATCCTGGCTACGACTTCCAGGCCGGAGGAGATTGTGGCTGCCTTCGTGCGCATGCCCATGGTAGAGGAGGTGCTGGGCAAGGGGTCCACCAAGGCCAGCGTTATCGTCAAGGAGACTGTACAGGTGGATCTGAGAATAGTGGAGCACCGGTCTTACGGAACAGTTCTTCAGTACTTCACCGGCTCCAAGGACCACAACGTCAAGCTCCGCCAGATGGCTCTCGCGCGCGGCTACTCCCTGAGCGAGTACTCCCTCAAGAGGCTGGCCGACGGACAGGACCTGTTCTTCGATGGGGAGGAGGAGGTCTACGCCTTCCTGGGAATGCAGTACATCCCTCCCGAGCTGCGAGAAGATACGGGAGAGATCGAGGCCGCTCTGGCCGGCCGCCTGCCCGAGCTCCTGGAGCATAAAGATATACGGGGAGACCTGCACGTTCACAGCGATTGGTCGGACGGCAGGGGCTCCCCGGAGGAGATGGCCAGGGCGGCCCGGGAACTGGGCTACGAGTACATAGCCCTCTCCGACCACTCCCCCAGCGTGGGCATCGCTGGAGGCCTGGCCCCAGAGAAGCTGGACCAGAAGATAGAGGTCATCTCCTCCCTGAACGAGAGCCTGGAGGGCTTCACTATACTGGTGGGCACAGAGGTTGACATCCGGGCCGACGGAAAGCTCGATTATCCAGATGAGCTTCTCGCCAAATGCGACGTGGTGGTGGCCTCGGTGCACATGGCCCAGCAGCAGAAGGAGAGAGCCATAACTGGAAGGCTGATTGCAGCCATAGAGAATGAGCACGTGGATATCATCGGCCATCCCACAGGAAGGATCATAGGAAGGCGAGACCCTTACGATCTGGACATGATGGCTGTTTTAGAGGCAGCGGCCAGGATGGAAACTGTCATGGAGATCAACGCTTATCCCAGCAGGCTGGATCTGAACGATACCTGGGCCAAGACCGCCAGGGATCTGGGCGTTAAGATGGCCATCAACTCTGATGCCCACCAGCCGGAGCAGCTCAAGGTGATGAAGTACGGAGTCAACGTAGCCCGACGAGGCTGGCTGTCGAAAAAGGACGTGCTCAACACCTTAAGCCTGCCGGAGCTGCGTGAGGTGTTGAAGAGCTGAGAGCTCTCTCGCGGAAAGCCTTCAAGGAGAGGAGACTCCCCCGTGGCCGCCGGCATGATGAAAAGCTACGCCACGGGGATGTCCTGGCTTTTTAAACGGCTCTCCCTGTTCTCCCTGTCTCCTTCCTACCCATTTTGACCGGCCAGATCTCTTCAGCTCAATCTGGTCAATGTCCCCTGGAAGGCTGGGCTGCGGCATGGCCATGGCAGCTTTAGCATCATCTGAAGGTTCAAAGTCCTTCCATCTGCGGAGATGTCAGCCAGAACATCCACACCGATGCTCAAGCCCGCGGCGGACAGCCCTGATCTGGCCTCCAGGTGGGCGGGATTATCTTCAGAGACAGTGCCGCTCACACCTATAGTGCCTGAGGGAACCTCTACTATCCCCGGGCATATGAAGAAGCCGCCGGGATCGGCCTTTAGACCGCTACCAAAGGCAGCCGTGCCGTTGACGGAGAGCCCTGCCTGGGCCAAGTTCAAAACCAGCTCAGTGCTGCTTTCGGCATCTCCCTTAACCGTTCCGCTGAACTTTCCTTCGAAAAGCCCTTCCTGGGGGGCGGCATGGGCGCCCAAAGCGACTATCACGCCAAGTGCCAGGGCCAGAATTATGCGGTGCGAGACATTCATACTCTTATCTCCTTTGCTACTCGAATCCAAGAAGCAACATCGATGATGTCGAATTGCTCTCTCTCCTCAGCATACTTCCTCCATTTATGTTCAAATTACTTTCTCCTGAGAAGACATGATAACACCGTCTATTATTGATTGATAAATAAATTAAAAAGTATTATTTTATAAATAACATAATTTACAGGCGGCTGGTCGTTAGCCAACAGAGGTTGTTTTTGAGGAGTCCTATTGTTGGCTCACGACTGGCAGAGCCGATCTCTTTTTTAATTCTTATTCCCACTAGACTACTGCAGAAGTGCTGCTGGCTATGAAAAAAGCTAACGAGTTGGATGAGGCTGCCCGGGCATTAGACCCTGGGGCAGTAGAGGCCGCCAAATCGGCCGTAGCCTGGGGCTGCGAAGAGTCCCTGCGCTGGGCTGACCTTTTTGCTGAAAGGCTGGAGAAGATAGGAGATGCAGATCTGCACAAGTTCGCCCGCGCCCTTGCTCTGTGCCAGATGGGCTATCTTCCCACCAGGCCCGAGACCTGCCCCTTCTGCCGGCAGTACTCGCCACTACTATGCCGCGGCTGCGGCTACGCCCGGACCCACGGCCGCTGCGAGGACGCTGCTTCAGCCTTCAGCCAGTTCATTGATGCCTTTACCGACCTCGGAAAGGCCATCTACCAGGATAGCGGCAGGCTGTGCGCACCGCCAGCGCAGGCCAGAATTGTCCTGCAATCGTCAATTTCAGACTCTGCGCATGCCACAAGAGTTCTCCTGCATGACCTCCCCTCAGCCTCCGGCCGGGAGCTGATGGAGCTCAAAGCAGCCTACCTCAGAAGAGCGATAGATCTGCTGCCTACAAGCCTTCTGGATCCGGAGGTGGAGGAGAAAAGGAGCACAGTGCGAGAGAGCTTGAAGAACTACTGGTGAGGAGAAGGGGGAAGGATTATACTAGCAAGAGAGATCATTCCCTCTCATGGACGTCTGCCGGCGGCCCGATATAAGGAGCTGCGCACTTATCATATCCATTCTGAGCTCCTTTATCCCCCCCTTCATGAGCTCGTCGGTCAACATCGCCCTGCCCGCCATTGGAAGCGAGTTCTCCATGAATGCCATCCTACTGGGGTGGATCGCCACCAGCTACCTCCTGGCCGCTGCGGTCTTCATGGTGCCCTTTGGCAAGCTGGCGGACATATACGGCATGAAGAGAATATTCATCTACGGCCTGGCCCTCCATACCTTCGCATCTCTCTTGGCAGCCTTCTCTTCCAGCTCTGAGCAGCTCATCGCCTCCCGGGTCCTGCAGGGAATTGGCGCTGCCATGATCTTCGGCTCCGGCACCGCCATACTGGTCCATGTCTTTCCCCTTAAGGAGCGGGGAAGAGTGCTGGGGATCAACGCCTCCTCCGTCTACCTGGGCCTGACTGCAGGGCCCTTTCTGGGAGGCCTTCTGACAGAATACCTGGGCTGGAGGAGCCTGTTCTTGGTCAACGTCCCCCTGGGACTCGTCCCTCTCGTAGTCGCCCTCTGGAAGCTGGAAGGAGAATGGGCAGAGGCCAGAGAGGAGAGCTTCGACCTGAAGGGCTCCATCATCTACGGCCTTATGCTTGTTTCGGCAATGTATGGATTCTCGCGTCTCCAAGATCCAGAAGGCGTCGTCCTGATCGCAGTGGCGGCTTGCAGCCTATTCGTCCTGATCCGCCATGAGCTGCAGGCACAAAGCCCCGTCCTGGACCTCCGCCTCTTCAGCCAGAACAGAGTCTATGCCTTCTCCAACCTGGCTGCCCTTTTCAGCTACAGCTCCACTTTTGCCGTGGGCTTTCTCCTGAGCCTCTATCTGCAGTACATCAAGGGCCTACAGCCGGAGCAGGCCGGATTGATCCTTCTGGCCCAGCCCGCGGTCATGACCCTCCTCTCTCCCACGGCAGGAAGGCTCTCCGACAGGATTGAGCCCAGAATTGTGGCCTCAGCAGGCATGGCCTTTACCGTTGCAGCCCTCCTCCTTCTGAGCTCCCTCGATCGACTGAGCAGCACCGGCTTCATCCTGGCTTGCCTGGCCATCCTTGGCCTGGGCTTATCCCTTTTCGCCGCTCCCAATACCAACGCCATAATGTCATCCCTGGAGAAGCGACATTACGGCGTGGGTTCAGCAACTCTCGGCACTATGCGGCTGGTGGGACAGGTGACCAGCATGGGCATCGCCATGCTTGTCTTCTCCCTCTACCTGGGGCATGCGGAGATTATGCCCCAGAACTATCCCCAGTTCTTGTTGAGCATGAAGGCTGCCTTCCTGATCTCAGGCCTGCTATGCTTTGCAGGCGTCTTTGCCTCCCTGGCCAGGGGGTCTGTAAGGGGATAGCGGAGAAATAGGCGTTTGGCTTATAGGTTGTGGTATGTGTTTAGCTCATTGGTCGTGAACACTAATTTATAATGACATCCCCCTCAAGTCTGGCCGTCATCGGGATTTTAAGCTACGATTATTACGACTACGCCTCCTCTTGTGTCGCCCCGGGGCATTTTAGCTCCCGCTCAAGGCCGCGGGCGCACGCCCTACACGTTCGCGGGGAACACTATTGACGGGTCGCGTACGTGAGCTACTGAAAAGCGCTAACAACTGGTGCAATGGATGTTTACTGCCAAAATGAATCCCATGCATTCGATTCTCGTGATGATTTTCAGTAACCTTCACCCACGACCTATTGACGGAGCGCGTCGTAAATGGTTGATAGATAGATTTGCCCTTCTCTCTCCACGTCCCAGGGGTTGCAAGGGAAGCGGGAATATTAGTAGTGAGGTTTCTCGGGAAGCTAAACACATACGATCTCTAGATTATATTTATTTCCAGATTACTATGAAAAAGTTCCCGTCTCGAAGTTGATCGGAGAAGGCATCAAGCCTGTCGATCTCAACGATGATGTTATTGGGGCTTATTCTTTATAATTTGGAGAAAGATATGAGTTTGAGACAAGCTATTAAAAAAATTCTGGCTGGAAATGTATAAATATGTGCAATGCAAAGAAATCAGCGAGGGGGAACATGTACTCATTCAAAAAGGTGGGTAGCAGAGAAATTATTCTGGTTATTACTGCATGCCTCGTACTGTCTTTGATATGCACATCAGCCGGTGCACAAAATGATACTGCCATGGATTGGATGAAAAAAGCCAGTGAATCGCTGAAGATTGCGAATGGCTCCTCTGAAGAGCTTGCCTTTCAAGAGGCTCTCAATGCCTTTGAAAAGGCTATTGAAAGGGATCCTCACCTGATGAGGGCATGGTTGGGAAAGCTCGATATGCTACACATGCTCGAAAGGCTCGATGAATTCAATAGAACCCTAGAAGAGGTAGTTGCCGTAAATCCTACTCCAGAGGGCTGGACAATAAGAGGAAAAATGGAAATTGAAGTGCTGGGCCTTGATCAAGCCCTAGCTTCCTTGAATAAATCCCTCCAGATAGATCCTAAATATGCTGAAGCTCTGTGGCTCAAGGGATTCATTGTGGCGGAGCTAAGTCACTATGGAGAGGCGATGGAAGCCTTCAACCAATCAATTCAGTGCTTTGATGATTCTATTGAGGCCGATCCTAATGATGCCAATCCTTGGTTTTATAAGGGTCTTTTATTAAATACGATGGGCAGAGATGCAGAGGCTATTGTCTGTCTCAATAGAGCTTTGGAGCTTTTTAATGCTAAGCTGGATTCAGATCCAGATAACAAGTTAGAGCCAAATAACAGGTATATTTGGTCGCAAAAAAGCAGGATATTCGATAGGCTCGGCCTGACTGCAGAGGGAAGAAGAGCTGAGAAGTACGCAGAGGAAGAATTATGAGATGATTGAGACTTAAATCTATGCTTTTTCTTAGTGGCCTGGAATGGCAAGAGAACCAGCCGCATTGGCTAAAGGGTAAGCTGGGCCGGCAAAAAATTTCAGCTCAGGTGCTTTTTGAGGAGATTCTGGTAGAGCCTCTTAACGTTCTCCTCTGTCTTGGGCATCTTCGGAAATCCCTTGAAGTCCATAGCCTCGTTAATATCCTCGGGAAGCCTGAGCCTGTACTGGCTCTTGGAAAGGAACCAGCCCCGCTCCTTGTAGTACTTGGATAGGTACTCCTGCTCCGTCTGTCCCGGCGTAGGTATGAAGAGGCCGTGCTTCTTGTCCAGCTCCGCCATCTCCATCATGGTGGTGTAGCCGGACCTGCTGATCATGAATTTGGCCCTGTTCATAAGCTCCACCTTCTCCTCTGTAGAGACGTAGGAGTGCACAGATGTGCTCTGGTCCAGCCTGCAGTGGCTCTCCTTCTGCGGGCTTCCCAGAAGCACCACCTTCTCTCCAGGAAGCGAGCAGACCTGCTTCAGGATTATCTGCTCCAGCTTGGCCCTCTGGGGCTCAGGGCCGGATACTATTATCAAGAAGTCCAGGTCCTGATCCGCTTTAAGATTCTGGGTGCTGGTCAGGATGCCGGAGTAGTAGACCCTCTGGTTGGTGGCGGTGCGGCTGGAGCGGCACAGCTTTCCACTGAGGTTGCTGCCGTTGGGGCTGATGTCAGGGACGATGATGCCCATATACTTGGCATGGAATAAGGCGTTGATGTACAGGGTGGCCTTCTCAAAGGGATATAGGTAGCTAGGGAGGCTGAAACGCAGCTGATGGGTTATAAAATAAGAGGGTATCCTGTCGGAGTAAACGCCCATCCTATTGTCGCTGATGATGAGGTCGTAGCTGTCCTGCGCGAGGATCTGGATCAGCTTCTTTCTTTCGTCGGCCATGGCCTTGAGAATAATTGGGATGCTGGCCGTGAACTTGGGAAGAAAGAATCTCGTGGAGCTATAGGGCGCTGGATAGTCCTTGAAAAGCATGAAATTGCACTCCGGGCACTCCCTCTGCAGGAGCGCCAGAGCGTTTCCGCTGGTGGCGACGGTTACCTCATGGCCGCGGCTCAGAAGCTCTCTTATTATGGGAATGTCGCGGGTGGCGTGGCCCAGACCCCAGTTAAGAGGACTTATGAACACATGTCCCATGTGGGATTGAGCAGTGGCATAATCGTATAAAACGTTTTCCAGAAAAGTTCGGGACAGGCTGATTCTTTTTTCATGTAGAAGAGAGAAATGTTGACAGGGAATATGAGCATGCATCTACTTTTCTTGGAATTCTTGCTTGCCCTTTGCAGCTTTAGTAAGCCAGGTCTAGCAGGCGGAAGAACGCCCCTCAAGACAGGGTGGCTGTCAGCTTTCAGGACCGAGAATGACGAGGTCTCTGCTGCGTTGTGGCATATGGTGACCGCCAGGTCAAAATCCCTCCTGGCGCTCAACAGCAATTCTACTCGCTCGGACGAGATATCCCTCCCCGGCGCGGCAATGGCTCTTAAGGCGTATTTTTCATGGCATTCCCGGCGCCTGCTCTATCCATCCTTTTTCTGCCATACCCTCCTGTCACGGCCCTTGCTAAGGAGGAATGCTGCCACTATTGCGGTCTCCCTTCTCCAGGCCATCGATCCTCTCTTCTAGGAGGGATATTCTTCCGTCAAGGTCAATGATCTCCTGCTGCAGTGCTTCTGCGGTATAGGCATCTTTGGGCTGCGCGGCCTCCTCCGCAATTTCGGCATAGACTACCCGACGAGAGAGCTGATCCAGCCTTCGCAAGGATGACTGGGCCTTGTCGTAGAGCGACTGAGCATCCTGCATGTGCTCAAAGGACAGGTTAGCGCTTTGCCGAGACTCATTGGCCCAGCCCTTCGCGCCTCTCTCCGCCTCTTCTGCCTGCGCAGCCAGAGCAATGGTCCGGTTAATGAGCCTATAGGTCTCCTGGAAGAGAGCCGCCGAGTCGTCCCTGATCCGCTGGGACTGGTGAACCAAGGCTCCCGGATCCAGCTCCATGGCTTGAGGGACGGCGGGTGCAACGAAACCGCTGCTCATAAAAGGCACGACAATTGCGGAGCCCGCTGCTCCCCTGTCCAGGTTGATGATCTGCTCTCTCTTGCCATGGCCCAAGGATACCGGCTCCGTCGCCATGGCCACGGGAATGGATGATAGTATTAGTAATATTAATATACTTTTTATATAAATAGGTATCTTCTCATGCAATTGAACGCTCTGTCTCATGCCAGATCCCCTCAGCCATATCCTTTAGTTGCCATATGAGCGAACCACCCATATAATTTTGGGTCGTGGGTGAAGGTTACTGAAAATCATCACGAGAATCGAATGCATGGGATTCATTTTGGCAGTAAACATCCATTGGACCAGTTGTTAGCGCTTTTCAGTAGCTCACGTACGCGACCTAATTTTGATTATATCCGGTATTAAACTTCTAAGTTAAGAGATGGTCCCTCGGAAGAGAGCTCATTTGAAGTTCCCTCTCAGCTCTGCCCTCCGGGACTCGCGCGCGGGGCGCAGGATGGACAGGCCTATGGAGGCAGCCAGCACCGCGACGATCACTCCCAAGGCCAGAAAGGGAGGGATCTCATAAAATCCGGAGAGAAGCATCTTCAGCCCGATGAAGATGAGGATGAGGGTGACCCCATTGACCAGATAGTTGAATATCTCCATGCATCCGGCAAGGGCAAAGTAGAGTGCCCGCAGCCCTAAGATGGAGAAGATATTGGAGGTGTAGACGATAAAGGGATTCCGCGTAATTCCCAGTATGGCTGGAACGGAGTCGAAGGCGAAGACGATGTCTGAAGTCTCCACTACCAGTAGGACCATAAGCAGCGGAGTGGCCAGGAGCCTGCCATTGCTTCTTGCCAGGAACTGGCCGTCTCCATAGCCGTCAGTGGTGGGGATAAATCGATTGCAGAACCTGAAGATGGGATTCCTTCCCACGTCCATCTCCTCCTCGTCCTTTCGCATGGCAATCTTGAGTCCGGAGACGAGCAAGAAGGCTCCAAAAAGGTAGATTATCCAGTGAAATCTGCTGATGAGTTCGATGCCGGCGACTATAAAAATTCCCCTCATGGCCAGAGCCGCCAGTATTCCCCAGAAGAGGACTCTGTACTGATAGAAGGAGGGGACCTTGAAATAGGAGAAGATGAGGAGGAAGACGAAGAGGTTGTCGAAGCTGAGCGTCCTTTCCACCAGATAGCCAGCGGCAAACTCAACGGCCGCCTGCTCGCCCATCTCCAGGAAGACCAGGAGGTTGAAGATCATGGCCACGCCTACCCACACGGCGCTCCAGATAAGGGCCTCCTTGATGCCGATCTCCTTTGATTGGCGATGGAAGACGCCCAGGTCCAGCGCCAGCATGATCAAGATCGATGCTGCAAAAATGGTCCAGAGCAAAGATTCGTGAGATATCAACTGTCATCCTCCACCCAAGGTCACCTTTTCTAGTTGTCGGTTTGCAGGTACAAGAAGCTTTCTCTGCAAATGCCGTGAAAATTTTTAGATAAAATCGGCAAATGTAGATGGAAGTCCGCTGGAGAGGAGAAAGGAGAGCCCAATTATGATGAATACAGCTCCTGCTATCCGAGATATCAGCCTTCTATTCAGTCTCTCTCCGAAATACCTGCCCAGATATATGGCCAGCAGGGACAATGCGGCCAGTGCGGTCATAGTACCCAGAAAAACCGCCCAAGGGCTGTACTCAGCAGCGAAGACTGCAGAGGCCACCTGAGTCTTGTCGCCCCACTCCGAGACGAAGATGAGGGTGAAGCTGGAGAGAAAGACATTGCCGGATGGCGCAACGTCCTTCTCCTCTTCCTGGTCGGCCTTTAGAATCAGAACTCCAAAAGCCACAAAGATGGCGCCGGAGAGGAGCTTGAGAAGTCCTATGGGCATCAGCTGCCCCGCCCATGCTCCCAATAGGATTGCCGCTCCGTCCACTATAGTAAAGGCCAGGAGCACGCCCAGCAGCAGGCGCAGGTAGTCCCTGGTCTGAGAGGAGAGGAGCAGTATTGATATTTGGGTCTTGTCCCCCATCTCCGCCAGGCCAACGGCGATCAGAGGAATGAGAACTCCCTGCAGCATCTCAGTCTCGGTCAATTCTCAGCCTCTTTTCATCGTTGTCGAAAGTACTGCGATCTGGCTAGAACCGATGAGCTCATCCTGCAGCATCTCGGTTTCGAATACGTCTCAGCCCTCTTCATCGTCCTGAAGTACGGCAGCTTAGTACGGAACCGATGTCTATTCGATCTTTCCAGGCTACTTTGCCCAGAAAGGATCCTTCCGGCGCTTGATCTCCAGAAACTCCTCCAGGGCCTCGCGCTCATCCTGGGAGAGCTTGGACTTGAGTTCCTGCTCCACAATGCGGGCATGCTTCTCGGGGATGTTCACGTAGAGGATGTCGCCTTCGTGGATCTGGCGGCCGACTGTAGGCCCGTCGATGGCCATGGCCACTTCCTGGCCCACGCTGGCCGAGCCCAGGTTCTCGTTCTGCCTTTGTATGCCCTTGACAGTACCCACTACAGCTCCGTCCTCCCTGATGAGGTTCACCTGAGTTCTTATAATTCCTCCGACGATCTGGACTCCCACGATGGCCGGTTTAGACTGCCTGAAGACGCAGTCGGGAAGGAGCCTTAATGATCCCGGCCTTATGACCGCCTCCAGACGCTCTTGCTCCATCCTCATCTTGTGCTCCTCCACCCATGTTTCGTAGCTCTCCATGAGGGAGTATATTATGCCGCTAGAGAAGACGGGAACGCTGGACTTCTGCACCTCCGCCAAAGCATCCGGCAGTATCTCAACATTAAAAGCGAGAATGGCCCTCAAAAAGGGATCCTTGATGGCACCTGCCCTGATCACATCCCTCCGGGAGAGGGACCCCACATCTGCCATGTGAATGGGAATGCCCTTGGCCTTCAGCTCTCCCACCAGGGCCTCCAGGGATCCGATGGTGTCTGCCTTCAGGATCAGACCCTCGGCCTCGGTATCGATTCGCACTGAATCCAGCTCGGACTTCATCTCCCTGGCTATGGCCTCTACCTCGCCGGGGCTGACCACCCTGATGGTAGATCCGGCCAGGGCGTTCTCCAGCTTGGGAGCGGCCACCTTCACCCCTGAGGCCGCAACCACGTGCTTTACAGGCAGAAACCGCTCCTCACTCCTGATCTCCGAAAGGGGCTTGGGCTTGAGGAGGGCCCGGATCTTTGTGACCACCGGCTCGCGTGTCGTGCCCACGATCACATTATCCCCTGCCCGGAGCTCCCCGTCGTAGAGGATGACGTCCAGCGTAGTCCCCAGACCGCGCTCCTCTTTTACTTCCAGAATAGTGCCCACTCCAGGACCTTTGACGGTTATTTTCAAATTATCTTTTAGAAATCTCTGGGCCAGGCCCACCAAAACCATGAGCAGATCTGGCACACCTTCTCCGGTTACGGCGCTGATGGGCACAATGGCGACAGTCTTTGTAAAGTCCCGGATGAGGTCGTATCTGTCTGCAGAGAAACCGTATTTGTAGAGCTCTCCCACCAGCTCGTAGACTCTGGTGGTAAGGTCCTCCTCCACTCGCGCGCTCTGGGCCTCCAGGCTCCTCGAGAAAGGGGCATTGGAGACGGGCAGCCACCCGCGGATGCGGTCAATTTTATTGGCTGCCACCACAAAAGGAGTCTTGAAGCGCTTGAGAATGTTAAGCGACTCGATGGTCTGGGGCTGGAAGCCCTCGTTTATGTCCACTATGAGGATGGCCAGGTCTGCCAGGGAGCCGCCTCTGCTGCGCAGAGATGTGAAGGCGTGATGCCCGGGCGTATCGATGAAGAGCAGCCCGGGCACTTGAATCTCCCCACCGAAGTGAGCCCCGCACAGCTCCTGTATCCCGGTGAGGGGGACCTCTGTCGCCCCGATGTGCTGGGTTATCAGCCCGGTCTCGGACTGCGCCACTGTAGTGCCTCTGATCTTGTCCAGCAGGGTGGTCTTGCCGTGATCGACATGGCCCATGACCACCACTATGGGTGTGCGAATGTTGGACTGGGGCCCCTTGGCCTTGGTCGGCTTCTTGGACTTCTGCATGCTGCTCGCCTCGGGGAAGATGGGGCAACTTTAAAAAGATGTTGGGCTCCTCGAGAATTTAAAGCTGCTCTGTCAGCCGCCGGGAGAGGACTGCCTCCCCGCTACTCATAGAGCCAGGCTTCATCTATCCGGCGGTAGCTGAGAAGCTCGGACTGGCTGAAGTGAAGGGCTATCTCTCTCTCGACTGAGGCCGGCGAGTCAGAGCCGTGGACAACGTTCCTGCCTGTCTCCAGCCCGAAGTCTCCCCTTATTGTGCCAGGCACAGCCTCCGCCGGATTGGTGGCCCCATTCATCTTTCTCATGGCGGCCACCGCTCCTCTTCCCTCCACCACAAGGGAGACGGAAGGGCCTGAGGTTATGAAGTCCACCAGGGCCTGATAGAACTTCTTGCCGGAATGCTCTGCGTAATGCTCTCTGGCCTTCTCTGCAGATACGACGCCCATCTTCAATGCCACGATCTTGAAACCTTTCTCCTCAATTCTCTGGATGATCTTGCCCACCAGGCCCCTCTGCACGCCATCAGGCTTGATCATGACGAAAGTCATCTCTGCTTCCAGAGCCTATGCCCCCTTGCGTGCCCATTTCACGCGCCGCGTCACCCTTCCCAGCCGGACGTTATTCTCGCACTTGGACGAGCAGAAGTAGTAGACAGTGCCATCCTTCTTGGCGAAGAGCTTGCCCGTCCCCGGCTCCATCACCTTGTTGCAGAAAGAGCACCTTCTCTCTTCCATCTCCTCACCTGCTGGTCAGCTTTTTGGCCTCTCTGGCGGTCTCCAGCAGCATCAGCACGTCCCCCATCCTCACCGGGCCCATGCAGTTCCTGGTGATGATGCGGCCTTTGTTGCTGCCCTCCAGGATCCGGCACTTGATCTGGGTGGCCTCCCCGTGCATCCCGGTGACGCCAATGATCTCTATGACCTCTGCAGGCACGCCGTTTTCATCTTCCATGGCCTGTCACCTACTTGAGGGCCTGAACCTTCTGGATGATCTCGTCCAGCAGCTCTTTGCCCTTGCCCGGCTCCACGATGGCTGCAGCCGCGCTCTTCACTCCTAGTCCAGCGGCCGAGCCAATCTCGCTCTGCTTCTTGACATAGATGTAGGGAGTCTTCTTCTCCTCGCACAGAATGGGAATATGAGCCACTATCTCCGGCGGCTGGACGTCCTCTCCTATGATCACCAGCCGGGCCACGCCGCGCTCAATGGCCTTTGTGGCCTCATTGGTTCCCTTTTTGATTCTTCCCGTGTCTCGAGCCAGCTCCAGAGCCTCCAGGGACTTGGAGGCCAGCTCAGTTGGAACATCAAATCTCACAAAGATCGGTCTTGCCATAATCATTTCTCCTTCAGGGCACTTCACCCGTCATCATTCATCGCAAAAGCGGTTCTAACTAAGGACTACAACACCTTCAGCTTCTCATGTAAAAAGGTTGCGCTACGGCCGGAGAAGGGCAGGGAGCACATCCTTCAGATCGCCGGCCTCAATCGTCCCCGTTATCTCCATCAAATCTCCTTCAGAGGAGAGCGTTAGTCCGTACTTGCCGGCGGTCGCCCGCGCCAACTGCACCCCGCCGGCATCAGGAGCCAGGTACCTGGCGGTGATGTTGCATCCCTTGCCCAGCTGGCTCACCCCTACGTAGAGCTCCCGGTATTTGCTACTCAAATTCTTCGCTAATCCCGATGCTGATCCGAGCATTGTCACCTGCAGATCGGCCGCCTCTCCCGCGGCCAGGGTGAACCGGTCGGTGGAGAAGCCGCCGGAGATCACGTCCAAGACGCTTTCCAGGGACTTCTGCGGCCCGAACAGAGTGGGCCTGCCCATTACCGCTACGTAATCGGCACTGGTGGGGATCATCATGAAATCCTGGTAAGGTATAACCAGTCCCTCATAGGCCACAGGGAAGGGCGTGATCCAGTGGAACTCCGCCCAGCTATCATTGAACTGAACAGAGGCCAGTCGCTGTATCTTGACTGGATATAGTCTGTCTGCAAACGCGAGACCGAAGGACTCGGGCAGAGCCGCGCGAGCGGCATCGGTGAGGTTGGAGGAGATGCTCAGGTTCAGCCAATAGGCACTGCTCGTTCGCTCAGGAGCCATCTCCAGGACGTCTGATAGGCTGTCAAAGCTCCAGTCTACCAGCCTACCCTGGACCCCAAAGCTCTCAAGCGAAGTTGGCTCGGTAGGGGTGATTTTGCCCTCGTCGCCTCCCTGCAGCACGAAACCGGCAAAGGCGGAGAGGATCATCACTATGCCCACGAGGATGGCGAAGGCCTTCTGGTTCATCTGCCATCCACACGAGGTTTTGTTATTTAGCTTTTTTTGGGCAGGAGAGGCTCGTCCTGGACGTAGCTCCTGCCTAAAGAAAGCGCCAGCTCGGCCTTCTGCAGCTCCCTGCCCAGATAGCCGGCATGATCGAGCCGGGAGACCAGGCCCAGGTCGATTAGAGTGTTCAGAACCTCCGCCGCCTTCCGGCCAGCAACGGCCGTGCGCTCGTGCCAGGCCACTATCTTCCCGTCGGCGACGCTGATTCTAAAGCTGCCCGCGGGATCCATCTCATAGCAGCGAGCTGACTTGCCCTCTTGGTATGCCTCTTGATATCTTTCTGGAACCTTTTCTGCAGGCCTGGCGCGCTTCTCCTTCAGGATCAGTAGATCTATCCCCAGGTCTTTGGGAGGCGTCCTCCGCCTCGCCGCCAAGAGCATCATCTCTGAGGCCGTGCGCAGCTCGCGGATGCTTCCTTTGGCCTTGGGGCTGTGCTCTGGAGCGAAGAGAACGCTCGCGCCAAGCTCCGCCCCCAGGGCAGCCAGCAGGGCATTGGCCCCGGGAGAGTCTGCATCCAGCAGCTCAGTTACATTGCCGGCACCGAAGAAGAGAGGCAGGCCTAAATGGGCATCTCTGAAGCTGGCATAGCTGACCAGGGAGGAAACCAGTCCCTGCAGGGGCGGATTGAGGACGGGATCAGCTATGGCAGAGAGGCCCATCGCTGCAGCAAGCTTCAGGTTATCCTCCAGCCCTGCCCCGTTTGGACCGGGGATCAATACGGCAGGGACGCCGGCCCGGGCCACCTCCTCTCCCACCTCGATCAGGCCACTTCTGTCCAGGCTGAGCACCAGGTCGCATCCTGCCTCCAGTCCGGCGCGGATCAAAGCCGGCTGCAGAGTGTCCACGCTCAAGGGGAGGTCTGTTGAATCCCTAGCAGCCTTCATAGTCGTAGTCACCTGGGCCGGCTCGGCGTCCAGAGGCAGCCCCAGGTCGATCATATCCGCTCCGCTCTTCTGGTAATGATCTATTCTGCTGGCCAGCGCCTCTTTCGCGAGCCTGGTAGCGTCGACGACCTCCGCCAGGACCTTCATCCTGGCACCTCCTCCGATCTTCACACCCTTGATCCATAGGGCGGGCATGGCCTGGCCTTCTATCCTCTGCAGCTCCTCCTGGGCGCCCGCTTGCATCCTGTCCTGCAGAAGGACGCAGGCGGGCGTTGTTGTGGAGAGCTCGACGTCTCCGAGATGGCGCAACACAAAGCCCAGGTCGGCAGCGTGCTTGGGTCCCAGCCGGACTGTTGTTCTCAGGGCCTCCTCAACCCCGCTAAAGTCGGCGGTGATGGCCCCGGGGATGAGAATCAGATCGTAGCCTCGGGGGTTGGCCCGGGAGAGCATCTCCGGGGTGATGAAAGCCGCTACATCCACGTTCAGGGCCAGGACATCGGCTCCGCTGGCCGACTCTTTGACCATATCCCGGGCCAGCCTCCCGGTGACGGCGAGGATCCTCATATCTTTTTTCTATTGGGGTGCAACGCTGCTGAAAGCCGAAAATTTAGCGGGCGTCACAGTACTTGACCTGGTCCACCTCGAGCTCCAAAGGCGATCCCATCTGGTAGGAGGAGCTTATCCTTCTCACCCTTCCCACTCCCGTCAGGCGCAGCTGGACTCGGGCAGCCTGAGCCTCTCTCTCCTCGTAAAAGTCCTCGGCGGAGTGGATCAAGCGGTGAGTGATGATCTGGGTGGCCTCCGCGCTGGCGATGAGGCCATCGGTGCCGGGCACTATGTCCAGAGGGCTGTGCTCAGTGAGGAACAGGCTGTCTCCCGGCTGGAGGTTCAGCAGAGCAAAGAAGTTGCTGGGGCTGCGGATCTCCACCGTCCGGATCCTTCTGGATAGTAGGTCCCTCAGAACATGGCCGGCAATTCCCGTAAGTGCAATGCAGATCATGGTTCAATCACCCGTACATGGGGAACTCTTTAGGCATCGACTGCTCTTCGGGAGATGCCGCCTTCATCTGCTGGGCCAGCTGGGCCATCTGCATCTCAATCTGCTCCGCCTGCTCCTCCAGCTTCTTGGTGCTGACCCCCAGGCTGTAGATCTTGTTCAGGATCTCGATGGTGGCAATAGCGGCCCGCGGATCGGGCTCGGGGCTGGCCGTCTCTCCCAGGAGGCAGACCGCGGGAAGGTTTCGAAAGCGGCACTCGTTCATGATGCTTCCCGTTATGCCGGTGATGGTTCCCACCTCGAAGATCTCTGTGCTGTCCTTGATGCGGTCGAGCATCTCCTTCTTGCTGACGGCGCCAAAGACCCTGTGCTGCTCAGTCATCACCGTTATCCCGGCCAGGCAGACCATCTCCCTGACAGAAAGCGACTCTGCCCAGGAGACTATCTCCTTTCCCAGGCTGTAGGAGGCCATAGGGTGTACAGGGATATCGGCGGTGAGAACCACCAGATCTTTGCTCGCTTCCTCGTAGATCCTGACCGGCATGTTGACCACCCCACCCAGGAGCACCGCCAGGGGCGGGAAGAACCTGGAGTTCATGGCTCCCAGATAGGTCATCTCCAGCTCGTGAACAATGTACTGGCTGGCGATATTTCCCACCAGGCCTATTCCCGGAAAGCCCTCTATCAGAAGAGGGTTCTTCGTTGAGGGCTTCTTCTCCAGGAGGACCTGGACAATCTCTTCGTCCATGAGAATCTGTTTTAGGACCTTATCTAAGATAAGAGCATCGCCCTGCCGCCTTCTAGTGGCTGGTGCATGCCGCTTTTCGATGCAAACATTTATAAATTTTAGGCATACAGGCTACGCCTCGATTGCTTTGGCTGCAGGCAGCCTCACCCTCTAAAAAGAGCCCGTAAATGATGCTGCCAATAGCTCCGGCAATTTAGAAGCAATAGAAACAGTCGAGGCGCGAGAAGAGAGGCGCGAGATCAAAGGGGATTTCTTGGGATGGAAGAGCAGATAGAAGATATTTTCGTGAGGGTGCGCCAAGAAGGAAGAACCTTCCTCATGGAGCACGAGAGCAAGGCCGCCCTGGAGAGGCTGGGGATCAGGACTACCGGGTCAGAGGTGGCCAGATCGGAGCAAGAGGCAGTGGACATATTTCGTTCCTTCGGAGGTCCTGTTGTCCTTAAGATCCTCTCTCCAGAGGTCGTCCACAAGTCAGATCTGGGCGGAGTGAGGCTAAACCTGAAGACGGAAGGCGAGGTGCGAAGGGCCTATCAGGAGATGGCTGCCTCCTTCATGGGCACGCCGATAGCAGGCGTATCCGTCCAGGAGATGGCCAGACCGGGGATTGAGGTCATAATCGGAGTGGCCCAAGATCCCACCTTTGGACCGGTTCTCATGTTCGGCCTGGGGGGGGTCTTGGTGGAGGTTCTGAAAGAAGTCTCCTTCCGATCCCTCCCCATCTCTGAAGCCGACGCCCTGGAGATGATCAGAGAGGTAAAGGGCTCAGCGCTTCTGCAGGGATACCGCGGCCATTCCGCAGATATCCCTGCGCTGCAGAGCTTGCTGCTGCAGATATCGCAGATGGTAGAGGAAAATCCCGAGATCCGGGAGTTGGACCTCAACCCCGTCTTTCTCTACCCCCAGGGCTATGCTGTAGCCGATGCCAGGATTATACTGGGCGAGAGGCGGCCGCAGCCGCAGAAGGCAGTAGTATCGCAGGACCTGCGCGGCCTCTTCTATCCCCAAAGCGTAGCCGTAATCGGGGCCTCAGGAACGCCGGGCAAGCTGGGCTGGAACGTCTTTGCCAATCTGGTGAGACACAAGTTCCCGGGAAAGCTCTATCCCATAAACCCCCGGGCAGAGGAGATTCAAGGCCTAAAGGCCTACAAGAGGATAGGCGATGTGCCGGAGACTGTGGACGTAGCCATAATTCTGGTATCGGCCAGCATGACCCCGGAGGTAGTCCAGGAGTGCTGCGACTCTGGAGTTAGATATATCATCGTCGAGTCCGCCGGGTTTGCAGAGCTGGGCGAGAAGGGAAAGCAGATCGAAGAGCAGATGATGTCCATTGCTGAAAAGCATGGGGCGAGGTTGCTGGGCCCCAACTGCTCCGGCATCATCAATACTCACTGCCATATGGTCCAGTCCATCGGCATCGTGGACACCTTATGCAAGGGGAACATTGGCCTTGTCTCCCAGGCAGGAGTCTGTGCCGCAGGCATGCTCTGGGGCCTGCGACGCATCATGGACTTCGGCATCATCGCTACCATCGGCAACAAGCTGGACATCAATGAGACGGACATGCTGGAGGCCATCAGCCAGGACGAAAACATCGAAGTCATCTGCATGTACCTGGAGTCGGTAAAGGCAGGAAGGCGGTTCATCGATGTGGCAAGAGGGATCACCCGGCAGAAGCCCATAGTGGTCTTGAAGTCGGGCAGAACGGAGGCCGGCAAGAAGGCGGTGGCGTCCCACACAGCATCCCTGGCGGGAATCGATCAGATCTTCAGCGCCGTCTTCAGGCAGTCCGGCATTGTAAGGGCCCGGGATTACGAGCATATGTTCAACCTGGCCCGGGCCCTCTCAAAGCAGCCCTTGCCCCAGAAGGACGGAGTCTTCATCATAACCTATGCCGGATCCCTGGGGGTCATCGCCGCCGACGCCATCACCGACAACGGACTGCGGCTCTCAGAGCTGGAGCCGGATGGCAAAGCCAGGCTGCTGCAGCTCTTGCCGGAGTATGTTGGCGGCACCAACCCCGTTGACTACACCTTCTCCCAGAACCCTGAGGTTGTGAAAAAGACCATCGAAATAGGAGTGGAGAGCGAGGATGTGGGGAGCTTCATAGTCATCCTGCAGGCTGAGATCCTGGGCAGCTATGCCGAAACTCTCAAAGGGATTGACTACAGAGGCAAGCCCATCATCGCCTGCGTGGCCGGCAAAGAGTTCGCCATGGAGGACGTGATAAAGATGGAAAAGGCCGGCATACCTGTCCTGGCCACTCCAGAAGAGGTGGCAGACGCCCTGGCGGTCATGTTCCGGCATGCCCAGAGGGTCAAGAGAGAGGCTTAGGGAGAGCGGTTCTAATTTTTGGGGCGAAAAGCATACGCCGTTCCCGAACGCTCTGCAGAAGGCGAGAGGAACTGGTTTTCTTGGACAGGTTGCCTCAGAGCAGCCCGGGAACGTCAAGAGGCGTCCAAGTGCCATCCTGGGCCACGCGCAGAGAGGACTTGGCTCGTGCATAATTGAGGCTCTTCTCCTCAAATCCGTCGAAAGATATGGGAGGAGGAGAGAAACTCGCCTTAAGGCTGCTGCCAATATAGTCGCCAGCCTGTTTCAGCTGAAGGGGAAGGGCGCCATAATCGAATCCCTGGCCCAGGAGGTAGAAGTAGGGCGAAGCCACCACCTCCAGGGGCGTAACGCTTCCCGGCTGGAAGGCTGCAAGATAGAAATTAGATCCCTGCAAGAAGTCTGGATCCTGGTAGAGCCAGGGGTTTCCACCGCAAAGCCCAGCCAGCAAGATCAGCGCGGAGATTATGATCAGGCATTTCATCGTGTTCAATCTTCCTGATTAGGCTCTAGATTTAAAGCTATCCATAGCCTTGACTACAAGCGCTATCTGTGGCGACTGGGGAGAGGCTGCAGTCTGCCTGCTGATGCTTCAAGGCGGCTGCCAGCCCCCATCTCTATAGACCAGCACCGATGATTGGGCTCGAGCATAGCTCAAGGTCTTCATCCAGTCCTGCTGCAGGCCGATCCACCACGCGTTGCTCAGGGGTTGACGCTGGCCAATCCAGGGATACGGCCCTGCCCAGGACGGATAAGGAGCATAGGCGGAGGGCTTCGCCAAGAGCAAGTCGGCAAATCCAGGTGGCATGGAATATGGATAGTAGTTATAAGGATAGTTATAAGAGTAATAGTGGGGAGAGGAGGGGGGAACATAGTAAGGGCTGCGATAGATCTTCGTCCCTGCGCTGAGCCAATCGTAACTGGGGCCCCAATGCTCCTGTGCGGTGGACGTCAAGGATACTGCCAATGTCAGGGCCAGGATCGAGAGCTTGAGATTGCCCATTTGAATTATCACCATAATTGGGATGTGTGCTAAATGACTTAAACCTTTCAGGGCCACATCCAGGGAGAGCCGAAGAGATTTAACCGCCGGGCAAAGGGCATCTACTCCGAGATTCTCATAAGGCAGCCGTCCTCGGTAAGCTCCCCGGTCATCTTCAGGCCTAGATCGGAGAAGACCCGCTTCCAATGGCTCTCCATGCAGGTCTTGCAGTGCTCCTTGGCCACCAGGGAGGCCCCGATCCTGGAGAAGGATTTGGCCCCCTCCAGCAAACCACACCTGCTGCGCTTTATCTCTATCCAGCCCTGGCCGTCGCTCACCGAGACCTCGCTTCCGAAGAGGTTCTTGTCATTGGTGGCTATGGCCAGGGCCACATCCTCAGGCTTATCCAGGCCTATCCTCTTGAAAGTGGCCGCTACCTGCTTTGCGCCCAGCTCTTGAAACTCTCTCAATCCCTTCTTCCCCAGACGACGGGCAACATAGCCACTGCTGCCATAAAAGCTTCCCATCCACATGGCCACTACACGCTGCTGGATCTGCGACAAGGATAAATGGGGGATGTCTGTCATGCCAAAGAGAACAAAGCATTTCAGGAGAATATAATTCTTTAGTCCGGGATGCGGGGGAGATCCCCGGCAGATCTGATAGTTCGCCCTTGCCAGTTGAGTCGGCAACCTTTTCGGTCGTGAACCCCTAATTCTTATGAAAATGTGTTGAGAGTCATCGATTTTCATCTTTCATGTCTGAAGCCGTGGCTTCATGGGCGTGTCGCATGAAAATCAATCCGAAGATATCGATTTTCCTCCCTCCATGTATGAGGCTACGCCCTCATGGCGGTGTGATATGAAAATCCCCTCCACGATCATCTTGGATTTTCATGCTCACGGGTATCCAATCGGTCATGAGGGTTTAGTTTGAATTCGGTAATGCCAGCTTCTTTCTCACGCTGCCGCGATGTTTGATGTGCCCAAGCCTGGGGTGGCATGCATCGCCGGGGGGAGACATGCTGGTTTTGGCTCAGCTCCCCTCTGCAGGCCTAGGCTGTCCACAGTGCGTCTACCCCTAAACAGACGACTTACTATTATTATGCGTCTTGGTGTGGCGCCCCGTAGCCTTTAGATCCCGCGTGAGAACGCGGGCGGCAACCCTCCAGCGGTCGCGGGGATGGCCACACGGCGAAAGGGTTGATAGATCGATTTGCCCTTCACTCCCGATGCCTGCGGGCCCGCGGAGGAGGGAGCGCCCTTCGAAAACCACCCCCGACAATATAGGATGGGGAGAGGATATTGTCTGGTTTGTGGGGATATCAGCATGGGCACGGAGATGATGAACAGAGTTGGGAGATAGTAAAATGCTACTGTTCGACTCGATACGCAAAACACCTTGCTGCAACTATGACAAATATACTTTCTGATCCTTCAAGAATTCTCATAGGCGCTGTTTCCAGTAATACTACCTTCCCCAGGGAGCCTGAATAAGCTGTCATTGATCCTTCGGAATACGCCACATTAGAATTTTGAGGCTTTCGACCCCGTTTTCCCATGTTGCCACACCCCAAGCGGGAAATAGGACTCATCTAAAACAACCTATTGTTGGCTCACGACTGGAATTCATTTCTCAAAAAAATTAAGCGTTACCCATATCATAAAGAAGAGCGCTAGTAATCCCGGTGCCTCCATTGGACTCCGATCTGAAAGCATGGTTCTCCGAGCACAAGGGCGTTCTGATCCTGGCATTAGCCGCCTCCATCATGATCTTCTACTTCCTTTTTCCCTTCATGGACGGGTTGATCCTGGGAACTGTCTTTGCCTATGTGGGAAGGCCGATAAGGGACAAGTTCCGGAAGCGTTGGCGGCTGGGAGCCCTAGTAGCCTCCATCTGCATCGTCGTCCCCATTTTCTTAATCCTGGGCCTGGGAATGCTGGAGATCGCAAACCAGGTCATCACCCTGGCCCAGAACCAAGAGGCGGTCAGGATGGCGCTTGGGTCTTTCCTGGCAAGGCTCACGCTGGAGATCCCGCCCGGCGCCCAGGAGATGATTGCCGGCAGCCTGCAGAATATTGTTGAGGTTCTGGCCCCCATTGCTGCCAGCATGCCGGTCTTTGCCATAGGCAGAACAGTATCCTTGGGGATGATCAACTTCATAATCTCCATCCCGGTCTGCTATTTCTTGCTCCTGGACGGGGAAGGTTTTGTGGATTCGGTCATGGCTCTGATGCCGCCAGGAGAGGTGGAAGTCTACAGAAAATATATCGCCAGAATCGACAGAATACTGAGCGGAATCTACATCGGCACTATCTATACCTCCATTTTGGGCAGCTTTATCGCCGCGGTGATCTTCTACGCCTTCGGCTTTCCCCGGCCTTTCGCCCTGGCCAGCTTCGTCTTCGTGGCAGGAATGGTCCCCATCCTCACCGCCTGGATGGTCATCGTTCCCCTGGCCCTGTACAGGTACATCGTCCTGGGATTCAATGAAGCCTTGATCTTCTTCCTGGTGGCCTCAGCTCTGATCTACCTTCCTTCAGAGCTTCTCATAAGACCCTATCTGGTGGCCACCAAGTCCTCTCTTCACCCCCTCCTGGTCATGCTCTCCTTCTTTGGAGGCGCTCTGGTGGCGGGCATCGGCGGCTTCTTCCTGGCTCCGGCCATAATGGGAGCAGTGGTTGGCATATACCAGGTGAGAAGAGAGGAGATGGCACAAGAGGGTGCAGGAGAAGAGCAGGGGCTCGGATGAAGTTCTTCCTCGAGACCTACGGTTGCACGGCCAACTTCGGCAACTCGCAGGAGCTCGAGAAGGCTCTAGCAGAGCTGGGATGCGAACGCGCCCCGCTTGCTATAGCGGATGCGGTGATAGTCAACACCTGCGCTGTAACTGAGAAGACAGAGAGAAAGATCATGCGCAGGCTTCGCCAGATACAAAGCCAGCGTCTGATAATTGGCGGATGCTTGCCTGCCGCCCTGCCGGATTCTATAGAGGGCATAGAGTGCCGCAAGGTCACAGGCATTCTCGGACGATCTGCCGCCCAGGAGATCGCCCGGCTTTTTCGCGAAGCTCCCGCTGTGCAGACGCAATCTGCCCTTCCCACCAGACCGGACCGATGCGGCATTGTCAATATAGCCGAAGGATGCGCAGGCATGTGCAGCTACTGCATAGTGAAAAAGGCCAGAGGCAGGCTGGCGAGCCGCGGCCCGGAGGAGGTCGTGAAGGCAGTGCAGAGTCTGGTCCGGTCAGGCACTGTGGAGGTTCAGCTGGCTGCTCAGGACACGGCCGCCTACGGCCTGGACATTGGCACCACCTTGGCAGAGCTGCTGGAGAGCATTGCGGATCTGCCAGGGGATTTCATGATCCGGGTGGGCATGATGAATCCCAATACGGCCAAGCCTATCCTAAATGAGCTCATCCCTGCTTTTTCTCGGACTAAGGTGTACAAGTTTGTGCATATGCCTGTGCAGTCCGGCTCCGACGCCGTCCTAGAGAGGATGTGCCGGGGGTACAGAGCCGAAGATTACATCAAGATCTGCCAGCTTCTCCAAGAGAAGTTTCCGAGCATGAGCTTCGCGACAGATGTGATCGTCGGTTTTCCGGGAGAAGGGGATGAGGATTTTGCCAAGACTATGCAGCTACTGGAGCTGACCTGCCCTGACAAGGTCAATGTAACCAAATATTCCAAAAGGCCCGGCACTGCGGCGGCAGAGCTTTATGATATGCCCGATCGCATAAAGAAAGACAGATCCAGAAGGAGCACAAAGCAATGGCTAAGCATTGCCGGCGAGAGCAA
>Ga0315289_10002982_pt1 | contig 25758 bp, 25 predicted proteins | sample YL17G11_40_MG_FD_203452 | JGI IMG/M metagenome (GOLD analysis project Ga0315289, IMG submission 203452) | Sediment microbial communities from Yellowstone Lake, YNP, Wyoming, USA - YL17G11_40 | ecosystem: Environmental > Aquatic > Freshwater > Lake > Sediment | place: USA: Wyoming | collected...
AAAGACTTGGTCATGGAGATCACGTCGGGAGAAAGCGAGTTCAAAGTCCTCTGCCTCCCTAAAGATGACTATCCGCAGGTCCAGGACGCGAGTTTCTCCAAAAAAATAACATTTCCCGTGGAATCGATTCAGGCCATGATCGACCGCACCTTTTTCGCGATCGCTCAGGAGCAGCGCTATTATCTCAATGGCGCGCTCCTTGTCGTCAAGCCGAAGACCGTCGAGCTGGTCAGCACAGACGGTCACCGGTTGTCTTATACATCGCAAGCGAACGAATCGGGCGTCGTCAAGGAAGTCAGGGTCATCGTCGCAAAAAAAACCTTGAGCGAACTGCGGAAATACGGAGAACGGGAGATCGAATTCGACCAGGACGAAAACAATCTTTTCTTCCGGTGCGGAGCCCGAACGCTCATTTCCCGCATGATCGAAAGCAAATTCCCGAATTTCGAGGCGGTTATCCCGAAAGACAACACGAATATCGCAACGATCGCGCGCGAGGACTTCACGAACGCGATCCGACGGGTTTCCCTTCTCTCGGCCGAACGATCCCGCGGGATCAAGTTCACGCTCGAGAAGAACCGGCTGCGCCTGTTTTCGTCCAACCCGGAAATCGGCGAGGCCCGGGACAAGATCGACGTGGACTACAAGGGCGGGACGATCGAGATCGGGTTCAACGCCCAGTACATCCTGGACTTTTTGACGACGGTGAGGTCCGAGAAAATCCGTCTCGAGCTGAAGGACGAGAACAGCGCCGCGCTTTTAAGGCCGGACGCCGAAGAGGCCATTAAAAGCCTCTACGTCCTGATGCCGATGAAGATTTAAGCGGTCGAGCGGCCGCGCCGGGCTCCGGCGGCGGTGCCGATTCCGAGCGACAAGGCCTTCTCCAAAAAAAACACAAGGGATTTGATCCCGTTTTCCACCGGCGTTGAGAGCGGAGCGCCCCACGCGATCGTTTTCGGCTGGATCCCCAGGATGAGGACCCGGCAGGGAAGGGTTTCTTCGAGGTAAGCCACGAGATATTTCAAGGACAGATTGTGCGTCGTGAGGCCCTCGTCGGCGATGTCGTCGGCGTCCACGAGAAAAACGGCGCCGGGCCGGCGATGACCGGCCGCGGCATCCAGAATCATCACCAGGTCGGGGCCGAATTTCCGGATTTTCCCCGTCAAGGATTCCGGGGCCTCGCGGCCGGCGAGAATTTTCAGCCGCGACCGGAACCGGCCGCGGCTGACCGTTCGAAGGGCCTCGGCACAGAACGACCCCGCGGCGTCATCGCCTTGATCCCGATGTCCCACGCCGAGGATCGCGATGCGGCGGGCGTTCGCGACCTCGCGGCGGACACGGCCTTTCCAGGACAAGGACGAGGGCGGGGTTGGGGACGAGCGTTGCGGCGTCATATCCGTCAAACGAGGAGCGGACGATCGCGGCGGCCGGCCGGAGTCCGGGCTAAGCCGCCGGCTCGGTCTTGGCCGGGGCGGGGTTCGGCGCGGCGGTCGCGGGCTTGGGCTCTCGCCGGGGAACGGCCCGGACGAACTCCCAATGCATCTTCAGGTTATGCCGGTCGAAATCGGCGATCTCGAAGAGGTGGTCCATGTCCATGGCCTTGGGCGTCGTCGGGCAGGAGTCGACGCATTGGGCGCAATGGATGCAGCGGTCGTTGTGGATGGCCATCCTAAATTTCTTGTCGACATCGCTCAGCGACGTGATCTCGATCGCCTCGGCCGGGCAGTCGCGCTCGCAGGCCCGGCAGGCGATGCACAGGTCGGGATGGAGGAACGGCGAGCCGCGGAAATCCTTCGGCACCGCGAGTTTCTTGAACGGGTAGTCCACCGTGGCGGGTTTTTTGAAGAGGTGGCGGAGGAGCTCCGGGAGGAAGACCGCGATTTTCATGAGCGCAATCCCTTGATGACGATGACGATCAGAAGCTGGAGGACGGCCAGCGGCGCGAGATATCTCCAGGCGAAGGACACGACCTGATCGACCCGGATCCGGGACGTCATGGCCCGGATGAGGGACAGAAAGAAGATGATCAGGAGTGTCTTGAGGACGAACTGCACGAAGCCGAGGATCGCCCCGCCCGGGAACCCGCCGAGGAAGACCGTGGCGAGGAGGCCGCTCGAGACGACGAGCTCGATGTCCGTCATCAGCCGGAAGAAGGCCAACTTCTTTCCGGAATACTCGGTGAACGTCCCGCCCACGATTTCGGTCTCGGCGTGCGGGATGTCGAACGGCGTCCGTTCGAGCTTGGCCTGGACCGCGATGAGGGCCACGACGAACCCGATCAGGTTGGGCAGGATGAGGAGCGGCTTCCTCTGATAGAACACGGCGATTTCGGACAGGCGCCAGGAATCGGCCAGGATCGCCGGACTCAGAACGGCCATGAACAAGGGCACCTCGTACCCGAAGAGCATGGTCAGGACGCGTGTCCCGCCGATCGTCGAAAAGAGGTTGGTCGACGACCAGGCGGCGAGGAAGAAAACGAGCGTCGGCAGGCTGAGGAGGTAGAGCAGGACGATGATATCGCCCGAGAAAGAGATCATCGGGACGGCCGCGTCGCTGAAAAACCAAACGGGAAGAAGCAGCCCCGCCGTGATGACGATGGCCAGGCCGAAGACCGGGAGGAGCGAAAAAAGCGGCTTGTCGGCCTTCTCCGGGACCACGTCCTCTTTCGCCAGCAGCTTGACGAAATCGGCGATCGGCTGGAGGATCCCCCAGCGGCCGGTGTGCGTCGGCCCCATCCTGTTCTGGAGGCGGGCATAGACCTTCCGGTCGAACCACTCGCAGAACGTGGAATAGAAGAAGAGGAACAGGAAGCCCGGATACACGAGCAGATAGAGAAGGGTTTTCACAACGGCCATACCGCTTTCCCTTTCCGAGAGAGATTCCGAGACCGGTCGTTCGCGCGGGCGCGCAGCTCGCTGAAGCGGACGACGGACAGCTCGCCCGTCCGGGCGTTGACGATCTCGACTGTCCGCTCGGCGCAGCAGATGCAGGGGTCGATCGCCGCAAAGATGAGCGGGATGTCGGCGATGAACCCGTTCCGGAGCATCACGACCGTGGCCGGGTAGTTGGCCAGCGTCGGCGCCCGGACCTTCAGCCGCTCGGGCTTGTCCGAACCGTTCGATTTGATGTAGTGCATGTTCTCGCCGCGCGGCGCCTCGTAGCGGCTGAGAACCTCGTTCGGCTTGGCCCGCTTCGGCGCGCGGACCGTGACCGGGCCGGCCGGAAGGTTCCGGACCAGGAATTCCGAAATTTTGTACGACTCGAAGAGCTCCTTGATCCGGACCACGGCCCGGCCCAGGACGTCGCACGTGTCCGCCGTACAGACCTCGAACGGGACGTCATCGTAGACGGCGTGGGGGTCGTCCTTCCGGACGTCGCGCGGAACGCCGGAGGCGCGGGCGGTCGGGCCGACGGCGCAGAGCTCCATCGCCTGCTCTTTCGACAGGTAGCCCACGCCGGCTAGGCGGCCGACGAACGTCGGCTCGTTGGCCGCAAGGTAGAAGTAATACTCGCTCCGTTTCCTGAGGATCTCGAGCCCGTCCAGGATCTTCTTGATCTGGCCCTCGTCGAGGTCCCGGCGGACGCCCCCGAGCGTGTTCATGGCGTAGTGGACGCGGTTCCCGGAGATCATCTCCAGAAGGTCCATGACGACTTCGCGGTCGCGCCAGGTATACATGAAGAAGGAGTCGAACCCGGCTTCGTGGCCGGCGACGCCGAGCCAGAGAAGATGGCTGTGAATGCGCTCGAGCTCGGAGACGAGATACCGGATATAGGCGCCGCGCTTGGGCGGTTCGATCTCCATGAGCTTCTCGACGCCCTGGACATAACACGTGGCGTGGGAATGGGAGCAGATGCCGCAGATGCGCTCGGTCAGATAGATGTTCTGGATCCAGGTTTTTTCTTCGGCGAGCTTTTCTAGCCCGCGGTGGTTATAGCCGAGCCGGATGTCGGCGTCCTTGATGACTTCGCCTTCGACCGTCATCCGCAGGCTGATCGGCTCCTTGAGGGCGGGGTGCTGGGGTCCGATGGGGATTTGGAACTTCATGTCTTTCCTCCGGGGATGACCTCCGGCGGCCGTTCGTATTTCCAGTCTTTGCGCAGGGGAAAATTCCCCGCCGGCCAGTCGTCGGGGACGACGAGCGGCCGCGGGTCGGGGATATGGTCCACGACGATGCCGAACATGTCCTGGAGTTCCCGCTCGTAAAAGACGGCGCCGGGGATGACCGGCGTGATCGATTCGATGTGCGGATTCGCGCGGGGGATCTTCGTCCGGATGTTCAGGCTGCCGCGGTCGTGGCCGAAATGGTAGACGATCTCGAACTCGCTGCCCAGGTCCACGCCGCTGATCGTGGCGCAGTACCAGATGCCGAGCTCCTTCTTCAGGCCTTCGACGACGGCCTCGATGTTCCGCGGTTCGACCGTGAGGAAGACCCGCCGGGGGGCCGGGTTCGCGATGTCCAGGACCTTTCCGGCGAAGAGGTTTTTTATTTTTTCGATGATTTCGACGTCTGTCATGGCATCCCTCGGTCTAGAGCTTGCCGAGCAGCTTCACGACCCCGTCGAGAATGGCGTCCGGCCGGGCCGGGCAGCCGGGGACATAAACATTCACGGGGATGACCTGGTCGATGCCGCCCATGACGTTGTACGCCCCCCGGTAAACGCAACCCGACATAGCGCAGGCGCCGACGGCGATGACGAATTTCGGGTCGGGGGTCTGTTCGTAGATCCGGATGATCCGGTCCTTGATCTGCCGGGTCACCGGACCCGTCGCGATGATGACGTCGGCGTGCCGAGGTGTCGCTTTGAGAAGCACGCCGAAACGCTCGACGTCGAATCGCGGCGTGAGCGCCGCCACGATCTCGATGTCGCAGGCGTTGCACGCCCCCGAGTTGAGATGCAGGATCCACGGAGATTTGATCCGGGCCCAGCGCACAAGTCGGTTCAGCATATCAGCTCCTTGTCACGAGGGCCATGATGGCGAGGAAAATGACGAGCAGGTAGAGGACGGCGAACAGAACGACTTTCCCCGAGGGGACGGTGGCGATCATCAGGGTCGCGACATGCATGATCGTGAAGAACAGGGCGACGAAGAAAAACAGCCGGTAGCCGAATTGGACCTTGGTCCCCGGGATGTCTTCGCCGCAGGCGTAGGTCGTGAGTTTCCCCCCGACCTTGGTCAGCTTGGGCGCCAGGCGCTTGCCGAGGAGGTAGAGGAGCGCGGAGATCCCCAGGAAAAGGAGGAAGGCCACGGGCGGAGAGAGGAGGAACTCGAGTCCTTTCATGGGTCACCCTTTCAGTTTCGCCAGCTTCCGGACGTCCAGGCTTTTGGTGTGCCGGGCGATGTTGATGACGAGGGCCAGGGCGGTCGCGATGAGGCTGACCTCGACGACGATGACCGTGATGACCAAGCTCTGGGCGAGGAGGATGTTGTTCTTGACGAATCCGGTCGCCAGCAGCACCAGGGTCACGCTCTTGCCGATGACCTCGACGCCGATAAGGAGCTTGATGACGTTCCGCATCGTCAGGAGGGCGTAGAGGCCCACGAAGAGCAGGGCGGCCGCAAAGCCGATGAACACGAACCACGCGCTATTCATCTTTGTTGTCCCTTTTGCGGAATAGGGCGAGCACGGCGAACACGCCCGCGAGGATGACGCCGAGCTGGCCGACGAGGTCGAAGGTCCGCTGCTTCCACAGGACGTCGCCGAAGGTCCCGGATTCGGCGGGACCGGCCAGGGCTGGCAGCTTGGCGAGGAGCCCCTTCATGACGATAAGGTCGATCACGGCGAAGACGACGAAGAACAGCGGGAAGCCGAGCGTCGCGAGCTTCGATTCGCGGACGTCGCCGCCCGTTTTCGTCAGGGCGATGACGAGCATGAACAGGACCGTGATCAGGCCGGCCACGACCGAGATCTCGAAGACGCCGGCGTACGGCGCCCGCATCTGGAAGAAGAGGAGCCCGAGGAAGAGGCTGGCCACGGCGAGCGAGATCGCCGACTTGATCAGGTCCTTCGCCAGGACGGCAAATGCCGAGAAGACGACCACAGCGATTAAGAGAAGGATCTGTCCCCACATGGTCTAAAATCTCCAGGACGCCAGGGCGCCCGGCAGGCCCCCGGCCAGCACGTCGGAGGCGGGTTGGATCCAACCTTTGACGACGGCGGCGAAGAAGACCCCGACTCCGATCGTGAGAAGCGCCAGGATGACGGTCGCGACCGTCATCCAGAACGGCGCCTCCTTGACGTCTTTCCAGCGGGCCTCGAGCTTTCCGAAAAAAGCCTTGCGCTGAATGATGAGGTAGTACCAGAGCGTCAGGACGCTGGCCAGGATGGCGATAACCGCCAGAGCGCCCTGCTTGGCCTGGACCAGGCCCATGATGATTAAAAGTTTCGACCAGAAGCCGGCCAGAGGAGGAACGCCGGCGATCGAGAGCGAACCGATCAGGTTCGTCGCCGCGGTTACGGGCATGCGCTTGGCCAGGCCGCCCATCTCGTCGAGGTCGCGCGTTCCCGTGGACATCTGGATCGAGCCCGAATTCAAGAAGAGGAGCCCTTTGCCCAGGGCGTGGTTGAAGAGGTGGAATAAGCCGCCGGCGATGCCGAGCGGGGTCCCCAGCCCGAGCCCGAGGACGACATACCCCACCTGGCTGATCGAGGAATACGCCAGCATCCGTTTCATGTCCGTCTGGCCGAGGGCGAGCAGGGCCGCGACCACGATCGAAATGGCTCCAAGTCCCATCAGAACCTCGGACAAAGCGGGCGTCAGACCGAAGACGTTGAAGACGATGCGGGCGAGGGCATACACGCCCGAAACTTTAATGAGCAAGCCCGACAGGATGGCCGAAATGGGCGCGGGCGCGGACGGATGGGCGTCCGGAAGCCAGGCGTGGAAGGGGACCAGGGCCGCTTTGAGGCCGAAGCCCATGATGAACAGCGCCGCGCATACGCCCGTGACGGCCTTGGCGTCGAGGCTGCGCAGCCCCTCGGCCACCGCTGCGAAGCCGAGCCCGCCCGTCGTCCCGAACAGGATGGCGATCGAAATCAGGATCGCCGTCGAAGCGATGACCGAAAGCATGAGGTATTTGAACGACGCTTCGAGCTCATCGTGTTCCAGGCCGTAAGCGACGAGGGCGTAGGAGGCGATCGCCGCGACTTCGAGGAAGAGGTAGACTTGGAAGAGGTCGCTGACGAGCACGAGCCCGTTCATCCCGGCCACCATCATGAGCAGAAGGGCGTAGTAATTGGCCTTCGCGCCGTAATGCTCCATGTAGTCGATCGAAAACAGCCCGACGCACAGCGTTACGAGGGCGATGGCCATGAGCATGAACAGGCTGAAAGCGTCGATGGCGACGGTGATGCCGACCGTTGTGCCCAGGATGCCGAGCTGCTGGGTGACCGGTCCTCGGCCGATGAGCTGCCGTCCCGAGGTCACGGCGAGGATGAGAAGGACGAGGATGACGCCGTTGGCCAGGATATCGGGCAGGACCTTCTTCGAAACCTTGCCGATCAACGGCAGAAGGGCGGCGACCAGGAGAGGCAAACCGATGTAGAGGAATATCAACAGAGCCTCCTCACGTTCATCGTATCGATCACTTTGTCAATATACTGATCAGGGCGGCGATGACGGCCAGGCCGCCGAGACACCAGGCGAGGTAATTGGCGTAATGGCCGGTATGGGCCTTCCGAAGAACGCCCGTGAACGCCTTGCCGACGCCGGTCACGACCTTCTCGTAGAAGGCGTCGATTGGCCGGTCCACGCCTTTGAATAGAACGAGCGAGAAATTCCGGAGGAAGATGATCCCTTGCTCATAGAGGTCGAAGACCCGGGCTTCGGCCAGGTCGTAGATCTGTTTCAATCCGGGCGCCTTGTGGACCGGCTCGGAGGCCAGGTAGGCGTTCCTCCCGCCGAGCTTCCAGCCGTAGAAATGGAGCGCGAGCGCGAGGAGCAGGCAAAGGATCGAGATCCCCGCCACGGGGTTGAAGATGCTCAGGGCGTGCGGCGTGAAGTCGACGGATTCGCCCGCTTCGACATGGCCGCTGAGGATGGGCTGGATGAAGTTCACGAGGGGCAGCTTGTTGAATACCCCGAACGTGATGCACAGGAAGGCGAGGATGAGGATCGGGATAAAGATGGCCGCCGGGCTTTCCTTGAGCTTGGGGACGTCTTTCGACCGCGGGCCGAAGAACACGGAATGACCGGCCTTCAGGAAGGAGGCGAAGGTGAAGATCGCCCCGGCCCAGGCCGCGATGGCGAAGATCGTATAGCCGGACTCGAGGGCGCCGTGGAAGACCATCTCCTTGGAGACGAAGCCGTTGAGCGGCCAGACGCCGGAGATCGCCAGGGCGCAGACGGAAAAGCCGAACGCCGTCAGCGGCATTTCCCGGGCCAGACCACCGAGCTTTTTGAGCTCGGTCGTTCCGGCGCGGTGCTCGACCGAGCCGGCGCTGAGGAACAGGCCGCATTTGTACATGGCGTGGTTGATCATGTGGAAAATCCCGCCGGCGATGCCGATCGGGATGGCCGTGCCGATGCCCAGGATCATGTATCCGACTTGGCTCACGGCGTGGTAGGAGAGTAGACGCTTGAAATCCTTCTGGACGAGGGCCATCATGACCGCGAGAACGATGGTCGCGGCCCCGATGAACATGAGGACGACCGAGAGCGCACTGCCTTTTTCGAGCTTGAACAGGTCGAGCGTGATGCGGGCCAGGAGGTAGATCCCGAGGAGCTTTTCGAACGCGGCCGGCATGAAGGCCATGAACGTCACCGGCGCGTCGACCGCCGCGTCGGGGATCCAGGTGTGAAAGGGCATGGCGCCGGCTTTGCCGATGGCCCCGATCATCATCATCAGAAAGGCCAGGACGGCGACACCCTCGGGCTTGACCGAGATCTGGGAGAGGGTCAGCGTGCCCGAGATCGCCCACAGAATGCCGATGCCCAGGATCATGCAGAAGTCGCATAGGCCGCTGATGATGAAGGCCTTGACCGCGGTCCGGCTGGAGGCTTTGCCCCCGAGCGAGATCAAGCCGAACAGCGTCAGGAGAAGACCTTCCCAGAAGAAGACGAGCGGCACGAAGTTGTCGGCCAGGACCGCGCCGTTGGCCATCGCGGCCGAAAGGAAGATATAGGCATAATATTCCCGGATGCGCGGGTGCCTGTTCATCTTCACGACCGAGTAGAGCGTGATCAGGAAGAGGAAGCCCGCGAGGCCGAGCAGGATGAAGCTCGAGAAATGAAAAAGCCGAAGCTCGAAGCCGACGCCGTTTCCCAGCCAGGGCAGACGGAGCTCGAGATTTTTGACTGAGAACAGGGCAAAGCCGAGGTAGAGGACGGCCGCCGCGGAGATAAGGGCAACCGCTTCCCGGACGATCTTGACGCGCCTCGGGACGAGAAGGCAAACAACGGCCGTGAGCGCCGGAAGAACGATGGGCCACAACAGAGTCTGGGCTGTCATTTGAGCCACCATCCGATATGGGAGGTCGCGACCTCGGCCAGCTTGGCGGGATAGGACACAAGGAAGCCGGCGACAAGCGAGAGGAAGGCGAGGAGGGTGACGACGAAGACCATGGACTTCGTCTTTTCGGGCGCCGGGTTCCGGGCTTCGCCGAGGAAGACCATGCCAAACACCTTCAGCAGGTAGTACATCGTCAGGACGGCCGTGAAGAGGGCGACGGCGGCGACCCAGACCTGCCCGGCTTTCACCGTACCCATGATGACCAGGAACTTGGAGAAGAACCCGCCGAAGGGCGGAATGCCGATGACCGAAAAGGCGCAGAACAGGAATGAGACGGCGGTGAGGGGCATGGTCTTGATGAGCCCGCCCATCTCCCGGATGTCTTTCGTATGGACGGCATGGATGACGATGCCGGCGCAGAGGAAGAGGCCGGCCTTGGCCAGCCCGTGCATCAGGATGAACAGCAGCGACCCCGAGATCCCCTCCGCGTTAGCCACGCTGAAGCCGAGGAAGATGTATCCGATCTGGCTGACCGTGGAATACGCCAGGATGCGCTTGAGGTCGTTCTCGACCGCGGCCGCGGCTGCCGCGATCAGGCTCGAGACGACGGCCACGACCGGGATGACCTGGGGCCATTCGCCCGGGAGGCGGAACGTGTAAAGGAAGATCCGAGCGTACGCGTAAACGCCGATTTTGACCAGGACGGCGGCATGGAGCAGGGCGGTCACGGTCGTCGGCGCGACGCCGGCGTCGGGCAGCCAGGTGTGGAGCGGGACCGTTGCCGACTTGGAGAACATCCCGAAGAGGATGAGCAGGACCGCCGTCCCCGGGATGACCGTCCCGCGCATCGTCGTCAGGTCGAAGGAGTGCGTGACTCCGAAGACCTGGATGAATCCCAGGAGCATGACCACCGCGCCGAAAAACGTCACCAGGAAGGCTTTGTCGGCTTTACGAACATGGTCCTTGAGCCGGTAAAAGCCGATGAGCCGCCAACAGCAGATGGCGATGATCTCCCAGAACAGGTAGATGAAGATCAGGTTGCCCGAGAACACCAGCCCCATCATTGACCCGATGAAGAGGACCACCATCAGGTAATATTCGTTCTGGTTCTCCTCGTGATGGATATAACCCAGCGAGTAGACGATGATCAGGAATCCGACGAACGAGGAGACGATGGACATGAAGATCGACAGCGGGTCGATGATAAGGATGAAGTCCAGGCCCAGAACGAGCTCTTTCCGAAGGATGGTCTCGCCGCCGGCGAAGGCCGTCGGAAGAAGGAGCAGGGGAAACGTCGCGGTGGCGGCCCCGAGGAGGATGGCCCAGGCCGACCGCGCGCGCGGGGAGATGAGGTTGGCCAGCGGAATGGTGAAAGAGCCAATGATTGGGACAAAAACCGTTAGCAGGGTGATTGTCTCAATGTTCATTGTGGAAGCGCCAGTATATTGATTCCCGCCTGAAAATGTCAAGCGCTTCTCACATCTTGTCCACAGGATATCCACAGGGTTTTCGCGGACGCACGCGGGCGTTGATTTTTTGCCCGGATTATAGGATAAATGAGCACATTCCGAAGAAAAGGAGCGCCCATGAGCCTTGATATCCGCGAAGTCAGAACCAAGAAAGACCTCGTCACCTTTATCTATCTGCCGGAGAAAATCCACGCCGGCCATCGCAACTGGGTCCATCCCATTTATATGGATGACAAGAAATATTTCACCCGGAAGCGGAACAAGGCCTTCGATTACTGCGATGTCGTCCTCCTCCTCGCCCGCCGCGGCGGCGAGGTCGTCGGCCGGGTGATGGGCATCATCAACAAGCGGTTCAATGCCTACCGGAAGGAGGATATCGCCCGGTTCGCCTATCTCGAGTGCGGCGAGGACAAGGAGCTCTTCCAGGCCCTGGTCCGGGCCGTCGAAGACTGGGCCCGGCCGAAGGGCGCGACGCGGATCATCGGGCCCTACGGTTTTTCCGACCAGGACCCGGAAGGCTGGATCATCGAGGGCTTCGACAACCGGGCGACGATCGCCACCTACTACAATTTTGAGTGGATGCCCCGCTACATCGAGGAGATGGGCTACACGACGGACATCAACTACTACGTCTATAAAATCCCGGTGCCGAAGGAGCTCCCGGAGTTTTACGTCAAGATCCACGACCGCATCCAGCGCAAGGGCAGCTACACGCTCCTCGAGTTCAAGAAGAGGAAGGACCTCAAGCTCTGGATCCACCCGCTCTTCGAGCTCATGAACGAGACCTATGTCAACAGCAACATCTACGGCTACGCTCCGCTCGACCACAAGGAGATGGACGACCTGGTCAAGCGCTATATGCCCGTCGTCGATCCGCGCTTCGTCAAGATCGTGAAGAAAGGGGACGAGGTCGTGTCGTTCGTCATCGCCATGCCCGACATGATGGAGGGGATCCTCAAAGCGCGCGGCCGGCTCCTCCCGTTCGGCTTCCTCAAAGTCCTCCGCGCCGCCAAGAAAACGAAACAGCTCGACCTCCTCCTCGGCGCGGTCAAAGAGGGCTACAGGGGGGTCGGGCTGGATGTCATGATGGGCGTGGCCATGCTCCGGTCCGCATCGGAGGCGAGGATGGAAATCCTCGACACCCACCACGAGATGGAGAGCAACGTCAAGGTCCGGGGCGAGATGGAACGGATGGGCGGCGTGCTCTACAAGAAATTCCGGGTGTACACTAAGGCGCTGTAATCCTTGCCGAAGCGGCCGACTAGATTCCGAGCAGGCTCCCGAGATAAACCACACTCAGGACGACGAGAACCCCCACGGTCGTCCAGGAAATGACGTTGTACGTCCGCTTGCCCGCGTAGGCCCCCATGAGCCTCTTGTTGTTGATGAGGAGCAGCATGAAGACCAGGATGACGGGCAGGAGGAGCCCGTTGAGGACCTGGGAGATGTACATCACAGGAAACAAGGGAATCCCGGGGATGAGGATGATCGCCGCCCCAAGGAAGATCAGCAGGGAATACAGTCCATAGAACTGGGGCGCTTCCGAAAACTTCTTGTTGACCCCGGCCTCCCAGCCCATACCCTCGCAAACAACGAAGGCCGTCGACAGAGGGAGGATCGAGGCGGCGAAGAGCGAGGCGTTGAGCAGGCCGAAAGCGAACAGGGCCGCGCAGTACTTTCCAGCGAGAGGAGCGAGGGCCAGGGCGGCGTCGGCCGCGGTTTCGACCCGGATGCCGGCCTTGAAGAGCGTGGCGGCGCAGGTCAGAACGATGAATCCGGCGACGATCGTCACGACGAAGCTGCCCACGATCACGTCCAACCGGGAATGTTTGTAGTCCTTGAGGGCGATGTTCTTCTCGACGATGGCGGCCTGGAGGTAGAACTGCATCCAGGGGGCGATCGTCGTCCCGACGAGGCCGATGATCATGCCGAGGCTCTCCGACGACAACTTGAAACTCGGCGCGACCAAGGAATGGCCGATGGCCGCCCAGTCGGGCTTGGCCAGGAAGCCGGCGACGATGTAGGTGACGTAGAACAAGCAAGCCCAGAGGAAGATTTTCTCGACCGACCGGTAGTTACCCTTGACGACGAGGAGCCAAACGAAAACGGCGCTGACGGGGACGGACAGAAATTTGGGGACGCGAAAGATTTCCAGGCTCGAGGCGACGCCCGCGAATTCGGCGATGACGTTGCCGAAGTTGGTCAGGACGATCGCGATGAGCAGATAGACCGTGATCTTCACCCCGAATCGCTCGCGGATAAGGTCGGACAAGCCCTTGCCCGTCACGACGCCCATCCGGGCGCTCATCTCCTGGATGATGATGAGGGCAACCATGATCGGGATGAGCGACCAGAGCAGGTTGGTGCCGAAATGGGCCCCGGCCATGGAGTACGTGGCGATGCCGCCGGCGTCATTGTCCACGTTCGACGTGATGATCCCGGGGCCGGCCACCGCGAGGAAGAGGAGGAAGCCTTTCCAGCGGTTCCGCTTCCGCACCGGTTCAACGCTCAGGTTGTCGTCGGCCATTTATTCCTCGAACCGCTCCTGCATGATGTCCTTGAGGGTGATGATCCCCGTCAGGCGCCGCTCCTTGTCCACCACCGGGAGGGCCAGGAACTTGTATTTCTTGAAAAGGTTCTTGACCGTGTCCGCGTCGTCCTCGGGCGTCACGCAGACGAGGTGGCGGTTCATCAGCTTCCGAAAGGGAATGTCCCGTTCGCAGGTGACCAAGTGACGGAGGGTGGACACGCCGACCAAGCGGCCGTCCTTATCCGTAACGTAAATGTAGGCGACCGATTCGAGGGGATAGGTCGTTTTCTTGAACTCCTCGATCGCCTCGCCGATCGTCCGGTCTTTTCCCACCGCGAAGAAGTCCTTGGTCATCAGGCTGCCCGCCGTCCCTTCCTTAAACTGGAGGAGCTCCTCGATGACCTCGCGGGAGGGCTTCTCCATCGTCCGCATGAGGCTTTGCGCTTTTTCCTCGGGCAGGTCGGCCAGGAGGTCGGTGGCTTCGTCCGGGGCCATCTCCTCAAGGATGTCCGAAGCCCGGTCCGCGGGCGCCGAATCGATCAGGGCGACCTGGAGCTTAGGGTCCTCGACCTCCTCCAGCGTCTGGGCGGCGGTCTGGAGGTCGAGGACGCGGAAGACGGAGGTCCGGTTTAGCCGGTCGAGCTCTTCGATAATATCGGCAAGGTCCGACGGGTGCAGCTCGTGGATGATGCGGGCCACGACGTTCAGCTTGAGGTTGCGCTTGACCGAATCGCTGAGCAAGGGCTGAACATATTTCCAGGAGATCATCTTTTCTTCGAACCGATAAGCGAAGAGCCAATGGACGGCCGCGTCGATTCCTCGTAGCCAACCGAGCCGTCTGAGGATACCGCGGATGCCATAGTCGACATGGACGACGCGCATGTCCTGATGAACGACAAGGAGATGAATATCATTCACGCGTTCGATTTTCGCTCCGGACGTGTCCACGACCTGTTTGTCCAGGAGTTCGTCGCGGAGCATGATCTCGTCGGGGCCGACTTCGAGAGGGCGGAATTTCTCGCCGGCCCCCGGCTTGAGGCGGACGGCGTTCGTGTCGAGCGATTGGACGCTCGACCAATCGATCTCGAGCAGTCCCTTCCTCCGTCGCTTCTTGACCGCGAGGGAAATTGTTTTCGGATAGAGCTCGCCGAGTCGGATTTTGAGGTCCGCGAGCTTTCCGACGGGCGCGCCGTCCGAGTCCAGAACGGCCCGCCCCAGGATCTCGGAAATAAAAAGGAAGAGTCCGGCGTCCGCGGGTTGGACCTTCTCGGCAATGTTTTCAACCGCCACGGGCGTCCTCGGTTCGTTCTTATGAAAGCTTATAGCATATAAAAAAGGAATCCGACAAGATAAATGTGCGCGGATTGAAAAATATTATTTTGCGTCGGCCCAGGTCGGTCCCCAGCCGAGCGAGGTCTTGAGGGGAACGCGGAAATCGCAAACGTGTTCCATCCGGTCGCAGACGATTCGCTCGGCCTTTGGCCGTTCGCGGGCGGGGACCTCGAAGACGAGCTCGTCGTGGACTTGGAGGATCATCCGGGTCTCGAGCTTCTGGCGGCGGAGCTCCCGTTCGATATCGATCATGGCCTTTTTCATGAGGTCGGCGGCCGAGCCCTGGACGGGCATATTCAGCGCGATCCGGCGGCCGGCCTGCTGCAGGACCTTGTCCGAGGACCGGAGCTCGGGCACTTGCCGCCTCCGGCCGAAGATCGTCTCGGAATAGCCGCGGGTCCGGGCCTCCTCGACCTTGGCGTCCAGAAATTCCTTGACCCGGGGGAACGTCGCGTAATACCTGTCGATGAACGCCTGGGCGTCATGGTTCGACGTTTCGACCTGCTTGGCCAGGGAGAAGGCCGACGTCCCGTAGAGGATGCTGAAGTTGATGATTTTGGCCTTTCGCCGGGCGTCGTCCTTGGACAGCGTGGAGGCCGGGCCGAAAACGCTCCGGGCGGTTTCCTCGTGGATGTCGCGTCCTTTTTTGAAGATTTCGATAAGCGCCGGGTCTTCGGACATGTGGGCGAGCACCCGGAGCTCGATCTGGGAATAGTCGGCGGCGAGAAACGAACACCCCGTCTCGGGAACGAACGCCTTCCGGAACCGCTTGCCCCATTCCCCGCGCGCCGGGATGTTCTGCAGGTTGGGGTCCGAGCTCGAGAGGCGCCCCGTCGAGGCGACCGTCTGGTTGTACGAGGTGTGGATACGTCCCGTTGCCGGGTCGATCAGCTCTACGAGGGCGTCGGCGTAGGTCGATTTGAGCTTCGAGATCTGGCGGTATTCGAGGATGTCCCGGACGACCGGGTGGAGGGGCGCGAGCTCCTCCAGGACGTCCATCGCCGTGGAAAAGCTTTTGGTCCCCCGGGTCTTCCTGGTCGGGCTGAGGAGGAGCTTGCGGAAGAGGACGTCAGACAGCTGCTTGGGCGAGTTGATGTTGAACGTCGTCCCGCTGAGTTCGTAGATCTTTTTTTCGAGCCGGTTGAGTTCGACCTCGAACTCGGCGGAAAGATCCCGCAGCGATTTGGGGTCGACCCGGACGCCCCGCATTTCCATATCGGCCAGAATCTCGATGAGCGGCTGCTCGAGGTTCCGATAAAGGTTGTTGAGATTCGCGGCCTCGACCTTCGGCCAAAGCAGGCGGCTGATCTCGAGCGCATAATCGGCGTCCTGGCAGGCGTAGGGCGTCACGATTTCCACGGGCGCTTTGTTCATCGTCACTTCGTTCTTTCCCTTGCCGACGACGTCGTTGTAGGGGATCGCCGGCAGCCCGAGATAGGTCGCGGCCAGCTTGTCGAGGTTGTGCTTCCCCCAGTTCGGTTCGAGGAGATAGGACAGGACCATGGTGTCGAGGTCGAGGCCCCGGAGGACGACCCCTTCCCGGGAAAGGACGATATAATCATACTTGATGTTCTGGCCGATCTTTCGGATTTCGGCGTCTTTGAGAACGGGGCGCAGGGCCGCGAACGCTTTCTCGACGGGGATTTGATCCGGAGCGCCCAGGTAGTTATGGCGGAGAGGGAGATAAAACGCCTCCCCCGGCTCGAGCGAGAACGACATTCCGACAAGGCGCGCCCGTGTCGGGAAAATATTGTCCGTTTCCGTGTCGAGCGAGACGAATCCCGCCTTCTTGATCCGGGCGACGAGGGCCTTGAGGTCGCCGATTTTATGGATCGCCCGGTAATCCCGTTCCTCGGGCTTCGGCTTTTCGACGACGTCCGCGAGGAACGAGGTGAACTCGAGCTCCTGGAACAGCCGGCCGGCCTCGGCCGCGTCGGGCGGCGCGACCTCGAAGGTCTTGGGGTCGAACGGAACGTCGACACCCGTATCGATGACCACGAGCTTCCGGCTCAGTTCGAGCGCTGCCAAGTTCTGCTCTAACTTTTCCCGGATGCGGGGATTCTTGATCTTTTCCTTGGTTTTGAGGAGGTTCGCGAGAGACCCGAACTCTTCGATCAAGTTTTTCGCCGTCTTCTCGCCGATCCCCGGAACGCCCGGAATATTGTCCGAGGGGTCGCCCCAGAGCGCGAGGACGTCGATGACCTGGTCCGGCCGGGCGCCGAAATAGTCCTTGACGTTCGACTCGTCGAGGGTGATGTCTTTGGCCGGATTGTAGACCGAAACCCATTTGTCCACGAGCTGGAGCAGGTCCTTGTCCGTGGTGACGATGACGGTGGCGAAGTTTTTCGCCTCCGCCCGCCGCGCCAGGCTCCCCAGGACGTCGTCGGCTTCATAGCGTTCAAAGACGAAGACCGGGATCCTGAGGGCGCTGAGGACCTCTTTGAGCTTGGGGACCTGGACGATCAGGTCCTCGGGCATGGGCTTGCGGTGGGCCTTGTAGTCTTTATAAACCTCGTGCCGGATTTTAGGACCCGGGGCGTCGAAGACGACGCCGAGATGGGATGGATGAGCGTCGTCCTGGAGCTTCCGGAGCGTCGAGATGAAGCCGTAGATGGCGTTCGTCGGGAATCCCTTTGAGGTCGAAAGCCTCTGAAGGGCGTAATACGACCGGTAGAGGAGGGAATTTCCGTCGATCAGGTAAAGCTTTTTGTCCCCGGGACCTTTGTCGGACGGATTTTTCATCGGCCAGATCATTATATCAGAAAAAGAGGGGCACGGAGCTTAAATCGGAAATCCGGGCGCCCGTTCCCATTTCAAGGATAATCAACGGGTTTCCCGGCCCTTCGGTTGACATGAGAGCCTAAATTGGTATAATAAGGCGAATTTCGCAAGACGATGATGATTATTGACATAGATAAGATCCCGAAAGACGGCTTGAAGATCGGCCGGAATTTCGAATTCCAGAGCCTGGAGCTCGTCGAAGAGAACGCGGTCTTTCTCGAGCCCGTCCACGCGGACCTGACCTTGAAGAAAATGGCCGACGACGTCTGGATCAAGGGCCGGGTGACGACCCGCTTGAGCATTGTCTGCAGCCGCTGTCTGACGCCCTTTGATTTCCCCGTGGGCTCCAAGTTCGACCTGATCTTCCTGCCCGAGGACGATCACGCCCTCAAGGACGAGCTCACCGACGAGGACATCGACCAGCTCTTCTATAAAAATCACCAAATCGACATCCGGGAGGTGACTCTCGAGCAACTCAACCTGACGTTTCCCGCCAAGCCCCTCTGCGCGGAGAGCTGCGAAGGGATCTGCGCGGTCTGCGGCCGGATTCGTCAGAACGGCCAATGCGGCTGTAAGGTGAAAGAAACCGGCCGCGGCTCGGACAAAGAAAAAATTTTAGCGAAGGATAAGGGATAAATGCCTAATCCAAAACGCAGACACTCTCATTCCCGAAAAGGCCGGCGCCGGGCGCACGACGGCCTGGTCGTCCCGTCCTTTTCGGTCTGCTCGAACTGCGGAACGCCCAAGCTCCCCCATAAGGCCTGCCCCGAATGCGGCTACTATCGCGGTCGGCAGGTCATCAAAGAAACCGAAGATTGAGCGGGGCGCGCGTGGTGATCGCCAGCGATGTCCAGGGGGATGGGCTCGGATTTACGACCGAGCCCCCGGCCCGTCCTCGAACGATAAAGGTCAGGTCATGATTTTCCGGGACCGAATTGCCCTTATCACCGGAGCCTCACAGGGGATCGGCGAGGCGATCGCGCGCGAATTCGCGGCGGCCGGCGCGGCTGTCGCTCTCGTGGACATCCAGAAAGAGAAGCTCGACGCGCTCGCCGGTGAGATCGCCGGTTCGGGCGGCCGGGCCGCGGTCTTCGCGGCGGACGTCTCGAAGTTTGACCAAGCGACGGCCGTTGTCGAGGCCGTCCTCAAGGATCATGGAAAGATCGACCATCTCGTGAATAACGCGGGCATCACCCGCGACAACCTTCTCATGCGGATGAAAGAGGAAGACTGGGATGCCGTCCTTGCCGTCAACCTCAAGGGGGTTTTTAACTTCAGCAAGGCCGTCATCCGGAGCATGATCGGCGCCCGCTACGGCCGGATCGTAAACCTGGCCTCGGTCGTCGGACAGATGGGAAACGCCGGCCAGGCCAATTACGCCGCGTCGAAGGCGGGGCTCATCGGGTTCACCAAGTCGCTGGCCCGCGAGGTCGCGGGGCGCGGCGTCACGGTTAACGCCGTGGCTCCCGGCTATATCGCCACGCCGATGACCGCGAACCTGCCTGAGGCGGTCAAGACGGCGTTCCTCGGTCTCATTCCCATGCAGCGCTTCGGCGAGCCGGCCGAAGTGGCCCATGCCGTAAAGTTCCTCTGTTCGGACGAGGCGGCCTATATCACCGGCCAGGTCCTCCAGCTGAACGGCGGGATGTATATGTAAGATTGCGGTCGACTAAATTTTTTGGGAGGTAATCATGAACAGAGACGAATTATTGAAGAAAATGAAGACGATCGTCGCGGACAAGCTGAGCATCGGCGAAGAGCAGGTCACCGAAGAAGCCTCGTTCATCGAAGACCTGGGCGCCGACTCCCTCGACACCGTGGAGCTCGTCATGGCCCTTGAGGACGAATTCGGCCTCGACATCCCCGACGAGGATGCCGAGAAGCTGACGACGGTCGGAAAGGCGATGGAATATATCGTTGGCCATGTCAAATAATCCGGGGAGAACGAAGAGAACCAACGAAAGACGAGTCGTAATCACGGGGGCGGGTCTCGTGACCCCGCTGGGGGTCGGGACCGAGAAAAGCTGGGATGCGCTAGTCGCCGGACGGAGCGGAATCGGACCGATCACCCGCTTCGACGCCAGCCGCTTTTCGACCAAGATCGCCGGCGAGATCAAGGATTTCAATCCCCTCGACTTCATGGACCGGAAAGAGGTCCGGAAGATGGACCCCTTCATTCAATTCTCCGTGGCCGCCGGACACTTGGCCGTCCGCGACTCCGGCATCCGGCTCGAACGTCTCGCCGGAGACCGGTGTGGCGTTTATGTCGGCTCGGGGATCGGGGGCATCGGGACGATCGAAGAACAGCATAAAATCCTGCTCGAGAAGGGGCCGGAGCGCGTTTCCCCGTTTTTTTTGATTTCCACCATCATCAACGAAGCCGCGGGGCAGCTGTCGATCCGCTACCGCGCCACGGGGCCGAATTCGGCCACGGTCACGGCGTGCACATCGGGGACCCATGCCATCGGGGATTCGTTCCGGATCATCGCCCGCGGCGACGCCGACATCATGATCACGGGCGGCGCCGAAGCCGCGATCACGCCGCTCGGGATGGCCGGTTTTTGCGCCATGAAGGCCCTGTCCGAACGGAACGACGCGCCCGAGAAGGCGTCGCGGCCGTTCGACGCCGGGCGCGACGGGTTCGTCATGGGCGAAGGCTCGGGCATCGTCCTCCTCGAGGAGCTGGGTCATGCTCTCCGGCGCGGGGCGAAGATCTATGCCGAGGTCGTGGGCTACGGTATGACGGGCGACGCCTTTCATCCCGCCGCTCCGGCCGAGGACGGCGACGGCGCGGCGCGCGTCATGCGGCGAGCCCTGGAGGACGGCGGCGTGGACCCGTCCGAAGTCCAGTACATCAACGCCCATGGGACGTCGACGCCGCTCAACGACAAGATTGAAACGGCCGCCGTCAAAGCGGTATTCGGCGCGCATGCGTCCAAGCTGGGCGTCAATTCCACGAAATCGATGACCGGCCATCTCCTGGGCGCGGCCGGCGGGATCGAGACGGCGATCACGGCGCTTTGCATCAAGAACCGGATCATGACGCCGACGATCAACTATGAGCACCCGGACCCCGAGTGCGACCTGGATTATGTGCCGAACCGCGCCCGCCCGGCCGAGATCGTGTTCGCCATGAGCAATTCCTTCGGCTTCGGCGGGACCAACGGTTCGCTTCTTCTGAGAAGGTTCGAATAAAGAGAATCGGGAGCGCCGATGGGGACACGTTTCGTATTCTCAAGACGTCGCGACGCGTCCCGTTGATTAAGGGAGTCCACGATGAATATTCTGGTTTTCGTCAAGCGCGTTCCGGACACGGAATCGCGTATCCGGATTAACCCCCAAACCCGCTCGATCGTCGAGGAGGGGATCAATTTTATCATCAGCCCCTTCGACGAGTACGCCGTCGAGGAGGCCTTACGCCTCAAAGAGGCGAAGGGAGGTTCGGTGACGGTCGTCACGGTCGGACCCGATGAGGCGACGGCGACCCTCAAGAAAGGCCTGGCGATGGGCGCAGACGAGGCCGTCCTCATCAAAGACGACCTCAAGGAAACCTACGACGGCTTGCGTGTCGCGAGAATCATCGCGGCGTTCGTCGCGAAAAAACATCCCGGCGCCGACCTCCTCCTCTTCGGCAAACAGTCCGTCGGGGCCGACAACAGCCAAGTGCCGTCCATGGCCGCGGAATTGCTCGGCTGGCCGCAGGCGAACGTCGTGACGAAGCTCGAGATCGAAGGCGGCCAGGGCGTTGCCCGGCGCGAAATCGAAGGCGCAACCGAGCGCGTCGCGTTCTCGCTGCCGGCCGTGGTCTCGGCTCAGAAGGGGCTGAACGAACCGCGCTACGAAACGTTGAAAGGCATCATGGCCGCAAAGAGGAAGGTCATTCCGGTCGTGACGCTCGCGGAGCTTGGGTTGACGAACGATGACGTCGCGCCCCAGGTCGACGTGGTCGCGATGGAATTGCCGGCCGCCCGGAAAGCGGGGGCGATCATCCCCGGCCTGCCCGAAGAGGCGGCGAAGAAGCTCGTTGAGCTCCTCCGCCAAGACGCCAAGGTGATCTGAAGGAGACGGCCATGATCCTGGTTTTCATCGAAACCCGCGAAGGCAAGGTCAAGAAGAGTTCCCTCGAAACGCTCGGGGAGGCGAAACGACGGGCCGCCGAACTCGGCCTGCGCGTCGCGGCCGTCATCGCCGGGGCGAGCGTGGATTGTTTCGACCCGGATATTTACGCGCGCGGCGCCGATGCGGTCTTTCTCCTGGAAAACCCGGCGCTCGCCCAATATTCCGCCCAAGGCTTTGCGATCGCCCTGCACGCGCTCGTGGTTGACCTTAAGCCGGCGGCGGTCTTCATCGCCGCTACGGAGATGGGAAAGGACCTGGCGCCGCGCTTGGCCGCCCGGCTCGGCGTCGCCGTGGCCTCGGACTGCACCAAGGTTGAGGTCAAGGACGGGCGCCTGCTTTACACCCGTCCGGTTTACGCCGGTAAGGCTTATCTCAGCATCCGATTAAAGGCGACGCCGCAGGTCGCGACGCTGCGGCCGAACGTTTTTCCGTTGTTTTCGGTGCCCGGCGCGGCCGGGGAGGTCGTGAAGCGGGCGGCTGCGATCCCGGATGACGCCGTCAAGGGACGGGTGGTCGAGGTCGTTAAGGGCGCGGCCGAAGAGCTCGACGTGACCGAAGCCGCCGTCATCGTCAGCGGCGGCCGCGGGATGAAAGCGCCCGAGAATTTCGTTTTGCTCAAGGAGCTGGCGGCCGCCATTCCGCGCGCGGCGGTCGGCGCCTCGCGGTCGGCCGTTGATTCGGGCTGGATCGGCCACGAGCACCAGGTCGGGCAGACCGGCAAGACCGTGTCGCCCAGCCTGTACATGGCCTTCGGCATCAGCGGCGCGATCCAGCACCTGGCGGGGATGTCGTCCTCGAAAGTGATCGTTGCCGTGAACAAGGACCCCGAGGCACCGATCTTCAAGGTCGCGGACTACGGCATCGTCGGCGACCTCTTCCAAGTCATTCCGGCCCTCAAGGATGAGCTGAAGAAAGCATTCGCCGAATAGGGTCCGCCCCCTCCTCGGCCGCCATGAGCAATATCTAAGCTCTATAAATCCGTCGCAGGGCAGGGCTTAGGCCGATCAGGATTTTATAATCGGACTTTTTGACCGCTTGAGCCAGGCCCCAGAGGGCGATTTCCGCTCCGTCCTGCCGGCCGATGAGGACGATCTCGTCGCCGGTCCGGATATCCGGCCGGCCGGTCACTCGGATGTAGCTGTGGCTGGCCGTCACTTCGCCGATGAACGGAAAACAGCGGCCGCGGACCAGGCCTTGAGCGCCCTGAGCCAGCTCGAGCGGGATACCGTCCGCGTAACCGAGGGCGGCGGTTAAAATCCGTTCGGGCTTCTCGGCGACGAACTTGCGGAAGTAGGACAGGGATTCCCCGGGGACGATGTCCTTGACCAGGGAGGCGCGCGTCTTCAGCGACAGCGCCGGCCGCAGCTCCAGCCGCTTCAAGCGGTGCTCCTCCTCCGTGGGATAATGGCCGTAGATCGAGATGCCGGGCCGGACCATGTCCAGAAAAAATTCCTCTCCATAGCGAAATATGGCCGTGCTGGCGGCGGCGTGGCGCAGCCCCAGGGATAAGCCTTCTCGTCGCGCCGCGTCGGTGACGGCTAGAAACCTCCGATGCTGGACGAGGTCGAACTCTGGGTCCTCGCTGAAGGAATGAAAAACGCCCTCGACTACGATGTGAGGGAGGCGGGCCACCCTACGAAGAAAGGCCAAAGCCGCTTCATGATGAACGCCCACGCGGCCGAGCCCGGTATCTATCTTGACATGGACCTTGGCCCTCTTGTTTAGGGCTTTCGCCGTTTGGTCCAGAGTCAGGACGGCGTCCGTATAGGCGGATTGGCTGATGTCTTGACGGACGATGAGGGCGGTGTCGTCCGGGCCGAAGGGTCCGAGGTTGAGGATCATGCCGCGGAGGCCGGCTTGCCGTAGGGTGACCGCCTCGTTGAGCTTGCCGACGGCGATCCCCCGGACCGGGAGCTTTTCCAGGTATTTGGCCGTTTCGACCAAACCGTGGCCGTAGGCGTTGCACTTGAGCACGGCCAGGATCGGTCTCCGAGCGGTTTTCCTCTCGATCTGGCGGATGTTAAATGCGATGGCGGCCAGGTCGACCTCGATCCATGGATCGTAGGAGCCGTAAGATTCGGCCGGAGGGGTTTCCTCCCGCAAGGCGCGCCGCCCGCCTTCGATTCGCGGTCTCGCCCAGGCCCACGGCGCCAGCCCCGCCGCCGTTAGAAAACTTCTTCGTTTCATTCGGCCCATTTCCCCCTCCTTTCGAGGACCGTCATCCCCTCGTTTTTTCTCTCAGTCCCGCCGGCTCGGCGTACGGCCCGGGTATTCGTTCAGAAGGCCGCGACCTCGCCGCCGCCGGCGCGGCGGGTCACTTTTTTGAGAACCGGAGGTGACGCACGCGCCCCGAGTAGACGCTCATTCCGTCGACGCGCCCGATCTTGTCACGGCTGAAACGGATCATAGCACCGCCGGAGCTTCCCATGGCGAGGAATCCGTCTTCGTACGTCGGCTCGAGCATCGCGGCGGGCTCAGGCCGGTGCTGTAAGAATAGCTTCCCGGCCTTGACCGCGGCGATGTAAAAAACCTCGAGCTCGTCGCTCCAATATCGCCCTTCGTACTCGGCAAGCTTTTTGGGCGTGGGCAGGGCGGGTTCGACCCGCGTATAAACCGACGACGGAAAGCCCACGGACGTCATCCGCAACGTGGCCGGTTTCTTGTCGCCCCCGGCTTCGAAGACGTATTCTGCCCCGCTTTCGATCGCGAAACGGCCGGGCCCGACCGGGATGAGCTCCCGGCCGCGGCCTTCGCCTTCGACGAGCTTGCCTTCCCTTATGGAAAGCCGTAGAACGGCATCGGTTTTCAGGTCATGATAGAGACCGGCCCTCGCCTGAAGTTCTTCCGGCGCGACCTTCAGAATCTGGAGCTTGGGCTTTTCCTTGAGGACGCCGGCCAGGACGACATCGGCCACTTTGCGGGCGAGATCGCCCGCGTTAACGCCGCCGGAGTTACTCAATACGGCGATGGCCGTACGCTGTTCCGGGTAACGAGCGAGAAAGGCGCGGTATCCGGCCGTGGCTCCGCTATGGCTGATCTCTCGCAAGCCCTTGTATTCCGATACGCCCAGCCCCAGGGCGTAGGCGATGGCCGTTCCGTCGTTGAGCTTTGCCGGGACCTCCATTTCGTCGAGGGCTTCTCGGCCGATGACGCGGGGGTTCCAGAAGTTTTCCGACCAGGTCAACAGGTCTCCCATCGTCGTCAGCAATCCGCCGTTCCCGTAGACGTTGGTGAAGGACATGTCCTGGTGGAACTTCGCGTCCCGGCCTGAGGAATACGCGGTGGCCCTCCCTTTGACGATCTCCGTGAAGTCATCGCGCCATTGGGTGTCGGCCATGCCGAGCGGCCGGAAGATCTTCTCCTCGCAGAAGTCGGCCAGGGACGTTCCGCTCGCCCGCAGGACGACCCAGGCCATAAGAGCATATCCCGTGTTACTGTAGAGATACGCGTCGCCCGGGGCGAAGTTCAGGTCCTTCTGGCGGTTCACGAGGTCGAGGATCTCATCCAGGGTGTGGACGGCACGTCCCGTCGGCCGTCCGGCCGCGCTCAACAAGCCCCACTGGTCCCGGATGCCGCTTGTGTGGGTCAGGAGATGCCGGATCGTGATCACGGGCCCGAAAGGAGGGACTTCCGGAACGTATTTCCGGATGTCGTCCCCGAGGGCGAGCTTTCCCTCCCGGCACAGGATCTGGATGGCGCCGGCCGTAAACTGCTTGGAGACCGAGCCCGCCTCGAAAACGGTGTCGGCCGTAATCGGGACGTTGTATTCCAGGTTGGCCATGCCGTACCCGCGAGTGTAGATGATCTTCCCGTCTTTCCAGACGCCCAGGGCGCATCCGGGCGTCGTCGTTTTGTCGTAGCCGGCGAAGATCTTGTCGATCGCCGCCGCGATGTTCGGCTCCGTGAGATTGACACCGAGCTGCCCCATCGCGTTTAAGGCGACAAAGCCGAGGACGAACGCAACCAGCAGTCCTACCGCAAGATTATTCGCTTTCATCCGATGTCGTAGGCTTGGCATTCGTGCCTCCTTTGAAGGATGGTTAGCGGAATTCGGGACACCGTAACGCGCCCCGCCG
>Ga0315289_10002985_pt1 | contig 25744 bp, 20 predicted proteins | sample YL17G11_40_MG_FD_203452 | JGI IMG/M metagenome (GOLD analysis project Ga0315289, IMG submission 203452) | Sediment microbial communities from Yellowstone Lake, YNP, Wyoming, USA - YL17G11_40 | ecosystem: Environmental > Aquatic > Freshwater > Lake > Sediment | place: USA: Wyoming | collected...
TCCCCGGCGGCGGCAGCTACTTCGACCCCATCCTGCTCCACAACGGCAAGCCGGAGCGCTTCCGCGGCTATTGCAGCGACATCTACACCCGCGAAGCCCTGCGCTTCGTAGAGGCCCACCGCGACCGGCCGTTCTTCGTCTACCTGGCCACCAATGCGCCCCACAGCCCACTCGAGATTGCCGACTCCTACGTCGAGCCGTACCGCAAAATGGGACTGGACGAGCAGATCGCCAAGGTCTACGGCATGGTCACCAACATGGACGAGAACATCGGGCGCGTGCTCGCCCGGCTGGAGGAACTCAAGCTCGCCGAAGACACCATCGTCATCTTCCTTACCGACAACGGCCCGGCCGGGCGCCGCTACAACGGGGGCATGCGGGGCGCCAAGGGCACGGTGTACGAGGGCGGCATCCGGGTGCCCTTCTTCCTGCGCTGGCCCCGCATGGTCAAACCCGGCGCCCAGATCGACCGGCTGGCGGCGCACATCGATGTGGCGCCCACGCTGCTCGCGGCCTGCGGGGCACGCGCGCCCCAGGGCGTCACCCTTGACGGAAGGAGCCTGATGCCGCTGCTCCGGGCAGACCGCGGGCCGTGGCCCGATCGCACCCTGTTCTTCCAGTGGCACCGCGGCGATGAGCCGGAACTCTATCGCAGTTGCGCCGCGCGCAACCAGCGCTGGAAGCTCGTCGATGGCAAGGAGCTGTATGACCTGGCGAGCGACCCGGCCGAGGCGAAAGACGTCGCCGCAGAGCATCCGGACCTCGTGGCGGAACTGCGCCGGCAGTACGAAGAGTGGTTCAAGGACGTCTCCTCGACCCGCGGCTACGCGCCTTCCCGCATCCAGCTTGGCACGAAGTTCGAGAACCCGGTGATCCTGACGCGCCAGGACTGGCGCGGCCCGCGCGCGGGCTGGGCCAAGGACTCGCTGGGCCACTGGGAAGTGCTGGTCACGGAGAAGGCGCTCTACGAGATCTCCGTGCAGATGGCTCCGGCCGCTTCCGACGGCGAGGTGCGCTTCCGGTCGAACGGCGCGGCCCTCGAAGCCAAGGTGGCCCGGGGCGCCACCGAGTCCGCTCTGGGAACCGCCGAGATTCCGGCCGGCCCCGGAAGGCTGGAGGTGGAAATCCTCGCCGGCGCCCGGACCACCGGCGCGCACTACGTCACGGTGCGGCGGGCGCCATAGCCCCGGCCGGCGGGGTGCCCTCTGGGCCCCGGCCCTCACTTCTTCGTCTTTTTCAGTTCCCCCTGGAGCACCTCGACGGCCCTCTCGAGCTGCGCGTCGCGGGCGCGCGGGAAGTCTTCGGGCGTGTTGTCCACGTAGATGTCCGGGGGCACGCCGTAGTTCTCGAGGTTGTAGCCCTGGACGTTCCAGACGCCCGAGCCCGGCGTGCGGATCATCGAGCCGTGCATGGGCCGGCGGGAGCACGAGCCTTTCGCTCAGACTGGTGACCACCGACCTGCGGGAGGTCTCGGTGCCGTAGGGGCGGCTTCCCGGCTGGACGACCACGAAGTTCACGGGCGATTGCCACTGGCATCTCGTCCCACACGCGACCCTGGAGGAGGCGTCCAGCGGCCTTCTTGTTCAAACCGCCCCACTGCTTGAAGAAGAACGGGACGCGGGCCCGGCGACACTGGTCACGAATTTCGAGCACCCAACCCTCTTGCATCGGTCTCGCCCCGGGACCGGATTCACCTCCAACGATGACCCAATCGATTCCCTCGAGATCCAAATCTGGCAGCCGGCTGAGTAGCGGCTCGAGGGATAAGAACTTGACGTGGCCCGCAGTCCTTCGGAGATGTTCAATTCGGTAGGTATGTCTGGCATCTTCGACGCTGACGCCCATCCAAACGTTGGGCGACCAGTCGATAGCGGAGCTCAACTCCAGCAGGCGTGCGGACCGCTTGGTGAGCACCTGAAACTGGTGCCACCATGCGAGGCGCATCACGTCGAAGACCTTCATTAAAAAAGGGGTGGGAACTCGTTCGTGGAAAAGATCACTCATCGAGTTGACGAAGATGAGGCGCGGTCTTTTCCACGAGAGTGGCAGGCCCAAAACCGATTCATGAATCGTCAGCTCGAAGCCATTGGTGTAGTTGATTTGCCGCATCGCCTCAAGGCGCCGGGCCATCCTTTCGGCGTAACAGTGCTTGCAGGCCGGACTGACTTTGGTGCAACCGGTGACAGGGTTCCAGGTCGCTTCCGTCCATTCAATGCGCGACCTGTTCATGGACGCGCTCCGTGGTGCTGGTATTTGCGCAAGAGATACTCAGCAACTCCCAGCCCGGCTGGGTTCTGGGAGGCGAAGAACAAGTAGTACACGATGGCCCCTGCGGAGTTCCGCATGGGCAAGGGCTTTGGAACATGCGGGAATCCGGCCACCTGCCGCAGCCGGTTCTGGAAGGCTTCGGGAACCGCGGCGGGCTCGGTCCTCACATCGACATCTCCAAACAAAGTGGGATCAGGCTTGTAAGCCACTTGCCGCCATGAATCGTCGCCCCAGAAGGCATTCATTCGCTGCAGGCTGACTTCACCCAGTTTCTCCGGGTGTCTCCAGAGAGCGTTTCGGTTAATGTCCATCACCGGGAAAGTGAGGAACAGATCGATCGTTCTCAATTGGCCAGCAGTGCGGATCACCTCCCAATTCAGGTGCAGACCGTAAGGATCAAGAACGCACAGCCCCCGGCGGTAGTCCTCGTATCTCACGTTGGGAAACACTTCGCGCAGCAGCAGATCGTTGCAGTCGCCGTGGTAGATGTGTACATCGGACCTGTCTCCCACTGTCCGCTTCAAGAACTCAACCTTACGACCGTCCAGATCAATGAAATAGTACTCTTTGAATGGGGGCTCCACCCGCAGCGCATTCAGCGGGCTTCCTGGCACAAACTCGCGGGTTGCCTTGGAGAGGTGCACCCCCGCGCCTGCGAAGGCGTCAACGTACAGGTGGTGGAACCGCGCCTGGTGTTTCGAACTGAAGATGGTTGAGTACGCCCGGGCATACTCTTTCAGGATGTCGAGCTTGATTTCCGACCAGTACCCGATCTCGTCGAACCTGAGCTTTCGTCGGCTGGTCATTCGGCCTCTTGTTGGATCGTATCACGGATAGAACAGGGAGGGTGTGAATTGTTTGATCCGCGCTCCGCCGGGTGATGGTGACCTCGCGTGACCGCAGGGGCGCAGGGAAGGCCGGGGTTTAGCCCGCGCCCTTTGCGCCTGCGCGGCGAAGAAAGGACTATTTCGCCTGCTTCTTCAGCTCCCCCTTCAGGATGTCCACCGCCCTCTCCAGCTGCGCGTCGCGGGCGCGCAGGAAGTCTTCGGGCGTGTTGTCCACGTAGATGTCCGGGGGGACGCCGTAGTTCTCCAGGTTGTAGCCCTTGACGTTCCAGACGCCCGAGCCCGGCGTGCGGATCATTGAGCCGTCCATCAGCCGGTAGGAGCCGGTGCCGATGACCGCGCCGTAGGTGGTCACGCCCACCACCTTGCCCAGGCCCAGGGTGCGGAAGCCGTCCGGGAACATCTCGGCGTCGGAAGTGGAGCGCTCGTTCTGCATGACCACCATGGGACCGTAGAAGGCCCGCTGGGGCCGCCGCATGTCGATGGAGCCGCGCCCGCGGGTGTACTGATACTGCCGCTGGCCGAGGATCTGCAACAGCTCGACGTCGATGCCGCCGCCGGGGTTGAACCGCTGGTCGATGACCAGGGCTTTCTTCAAGTGGTTGTCCCCCAGCTCGCGCTCGAACTTGCGCAGCGACTCCTGATCCATGGCGCGGATGTGCAGGTAGCCGATCTCGCCGCCGGAGAGCTTGTCCACGATGGCGCGACGGCCGGCCACCCACTTGTCGTACTGGAGGGTGGCGTAGCTGGAGCTCGAAACCGGCTCGACCTTGGTCTTCCAGGCGCCGTCTTTCGCGGGCTTCGAGTTCACGGTGAACTCCATCTTGCGGCCCGGCGCCGAGGTGTAGAGCTTCCAGTAGTTCTCGCCGGCCTTGAGCTCGCGGTCGTTGACGGCCAGGATGTAGTTGCCCACGGCGATCTTGACGAAGTCCTTGTCCGCCGGGCCGTCCTTGTAGATCGAGGAGACCTTGTAGTAGCCGCTTGGGTCGGCTTCCAGCTCGAAGCCCGGAAAGCGGGTCTGCGGTTGGGTCCGCGGGTCGCCGCCTCCGCCCGAGATGCCGGTGTGGGAGGCGTTCAGCTCGCCGAGCATGCGGCTGACCAGGTCGTGCATTTCCTCCTGGTCGGCGATGTGCTCGAGCAGTGGCTCGTAGGTGGCCTTCACCCTGTTCCAGTCCGCGCCGTGCATGGCCGGGTCGTAAAAGCGGTGCTTCATGACGCGCCAGCTTTCGGCCACCACCTGCTTGCGCTCGACGCGGTGATCGACTTCCACCCGTGCCAGGAAGCTGACCCGGCGGCGGTCGGCGGTGCGCGTCGTGCTGGGCGGCCCGGACGGCGCCGTGGCCGCGGAGGACGCGCCGCCGCCCACATCCATCGAGTAGAGGCCGTTGCCGTCCAGGAAGAAGATGCTGCGGCCGTCCCGGGAGAACTGGGGCGAGCTGATCGCGCCGCCGAAGAAGCCGCCGCGCGTGGGCGGGCCTTCCTCGCCTGCACTCGGCTGCGAGACGGTCAGGCGCGTCAGGCGCTCGCCGTCCTCCTGGATGGTGTAGAGCGCCGAGAGCCTGCGCCCCTCCTGCTCGCCGGTCACGGTGAAGGCGTACAGGCGGCTGTCGGGGGAGGGTGTTGCGGTCATGACGCTGTCGCTCAGCCGCGTAAGCTGGCGGATGCGCCGCTCGAGGCCGTTCCAGTCGATCTTGACCTCGACTTTCTTGGGCGCGGCGGCGGCCGGCGGTCCCTCCTTGACCGGCGCCGTGCGCGGCCGCCCGGTCGGCTCGGCCGCCTGGGCTTCTTCCTCGCTATCGACGCCGCGGTCGGCGGGGTTCTTCTCCTCGGCCACCAGGGATACGCTGTAAAGCTGCATGACGCTGGAGCGCGCCGTCGCCAGGCCGCTCTGCAAGGTCCCGGCGATGAAGATCAGCTTCTTGCCGTCCGGCGTCCAGCGCGCGCCGGTGGCGCTGGAGAGATCCTCGCGCTGGATCTGCCGCTCCGCTCCGCCCGAGGCGGGAATCGCGTAGATGTGCGGGCGGAAGTTGCGGTCCGCCTTGGTGTAGGAGATCCAGGCGCCGTCGGGGGAGAACTGCGGGCCGGAAATGCTGGAGACCTCGCTCGAAGCCAGCGCCTCGGTCTTGCCCGTCTCCAGCCACACCCGGTAGAGCTTGCGGTCGGAAGCAGTGAAGAGCAGCGACTTGGAATCCGGCGCCCACTCCAGCGCGGACTTCTCGGTGTCGGAGTCGGAGAGTTTCTTCAAGTTGTTGCCGCGCTCGTCGGTGATCCAGATCTCTTCGCGGCCGGAACGGTCCGACTGGAAGGCGATCCACTTGCCGTCGGGCGACCAGCGGGGGTTGCTGTCGCGCATGAAGGACTCGGTGACCCGCTGCACCTCGCCCCGGTCGGTGGCGACGGTGAAAACCTCGCCGTGGGCGGAGATAGCCGCCCGCTTGCCCGAGGGCGACAGCGAGTAGCCGTCCGCCTCGTTCTGGATGGCCAGGGTCTCGACGGCGTTCTCCTTGTCATCGGTGATGACGTTGATCTTGATCTCGGCGCTCTTGCCGCTGGCGGTGTCGAGCTTCCACAGCCCGAAGTTTTCCTCGTAGACGATCGCGCGTCCGTCGGCGGAAATCGCCGGGAAGAAAAGCTGGCCGCTGGTGTGGTGGGTGACCTGCACTGGCTTGCCGCCGCGCTCGGAGAGCTTCCAGATGTTGTTGACGCTCTGCATCACCTCCGGGCTGCCGGGCTTGACGCCCTTCTCGTTGGGCAGCCGGTCGGCGACGAAGAAGATCTCGCCCTTGGCCCCGTACATGGGCCACAGGTAGTTGCCCTTGTACTCCTCGTCGCCCAGCCGGGTGAACTTCTTCCCCGCCACGTCCATGACCCACAGGTCGGCGGCGTAGCTGCCCCGGTAGTGCTTGCGCCACCAAGTCATGGGGTGGCGGTTGAAGGCGAACCGGGCGCCGTCGGGCGAGTAGCCGCCCCAGGCGCCCCAGTCGGTGGGGATCGCCTGCTCGAGGCCGCCCTCCACGGACACTTCATACAGGTTGGGGATGCCGGGGAACATGGCGCCCCGCGAGGCCTGGAAAATGACCTTCTTGCTGTCGGGGGTCCAGCCGACCACCGTGTCGGCGCCCGAATGGAAGGTGAGCTGTTTGGCCTCGCCGCCCGGGCTGGGGATGACGTAAACGTCGTAGTTGCCCTGGCGGTTGGAGGAGAAGGCGATCCAGCGGCCGTCGGGCGAGAAGCGCGGGTAGATGTCGCGCGCCCGGTGGATGGTGAGGCGCTGCACGCCGCTGCCGTCTTCGTTGGCCACCCAGAGGTCGCCCAGGTAGCTGAAGGCCACCTTGCCCTTGTGGAAGGTGGGATGCCGCAGCAGCCGCGCCTCGGCCGCCAGCGCCACGGGCGCCGCGCAAAGCAGCGCAAACGCAAGAAGGACTCTTCCTTTGCTCATGTACGGTCTCCTGAGATGAGGGATGATCCGATCGCGTATTATACGTCAGAAGAACTCTGCGGGAGGGAACTATGAGGACATTGGCTGTGGCGCTGATGGCGACCGCCTGGCTGGCCGCGCAGGAACCGAACGTGGTGCGGCTGAGGACCGGCTGGCAGATCCAGTCCTCGGCCCAGGTCGGCCAGAGCGGGGAGGCGCTCTCGAAGGCCGGCTACAGCACCGGCGGCTGGTATGCGGCCACCGTCCCCACCACGGTGCTGGCCGCGCTGGTCGAGAACAACGTCTACCCGGACCCCTACTACGGCCTCAACCTCAAGAAGATCCCCGGCTACCGCGAGGGCCGCTGGCTGGTGATGCCCAAGGGCAGCCCCTTCCGCGACCCCTGGTGGTACCGCACCGAGTTCACGCTGCCCGAGAGCTGGCGCGGCAAGCGCCTGACGCTCCAGTTGGACGGCATCAACTACCAGGCCAACCTCTGGCTGAACGGCCGGCTGGTCGCGGACAGCAAGACCCTGATCGGCATGTTCCGCCGCTTCGAGTTTCCGATCGACGACTGCGCGCGCCTCGGGCAGCGGAATGCCCTGGCCGTCGAGATCATCCCGCCCGGCCTCCTGCCCGACCGCCCCTACAACACCAAGCAGCTCGAGGCCACCACCGGCTGGGACGATCACAATCCGCAGCCGCCGGACCTGAACATGGGCCTCTGGCGCGACGTCTGGATCCGCGCCACCGGCCCCGTCATGGTCAAGCACCCCTACGTAGCGAGCAAGCTGGATCTGCCCTCGCTCGCCACCGCCCGCCTCACCATCTCGGCGGAGCTTGTGAACCTGAGCGACCGCGAGGTGGCGGGCGAGTTCGCCGGCGAGATCGAGAGCACACGGTTCGCGCAAGGCCTCCGGTTGGCGCCCGGAGAAACCCGCCTGGTGAAGTTTACCCCGGAGGGCTTTCCGCAACTGAACATCGTCCGGCCGCGCGTGTGGTGGCCGCACCCGGTGGGGCCGCAGGAACTCTATGAGCTGCGCCTGAAGTTCGTCGCCGCGGGCGAGGTCTCCGACGCCCAGCGCGTGCGCTTCGGCATCCGCGAAGCCACCACCTACCTCAACGACGAGGGCTGGCGCGGCTACCTGATCAACGGAAAGAAGATCCTCATCCGCGGCGGCGCCTGGATGACCTCGGACATGCTCTTGCGGCTGACCGAGAAGCGCTACGACGCCCTCATCCGCTACGCCCGCGAAGCCAACCTGAACATGCTGCGCTCGGAAGGTTTCTCGATCCGCGAGACCGACGAGTTCTACGACACGTGTGACCGCTACGGCGTCATGGTCACGCAGCAGATCTTCGGGCGCAGCATTCCCGACGAGGCGCTGGCCATCGCCTGCGTCAAGGACATGATCCTGCGCATCCGCAATCACCCCAGCCTGGTGCACTTCCTGGGTCATGACGAGACGTTTCCTACGCCGTCGCTCGATAAGGCCTACCGTGAGCTGATCGCCCAGTACACGCCGGAGCGCACCTACCAGCCGCACTCGGGCGCCTTCGACGTCAAGGAGCGCTTCCAGACCGGCGGGACGCGCACCGGCACGCGGCAGCTTTGGACCTACGCTACACCCTCCCACTACTACCGCAACCAGGAGGCCGGGGCGTGGGGCTTCGCGCAATCGGGCGGCATCGGCGGCACGGTGGCGCCCCTGGCGAGCATGCGCCGCATGATGCCGGAGAGGGACCTGTGGCCGCCCTTCAGCGAGGCCTGGTCGCTGCACACCGTCATCCAGGGAGGCAGTTACTTCGATGCGCTGCTCAAGGCGCGCGATGCCCGCTACGGCCGGGCCGCCGGCATCGAGGACTTCTGCCTCAAGGCCCAGGCCATGAACTACGAAAGCGCCCGCGGCATGTACGAGGCCTACGCGCGAAATAAGTACTCGGCCACTGGCATCACCGCCTGGAAGTACGACGCGGCCTGGCCCGCCTCGCCCACCTGGCAGTACGTGGACTGGTACCTGGTGGCCGGCGGCGCTTACTACGGGGCGAAGAAGGCGCTGGAGCCGCTGCACATTCAGTATTCCTACGACGATCACTCCGTCTGGGTGGTGAACACTTTCTACCGCGACTTCACGGGGCTGAAAGCCACGGCGCGCGTCTTCGACCTGGACCTCCAGGAGCGCTTCTCCGAGAGCGCTGCCGCCGCGGTCGGCCCGGACGGCAAGACCCGCCTGTTCACCCTCCGCTGGCCGGAGGACATCTCGAAGACGTTCTTCTTGAGCCTGAAGCTGGAGGACGCCGCGGGCAAACTGGTTTCCGACAACTTCTACTGGCTCTCGACCGTGCCTGAGATGCCGGGCACGCAGGGCGCGCGCGGCGGGGTGTACTTTATCGACCCCCAGTCGCATCCGGACTACACGGCGCTGGAGAAGCTGCCGGCGGCGCGCGTCAAGCACGCCACGCGCTTCGAGGGACAGGGGAGCGAAACCGTGGGGCACGTCACCGTCGAGAACGCGGGCCAGACGCTGGCGTTCCTAGTTCACCTGGCCGTGACCCCGGGGCCGAAGGGCCCGGAGGTCGCCCCCTGCTACTGGTCGGACAACTACTTCGCCCTGCTGCCCGGCGAGAAGCGCGCCCTCACCGTCCGCTTCGCCACCGCGGACCTGGCCGGCGCGGCGCCGGGGGTGAAAGCAGGGGGTTGGAACTTCGACTAGCCTCCCCTCGTGGTGCGGGGGAAGTTCATGCGGCGGAGGAGATCCTGAAAGCGCGGGTTGTCCCACAGCGGGTGCTCCGGCGTTACCCGGTTGAGCCACACCAACTGCGGATCGCGTTCCGCGAAGGCTCGTTCGTACCATTCCAGCGCCTGCTGGTTCTCTCCCAGCCGCAAGTACAGACGCCCGATGTCGGCTGGCCCCACCTTCGGCCTGCGGAGCAAGGTCTCCAAAACACGGCGGGCTTCCCCCGTCTTGCCGGTCACGACGTAGAGGTGTCCCAGCAGCGCCAGGCTGAGCCGGTCGGGTAGCGGCGCGCGGGCAACTTCTCGACCGCCGCAATCGCCTGGTCGAACCTGCCGGCCTCGGCGTGCACGACCGCCAGGCCCCAGGCGGCTGGCGGGAAATCCGGATCGAGTTGAAAAGCCTCTTGCATGAACCTGCCGGCCCTGTCGGTCTGGCCGAGGCTTAAGCACACCATGGCCGCTTCTCCCAGCTCCAGCGGCGACAGGGGGTCAATGGCCAGGCTGCGCTCGATGTGGAGGCGCGATTCCTCCACCCGCCTCATGCACCGCAGGAAGTTGGCATACGGCGAGTGGGTGTCGCGGGAGTTCGGGCTCAACTGGATGCCGCGCTTGAACTCCGCTTCCGCGTTGGCCCAGTCCCAGTCGAAGACGAAGTGGATCCAAGCGAGGCCCGCGTGCGCTTCACCGACCGTGGGGTCCAGCTTCAGGGCTTGCAGGGCGGCTTCCTTGGCCCGGGGAAAAGCCTGCTGGGGCGGGAGGTCGCCCCACCAGGAGCCGCGCAGGCGGTAGGTGTCGCAAAGGCCTAGCCAGGCGCGCGCATAGTTGGGATCCAGTTCGGCGGCCCGCTGGAAGTGCTCGGTGGCCTGGGCTACGTCGGCCTGCACTGCTAAGATGCCGCTGAGGGCTCGGTCGTAGCTCTCCGCCCATACATGCGCCTGGCCGGACGGGCGGATGAGCTGCGCGGTGATCCGCACGCGTTCTCCTTCCCGGCGAACCGTGCCCTCCAGTACATAGTCCGCGCTCAGCTCGCGCGCGATCTGGTCAACCTTCTTCTCACTGCGCTTGTAAGGCATGACCGAGGTCCGGGCAATCACCCGCAGACGGTCCGGCGCCAGGCGCGCCAGTTGCGAGATCATCTCCTCGGTCAGGCCGTCGCTGAAGTACTCTTGCTCGAAATCCCCGCTCAGGTTCCGGAAGGGCAGGATCGCCAGAACAATGTTGCCTTCCGCTGGCGCGAGCGGGGGCCAAAGGCGGTGCACCGGAAGCCCCTGTTCGCTGGCCCAGCGCTGGACCGTGCGCGTCCCGCGGCGCAGGTAGGCGGCGATCTCCTTCCAGGAGTCCAGCCGCTCCTCGGGGAGTGGCGCGTTGCTTCCGCGGGAGGCTTCCGTCATGGGCGCGTCACTCTGGGAGTCGCATGCGGCGGAGAAGGTCTCGGAAACGCGGGGCACCGCGCAAGGGGTCCCACCTCGGGTCCAGCCGCAACATGACCAAGCCGATGTCGCGCTCCTCGAACCCTTGCTGCAACAGCTTCATCGCCGCATCGTTCTCCCCTAGCGCGACGTGTATGAGAGCCAGCCGGTAGGGGCTGATGTAGCTCTGCCTGGCGCGGTCAGTCAACTTAGCCAGCAACTCTCTGGCCTTGGCGGTTTCGCCCAACAGTCCATAGATGGAACCGAGTTCCGCGAGCAGCGGGGTGCTAGAGGCGACCTGCGGCAGGGCCTCTTCGACTTGCCGAATTCCCTCCTGGCGCCGGCCAGAGAGGGCGTAGGCCAGCGCCAGCCGGGCGTTTCCGACGGGATAGGCGGGGTGGATCTCGAGTGCGGTACGCAATCCGGGAATGGCCGCCTCGTAAGACGTGCCGAGGGCCGCACCCACGCGCCAGGCCGCAGCCACCAGCAGGACCGGGGAGAGCGGGTCGAGTTTCTGTGCACGCCCGATCTCGGCGCGGGCCTCGTCGGCGCGGCCGAGGCTGGCCAGCAGATTCGCGTACCAGTGATGGGCCGTCACGCAGCTGGGGCTCAACTCGATGGCGCGGCGGAAGGACGCCTCGGCGCCCTTCCAGTCCCAGTCGTGGCTGTACCGCACCAGGCCCAGCGATGCGTGCGCCTCGGCCAAGTCGGGGTCAATGGCCAGAGCTCTCTCAGCGGCCGCCCTCGCCTTTCGCACCGCCTCTCTGGGCGGCAGGCCGGCGTACTCTTCGAGCAGGATGTAGGTGTCCGCCATCCCGGCATAGGCCGGCGCATGGCGCGGGTCCTTCTCGATCGCCTGGGCGAAGAAGCCGAGGGCCTTGTGGAGATCCTCCGGTCTGCGCTTGTTCCAGAAGAAGCGGCCCTTGAGGTAGGCTTCATGGGCTTCCACCACCACGGGGCGGGCGCTGGATAGTCGCGCTTCCTCGCCCGCGGTCAGAGTGAGCTTGATCTGCCCGGTGACGGCGCGGGCCACCTCGCTCTGTACGGCCAGGATGCCGCTGAGTTCGCGGTCGTAGCTGTCGGCCCAGACATGCACCTGGTCGCTCACGCGGACGAGTTGGGCGCTGATGCGCGCGCGGCGGCCTTCACGCCGCACCGCCCCTTCGAGGATATAGTCCACCCCGAGTTCCCGGCCGATCTGATTGACCTTCTTGGCCGTGCGTTTGTACGGCATGGCCGAGGTCCGGGCAATGACGGCCAAGCGCCCGGGTTGCAGGCGCGTAAGCTGCGTGATCATCTCCTCGGTCAGGCCATCGCTGAAGTACTCCTGCTCGGGGTCGCGGCTCAGGTTCTCGAAGGGCAGCACCGCCAGAGTCACTTGGCCCTCGGCCGGCGCGGGCTTCCGCCAGGACCAGAACAGGTAGACGGCGGCCGCCACCACCGCGATCGCTCCCGCCGCCAGGGTGATGCGCCAGAACCGCCCGCGGGGCCGGGGCGGCGCCTCCGGCTCCAGGTCGGTGCGGCGGCTTCTCCACCAGGCATCCAGCTCCGACTTGTAGGCGAACACCTGCCCCTGCTTGCCGTGGGCCAGGCGGTGCACCGGAAGCCCCTGTTCGCTGGCCCAGCGCTGGGCCGTGCGCGTCCCGCGCCGCAGGTAGGCGGCGATCTCCTTCCAGGAGTCCAGCCGCTCTTCGGCGGGGGGCTCGGCGGCGTCTAGGCCTTGGTGCGGTCCTGGCATGGGCGGCTCGCCCGTGGGTGTCCCTACAAATTCTAGCCCTCTCGCGTGCCGCCTGCCAACCGGCTTGACAGCCGGATGGGTGTACGCTGAAGCAGTTGGTTGGGGCAGCATGACCCAGACCAGAAGAGACTTCCTCGGGAGCAGCGCGGCGCTCGCAGCGGGTCCGGAGACGATCATCATCGATCCCAAACCCCTGTTTGAGATCTCGCCTTACCTCTACATGCAGTTCATGGAGCCGCTGGGCATCACCGACAGTTCGGTCGAAGCGGCCTGGGACTACGACGCCAACGACTGGCGCAAAGACCTGGTGGCGGTGACGGAGGACCTGGCTCCGGGCATGATCCGTTGGGGCGGGAATTTCTGCCGCTACTACAAGTGGCGCGAGGGCGTGGGGCCGGTCGCCGCGCGGCCCCCCATGCGGAACTACGACTGGGGCGGGATGGAGACCAATCGCGTCGGCACCCATGAGTTCGTGAACTTTTGCCGCCGCGTGGGCGCCGAGCCGCTTTACTGCGTCAACTTCTTGAGCGACGGGAGGCGCCGTTACTGGAAGACGCGCGAAGGCCACCGCGGCGGTGACGCGCGGGAGGCCGCCGACTGGGTTTCCTACGCCAACGATCCGGACGACAAGCTGCGGCGGAGCCACGGCGTGGCCGCTCCGTACAACCTCAAGCTGTGGCAAATCGGCAACGAGACCTCCTACGGCGCCGATGGATTCACCCAGCACGAGTGCATCGCCCACACCATCGACTTCGCCAGGGCCATGAGACCGCGGGACCCTTCTATCCGGCTGATCGGCTGGGGCGACTGGCAGCGGGCCGCGGACGAGAGCCTGTGGGCCGGGGACCTGGTGGACCGTGCGGGCGAGCACCTCGACTACGTAGCCATCCATCTGATGGGACAGCGTCCCGTTCGGACGGACACCGTGCTGCGGGGCCTGCGTTATCAGGCGGCTCCGGAGCAGGCCTTCGAGGAGCTGCTCGAGCTCTCGAACAACGTCGAGAAGAAGGTCTCGCTGCTCGAGGCCACGCTCGCCGCCCACAAGTCAAAAGCCGGGATCGCGATCACCGAGGGGCACCTCAGTCTGAGCCCGCACAACTCGCATCCCATCCTCCATGAGTGGCTCTCGGCGGTCTACCATGCCCGCTCGATGAATATCTACCAGCGTCACGGCGCCCGGGTGAAGATCTCGACGGGCGCTGACTTCTGCGGCAACCGCTGGACGGTGAACGCCGTCATGCTGCAGGTGCCGCGCGGCGTGAGTTACCTCATGCCGGTGGGATCCGTCATGCGCTTGTTCCAGCGCCACAACGGCAAGCAGGGGATCGCCGTCCGGAGCGCTCCCGCGGCTCTCGACATCGCCGCCAGCCGCAGCGCCAACACGATGTTCCTGCACGTGCTGAACACCAGCTACTCGCGCTCGGTCGAAGCGGCCTTCGCCGTCGAGGGAATGCTGGTCTCCGGCGGCAGGGTTTTCGAGATCGCTCCGGAAAGCCCGCGGGAGTACGTCAACCAGGATCAACCCGGCGTCTTCGCTCCCCGCGAGAAACCGCTGCCGCCCGGCCCCGTGCTGCGATGGCGCTTCCCGGCCACCTCGGTCAGCACCGTCGAGCTCGACGTGGCGGGATAGCCTCCGCCCGCGCCCGCTACTTCAACTCCTGGAGTCTGGCTTGGCCGCAAAAGGCGCCTCCCGGCAGCACCTGATCCATGGGTGCGGACAGCCCTCCCTCTGCTACGGACGCATGCCCAGGGGGAACGTCCGCACTACGGCTGCGGTTTCTTCCGGCCCCGCTTGCGGCGCCGCTCGAGTTGCCGCTCGGCCTCCTCGCGGCTGCCGGCCGAGCCGTCCTCATCACGCGCGCGGGCCGTGGGCGCGTCCGGCGCATCCGTCTTGGGGAGCCACTGGGCCAGTCGCGCCTTCAGTTCCCCGAACTCGGGTTTGCCCGCCAGGTTGGTCCACTCCTGGGGATCGTTGTCGTGGTCGTAGAGCTCCTCGGCGCCGTCGCTGTAACGGATGTAGCGCCAGCGCTCGTCGCGCACCGAGTGGTTGCCGCGCAGGTAAGTCGTCAGCGCGGGCGCCGCGCGCCTCGCCGAGGGGTCTTTCAACTGCGCCAGCAGGCTGAGGCCCTCCAGTCCCTGGCGGGGCGCCACGCCACACAGGTCGATCAGCGTGGGGTAGATGTCGAGCAGGCTGACCGGCCGAGGGCACCGCCCTCCGGGCCGCGTAATGCCGGGCGCTACAGCCATCAGCACGTTGCGGGTGGCTTCCTCCCACAGCGTGAACTTGCGCCAGTGCAGCTTCTCGCCCAGGTGCCAGCCGTGGTCGCTCCAGAGCACGATGCTGAAGTCACCGGCGTTCGGCCCGGTCTCGAGCGCCCGCAACACCTGCCCGACGGCCGCGTCCGAAAAGGCGATCGAGGCCAGGTAGGCCTGCACCGCCTCACGCCACTTCCCGTGAGAGGTGATCCGCTGGTGGTCGCCGTTGTTGTCGGCGAAGCGGCGGCCGATGGGCGGCACGTCGTCCAGGTCGTCCTCTTTGACCGGCGGCAACTGGATCTTGTCCAGCGGAAACCGTTCGAAGTACTTCCGCGGCACGTACCAGGGCAGGTGCGGACGGAAGATGCCGCTGCCCAGGAACAAGGGTTGCGTGACTTTCTTCGCAAGCTGGCGCGACACCCAGTCGGCCACCTTCATGTCGCCCATCTCCTCGTCGGAGACGTCCACCGCTCCCCAGTCCAGGTTTCCGGAGCCCGGGATGCCGTTGGCGGGGAGTTTCGGGGGCTGCGGGTCGCCGGGCTTGTTTTGCTGCTGCGAAGGCCAGTAGTCGTCCCAACTCTGCGGATCGGGGAAGCTGCCGTGGTAGATCTTGCCCGACCCGATGACGCGGTAGCCGTGCGCTCTGAGGTGCATGGGGAGCGTGACCGCGTCCTTGAGCACCGCCGACTGCCGGAAGGGCTGGCTGTTGGTATAGACGCCCGACGTGGAGGGGCGCGCGCCGGTCATGAGCGCGGCGCGGGAGGGGTTGCACAGCGGCGCCGCGCAGTGCGCGTTGGTGAACAGGACGCCCTGCCGGGCCAGCCGGTCGAGGTTGGGAGTCAGCGTCTGCGGATGCCCGCCCAGGCAGCCGACCCAGTCGTTCAGGTCATCGATGGCCACGAACAGGATGTTGCGGCGCGGCTGGGCGGCGCGGCTCAGAATGGTTAGCGGGCCTAAGGCGGCCGCCGGGATGAATTGCCTGCGGGATAGCATCAGTCTTCTCCTAACATTGCCAGGATACTACGGGCGGGCGGAATTCGGCGGAACATCCCGCCGGATCGTCCGTCTGAGAGTCTATGGCCCTTCTGGTCTCCGAGGTGCGCTATGCCTTGCGCACGCTGGCCAAGGCCCCGGTGTTCACCACGGCGCGGCGCTCGGACGCACGTTCAGCAAGGACGACGAGACCAACCCGGGCGCCAATCCGGTGGTCGTGCTGAACCACGACTACTGGCGGACCCGTTTCCCGGCGGACCCAGGCATCCTGGGGAAGACCATCCGGGTGAACGGCTTCCCCATGACGGTGGTGGGCGTCGGCGGCGCCGGGTTTCGACGGCATGACCCTGGGTTTCCGGCCCCGGCTCCACATCCCCGTGACCATGAAAAGAGAGGCGACCCCTTCCTGGTACGACCTGGAGAACCGCCGCAGCCGCTGGCTACAGGTGTTCGCCCGCCTGAAGCCCGGCTTGTCGAGGCAGCAAGCGGAGGCAGCGATCCGCACGCTCTACAAATAGATCATCTACCAGGAGGTCCAGGAGCCGGCTTTCAGCCGGGCCACGGAATACTCCCGGCAGCGGTTCCTGCGCTATTACGCCGTGGTCCTGCCGGGCGGTCAGGGGTTCTCAGGGATGCGGCGGGCGCTGGAGACGCCGCTCCAGGTGTTGATGGCCCTGGTGGGGATCGTGCTGCTGACGGCTTGAGCCAACGTGTCGAACCTGCTGGTGGCGCGGGCGACGGGCCGGCAGAAGGAGATCGCAGTTCGCCTGGCGCTGGGGGCCGGGCGTCTGCGCCTGGTCCGGCAACTGCTGGTCGAGAGCCTGCTGCTGGCGCTCGCCGGGGGCGCCCTCGGCTTGGTCGTCGCCTATTGGACGGACCGCGCCCTGCTGCTGCTGGCGCCCAATGAGCAGGCGCGCCTGGCCTTCTCGATCACGCCGGACCTGCGCACCCTGGCTTTCAGCCTGCAGGACGGTGAATCCCGGCTTCCGGCCCACCAACCTCATCCGCTTCAAGCTGGACCCCATGCTGAGCGGCTACGGCCAGGACCGATTCAACGCCGTCTCCCCTAGCTACTTCAAGACCCTCGGGATTCCCCTCAAGGCGGGGCGCGACATCGACGAGCGCGACCGCAAGGGCGCCACGAAGGTCATCGTCGTCAACGAGAACTTTACCAGGCGGTACTTCCAGAGACGCAGCCCGCTGGGCTACCACATCGGCTTCGGGGGCGGGCCGCAAGTGCCGCAAGTGAAGCTGGACATGGAGATCATCGGGGTGGTGGCGGACAGCAAGTACGAAGACCTGCGGCAAGAAGTCCCACGGCAGGTCTTGGTCGCCTATCCGCAGATGGATTATGCGTCGGCAATGACCGTCTACGTCCGGACCGCGCTGCCCTCCGAGAAGATGTTCGCCGCCATCCGCGCCGAGATGCGGAATCTCGACGCCAGCATCCCGCTGTTCGATCTGAACACCATGGAGGACCAGCTTGACCGTTCCCTGGTCCTGGAGCGCATGGTGGCCTACCTGTCCAGCGCCTTTGGCCTGTTGGCGACGCTGCTGGCGGTGATGGGGATCTACGGCGTGACCGCCTACAGCGTGGCTCGCCGCGCCCGCGAGATCGGCTTGCGCGCATGGCGCTGCTGGCCGTGGCCGCCCTGGCGGGCGCGCTGCCCGCGCTGAAGGCCAGCCGGCTGGACCCGGTCAAGGTGCTGCGGTAGGAATGAGCGGGGCTTGTACGTCCGCTGCCGTACAGGCCGTCCCAGCAACGGACCATCGACCCGCTGGAGCGGCGCCGGCCACGTCCGGCTAAGTCCTTATCATGGCGCACGAAGACGCTTGCCAGTCCTTGCCAAGACCCGTTTAACTGGAATCAGATCCCGCCGGGGACGTGTAGGTTCCCTACCTCCAATACACAGGGGTCCCCGGCGTGCCTCCTTCATGCGAAAGTCATGCTCATCGGGCCGTGCCCTGGACGGGGCTGGTCGCCAGCCTGCGCCAATTCACGTCATCTTGTTGATGGCGCAGGATTTCGCTTGAGAGGCCCGCGCCGCGCGCGTATTCTTGTGGCAGGAGCCGCGGTATGAAGACATTCTCCCATGCGATGCCGTGCGGAGCGCAAACGCTCTCCAGCTACGCCGACTTCATCGCGCTTGCGGTCATCGCGCTAGTACTCGGAACCGGGGTGGGGATGCCGGTTCTGCGTTTCTTCTACAGCCTTGGGATGATGCCACAATGAGACATGGCTCAGGCGCCCACGGTGCGCGTCAGCCGGCGGGGCGCCGAGCGGCTCGCCGCCGGGCACCTGTGGATCTACGCCTCGGACGTAGCGGACCGCGGCGAGGCCCAACCGGGCGACGCGGTCAAGGTGGTCGATGCCAGAGGCCGCGCCCTGGGAACGGCGCACTACAGCTCCTCGTCGCAGATCTGCCTGCGCCTGCTGAGCACCGAGGTCGAGCCCATTGACCGGGGCTTCTTCCTAAAACGCCTCGCGGCCGCCCGGGACTACCGGCGCCGCGTGGTCTCCGGTACAGATGCCTACCGGCTGGTCCACGCCGAAGGGGATCTGCTGCCCGCCCTGATCGTGGACTGCTACGGGGACTGCGTGGTGGTGCAGACCCTCGATCAGGGCATGGAGCGCGCCAAGGCGGACGTGGTGGCGGCCCTTCAAGAGCTACTGGCGCCGCGGGCCATCCTCGAGCGCAACGACGCCCCGGTGCGCCGGCGCGAAGAGCTGCCGCTCCAGGCCGGCGCGCTGGCCGGTGAGGCGCCGGAGCGCGTCCAGGTCCGCATGAACGGGCTCGGGTTCTCGGTCGATCTACTCACCGGCCAGAAGACCGGGCTGTTCCTGGACCAGCGGGAGAACTACCTGGCGGCGGCCCGCTACGCCCGCGGCCAGGCGCTCGACTGCTTCACCTCGAGCGGGGGCTTCGCCCTCCATGTCGCCTCGCGGTGCGAGACGGTCGAGGCCGTGGACTCATCGGCAGCCGCGCTGGCGCTGGCCGAAGAGAACCGGAAGGCCAATCGCCTCGAGAACGTCGCTTTCCGCCAGGCCAGCGTGTTCGATCTGCTGAGCGGCTACGCGGCGGCCGGGCGGCGCTTCTCGACCGTGGTCCTGGATCCCCCGGCGTTCGCCCGCTCACGAGACACCTTGGAGGCCGCCGCCCGCGGTTACAAGGAGATCAACTTGCGGGCGCTGCGCATGCTGGAATCGGGCGGCGTGCTGGTGACCTGCTCCTGCTCGCAGCACTTGAACGAGGCCGAGTTCCTGGAGATCGTCGCCTCGGCGGCCCTGGACGCCGGCCGCCGGCTGCGCGTGCTCGAGCGCCGCACTCAGGCGCAGGACCACCCCATCCTGCTCACCGTCCCGGAGACCCACTACCTGAAGTGCCTGATCCTGGAGGTGGTGGGGGGCGGGCAAGCCTGACCCGAACGGGTCGGGCAAGCCTGACCCCTGCACGCTTGGCCGCGCTGCGCCGTCAACACCTATGAGTGGCGGTGTGGAGCCTGGCTAGTGTCGGTGTGTGGCTGCTCGTGGCGGTCGCGGGCCTCGAGCTGAACCCGGTTCCCGTGCTCGGCACGCTCACCCGGCAGGATCTCGCGGACCTCCGCCGCATGAAGCCGCCGCCCCGGCTCCGGGGCGCGCCCGGACGCCGCACGCTCGACCTCCGCGGCGACGCCCGGACCCTGTTCCAGCAGGTCGCCCAAGCCTTCGGCCTGGACTGCGTCTGGGACGCCGACTACCAGCCCGGCCCGGCCCTGCGCTGGCGGATCGAGGACGCGGACTACCAGGAGGCGTTGTATCAACTGCAAGTGGCCACGGGCTCCTTGGCCGTGCCCGTGAGCGAGCGCCTGTTCCTGGTGGCCAAGGACACTCCGCAGAAGCGCGCCGAGGTCGAACCCACCGCGGCGGTGGGCATTCCCATCCCCGGCCCGGCCACCGTTCAGGAGGCGCAGGAACTGGCGCGCACCGTCCAGCAAGCCATGGAGATCCTCCGCCTGGTGGTGGACGCGGACCAGCGCCTGGTTTTCATGAAGGACCGCGTCTCGAAGATCCTGCCGGCCCAGGCGCTGTTCGAGCAACTGGCCGGCAGCCGCGCGCAGGTGGCCGTCGAGCTGGAACTGGTAGAGGTGGACCGCAGCAGCGTCCTGAGCTACGGCTTTTCGATGCCCACGGAGTTCCCGATCGTCTACCTGGGCGGAGCGTTCCACTCGCGGCCCTCGGTGGCCGTGGGTTTCGCGCGCATGCTGGTGTTCGGCGGCGGGCGGACCTTGCTGGGCGTCGGGCTGGCCGACGCCAGCGCCGTCGCCAGCTTGAACCGCTCCTCGGGGAGAACCCTGATGCGGGCCGAGATCCGCGCGCTGGACGGCACCGCGGCCAGCTTCCACGTCGGGGACCGCTATCCGATCATGAGCGGCAGCTACATGGCCACGGGCCAGCCGGGCTTGCTGGCGCCGCCGGCCTTCAACTTCGAGGACCTGGGCCTGGTGCTCAAGGTGACGCCCCGCGTGCACGGCCTCGACGAGGTATCGCTCGAACTCGAAGCGGAGTTCAAGGTGCTGGGCGGGCAGAGCTTGAACGGCATCCCGGTGATCAAGAACCGCAAGCTGCAATCCAAGGTGCGCTTGCGGGAGGGCCAGTGGGGCGTGGTGGCCGGGCTGATGAACACCTCCGAGGCCCGGAGCATCTCGGGCGTGCCCGGATTGTCCCGGCTGCCGGGGGTGGGCCGGCTGCTGCGTCAGAACACGCGGACCAGCGAGTCCACGGAGGTCCTCGTGCTGCTGAAGCCGCGCCTGCTCAACCCGCCCCCGCCGGCGGCGCCGCTGCCAGCCCTGTACCTGGGCTCGGAATCGCGGCTGCGCATCCCGCTGTAGCGCGCTCCGCCCCCTGCTATGCTGACAGCGATGTCGAAGATGCTCGCGGAGATCCGCCAGCAGCCGGCGGCGCTGGAGCGCACGCTGCGCGCGGAGATCCGGCCCTGCGAGCGTTTCCGCGAGCGGCTCCGGAAGCGCCGCCCGAGACTGATCCTGCTGGCTGCCCGGGGCACTTCGGACAACGCCGCGCAGTTCGGACGCTACCTGCTCGAGATCACCACCGGAATCCCGGTGTCGCTGGCGGCGCCCTCCATCTTCAGCCTGTACCGGGCCAAGATGGATCTGCGGGACGTGCTGCTGGTGGCCATCTCGCAGTCGGGCGAATCCACCGACACCAACCTGGTGCTGGAGCAAGGCCGCGCGCAGGGCGCCGTCACGGTGGGGATCACCAATGAGCCGGCCAGCAGCCTGGCGCGGCTGGCCGAGCACGTGTTCCTGGTGCGGGCAGGCAAGGAGCGCAGCGTAGCCGCCACCAAGACCTACACCGGCCAGTTGCTGATCCTCTACCTGCTGGCCTGGGCCCTGGGGGCGGCCGTCAAGCTCACCGATCTCGAGCGGCTGCCCGAGTGGTCCCAGGCGGCGCTCGAACTGGAGCCGGAGATCGCCGCCTGCTCGGAGCGTTACCGCTTCATGCACGAGACGGTGGTGGTGGGCCGCGGCCTCAACTACGCCAACGCCTTTGAGTTCGCCTTGAAACTGATGGAGACCTGCTACGTGGTGGCCGAGCGCTTCTCCTCGGCGGACTTCCTGCACGGTCCCATCGCCATGGTGGAGGCCTCCTTCCCGGTGTTCCTGTTCGCCCCCAGCGGCGTCACCTGGCCGGCCATGCGGGGAACCCTCGAGAAGCTGCGGCAACTGAAGGCCGAGACCCTGGTCTTCACCGACGCCGGCCACCGCGGCGCGCTGCGCGAAGCGGGCCGCTCAATTGCCGTCCCGGTGAAGCTGGGCCGCCGCGGGACCGCCCCCGAAGAACTCTACACGCCCATCCCCTACATCATCCCGGCCCAGCTTTTCGCCGCCTGCCTGGCCCAGCAGAAGGGCCTCGATCCGGACCGCCCGCGCAACCTGACCAAAGTGACGCGGACGCTGTGAGGAGGCGACCGGCCTGTCCCACCCAGCACGTCCGCGGCAGGTAGAGCCAGCTCCAGCTGGCCCCCGTTCCGCTACAATGAAGGCTGAATCTGGCTCCGCCATGCGTCGCGCTTACAGGTTTTTCGTATGTCTTCCGCTGCTGCTGCTGGCCGCCTGCACCAGCGAGCCCTCAAGGCCGGCGGCGGAGAAACCCAAGGCGCCGGCCCAGCCGCCCGAGCCCGTCTCCTCCCAGTACGCCTGCCGCCAGATGTACCTGGCGGCGCGAAACTGGTCGCCGGATGCCGAGCCGCTGCGGCTGTCCAACATTGCGCTGCCGGAGTTCCGCAGCGTGAAGGGTAAGGCAGACGCCTGGCAGGCCACGTTCGTCTCGGCGCGCACCGGGCGGGCCAAGGGCTTCACCTACTCGGTGATCGAAGGGCCCGGAAACTTACACCAGGGCGTCTTCGAAGGGCCGGAGGAGAGCTGGTCGGTGCAGCGGGGGCAGCCGTTCTCGATCCTGGCCTTCAAGGTGGACGCCACCACCGCCCTGGAGACGGCCCTCAAGCGCGGCGCCGATTACGCCCAGAAGCACCCCGCGATGCCCATCAACTTCCTGCTGGAGCGCATCCCACGCCACCCCTACCCGGTCTGGCGGGTGATCTGGGGCCAGTCGGTGGGCACCAGCGGCTTTTCCATCCTGATCGACGCCACCACCGGCGGTTACCACCAGACGCTGCGGTAGGGGCTACTTCCGCCGGCCGGGGCGGCCGGGGGGCGCCTTGGGCAGTTCGACCACCGGGATGAGCGTGTTCCGGGGCTGTGCCGGCGGCGGCTGGATGTGCAGGGCCAGCTCCTGGTTGAGGGTCTCGATGAACTCCGCGATCTGCCGCTCGATGGCCTCCATCTTCTCGCGCATGTTCAGGATGATCTCGACCCCGGCGAGGTTGACCCCGAACTCGCGGGTCAGCTTGAGGATCACCTCCAGGCGCTCGAGATCCTCCTGGGCGTACAGGCGGGTGTTGCCCTCGCTGCGGGAGGGCTGGAGCAGGCCCTCGCGCTCGTACAGCCGCAACGTCTGGGGATGGATCTGGTACAGCTCGGCCACCGCGGAGATCATGTGGGTGGCGGCTTTGGATCGAGGCTTAGCCATAGCTCACACCAGGGACCAGATTTCCGCGCGCGGGTCTTCGGGATTCAGGTGGGCCAGCTCCCGCAGAATCTCTTTGGTGCGCTCGTCGCGCACCGCGGGCGGCTGGATCACCACCTCGACGATCTGATCGCCGCGCGCGTCCTTCCGCGAGTTGAGCACGCCCTTCTCGCGCATGCGGAACTTCTGCCCGGCCTTGGTGCCCGGCGGGATCTTCAGCAAAGCGCGCCCGTCGATGGTGGGCACCTCGATCTTGGTGCCCAGGCTCGCCTCGGTGACCGTAACCGGGATGCGGATCTCGATGTTGTCCCCCTCGCGGTGGAAGAAGGGGTGCGGCTCGAACCGCACGGTGATGTAAAGGTCCCCCGGCGGAGCCCCCAGGGCGCCGGCGTTACCCTTGCCCGCCACGCGCAGCCGGGCGCCGCTCTGCACGCCGGGCGGGATCCTCACCTCGACGGCTTCCGCGCGCGAGACGCGCCCGTCGCCGTAACAGGAGGCGCAGGCGTTGCGCAGGCGTCCCCCGCCGTTGCACCGGGGGCAGTTCAGGGTGAAGCGCATCGCGCCGGCCATCTGCGCGACCTGGCCGGCCCCCTTGCACTCCGGGCAGGCGGCGCTGGCGCCGCCGGAGGCGCCCGAGCCGCCGCAGACCGGACAGGCTTCCTGGCGCGCCACCTTCAGAGTGACCTGCGTCCCCCGGATGGCCTGCCAGAAGTCGATACTCAGCCCGTATTCGAGGTCGCCGCCCGGCTGCGGCTGCGCGCGCTCCTCGGCGCGCGCTCCGCCGCGCCCGAACAACTGGCTGAACAGATCGCTGAATCCGCGGCCTTCGCCCTTTTCCGTGGCCGGCCCGCCCGGGCGGGAGAAGAACTCCTCGAAATCGAACCCGCTAAAGCCCATGTGCGGGCCCCCGGCGTGGGCGCCGCCACCGGCGGGGCCGGCCTCCGAGTAGAAGCCGTGCTGGTCGTACATGTGGCGCTTCTCGGCGTCGCTCAAGACGTCGTAGGCCTCCTGAAGCTTCTTGAAGCGCTCCTCGGCCGCCTTGTCGCCGGGGTTCAGGTCGGGATGGAACTTGCGCGCCAGCCGGCGGTAGGCCTTGCGGATTTCCACCGGGGTGGCGTTGCGCCGCACCCCCAGGGTCGCGTAGTAATCCTGTGCCGTCGCCATAGGCGGATGATTACACCGCGGCGGCGCGGAGTGCGCAGAGGGACTGCCCGTCTAGATCCCCGGCGCGACCTCGGCGTCGCTGCGGTGATTCATTTCTTTTCCTTGTCGTCCATGTCCACGAACTCGGCGTCCACAACATTGTCCTTCGGCGGGGCTTCCGCAGGGCGCTGCTGGGGGCCGTCGCCGCCCCCTCCCCCGGTGGGCGGCTGCGCGGTGGCGCGGTACATGGCTTCCGCCAGCTTGTGGGTCGCCCGCGTCAGCTTGTCGATGGCGGCGTTGAGCCGGTCGGTCCCGCCGGCGCCCATGGCGCTCTTGACCTCGCTGAGGGCCGCCTCGATCTCGCGGGCGTCGGCCTCGGAAATCTTGTCGCGGTGCTCGCGCAGCATCTTCTCGGTGTTGTAGGTCATGACGTCGGCGCGGTTACGGGCCTCGATCTCCTCCTTGCGCCGGCGGTCGTCGGCCACGTGCGCGTCGGCGTCGCGGGCCATCTTGTCCACTTCGTCCTTACTCAGCCCGGAAGACGAGGTGATGGTGATCTGCTGCTCGTTGCTGGTGGCCTTGTCGTGCGCCTTGACGTTCAGGATGCCGTTGGCGTCGATGTCGAAGGTCACCTCGATCTGCGGCACCCCACGCGGCGCCAGCGGGATGTTGCCCAACTGGAAGACGCCCAGCAGGCGGTTGTCGGTGGCCAGGGCGCGCTCGCCCTGGTAGACCTTGATCTCGACGGAAGTCTGGCTATCAGAGGCCGTCGAATAGACCTTGGTCTTGCGCGTGGGGATGGTGGTGTTGCGCTCGATCAACTGGTCGAAGACCCCGCCCAGGGTCTCGATGCCCAGCGACAGCGGCGTGACGTCGAGCAGCAGCACGTCCTTGACCTCGCCGCCCAGCACGCCGCCCTGCACGGCCGCGCCCACGCCCACCACCTCGTCGGGATTCACCCCCTTGTGCGGTTCCTTGCCGAAGAAGTCCCGCACCATCTCCTGCACGCGCGGAATGCGGATCGAGCCGCCCACCAGCACCACCTCGTCGATCTGGACCGGCGTCAGGCCGGCGTCCTCCAGGGCCCGCTGGCAGGGACCCAGGGTGCGGTCCAGGATGTCCTGCACCATCTGCACGAAGTGCGCCCGGGTGAGCTTCATCACCAGGTGCTTGGGGCCGGAGGCGTCGGCGGTGATGAAGGGCAGGTTGATCTCGGTCTCCAGCAGCGTCGAGAGCTCGATCTTGGCCTTCTCGGCGGCCTCCTTGAGCCGCTGCAAGGCCATGTGATCGCGCGAGAGGTCCAGGCCGTGCTCCTTGCGGAACTCCGCGATGATCCACTCGATGATGCGCTGGTCCAGGTTGTCCCCGCCCAAGTGCGTGTCGCCGTTGGTGGACTTCACCTCCACCACGCCTTCCCCCACCTCCAGGATCGAGATGTCGAAGGTGCCGCCGCCGAAGTCGTACACCGCGATGGTCTGGTCCTTCTTCTTGTCCAGGCCGTAGGCCAGCGCCGCGGCCGTGGGCTCGTTGATGATGCGCATGACCTCCAGGCCGGCGATCTTGCCGGCGTCCTTGGTGGCCTGCCGCTGCGAGTCGTTGAAGTAGGCCGGCACGGTGATCACCGCCCGGGTGACCTTCTCGCCCAGGTAGGCCTCGGCGGCCTCCTTCAGCTTGCCCAGCACCATGGCGGAGATCTCCGGCGGGGCGTACTTCTTGCCCATGATCTCGACGCGGGCGTCACCCTGGTCGCCGCGCACCACGCGGTAGGGCACCAGCCGCATCTCTTCGGAGACCTCCTCGAAGCGGCGCCCCATGAAGCGCTTGATCGAGTAGATGGTGTTCTCCGGGTT
>Ga0315289_10002987_pt1 | contig 25736 bp, 20 predicted proteins | sample YL17G11_40_MG_FD_203452 | JGI IMG/M metagenome (GOLD analysis project Ga0315289, IMG submission 203452) | Sediment microbial communities from Yellowstone Lake, YNP, Wyoming, USA - YL17G11_40 | ecosystem: Environmental > Aquatic > Freshwater > Lake > Sediment | place: USA: Wyoming | collected...
ACCCGGACCTCGACCATGCAGAAGGAGCTGCGCGAGGTGGGCCAGGCGGGTCTCAAGCTGCTGGGCCTGACGGTCGCCAAGACGGCTTTCGGGGGCAGCGAGGTGGTTTCCATCCTCGGAAAGGAAACGCCGTGAGATGAGGAGCCTCATCCCGGAGCTTGGGTGCTTTTGCCCCCGGGGATGTAGTACGCTGTACCATTAGGACTGACCGTATGCCAAACCAAGGGAAACTGATGCGAGTGCTGGTGGTTCTGGTTCTCGGGGTTCTGCCGCTGGCAGCCCAATGGGAAGAGCAGGTCGGCGACGTGCCCTATGTGCCGAGCCCGCCCGAGGTCGTCGATGCCATGCTGAAGCTGGCCAACGTGACGGCCGGCGATATCGTTTACGACCTGGGCTGCGGCGACGGGCGCATCGTGATCACGGCGGTGCAGAAGTTCAAGGCCGCCCGCGGCGTGGGCATCGACATCAACCCGGAGCGCATCCGCGAGGCCGGGGAGAACGCCAAGAACGCCGGCGTGACCGACCGCGTGCGCTTCATCGAGAAGAGTTTCTTCGACGCCGAGATCAAGGACGCCACCGTGGTCACGCTGTACCTGCTGTCGGACGTCAACCTGCGGCTCCGCCCCAAGCTGCTCAAGGAACTCAAAGCGGGAACCCGGATCGTCTCGCACAGCTTCGACATGGGCGACTGGAAGCCCGACAAGCAGGTCGAGCTCAACGGCCGCAAGGTCTTCCTGTGGACCGTGCCGCCGCCCAAGGCCAACTGAGGCCGGTCAAGATCCCAGCACGAGCCAGGCCGCTCGCAGTCTGCCGTGATTCTGGAGCAGGCGCAGGTAAGGCGCCTCGTCCGGGCCGGCCTTGGCGCGGATGATCCGGACCACCGCCCGCTTCTCGGCTTCGCTCCAGCGCGCCAGATCGGGGATCAGCGCCAGCGCCGGCGCCAGATTCCAGAAGGCGCCCTGCTGGTTCCGGCTCCAGTGATGCGGACGGACCTCGAGCGCTGCGGCCACCTCGCGCATCGCCTCGGCCTCTCCGTCCGCGCGCTCCGCCATGCGGCGCACGGCGACTTGAGCGAGCTGGCGCGTCTCGAACCGGTCGAAGGCGCCCACGGGCACGCCGGGCGCTTCGAGAATCATGGAACCCTCGGCCAGGCGCCGCAGGATCCGCGCCGGGGTCCGGTAGCCGGGCCGGGTCTGGACCTTCTTCGTCTCGGCCTCCGCCCGCCGCGCTGGCTCGGGCCGCATCGGTCGAAAACCCAGCTTGCGGTAGAACCAGAAGGCGCCGGCTTCGATGGCCTCCTCGTTGTGGTGACCGATCTGATAAGGATCCACTGAGAAACAGGTCACCCCGAGCAACTGGTTGAGCAACCGCAGGACGCGGCCGTACAACCACGCCGATTCCCCCTCGCGGAACGTGTAGTAGACGTTGTAGCCCACCTCGGAGCGCTCGAACAGGGAGAGGGTTTCTACGTAGCCCACCGGCACGCCGTTTTTGACCATGAACCCGGCGTGGTAGGCGCGCAGGGGCAGCCGCCACGGCGGCGGCACGCCCCAGAAAAAGATCTCGACGCCGCGCCCGGCCTGGGCCTTGAGGATCGAGGCCGGGTCGCCGTGCGTGAAGCCCCACAGCTCGCGGTAGCGCAACGCCGAGGTGTCCCGCACCAGATCCAGCAGCGCCTCGGCCTGCCTGCGCGAGACGCTCCGGAGCGGCAGCGGCGGCGAGGCCAGTTCGGAGGCCAGCGAGACCTCGCTGCGGCGGATCAGCGGCGTCTGCTGGTAGACGATCTTCCGCGCCCGCAGCCGCGTGTGGGTGCGCGTGGCGCGCGCCTCGCCCAGTTCCCAGCGGATGGGCACGCGCAGCGAGTCATACCGATCCACCTTCTCGGCGAAGCTCAACGGACTCAGCAGCACCCGCCCGAGCAGCCAGACCAGGTCGCTCCGGGCGCGCCCACGCGCGGCGCCGACCCAGGCGCGGTAGGGCACGTTGGCCTCGACCAGCGCGTCCTCCTCCAGCAGCGGCACCCAGCGCGGCAGGCTGGGGCCCAGGCGGTCGGCGTCTTCGTAACTCTCCCAGTCGATCTCCACCGCGGCCGGATGCCGTGAAGCCACGTGGCACGCCACCGGGTAGCTGAAGATGGCCGAGAAAGCCGTCCCGGCGATGCCGGAGATCTCGGGCTCCTCGAGCGGCGTAAGATCCGCGCCCGCGGCGCGCAACTCCCCCACGCGCTGGCCGAACCAGGCCAGCATTTGTTCCGTGCGCCGGACGATCTCGGGGTTGTGCGGATGAGCCCGCAGGAACAGTAGCGCTTCGTGGAAGCGTCCCAGGGAAGCGGCATCCTCGAAGCGCGCCTGCGCGAGCTCGTCGAGCAGGCCCTCGACGCGCGCTCCGTCCGCGGGGCCGAAGCAGGTCTTCAGTTCCTCCAGGCGGGCCAGCAGGCCTTCCGGCGATTCGGGCGGCATGGGAGTACCCAGACGATCATACTCCGCCCGCCGGGGCCGGTTCCAGACTCCTGGCTGCCGCCAGGTAGCCGCAGGCCACTACGGCCAGGAACATGGCCAGCACCTCGCTGTCGCCCAGGTTCAGCTCGAAGACCCCGGCGACGGCCACCGCCAGCACCACGGCGATGGCGCCGTGCAGGAGGAACTTCTCGTCGCTGCGTCCGGCGGGCAGCCGCCGGAGGACGCGCCCGAAATCCCACACGGCCTGGGCCAGGAACCACACCAGCATCAGCATGGTGGGCACGCCGCGCTCGGCGGCGTAGTGGACGTAGATGCTGTGCAGGTGCCCGTACCAGCCCTCGGGCAGCGGGCGGGGCACGTCCGGCGGCACGTACTCCACGAGCCGGGCCTGGACCCTCTCGGGTCCCACACCCAGCAGCGGGCGGGCCTGGATCATGCGCCAGCCTGTGCGCCAGCAGACGATGCGGTGCTGGTTCGAGTCGAGCTGCCCGTGCGGCTCGAAGCTCGAGACCACGCGCGAGCGCATCCAGGACGGCCCCAGCCACAACACCGCCGCAGCCAGTACTGGCACAGCCACGAGCAGCAGGCGCTTCCAGGACCACACCAGGTAGAGCGCCGCCGCGGCCGAGGCCAGCCAGACGCTCCGCGTGAACCCCGCCAGCAGCGCCAGGCTGAGCACGCCGCCGGCGAGCACCCCGAGGCAGAGCCGCTTGCCGCGGGCCGAGGGCGCGAACAGCAGGAACGCTCCCAGCATGACCAGGGCGATCATCAGCGTTCCGCCGAAGGTCATGTGGTGGCTCATGAAACCCGAAATCCGCTCGGCCACGTAATACTCGTAGAAGCTGCGGCCCTGCCGCGAGGCCGCCTCGAATGTGTTCCAGAACTGCGCCAGGCCGCGGGCCGCCGCCAGCGCCCCCACGCCGGCCCAGGCCAGCACCAGCCGCCGCGCGTCCTTAACCTCCCGGAACAGCGAGAAGATCACCGGCAGCGTGAGGTAGACGAAGAACTTGCGGATCTGCGGGCGTCCCGCCGCCACGTCGCCGGAGGCCAGCCAGGACACCAGGGTGCCGGTCATGAAGAGCGCCAGCGGCAGCCATACCGGCGGCAGGCGCAGCCGCGTGCCGGACATCAGCAGAAGTGCGAACGCCAGCCCCAGCAGAATCTGCGAGGCCGCGATCGACACCAGCGCCGCCACCGCCGATGAAAAGGCGCACCAGAAGGCGGCGCGGTCCAGCAGGCTCGACGTGCTCATGAGGTCTCAGTATGCCAGAGCGGGCTGTTTCACGCAGAGGCGCAGAGAACGCAAAGACCGGCGCGAAACCCCTCACACCAGGTCGAACTTTTCCTGGTGCAGCGCGAGGTCGCCGGTCACCATCACGGGGCGGCCCAGGATCTCCTCGAGCTCGTCCAGGTAATCGTTGTCGCTCGATTTCAGGACCTTGGCCACCTCCGGGTTGACGCGCAGCACGGCCTCCTTGCCTTCGATGGCCCGGGCCACCTTGTGGGCCTCCCGGAGGATCTCGCCGACCACGGTCTGGACGCTCTTGACGTAGCCGGCGGCCTCGCAGTACGGGCAGGGCGAGCACAGCGTGCGCTCCAGGCTCTGCTTGACGCGCTTCCTGGTGATGGCCACCAGGCCGAAGTCGTTGAACTGGAGGGTCTTGCTGGGGGCCCGGTCGGCGCGCATGGCCTCTTCGAGCACCTGCATCACCCGCTGGCGGTTCTTGCGCTCGTCCATGTCGATGAAGTCCACCACGATGATGCCGCCCAAGTCGCGCAGGCGGATCTGGCGCACGATCTCCTTGATGGCCTCGGTGTTGGTCTTCAAGATGGTGTCTTCCAGCCGGTTCGACCGGCCCACGAACTTGCCCGTGTTGACGTCGATGGCCACCAGGGCTTCGGTCTGGTTGATGACGATGTAGCCGCCCGACTTGAGCCACACCTTGGGCCGCAGGGCCTTCTCCAGCTCGGCAGTGACGTTGAAGGCGTCGAAAATGGGCTCCGTGCGGGTGTACATCTTGATGCGCCCCACCGAGGCCGGCTGGAAGCGCTGGATGAAGTGCAGCACGCGCTCGTAGACCTCTTCGTTGTCCACCCAGACGGTCTTGAAGCTCTCCGTCAACTGATCGCGCAGAATGCGCTCCACCAGGTCCAGGTCGTGGTGCAGAAGCAGGGGAGCGGGGCGGGATTCCGCCTTCTGGCGGATGTCCAGCCACAGGCTGTAGAGGAACTCCATGTCCTGAGCGATGTCGTGCTCGGAGCGGCCCTCCCCAACGGTGCGCACGATGAAGCCGCCCGGCTTGCCGGCCCGGTGCGCCTGGAGGATGCGCCTCAGGCGATGGCGTTCCTCCTCCGAGGCCACCTTGCGCGAAACCCCCAGGTGCTCGACCGTGGGCATGTAGACCACGAAGCGGCCGGGCAGCGCGACGTACGAGGTGATGCGAGCGCCCTTCTGCCCGAGGGGCTCCTTGGCGATTTGAACTACGACTTCCTGGCCCTCTTTGAGCAGTTCGGCGATGGAGGGCAGCGGCCTCTCCGGCCGGGCGGCGTGCTGGCTTTCCGGACGTTCCTCGGCCGCCTCGGTGGCCGCCGGCGGCGGGGGGGCCGCGGGCCGGTCCTCGGGACGCGGTTCCGGGAGGCCGCCGCCGCGCGTCTTGCGCCGCATGCGCCGCGAGACGCGATGCATGTAGCGATAGCCCTGCTCCCGCAGCGTGGCCGTCAAGCTGATGGGCGTGCGGGCCGGCTCGAGCTCCTCGGCCGGGGGCTGTTCCCCGGCCGCCGGTTCGGGCTGGCACTCCGCAGCTGCGGCCTCGGCCTCCGCCGCAGCCAACGCCGCGGGTTCCTGTTCCGAGATGGCCTCCGGCTCGGCCGGTGCTGCCAGCTCGGGCTCGGGCGTCACCAACTCCGGCTCGGCGCCCTCCGCCTCCGCGGCTGGCGCCTCTGCCGGGCCGCGGTGCTTCGCCAGCGATTCGCCGGGCAGCACCGGGAATCCCTCGGTGCGCTGCGGTTCGAGGGGTTCCGCGGGGGGCCGCGCGACGGGCGCCGGGGTCTCGAAGGCGTACTTGGATTCGCCAAACCCCCGCCCGCGCATGCGGCGGCGGCGCGGGCGGCGCCCGCTGGGGTCCCGGCCCTCGTCGGGCCCGCCCCGCTCGACCGGCTGCGTACCCGGCGGAGCGGCGGCCGGCGGGATCGGGCGTGCCGACGGCGGCGCGGCTTCCACCCTGGGGGCCCGCACCTCCCGGTCCTCGGGGGCAACCGGAATGCGGTCGTACTCCTCGTTCTCTTCAAAGAAGTCCGCAACGTACAGGAAAGCGTCGCGCTCCAGCCCGATGTCCACGAAGGCCGACTGCATCCCGGGCAGCACGCGCGTGACGCGCCCCTTGTGGATGCTCCCGGCCAACGAGTACTCGTTGGCGCGCTGCAGGTAGATCTCGACCAACTGGTCGTCTTCCAGGACGGCCACCTGGGTCTCGTGCCGCGTGGCCGAAATGACCAACTCTTTTCCCATGAAGGTGCTCCTTGCGGGCGGCAGGGGCTTCTGAGTGGAGATCTGAGGCTCGAGGAAGGGTCCGCGGAGCTGCCTGCGCCACGCGCGAACCGTCCTGGTCGAACTGCCTTCTCGCATGGGGCCCGCCAGGCGGAGTCTGTCTTCTCGACACCTGCTGCGGGCCCGGGGATCCGGCTGGGGGCCGCCCTTCCTGGGCGGGGCCCCGGCCTGCCGACCCTTAGAAACTCTCAGCCATCCTCGATCTCCGGGTAAAACCTCTCCCGCCGCTTCAACTCACAAACCGCCGCAGCCTGACATTGTTGACCAGGCCCAGCATCAAAAACATGGACAAGATGTTAGAGCCGCCGTAGCTCATCAGCGGCAGTGGAATCCCGGTCACCGGCATGCGCCCTACCACCATCCCGATATTGACCAGCACGTGGAAGAGCAGCAGCGCGCACACCCCCATCGAGATGTAGACGCCGGCCCGATCCGGAGCCATCTGCGCGTTCTGCACGATCTGCATGAGCAGCACGAAATACAGCCCTAATATCACCACGACTCCCGCGAAGCCGTGTTCCTCGGCAAACGCCGAGAAGATGAAATCCGTATGGGGGACCGGGAGGAACCGGAGCTGAGTCTGCGAGCCCCGGGCGACTCCCTTGCCCCACATGCCGCCGGAACCGACGGCGATCTTCGATTGAATCGTCTGGTAGCCCGAGCCCCGCGGGTCCCGGGCAGGATCCAAGAAGCTGGCCAGGCGAGCCTTCTGGTAGTCCTGGAGGACCAGCCAGCTCAGCGGCATCACCACCGCGGCGGCCAACACGATCACCGCCACGTATTTCCACCGCAAGCCCGCCACGAGAATCCCCACTGCCAGGATGGGCAGGTAACTCAGGGCTGTCCCCAGATCCGGCTGTCTCATGACCAACGCCATCGGGAGCCCTATCAAGCCCACCAGCTTCAACAGGTCGCGAACCGCAAGCCGCTCGGTTTTCAGCTCGGCCAAAAACCGCGCTACCACCAATAGTATCACTATCTTAACGAATTCCGAAACTTGCACATAAATCGGACCAAAACCCAGCCACCGCTTCCCCCCGGAGACCGTCCGGCCCACCAGCAACACCAGCACCAGCGCTCCCACCGCCAGGCCGTAGTACACGAAGGCATGTCCCACCAAGGTGTGGTAGTCGATGGAAACCATCACCCACAGCAGCATCAGCCCCGCCAGCACCCACAGTCCCTGCCTCCACCAGGCCTGCTCCCAGGCTGTCCCACGGGTGGCGCTGTAGATCTGGAGGATCCCCACGGCGCAGATCACCAGAATGATGATCAGCAGGGACCAGTCCAAGTCGCGGATGGTGCGGTACTTAGCCATAGCTAGCGCCCACTGAACCGCAGAGGCGCAGAGATCGCAGAGAAAACCCCCTTCTCATAGCTCTGCGTCCTCCGCGTCTCAGCGGTGATTTGACTGGTCATGGTGCGGGGACCGCCTGGGGCGCGGTGGGGCCCAACTGCGGCGCCGCCTGCCGCACCTCGGCCAGCATCTGGGTCCGGGCGGTTCGGGCCTTCTTGTCGCAGTAAGCCTTGATCACGTCCCGGACCACCGGGGCGGCCAGGGCGCCGTGCTCGCCGGATTCGTACAGGGTGGCCACCACGATCTCCGGGCTTTCGCAGGGGGCGAAGCCCACGAACCAGGCATTGTCCTTCAAGCTCTGGCCCAGTTTGCTGGCGCGGAGCAGCTCGTTCGAGACCAACTGCGCGGTGCCGGTCTTGCCGCACACGCTGATGCCCGGGAGGCGGGCTCGCACCCCCGTGCCGCCTTCGTTCACCGCGCCGTACATGCCGGCGACCACCTTGGCGGCGTTGGCCGGGTTGATCTTGGCGATCCGCGGGGGCTCGCGCCGGTTGGGGTCCCTCACCAGGTGCGGCCGGTACCACACCCCGCCGGTGGCCAGGCCCCCGATGGCATACGCCAACTGGAGCGGCGTGGCAGTCAAGGCTCCCTGGCCGATGGCCACCGAGATGGTCTCCCCGGCGTACCATTTCTGGCGGAAGTTGCGCATCTTCCACTCCGAGGAGGGCACCACGCCTTCGGCCTCGTGCGGCAGGTCGATGCCCGTCTTGCGGCCGAAACCGGCCTCCTCGGCGTACCGGGCGATGGCGTCGATGCCCGTGCGGTTGCCCACGTTGTAAAAGAACACGTCGCAGGACTGGGTCAGGCCCTTGTGGAGATCCACGGTGCCGTGACCCCCTTTGAGGTGGCACTTGAAGTAGCGGCCGTAGAAGCTGGCGCCCCCGCCGCAACGCACCTGGAAGCTGTCGTCGATGGCCCCGGTCTCCAGAGCCGCCAGGGCCACGATGGGCTTGAAGGCGGAACCCGGCGCCAGTTGCGCCTGGGTGGCGCGGTTCAGCAGGGGCACGTCGGGGTTGTTTACCAGCAGGCGCCAGTCGTCGGAGCGAATGCGCCCGGCGAACTTGTTGGGGTCGTATGCCGGGGTGCTCACCATGGCCAGGATCTCGCCGTTGCGGGGATCCAGGGCCACCACCGCCCCCTTGCGGTTCTCCATCGCCAGCTCGGCCACCACCTGGAGGTCCAGGTCCAGGGTGAGTTGGAGGTTCTTACCGGAGACGGCGGGTTTCAGGCCGATGACTTCCCGCTCGCGGCCGCGGTTATCGACCACCACGCGGCGCTGGCCGTCCACGCCCATCAGGATGTCGTTGTACTGGCGCTCGAGGCCCGCCTTGCCGATCACGTCGCCTTGCTCGTAACGGGCGAACTCCGGCGAATTCAGTTCGCCCTCGCTGATCTCTCCCACGTAGCCGATCAGGTGCGCGGCCAGGTCGTTCTGCGGGTAGAGCCGCCGCTGGGAGGGGATCAGCTCCATCTCGGGGAAAGTGTCCGGGTCGCGATGCGCTTCCACAAAGGACAGCTCGCCGGGCGTGAGCTCGTCCTTGATGAGGATGGGCTCGTAGCGCGCCCGCGAGCTGAACCGGGCCAGGCGGGTCCTCAGCCGGTCGTAGTCCAGGTTGAGGCCCGCGGCGATGGGCCGCAGGTGAGTGTCCTTGAGGTTCTCCCGCGACAGGATCAGGGTAAAGGAGGCGTGGTTGTCCACGATGACGCGCCCGTCGCGGTCCAGAATCTTGCCGCGCGCCGCCAGCACGGGCAAGGCTTTGATCCGGTTGCGCTCGGCCTGCTCGCTGTAGTACTCGGGATCCCGCACCTGCACCAGCCAAAACCCTGCGATCAGGTACAGGAAGACCACCACCGTGAAGTACTGAAAAATGGCGATCTTGCCGCTGGCGAACTTGGTGTCGTCGCGCAGCACGGGCGGCCCGGACACCCGGTAGTCGCCCGTCTCGGGGGATGACGACAGACTCACAACCCTGCTGGACCTTACCGTCTCTCCTTAAGTTTATCCAAAACGTGAAACAGCGGCACTGCCACCGCGGCGTTTAGCACGCCCACCACCAGCGCCTGCCGGATCTCGAAGGGCGCCGGCTGCCCCAGCAGGGCCCGCACCAGCACCCAATACAAGAACTGGTGGAATCCGAAGAAAAAGAAACCCAGCAGCAAACGGACCAGAGCCAGGTCCGTGTCGAAGCGCAGGCTCACCGAGGCGGCGAAGTAACCCACCAGGGTCTTCACGATCCCGAACATGCCCAGGGGCTGGTGGGAGAGGGAGTCCTGGATGAGCCCGATGGCCGCGCCGGTGAACATGCCGCTCATCGGGCTGTGGCGCAGCATGGCCAGGTACACGGTGACCAGCAGGGGCAGTTCCAGGTAGGCCAGAAACTGCACAAACAGCGGGACGTAGACCTGGAACAAGATGGCGACCAGCGGAACCACGATCAGGCCCCAGCGGCACAGGTGATCGGAGCGGGGGTTCCTGGGTCGGCCCAGCGGGATGCGGTCGCTCAGCTCGGTCATGGCACGGGGCGGGAAACCTGAGGCGCCGGGGCAGGGGCGGGCTGGGTGGTTTGGGGCGCGGCCGGCGGTTGAGCAGGCCCGGGCTGCGGTGGCCGGTAGTTGAAATCCGGCGGCTTGGCGCCGGGCGCGCCCTCGCCGAAGACGTGGCCCTGGGCGGCGCCGATTAATTTATACTGCTCCCGGAGCCGGTCGGCCTCGGTGCCCCGAACCCGGGGCCGGGCTTCGTCCGTGGCTGGCATCCCCTGGGCCGGCTCGGCCAGGGGCGGAGGGAGAATGTAAATCTCGGCGGCCGCCGGCTGGCCCTCCGGAATCGCTTGGTGGACCCCCTCCAGCACGATCAGAACCTCCTCGAGGCCGCGCTGCAGCCCCGAGGGGACCACGAAGATCTGCTGGAAAGTGTCGCCCGCCCGGGTCGAGGTTACCGCTCCCGCCGGCAGCCCCTTGGGGAACACCCCGTCATCGCCGGAGGTGTAGAACCACTCCCCCTGGTCCACCCGTTGCTCGTTTTGCACGTAATCCACCAGGCAGGCGCTGTGGCCCCGGCCCTTCAGCGTCCCGTGCACCCGGTGCTGGCGGGAGATCACCCCGGCGGCAAAGGTGGGATCGGTTATCAGCAGGACCTGGGAGGCATTCGGATAAGCCGCCACCACCTTGCCGACGATCCCATCCGGGGTGACCACCGCCATGCCGCGCTTCACCTCTGCCGAAGACCCGCGGTCCACGAACACCACCCGCGAGCTGGCGCCGGTTCCCGTGCCGATGACCCGGGCGGCCACCGTCTTCGAGGGGGTGCTGGCCTGAAAAGCCATCAACGCGCGGACCCGTTCGGTGGTCTCGAGCTCGGACTTCAGTCCCTGGTTCTCCAGCTTCAGCCGCCCCAGTTCCGCTTTCAGGCGCTGGTTCTCCTCGCCCTGGTGCCGCAGCAGGACGTACTTCCCCAGCAGATTGGCCGTTCCGCTGCGCACCCCCTCGATGAAGCGGGCCAGCGGGGTCACCGCCGAAACCGTCCACACGCGGACCAGCCGCACGTCCTGGTTGCTCTTGACCTGGTAAGCCAGCAGGATAAGCTGCGCAAAGATCACCAGCAGCAGCACGGTGATGTTGCGGTAGCGGTTCAGCAGGGAGTCCATGACGTGCGAAGAAGTCAGAAGACAGGAGTCAGCCTTCAGAATCGGAGCGCCCGCGGCCCGGGCCGCCCCTTCTGACTCCTGACTCCTGACTCCTGACTCCCTCTCCCAGCATTTCACTCCAGCGAGAGCTTCCGCATCAGTTTGAAGTCGCCCAGCATCTTGCTGATTCCCAGCACCACCGAAGCCAGCGGGTCTTCGGCGATCGACACCGGCAGCCCCGTCTCCTCGCGGATGCGCCGGTCCAGGTTCTTCAAGAGCGCCCCGCCGCCGGTCAGCACAATGCCGCGGTCGCTGATATCGGCGCTCAACTCGGGCGGCGTGCGTTCCAGGCACACGCGGATGGCGTTCATGATGGTGGCCACGCACTCGGAGAGCGCCTCCCGGATCTCGCTGTCGTCCACGGTGATGGTCTTGGGGACGCCCTCGATGAGGTTGCGCCCCCGGGTCTCCATAGTGAGCGGCTTGTCCAGCGGGTAGGCCGAGCCTACCTGGATCTTGATCTGCTCGGCGCTGCGCTCGCCCACCAGCAGGTTGTACTTGCGCTTGAGGTACTGCATGATGGCCTCGTCCATCTCGTTGCCGGCCACGCGCACCGAGCGCGAGTAGACGATGCCGCTCAGCGAGATGACCGCCACGTCCGTGGTGCCGCCGCCGATATCCACGATCATGTTGCCGCAGGGCTCGGTGATGGGCAGACCCGCGCCAATGGCCGCCACCATGGCCTGCTCGACCAGGTGCACCTCGCTGGCCTTGGCCCGGTAAGCCGAGTCCACCACGGCCCGCTTCTCCACCTGGGTGATCTCGCAGGGCACCCCGATGACGATGCGCGGGTGCACCAGCACCTTGCGGCCGTGCGCCTTCTGGATGAAGTAGCAGAGCATCCGCTCGGTGACCTTGAAGTCGGCGATCACGCCGTCCTTCATGGGCCGGATGGCCACGATGTTGCCGGGCGTGCGGCCCAGCATCTCCTTGGCCTCTCTACCCACCGCTTCCACCTCTCCGGTGGTCTTGTTGAGGGCCACGATCGAGGGCTCGTTGACCACGATGCCCTTGCCCTTGGCGGCCACCAAGGTATTGGCCGTGCCCAGATCGATGGCCAGGTCCGAGGAAAACAGGCTGAACAGGGAGCGGAAACTCATGCCGGCCCTTTCAAACAAGAGGCTATCAGGCTGTATTCTAGCGAACTTGGCGGCCTCGAGTCACCGGGTATCGGAGCCATCGCGCCGCCATCCCCAGTCTCGCTGTCCAGCCCGACGCGCCAGACTGCCCCGTTCACGCCCCTGACGCTTACGGCCGTCCCGGCTCCCCAACAGCGGCCGCCCCTGCCGTGAGTCAGCCCCGGGCCGCATCTGCGGCGAATCTCGCGCGCCCTGGGAACGGCGGCGCTGGGGACAGTCCCCGATCTTTAGCGGCCCGAGGACCCGAAGCCCCCCTCCCCCCGCCGGCTCGCGCAGAGCTCCCCTTCCTCCCACTCCACGGGCTCGTACCGCGCGATGACCAGCTGGGCGATACGGTCGCCCCGCCGCACCTGGTACGGCTCCCGCCCCAGGTTCAGCAGGATCACCCGGATCTCCCCCCGGTAGCCCGGGTCGATGGTGGCCGGGCTGTTCGGCAACGTGATGGCGTGATTCAACGCCAGGCCGCTGCGCGGCCGCACCTGCGCCTCGAAGCCCGGCGGCAGCTCGATGGCCAGCCCGGTCCCGACCGCCACCGCCCGGCCGGCCTCCAGCGCCGCGTCCTCGGCCGCGCGCAGGTCCATTCCGGCGTCCTCGGCGGCGCCGTGCGCGTACTGGGGCAGGAACGCATCCGGACGGAGACGTTTGATTCGCACTCGCATGGTTTCAGCTATCATAGCCATATTCATGCCGCCCGTTGCATCCAAACGCGTGCTGACGCTGGCGCCCCTGCCGCCCGAGAAGTGCGCCTACGCCCTGGCCCGCTACAGCCGCTCGCCGGACTCCATCCGCGAATCCCTGGACTGGGTGCGCGCCCACGACTCCCGCAAGTTCCTCGAGCACTTCTACTTTCAGTACGGCCACTCCTCGATCGCCGACCTGGGCCACGTGGTGATGTGCTTCGAGGGCCTCTCCGAGCTGGCGGCCACCGAGCTCGAGGATGAGCCGCTCTGGGACGGCCAAGCCCGCTCCTCCCGCTACCAGGACTTCTCGCACTGCGGGTTCGTCACCCCCGAGGAATTCCAGCCCCACCAGGCCGCCCTCTACCGCGTGGCCGGCGAGAAACTCCTGGCCGCCTACCCGGAGATTCACACCCGCCTGGCGGAGCACCTCGCCGAGCGGCTGCCCCGCCCCGCGGACCTCCCGCCCGACGCCTACCAGCGCGCCATCGCCGCGCGCGCCTTCGACGTGGCCCGCTACCTGCTCTTCTTCGGCGTCCCCACCAACCTCGGCCAACTCACCAGCATCCGCACGCTGGAGAAGCAGATCCGGCGCCTGAAGGTCTCCGCGTACGCCGAGCTGCGCAGCCTGGCCAGCGAGATCGCCGCCGCCTGCGCCGCCGAGCCGGACTACCTTTGGGACACCCTGGCCTCCGAGCCGGTGGCCCCGACGCTATCCCAGTTTGCCGACCCGCACTACCACCTCGGCCAGGCGCGCGACGACCTCACGGAGTGGGCCAGCCAGAACCTTCCCCCGCCCGCCGGGCTCTCAGTGGACCGCATCGATCTGGCGCGGCCCGAGGACGCCGCCTCCGACATCGTCGCCACGCTGCTCTACTCCGTCACCGACCGCCCCTACCGGGAGCTCTATGAAATGGTCCGCGGCTGGAGCGCCGCCCGGCGCGCGGAGGTCCTGGACCTGGCGCTCCGCTCGCGCACCGAGCGCGACGAGATGCTGCGGGCCTTCCGCGGCGGGCCCTACGTCTACGACTTGGTCATTGACGTCGGCGCCTACCGCGACCTCCACCGCCACCGCCGCTGCCACCAGTTCCGCCAGGCCTACACGGCCCGCCTGGGCTTCGACACCCCGAAGCTGCTCGCTCAGGCCGGTCTCGCCCCGCACTACGAGACCGTCATGCGCGAGACCCTCGATACGCTGGCCGCCCTGCCCGAGCCCGGCGCCCATTACCTCGTGCCCTTCGGCGCCCGCTCCCGCTTCCTCTTCAAGCTGGACTTCTCCGAAGTCGAGTACATCTGCCGGCTGCGCACCGGCGTCAAGGGCCACTTCAGCTACCGCGACATCGCCTGGCAGATGAAGCTCAAAATGGAGCACCTCGAGCCCGAGCTGGGCCGCCTCATCCAAGCCGTCCCACCCTGGGTCGAGGATCCACTCAAGCGATGACCCGAGCCGCGCGCGTCAGCCCGCGGTCTGCCGGGCGCACTCACGCGCTGGCCATCTCGAGGCTCTTGAGCTTCGCCGCGAGCGTCGTCCGCTTCAGCCGCAGCAGCTCCGCCGCCTGCCGCTTGTTGCCGCCGGTTCTCTGCAAGGCCTGCTCGAGAATGCTGCGCTCGATGGCGCTGACTACCCGCTCGAAATCCAGCCCCTCGTCGGGCACCGCGTACCCCGTGGCCGGCGGCGCCGCCGCTTCGCGCCTCCGCGCGGCGGGCAGCGGAAAATCCCCGGGGTACAGGTTCGTGCGCTCCCCGGCCATCAGAACCGCCGTCTCGACGGCGTTCTCCAGTTGCCGCACGTTGCCCGGCCAGCAGTGGTCGCTGAGCCGCTCGAGCGCCTCCCGCGCCACGCTGCGCGGCCCCAGGTCCTCCCGGCGGCAGACCTTGTCGATGAAATGATGCACCAGCAGCGGCACGTCGCTCGGGCGCTCGCGCAGCGGCGGCACCCGCACCGGCACCACGTTCAGCCGGTAGTAAAGATCCTCCCGGAAACCCCCGGCGGCCACCTTCTCGGCCAGGTCCTGGTTGGTGGCGGCGATCACCCGCACGTCCAGCAGGATGCTCTCCGAGCTGCCCAGCCGCTGGATCTCCCGCTCCTGCAAGACCCGCAGCAGCTTGGCCTGCGTCTCCAGCGGCATGTCGCCGATCTCGTCCAGGAACAGCGTGCTGCGATTGGCCTGCTCGAAACGCCCCGTGCGATGGGCGACCGCGCCCGTGAAGGCGCCCTTGACGTGGCCGAACAGCTCGGCCTCCAGCAGGCTTTCCGGCAGCGCGTGGCAGTTGACCGCCACCATGGGCAGGTGCGACCGCGGGCTGGCCATGTGCAGCGCCCGCGCCAACATCTCCTTGCCCGTCCCCGTCTCCCCCGTGATCAGCACCGTGCACCGGCGCGCGGCGATCAGCCGGATCATGTGGTCGAGGTCCCGCATGGCCCGGCTTTCCCCCACCAGCAGCCGCTTCCAGGGATCCCGCCCGGCGCCGTCTCCGGAGAACGCCGCCTCCTGCTGGTGGCGGTATTCGGCGGCTCCCTCCAGTATCTGCACCTGCCGGTCGAGGTCCTCCGAGTGGCACATCACGTGGTAGGCGCCGAGTTTGGTCAGGCGGATGGCGTCGTCGCACCTCGGGCACGCCTCTCGAAACACCACCGGCGCCCGCGCGTTGATCCGCTGCGCCTCTTCCAACCATCCCTCGGGGGTCCATTCGGGAATGGGGAGGTCGGCCACCACCACGTCATAGAAGGACGCCCGCAGCCGCTCCAGGCCCGCCACGGGCTCCCCCACACGCTCGACACTCAGCCCGCGCACCTCCGCCAGGCTCGCGCCGGCGGCCGCTTCCGCAGTCTGGGAACACAACCAGAGGACCCGCATCGCTCAGGCGCGTCTATCGGCCGCGCGCGGCCGGTTCTTAGATCTCGAAACCCCTAAACCCCGCTCCGACTCACCCTACCACCACCCGGCATCCCGCCGCGCTCCGGATGGGGGAGTGGTCCCTGCGATTTCTTTACCGCGCACTAGGCCGGCCCGCCCCGATCTGCTACAATCGGGGTGGCTGCTGACGCCCACCGCCCGAGCGGGAGTAATTCAGTGGTAGAATGCCAGCTTCCCAAGCTGGACGTCGCGGGTTCGAGTCCCGTCTCCCGCTCCATAGAATCAATCACTTAGCTGGTTCCTGGTTGTCGCGATTCGACTCATAATGGAGCCACGCGGAGCCACCTCGCTCTGACTGATTGCCGTTAAAGGAGTTACGGGGCCGTGAATGCCAGCGGGGTACGCTGGCATTCAATGGGAAACGGCGAGCACCGGCTGTTCTTGTAGTGTCGCCACGGCGCACCGAGAATCCGTCACGACGATCCACAAGAAAGAAACTTCCGGATGGGCGACCATCCGCTCGGAGCGGCCGGAAACTCGGCAGCATCTGCGTTACCCCGGCGAAGCTCTCAGTGGCGATATACGCCGTCACGCTATGCTGGCTGTATTCGTTCGTCGCGGAGCAGAGCCACATGAGAGAAGCAGAAACCCAGTCCGAGTTGGTCGTGCTAGAACATGAGGCCCGGCTTGCGATCGCCGGAAATCGGGCCGCCCTTGAGCGGCTCGTCAGGGCGCTCCAAGGGGACATATACGGGCTCGCTCTGCGCATGTTGTGCAATCGGGAAGACGCCGAGGACGCCACCCAGGAGATCCTGGTCCGCATCGTTACCCGCCTCTCGCAGTTCGACTTTCGGAGCAAGCTGAAGACTTGGGCTTACCGGGTCGCGATGAACTACATCATGGACGTCCGGAAGAGTGCGGTCGAACGGTTGCACCTGAGCTTCGAACGCTTTGCGGACGACCTCACGAGTGGACTTGACCTGGAAGCGCCCGCGGAAACCGAGCATTCCCTGCTGATCGAAGAGGTCAAAGTAGCCTGTACACTGGGGATGCTGCAGTGCCTGGACCGGCCGCACCGGCTCGCCTACGTGCTCGGCGAAATTCTGGAAATGTCGGGACCGGAGGCAGCCGAGGTCCTCGATATGAGTCCCAGCCTGTTCCGGAAGCGTCTTCAGCACGCGCGTGAAGCCATCCTGAGTTTCACCCGCAGCTATTGCGGTCTGGCTTCGGATACCGCCCCGTGCTCGTGCAACCGGCAGATGCCGGCTGCGTTGCGGGCCGGCAAAATACGTCAGGATTGCTGCGATTTCGCGGCTGCGCCCTCTTCCTTTCAGCAAACGCGCGATTTGGTACGGCAGGTCGATGAGGCGCGCTGGGCGCTCCAAGTGCATCGCACCAGCCATCCGCGGGCCTCATCGATCGACTTCGCGCGCCGTCTGGCCGCCACACTCGACCTGTACCGCGATCCAACTCCCGAATCCTGATTCGCTGCCCCCTGCCGAGGGGCTTTCCACAAACCACGGCTGCCGCTTTCACATTGGGCATCTCGCCTTCGTCCAAAGGGATGACAGGAGAGATTCCGAGCATGATGAACAGACGACAGGCCGTAAAGGCAACATTCCACGCAGCGGCGGCAGCGGGCATTGTTTCCGCGCAACCGGCCGCTCCCAGCGAAATCTGGGTCAATCCAGCCACCGGCGCGGACACGAATTCCGGCGCGAAAGCTACACCCCTGCGGACGCTGGCCGAGGCGGCCCGACACGTCAACCAGAGCACCGGCGACGGCGCGATGACAATCGTTCTCTCCGAGGGCATTTACGCGGTGGGCGAGACGACGTTGCTCAAACCCGCGCGCCGGTCGTTCTCCAAGACCGAGCGGTTGACCATCCGGGCCGAGGTGCTTCCGGACGACCCCGAGTGGCACACCGGCCGAATGCCGACCCTCATCCACACCATGCCTCTCCCCAAGACTTGGAACGGCCGGCCCGACCCACTGGGCGGGGCCGCCGACGGCATGATGGTCGAGACCAGCCACGTAACCATTCAGGGCCTGAAGGTCCTTGGCTTGCCTGTGGTCGAAACTCCGAAGCCGGGGCTGATCCAGCGCCTGTACGCGGTCAGCCGGCTGCGTCGTGACTTGGAAGACCTCGAAATCGCCCAATGCATCTTCGCCGGCGACGACCTGACCAACCCCAACCACGTCGCTGTCATCGCGAACGGGAATAGCGTGAACGTGCATCACTGCATCTTCCGAGGCCTCAAGATCTCGGTGGTCTACTGGACCGGCGGCAGCGGCGGGCACGCGATGCGCAACTGCTTCTGCGACGGCGTGTATGGGAGCGGTGTCTGGACGGCCGGGATCAAGGGCGACTTCGACTACCGGAACAATGTTGTCGCGAACGGCAACTACGCCTGGACCTACCAGGGCGGAGCCTCCGCTCTTGCCGATGCCGGAGGCCGCAGCGGCCTTCAGGGCGGAGCCCCCACACCGGCCGCACCGCGGGAACTCACCCACTACAAGGTAATCGACAGCTATTTCGCCAATAACCGAAGGGTCGCCGGCTCGGGCACAGGAGCGCGGCTTGACTACCAGGACATGGATCCTTCCTTCCTCGAACTCGTAGGGACCAAGCTCTCCGGCGAACCGGTTGTTATCGAGCGCGGCCAGACCAGGCGAAACTACCTCCATCCCGTCGCTGGATCGGAAGCGGCCAAGGTCGGTGCGGGGCTTTTCCTGAAGCCGATTGCGTGAGAGTGAAACAGACAAGAAGGAGCTTACGATGAGAATGAACCGAATTGGAACCGTAGCGTGCGCGCTAGCTATCGCCGCCGCTTTTCTTGCCCCGCGGCTCGAAGCCCAGCCAGGGGCTTCCCAGACAATCCAGGCGGCTCTTGCCAAAGACGCCGCGACTCTGTCCGACAAGTTCGCCGGGCTCGCACGTGTCATGGCGGGGAAGTATGACTGGAAGCCCGGCCAGGGGGTACGTTCGGCAGGCGACGTCTTCAACCTGATCGTCATGGAAAACGGCATGCTCACGGGAGTACTTTCGGGTGCTGCGGGCCGTAGCGGCGGACGACCGGCCCCGGTGACCGATCCGGAGAAGATGCAGGAGGCCCTGCGCACGTCCTACGTGAACCTGCAGAAGGCGATCACGGGACTCTCGGAGAGCGATCTCACGGCGCCCGTGAAGCTCTTCGGCATGGACATGACGAAACAGGGCGCCATCATGTTTCTCCTGTCGGACCAGCACGAGCACCTCGGCCAGTCGATCGCCTACGCCCGATCCAACGGTGTGACGCCGCCCTGGTCGAAGTAACTGGCCGCATGCAATCAATCCATGAAAAGGGCGCCGCCAGCGTCCTTCTTCAGTTGCTCTCAATTCTCGAAGGAAGTGAGCCGCAGGGCAGTCCCGCCGTGTGGCGGCGCCGCCTCACCGCATGGCTCACTACGCGCGGGACCGCCAACATCCCGCCGCACGCCTGGCCGCTGCTCGATGAGATCTGGAGCCGCGAAGTAAGGGAGAAGCCATCGCAGCATGCGGCCGATCTCCCCCGCCTAACGAGCAACGGCCGCTGGACAGACTCCCTTTCTCTCTGGCGCGGCGACATCACGCGCCTGCAGGCGGGCGCAATCGTCAATGCGGCGAACTCCGGTTTGACCGGATGCTACGTCCCTTTCCATGCGTGCGTGGACAATGCGATCCACACTGCGGCCGGACCGTGGCTGAGACAGGCCTGCGAGTCCATCATGGCGGAGCGCGGACAACCCGAACCGGTCGCCACCGCTACCGTGACGGATGGATTCTATCTCCCAGCGAAGTACGTGTTTCATACAGTCGGCCCCGTCGTCCACGGAAGCGCTCCATCGCATGAGGATCGCGACGCCCTCGCCGGCTGCTACCGGGCTTGCCTCGCCGCCGCGCTGGTGTCGTCCGTCGATAGCATCGCGTTCTGTGCGATTTCCACGGGCGTCTTCGGCTACCCGAAACGTACTGCTGCCCTGGTCTCTCTGGCCGCGATCCAGGGATTCCTGCATGGCTGCAGCGACGCGCCTCATGTGATCCTCGTGGCCTTCACCGGGGATGACGAGGCCGTCTGCCGGAGCGCGATCGAGGAGGTGCTGGGGTGATCCACACGGACCTCTCTCCTGAACTGATCCAGACGTTGGTCTCCTTGATTCGCGATGCCGAGTACATCTTGATCGGCGCAGGCGCGGGCCTCAGTGCGGACGCCGGATACGACTACCTGGAGAGCGCCGAATTCCTGAAGCGGTATCCGTACCTTGAGCGCGTCGGTGTTCATTGCCGGTATCATTCGATCGGCTTTGAGTGGCCCACCAAGAGCATGGAGTGGGCGTTCTACGCGAGGCAATTGGAGCAGGATCTCTACGGCGCTCCGCCCCATCCCGAGCCGTATATACATCTCCGCGAGTTGACGGACCGAGCGGACCGGTGGGTCTTCACCAGCAACGCCGACGACCTCTTTTGTCGCCTCGGCTTCGATCCGGCGCGGATCTGGACGGTCCAGGGCACGTTTTCTAACCTGCAGTGCCAGAGGCCGTGCTGCGAGGACGTCTGGGAGTCGAGGCCGTACGTCGAGCGGCTCCTGCCGTGCATCGATCTGAACACTGGAGAGTTGATAGACCGCTCCCTCGTCCCTCTTTGCCCACGTTGCGGGGGCGACATGATGCTGAACGTGCGCGGCGGATTCTGGTTCGTGGAAAGACCCTACGAGGGGCAGCGGGCCGCGTTCCAGGGGTGGCTGCGCAAGGCGATCGGAGGCCGACTGCTGGTCATCGAAATTGGAGCCGGATTCAACACGCCCTCCGTGATCCGCTGGCCGTGCGAGGCCATCACCGTCAGGCACCACGGCGCTCACCTCATCCGGATCAACCCGCAGCACCCGAAGCCGCAGTTCCAGGTAGGCGAGCGGGCGACGGTAGTAGCTATGCCCGCATCCTTGGTACTTTCGGCAGTTGCCACGCGCAGGTGAGGATTCGACCAGAGCCTTTCACTACAACGCCATCTGCGCCAGAAACGGCAGTTCCGGTAGGATCACGCGCCATCCGGAAACTATCCGCGCAGACCACAACTTTCGGGACCCCTGTGGTGCTGACAGGGACGGCCCTTCGACGAGGAAGACAGTCGCTTTGGCTCCAAAATGGCTCCGTTAAGAGAGCCTCGGAGCCAACTTGCTGAAACTGGGATGCTTGCTATCGCTTTAAATCCACGTCGTAGACGCTAAATTCTCTATCTTCAATCCAGGCTCAGTTTCCCAAGCTGGACGTCGCGGGTTCGAGTCCCGTCTCCCGCTCCAGGGAATCCGGAACTCGGAGATCTCCCGCTTCCCCCGTCGTGCCATTCACTCCCCTGGCAGGCTGCTGAAAAACGCCAGAAACCGCTCCCTGACGGTCGCGGCTCGGAAGCAGGCCCGTTGACGTTGAAGCAGATTCCGAGATGGGATGAGAAGGCCGGCCTCCCGCGGGATGCGTTCAGAAAAGACCTTGACAGCGGCCGGCCTTCTCATGGAAGCTAAGCGCGTGAGCCAGCGGCCGGGAGCGGGCGTTTTTCAGCAGCCGGCTGGAGGCACAGTGCCGGGCGGGCAACCTTGGTATGCTGGCAGGTCTATGAAACGTCTCACCCTGATTCTCCTCGCGCTGTCGGTCTGCCCCCTGCTGGCCGGCGCCCCAGTGGCGCCATCCGCTGAATCGAGCCCGTTCTTCGAGGAATGGAAGACGCCCTTCGGCGTGCCCCCGTTCGGGCGCATCAAGAACGAGCACTTCCTGCCTGCCATCAAGAAAGGCATCGAAGAACAGCGGCGGGAAGTGGCCGCCATCGCCAGCCACCGCGAGGCGCCCACTTTCGCCAACGTCATCGAGCCTCTGGATGCCGCGGGCGAGCTGCTCGAGAAAGTGGAAAGCGTCTTCGGCGGCCTGCGGAGCGCCGAGACCAACGACCGGTTGCAGGAGATCGCCCGGGAGGTGGCTCCCCTGCTCTCGGCCTTGCGGGACGACATCTTCTTGAGTGAACCGCTCTTCGGGCGCGTCAAGCAGGTTTTCGAGCAGCGGGATCGCCTGAAGCTGGGCGCCGAGCAGCGCAGGCTCCTCCAGGAAACCTATAAGGCGTTCGTGCGCGGCGGCGCGAACCTGGGGCCGCAGGAGAAACAGCAGCTCCGTAAGATCAACGCGGAACTCTCGCTACTCTCGCTCCGGTTCGGCGACAACCTGCTGAAGGAGACCAACGCCTACCGGCTCGTGATCGACACCCGGACGGACCTCGCGGGGCTGCCGGAGACAGCCATAGCGGCAGCGGCGGAAGCGGCCAAGGCCGCGGGGCTGGCGGGGAAGTGGCTGTTCACCTTGCAGGCCCCCAGTATCTGGCCCTTCCTTTCCTACGCCGATAACCGCGAGTTGCGCCGGCAGATCCTCGCGGCGTACACCCAGCGCGGCGACAACAGGAATCAGTACGACAACAAGCAGATTCTGTCCCGCATCGCCGCCCTGCGGGCCGAGCGGGCCAAGATCCTCGGCTACCCGACCCACGCGCACTTCGTCCTGGAAGAACGCATGGCGAAAAAGCCCGAGGGAGTATACGGCCTCCTGAAGCAGCTCTGGGAACCGGCCCTGGCAGTGGCGGGAAAGGAAGCGCAATCGCTCCAGGCCATGATCAAGACGCAAGGATACGACTTCAAGCTCGCGCCTTGGGACTGGAGGTGCTACGCCGAGAAAGTCAAGCAGGCGCGGTACGAGCTGGATGAGAATCAGTTGCGGCAGTACTTCCCGCTCGAGAACGTCCGGCAAGGAGCTTTCTACGTGGCGAACCGGCTCTACGGCCTGAAGTTTGTAGAAAGGACGGACATCCCCAAGTATCACCCCGAGGTGCGCGCGTTCGAGGTCCAGGACTCCGACGGTTCGCACCTGGGCGTGTTCCTGGTCGACTACCATCCGCGGCCCGGCAAGCGCGGCGGCGCCTGGTCGGGCCGGTACCGCGGGCAGCGCATCAAGGACGGCAAGGACATCCGCCCGATTGTGGTCAACGTGTGCAACTTCACCCGCCCGACGGCGGACCAGCCGGCGCTCCTGGGGCTCGAGGAAGTCGAGACCCTCTTCCACGAATTCGGTCACGGTCTGCACTCGCTTCTGTCGCGCATCCGTTACAGCAGCCTGGCCAGGGTGCCCCAGGACTTCGTCGAGCTGCCCTCCCAGATCATGGAGAACTGGGCGCTCGAACCGGAAGTACTGAAGGTCTATGCCAAGCACTACCGGACCGGGGCGCCGATACCGGATGAGCTGGTGAGGAAGATCAAGAACGCGCAGAAGTTCAACCAGGGGTTCGCCACGGTCGAGTACCTGGCGGCCTCTTTCCTGGACATGGACTGGCACACCGTCTCCCAGGGACAGGCCCTGGATGCCATCGCGTTCGAGAAGGCCTCTCTCCAGAAGATGCGGATGATGCCGGAGATTGTGGTTCGCTACCGCAGCCCCTATTTCCAGCACATCTTCTCCGGCGGTTACGCGGCGGGCTACTACAGCTACATCTGGAGCGAAGTGCTCGACAGCGACGCCTTCCAGGCCTTCAAGCAGAAGGGCCTTTTTGACCAGGCGACGGCAACGTCCTTCCGGCGGAACATCCTGGAGCGAGGCGGCACGGTGGACGCCCTGGAGATGTACAAGCGCTTCCGGGGCCGTGAGCCGTCCGTCGAGCCGCTGCTGGAGAAGCGCGGGCTGAAGGGCCAGACCTTGCCCTAGCCGAACGCGGGAATTCAGCATAGGGGACAGGCTACGCCATCCCCTTTCGCGGCTCTTGGTGAACCAACGAGTGGACAAATGGGGACAGCGTAGCCTCTCCCCGAATTGGCCCTACTGCCCCAGCCGCTTGCGGATGCTTTCCTCGATGCGCCCGGCCTCGTAGCGCGTCCAGGCCGAGGGCAGCACCCCGAAGTAGTCGAGGCGATCCTGGTCCGTGAGGTTGCGCTTCTTCACCACCGCCGGCACCCCCTCGGCGAAGCAGTTCTCCGGGATCACCTGATCGACCCGCGTGGCGCTGCCGTTCGCCAGGATGGCTCCCTGGCCGATGCGGGTGTTGTAGTCGCAGGCCGTGTTGAGGCCCACCGCCCCGCCGTCGGCGATCTGGGTGCCGTGCATGGTGGCGCCGTGGTTGATCCAGCAGCCGTCGCCGATCATCGACCGGTCGGGCGCCTCGGCTTTCGAGCCGCCCACCTTGGCCGGCCGCCCGCCCTCGATGTTCACGTTGTCGTAGATGTGCGTGTAGTTGCCGATGGTGTTGGCGCCCCGGATGGTCACGTTGCACCGGATCAGCGTGTGATGCCCGATGGTCACGCTGCCGGTGATGATGGTTCCGGCGTCGATCTTGGTGTACGCTCCGACCGTCACCTTCCCCTCCAGGATCACCGCGGGGTGAATGTCCGCCGTGGGGTCGATGTTCATGCCCGGCTTGGATGCCCCCGGGGGCGCCTGCGCCCGCGCCCCAAGAGAGACCACTGCCCCCAGAAGCCCTACCCTCCGCGTCATGGTTTCCTCCTTTTCGCTATCTCGACTCGAAAAGTATACACTGAGTTGGTCGGGAGCCTATGCGCACCCAATCAGCCGCCGCCGCGACGGGACCAGCGATGGCCGTCGGCTTTCGGCCGGAGTTCCTGGACTTCCAGCGCGGCATCCGCGTCGGCAACCTGGAAGAGAACGAGCGTATCACGCGCCTGCTCAAGCTGGCGCTCGAGTCCCGCTACGGCCAGCCCTTTATCACCGAGCGCTGGGGCCGCGGCGTGTACTGGCAATGGATCGGCTACCTGCCCCGCGCGAACCGCCTGGCCAAGCCGCTCTCGAATCAGGTCAGCTTCGGCTGCGCTAAGTTCTTCCTCTCGATCGACCGGGACGAGCGCCTCTTCCAGTGCGGCCTCCAGCTCGAGCGCGGCTACCTGAAGGCGCCCCGCGGCTACCGCGCCTGGGAACTGCGCCCGGACTGGGACTGGAACCGGCTGCTGGCGGCGCTCAAGCCGCGCGGCCCGATGGAGCTCGAGCTGAAGCGCCTGCTGCGCGAAGGCTTCCTGCTCCACGGCGGCACTTGGGAGGAGAAACCGGCGCGCTTCTCCCGCCGGGATTTCCCGGGGATCACCAAGCTGCGACGGGCGCTCGAAGCCGCGCCCAAGAACCAATGGGCCGGCTTCCAGGTCTACTACCCGATGCGCGAGACCGAGGTCCGCAGCGCCCCCGGTCCGGATCTCGTCGAGGCCATGCTGGCGGTCTTCCGGGAAGTCACCCCAGCCATGAACCTCACCATGCAGATCCGCCTGGAGGACCGCGGGGAACCTGCCTGACCGGGGTTCCGTATTGGCGAGTGAGCACTGAGGAACGATGCTCAAAGATCTGCGCTGTGCCCTCCGGATGCTGAGGAAGCAACCGGGCTTCACGCTGGTGGCCGTGCTCACCCTGGCCCTGGGCCTGGGGGCCAGTTCCACCATCTTCACCTACTTCGACGCAGTGTACCTGCGGGGCCTGCCGGTGAGCCGCCCGGACGAACTGATCTACGTGGCCACGGGACAGAAGGGCGGCGCCTATCAGGCCGTGTCCTTCCTGGACTACCTGGATTACCGGCAGCAGAACGACGTTTTCAGCGATCTGGCCGTCTATGGCACCCGCGGCGGGCTGGTGGGGATCGAGGGGGAAGCCCAGGGGGTCCCGGTGCAACTGGTCTCGGGCAACTACTTCCCCCTGCTGGGCATGCAGGCTCTCCTGGGACGCACTCTTCTGCCCGAGGACGACAGCCCCTCGGCGGCAGAGCCGGCCGTCTTCATCAGTCACAATCTGTGGCAGCAGCGGTTTGCAGGCCGGGCCGACGCGGTCGGGAAGGTGATCCGCGTGAACTTCGCCGACTTCACCGTGGTCGGCGTGGCCCCGCCGCATTTCCGCGGGATCAACCGTTTCCTGGACATCGCCCTGTGGGTCCCCGTGAACCAGCGGCCACTCATGGTGCGTGGCAGCCGCAAGGAGCTGGATGCGC
>Ga0315289_10002988_pt1 | contig 25735 bp, 43 predicted proteins | sample YL17G11_40_MG_FD_203452 | JGI IMG/M metagenome (GOLD analysis project Ga0315289, IMG submission 203452) | Sediment microbial communities from Yellowstone Lake, YNP, Wyoming, USA - YL17G11_40 | ecosystem: Environmental > Aquatic > Freshwater > Lake > Sediment | place: USA: Wyoming | collected...
GGAAACTCTTAATATCATCCTTAGTCTTTGAGTTCCCTATAGTATAAAAAATCTTTTTAGAATTTGTAAGAAGCATTTCCCCATGAACCTGAATAAAGTACTCTCTAGATAAATCCTGGGGCCCCTTGATGACCTCAAATCTAAAGGGATTTAGTGATTTAATCTCTAAAGGGATCCATTCACCCTCAAATTCAATAAGGCCATCAGGAGTAGATGAAACAATAACATCACCCATACTCTCAGGCTCTACTATTCTTCTGTAGTAGGTTTTCTGATTTGGAGTAGAATACTTTACATTATATTTTTTCTTAAGTTTCTTTACGATTCTACCCTCATCCTCATTTCTTTCGGCCCACATCTTTTTAGTTTTTTCGGGGGCCTCATCTGGCTTTACACCTACTACGCTATATTGCACGCCACGGTGACACCTCCCGAGTTGACTAATCCTAAAATTGTGGTAGCCCTTCTTGAAGATTAGATCATTCACCTTTTCTCGAGTAATAAGCTCTCCTAGCTCCATTTCAGTTTCCTTTCAAAAAAGAGGAGGCGGGTAGGATTCCCACCTGACTCAAGACCATACGGTATGCGTCCATCCGCTTCGCCACCGCCTCCACCTAATTAACAATCCCTAAAGCCTCTTCCCACGCTAAAGGGTTATCCTCTTCCTCAATGTTATTTTCAAACTCAAAGAATCTTAAAACTATTTTTCTATTAATCATTAGTCTTCCTCTTTTTTCTTCCAAGCCTTTTTAAGGGCTTTTCTTAATTCAACCTCATTCATCTTTTTTGGATTTTCAATATCAACTTCATCTTCTTTTATAACTTCTAACATTTCATCCTTACTCATCTCATCAAAATCTGGTTCATCTTCCTCTTCTTCCTCTTCCTCTTCCCTTCTCTTGTTTTTAGGCTTATCCTCTTCCCCATCCTCTTCAGATTTCCCTGAGATGAGCTTCTTTAATCCCTTAACCTGTTTCTCGAGGAAATCCTTATCAACCTCTTTCACAATCTCCTCTTCAAGGTTATGAATCTCATCTTCCCATCCATCATAATCTAATGGGGAGGACTTGGCCCTTACCCGAAGATCATAGCTCGTATTAGTAAATGTTGTTCCCTCCCGGGTGATAATAATATCTCTTCCCTCTTCAGGATCAGTGATATCACCATAATCTTCATCCTCCAGATACCCTTTCAGAGTCCTCATCATCTTCATACCAAACCCGTATACCTTGATCCCATCAGAGACCCTACCTCGGTCTAAAATATTTACGTAATATTTGGTTACCCCCCTTATTCTTGAGGCCAACTTCTGTTTGTTCTCACTCCCACTTTTCGACAGGTCCTCATGATAATCACAGATGGGACAGCTCTTCTTTCCGAACATGAGTAGACAAGGGTAGGCCATGTCTCTTGTCCCACCTGCCCTCTTAAATCCATAGTGGAGAATAGCTTTAAAGAAGAACACAGCTTTCCAGGGGACAATTCTGTAAACGTTTTTCCCTTCCTTAGGAATAGAGAATAACCCCTTTCCTACTTCATCTAAAGCTTCCCTTGATTTATCTAAATCAGTCCTTGGTTTCTTACTGCCTTTGTCTTTGTCCTTAGCCATTTTAGAGCCCTCCTTTTTAAATTATTTTTTAGACATTTTTAAATCTCCTTGAAAGATGATTTTCGTTCATTGTCTCTCATATTAAGAATATGAACCTTTCTCCTAAGTTCTAGTCTTCTAGTTTTGATCTTTTCTGAAGGTTTACACCCCTGTTTTAATATAGGATATTTCAAACACAGTCTAGCTTGCTCTTTCTTAATTATCAAAAAGGGCAAAATCTTTTTAAGTAAATCTTTCGCTTTGCTCCCTGTTATTATTAAACTACAAGGATTAATTTTAAATTTCTCTCCAGACCTTTTTTTATGTTTTCTTCTTCTTTCAGTTATATGTCCAAAGCCTATTCCTGAAATAAGAAACTTGAGCACCTTTCTATTATTATTGCTAATTGACATTCTTATATGGTTTGAATGACTCCCTTTCTTATTTTTCTTCGTTGCAATTCTAATATGAATAGACCCCTCTCCATCAAAAAATCCGGCTAAGTAAGAATAAAAAGTATCAGTATTTTTCATATAACTTCCTTTTGTTCTAGCCAATTTGGGCCAACTCCTATTTTCACTTTAAGGGGAACCTTCAAGTGAACTCCGTATTCTTCCAACCTGGGATTTTCCATCCTTTTCTTTACTATTTTTATTACGTCCTTCTCTTCCCCTGGATAACCACAAACTCCTATCTCGTCATGGACATTTTCGAAAATTCTAGATCTAGCTCCCTCTTTAATTAAATCTCTAAATATTTTAAACATAGCAACCTTAACTATATCAACAGCTCCTCCTTGATTAGGGAAATTAGTCCCCTGTCTAATCAAACTTCTCCCAATAGCTGTTTCGTTAGTGGCTCCAGGAAGTCGTCGCAATCTACCAAACATGTTCGGTATTTGTTGGTTGGTAATTATCTCAGATTCTGCAGAGCTCTGCCAATCCTCTGTTCCAGGAAAAGCTTTGTAGAAATTTTGGATATATTTAGCCGCCTTCTCCTTAGTACACCCCAACTTTAATGCTAATCCGTAAGGACTAATTAAATAGATAATTCCAAAACTAACCTTCTTAGCATTCTTTCTTTCATCCTTAGTAACTTTATCCCTTGGCTTTTCTAGAACCTCAGCAGCAATAGCTCTATGTATGTCTCCCCCTTCATTTAGATATTTTATTAAAGCTTCATCTCCACTTATATGAGCTAAAGTCCTTATCTCAATTTGTTCATAGTCAGCAGTCAGTATAAATCCCTTTGGATCCACTGGAATAAATAATCTCCTAGGATTTATCTCTCTTGGAAGACTTTCTCTATCTCGGGGGATAGTTTGCAATGGAGGATCCTTACAAGAAAGTCTTCCAGTTACAGTACCCTCCTCATCGCCAGACTCATCACCGATCGCTTTAACCTGATTAAATGTTGGATGCACCATATCTTCAGAATCCAGAAACTTAGATAAATTATCAAGAAACTTACTTTTAATTCCAAATAATTTCTTGTAGTTAATAACAGCATCAACGGCCTCCTTTTTTCTTCCCTCAAGTTCATTTGACAACTTTAAAAGAGTATCCTTTCCCCATGATTGAATTCCTTTCCCTGTATTCTCAGGACTTCTTATTTTTATAGAATTAAAATATTCCGTAAGCTGCTTATTTGAACCGGGATTAGCAGGAATATCAGCCGCCATCTTTTTTATCTTCTTTGTCAGCTCAAAATCTAGATCATTTAATTCCTTGGTATCTATTTTTATTCCGTGAGACTCAGCTGAAACCAACACCTTCATCATATCTATATCAATCTTGAAAGGGATTTTAAGGTGTTCATTTACAATTTTCTTTGAAAATACATTATATAGTCTCTTAGCAGCATCCGCATCCTTCAAATTTCTGATCCTTAACTTCTTTATAGACTCAAAATCTCCATCAGTCTTCCACCTTTCCATAGAAGTATTCATAGTCGCTAGATGTTCTAGATCTTTTTGGAGGTAGTTCTCATCAAGAACGTTAGAAGCAATCATGGTACAAAAGAAATTATTGTCTGGAAGATACTTTTCCCGGATATATCCTTCTTTCAAACATACTTTCAGATCCGATTTTAAGTTATGACCTATTTTCAAATAGGAAGGGGTTTCTAAAAAACTCCTTATTGAATTTTTATGTCTTTCTGGAAACTCAATAAAATAAGCTTCTCTAGCCGCGGGAGCGAAAGCCATTGTTCTAACTGCACCAGTTGGAATATCCCACTCCAAGTCAATAGCAACTTTAGAGGGCCAATCAAACTGAGACCTAGTAGTTATGTCTTTATATTTAACAGGTTTCCCATTTCTATTAGCAACTCCCAGAATATAATTCTTTAAATCTTTTCTAATCACTTTAGTAAGGAAGGGTCTTCTAAGAGCAGCTGCTGGATGGTATGTGGAATAGACTTTAATTCCCTTATATTCAAATATCTTTCCTCTCATATTTTCAATCTTAAAATTCTTATCTCCATAAAGCCCAAGTATTGCTGTCTTACCCATAGCGATAATCTTTTTAGGCTTAACATACTTAACTTCCTTATCCAAAAAATATCTACAGGCTTCAATCTCTTTTATCTTGGGAGTACGATTATCTGTTGGTCGGCAGCGAACAGCATTGGAAATAAACAAGTTCTCTCTATCTAATCCAATTGAGGCTAAAATTTTATCTAGGAGCTTTCCCGCTTTTCCAGAGAAAGGTTTCCTTAAATCTTCCTCTCTCCATCCGGGAGCCTCCCCAATTAGCATTATTTCCGCAGGATAGGATCCATCCCCCACTAAACAAGTTAGCTGAGCTTCTTTATATAAGCCACAACGAGTACAATCTTCATCCCTTATTATATCAAATAGCTTCTTCATGATTTATTACAGCTTCCCTCTTGTTAAGAAGTGTTTCAGCCCACTGGACATTTTGGTTGTACATCTCTTCTACTAATTTCTTATTCAAACTTTGGACTGATGAAACTAAAATCCATTTATCCCCTTCCCATTCCGTCACAGAAGAGTGCCAGAAACCATCTAGTTCATCAAACCAGAAGCTTATTTCTAAATTTCCTATTAATTCTGATTTTTTACTTAGGTTGGTCATCTCATTACATCCACATACTGACTGACCTTTACTCCCCTTTCCTTTAGATATTCCAGTCCTACTTTATCTCGATACTCCTCTAGATAGATCACTTCAGAAATCCCCGCTGAAAGGATAACTTGGCAGCATCTAAAACAGGGAGATAGTGTTGTATATAAAGCAGTCCCCTCTGTTGAAATTCCCTGTCTTGCTGCGAATAAAATAGCATTTATCTCTGCATGAATAGTTCTTATACACCCTTCTTCTTGAGATCGTATTAGGCATCCCCTCTCATAACAATGAACCTCACCTGGAGGCGAGCCAACATATCCAATTGATATAATTCGATTGTCCCTTACTAAAACCACTCCTACAACTCCCCTAGGACAAGTTCCTCGCTCACTCCAGATTTTAGCGGTTTCCATAAAACAAGTAACTCTACTAGGCCTTTTCATTTTCTCCCTCCAAGAAGCTTTTTGCAAGCCGTTTTGCCGCACAGTACTTAAATTTTCTTTTTCCATCAAGGACGTTCTCTATTAAGTCCCAAGCCCACTTTCCTAGCTTAGTCCTTACGTCCTCATTAAACACTTTAGAGCAGACTCGATAAAATGTTATCACATGAAAATACCGAGTATAAACCTTAGTAAAATAAAATTCCATCTTAACTTCAGTAAGATCTAAAGATTCCAAGCAAATTTGGAAGAAATCCCTCAATAAAATTAAATCAGCTAAGAATTTAGTAACTCCCTCTGTAACTCGATAATATATGTTCACCTTTTTCAATTCTCCTTTCTCAAACCGAAATGTAGCCCCGATCAAACAGAAGTCTCTCATATTATTAAACCTGGACTTCTCTCTGTTACCAAACCGGAAAAGAAGGACAAAAGTTTTCTTCTTAGCTTTAACTTCCTTAAGATTTCTATTAAACTTTTCAACTTCTTCCGGACTTATATAAATTTCTAACCAACTTTTTCTTTTACTGACTCCCCCCCTTCTATATCCAATATCCGAAAGATCAAGTTTGAAATCATTCCACCTACAATTAGCTTGAATATCATACTTCTCAGCATTCTGTCCTTCATTATAGAGAAAATAGCAAAGGGACTTCCACATTTCAACCGGGTTAAAACTCCATCTTTCTAGGGGATCCGTTTTCATTCAACCTCACAAACAACAGTCATTACACTACCTACTCCTAATCTTATAAAATCAGGTTTCTATTGATGACTAATATCAGCTACCCCCACTCCCTCAAGACCAATTATATCTAATCCTGAATACTTTTTTAAAGCCTCAGCTACTTGATTAACATTAAATTCTACCTGTTTAGTTTCTTTGGGTAGCATTAAAATATCCTCCTTTTCTCATAGTCCTTTCTGAAAGCATGTAAGGATCCAATAAAGTGGGTAAAGTTGTAGAAATCTATTTTAAGGCATTCAGCCATCCACTTCCCCAATTTAATAGCCAACCAAACATCAATAGGGAAATGAGTGTAGAAGTCACATGACCTCATAGTATAGATAAGCATAAGAGAATCTTTTCCAGAGATTTCTCTTCTAAGAAATTGGTAATACATCGAGCACGGGATGCGAGCTTTTCCTCCCATATTCTGAAGATCCTTACAAGAATCATATATTGTTATTATACATTGTCTTGATCCTTTAGCTTCAGATAATTCATTAAGAACAGGCCCAAGCTGCCAATGAATTCTTTCTGAATAAGTATAAGAGAACTTTCCTTCTTTTAAGAACTTTCTCCAATAGTTAGCCCTCCAAACCCAGGAATTCCCAGGATTTAATCCCAATCCATAAATCCTATCATCCAGCTCAGCTTGTGAATAAAGCATATCAGAAATACGATCCTCTGTATTTTCAAAGAAAAACTTAAATATGTCTTTAAGATCATCAAACTTAGTTATCATATAAGCATACCCAGGGAGCTCCTTGGAATCATAATCTGGATTCTCTCTAACATCAAGATCCTGAACCGTGGGAGCTTTATTAAAAATTCCCATTTCTGCTAAGTCTCTCTCGATCTCCTTAACAGCTTCAAACACAGAAGAATAAATTCGCATGGTAACCTCTCCTAAGCGTTATAAAATTTGAAATCATTAATAAGTTTTTTATCTACAAAAGCCTCAAGGGCTCCTGAAAAACTGGCTTCTATTAATTTAAGAGTCTTCTCAGGAACCTTATTAAAATCTTCCTCATTGAAATAAATTACTACAGAGATGTTAGTTGAAATCATTCTATCTTACCCCTTTCATTTAAACTTATGACTACCATAGTTTTATTTTCTAAAGAGGATTGGATTTTATAATCTTCGGGTTTTTCAAAATAAAGATTAAACTGCTTAAGAAATCCCCTCCACATTACTCTACAAATCCTTCCCCTCTCTGAAACCTTCAAACCTCCTTTTTTATTACAGGGAACTAACCCTATTTGATTAGTTTCAAGATCAAACATAAATCCCATGGCTTCTGATTTTTTGAGGTACTTTTCCCAGACTTCAGCAGAAAACTTAAGTTCTGTCTTTGATGCCCTAACTATATCAGTTGGGAAAATTTTCCTTTTTACTTCATATCTAATCCAAGCCAATTTCTTTTTCCTCCTTCTCTCTTTGTTTCAATACTATTTTAATTGCAGACCAAATCACTTCTAATAGAACAGAGATTAATGCAAGCAATCCCCAGAACCAACCAAATTTTATCCAAAAGGCAATAACAACCAAAATACTAACTATGAAACCCATTTTACTTTTCCTTTTCTTTCTTCTTGAATTCAATCTCTCGCATTAACATCCGATCGAGGTCACACTCTACTCTTCTTAAGCTTCTCCCTGAAATATATCTATTTGAGGCGGCAACAAATATTCTTGCTATTCCATCCTCTTTTTCTTGAAAATCCTGGTTTATCGTCAACACCAATGAACATGTCCCTGCCTTTCCTATCTTAGCTTCTTCAAGATCTTCAATTGTGGCTACCTTCTTACTAAGACTCTTAGCTGTAAGCTGAGATGCAGTCCAAACAGGTATTTTAAATTCCTTAGCGATTCTTCGTAACCCTTGAAATATAGAAGTTAGTTCAAACCTTTTCTCCTTATACCTTTTAGGAGGAGTCATTAGATCTGCATAATCAACTATTAGAAGATCAAAGTGATCACTTTTAATGTAATTCCTTATCTCATATAAAGTTAGCTCAGGTCTATCCTCTATTATCAGAGACCCACCCAAACTTTTTATTTTCTTAACTGCCCTAGCAGAATCCTCAAGGTTTATTTCTTTATACGGCTTTCCTAAGATTCTCCCATCTAATCTCAAAGCAACCCAATCTGCCGGGAGCTCCAATGTAAAATATAAGATTTTTCTTCCCTGAATAAGAGCTGAGTAAGCTGTATTTATCAAAGCCCATGTTTTTCCCTTTTTAGGAGTCCCTGCCCATAGACCTACTTCTCCTGGATAAAGAAAAATTCCTTTAAGAGGAGATTCAACCGCCCCGGGAGAATCCTTAACTTTTGAACGGGATATATTTTCAAAAAAGTCATATCCTTTTGTTTCTCCAAATGATTCTCGAATTTTCTTAGTTGTATCTAGAGCCTCCTCTACTGGATCCAAAGGCATAATACCTTTTTTTCCAAGATAAGGCATAAACTTCTCTAAAGCATCTTTCCATAAATTCTTCTCGAGGAACTCCTTGCATATTCCAATTAGAACTCCTCTGTTTGAAACTCTTGATCTCCTTATCTCCCTCAGGAGATCTTTGAAAGACCTTAAATCCCCTTTGCTATAAGAGGAGTCTGAGGAGAGATAGAGATGAATCTCTTTACATTTTACTTTTCCATCTTCAGGACATCTCTCCACCAGCTCCTTTATTGACGAGAAAATCACCCTCCCTTTTTCAGAGAGTATCTCTTCATTGATAAATGGAGCTAACTTATTATAAAATTCCTTTTCTCTTAAATAATTAAGGATAGTAAGTTCCAGGTCCATTAAGAGGTCCGTTCCTTAGCAACATTTTCCGTCTTTCCACTCCCATTTGTCCCCAGCAGGGTTTTCTCCTGGAGGACAAGGCCATAAAGGAACTTGATACCAATTCCCAAATAAATAGATACAAGGCCACAAACACCATTGACCTTTCCTATGTATATCTATTGCTTTCCATGTTGTTAATAAAAACAAACAGGCCATAAACCAAATCAAAATTTTCTTCATTATACAACCTTTCTAATCAGTCTCTCAATCTCAGAATCATCCATCTCATCAATATCCTTCTTTGGAAGGAATATTGGAATTACAGTAGGACCCTTAATCTTCTTAATGCAATGAATTATGTCCCCTGGAACATCAGAATCTAAAGCCAATATCACTTTATCAGAAAACGATTTAGTGATTGATTCACTTTGCTTATCTGAGATACTATGGCCTAGAATAGCCGCTGATGGAACGAATCTAGAGGCCTTAACCATATCAAAAAAGCCCTCAACTATTATTCCTTTCTTCTCTTGGCCCATAAAGCTCTTAAATAGGGGCTTATCTCCACAAGATAGATACTTACAAGGATTCTCAGATTCTAGGACCCACCTTCCCTGATAAAAGGCTAAATCTAAAACTCCCTCATTAATACCCTCCTCAAAATAGCAAAATATTAATCTACCAAAGAAGGGGTCGTTCAAGTCAATAGTAAATCCTATGTTATATTTAACTTCATCCGCATTTGTTATTCCCCTTTCCCTAGCATACTCTCCAAAAACTGGGAAAAAATCCTTTTTAGATTCAGTAAGGAAACAGTAGTCTTTTGGAAGGGAAATAGTAGAAGTTTCTGATATGGATTTAGCTCTTTTGTAGATGGATGAATAAATATAAAGGTTGGTATTCTTTGGAGAAGCATCACAGCGGAAGCAATGGTAAATTCCTTGGTCAAGGTTTACATATAGATGTCCTTTTGTATCTGGAGTTCCTCTCCTCTCCTTGCAGAAGGGGCATATATATCGGAGCTCTTTCCCATTGGCTCTCTTTCCGACTAGCTTTAGGGTTGAGAGGTCTAGGAATTTCATGCTCTATCCTTTTATATTTTTGTGTCTGTATCTACAAGAAGTACACCTATTGTTTAAATGAACAGTTTCCTTCTTGCACCTGGGACAGAATTTATCTTCCCAATCATACTTCTTTCTATGCCAAAGCGAATGGTCATTTTTTAAAACTATTGCTAGATTATTAGGGTCATTATTAAAAGGATTTTTATCAATATGATGAACCATGTGAATTTTCCAGAAATGGGGATCCTGCTTTTCTAGTTCAGGATATATTTTTCTACATAAAAGTACTGCATCTCTTCTAGATCTAGTTTTTGTTAGCTTAGCTCTACTAAGCCTAAAAACCTTTTTTCTCTTTCTTCTAATGGCTATGTTTTCCATACAGGATATATAATGGAATAATTATGCCGAATCCTATATCATATTGGAATTATTACACTTTTTAAAAACTCGACTTTCTGTCTGGGTATAAGAAGTTGTACATAAGTCACAAAAATTTTACAGCTTCTTCAGAGAAGGACTAAAAAGTGTAATAATTTCACCTTGCCTAAATTGCTCTAAAAATAACTAAAACTAACAATTTTTTGACTTTTTCATATTTTCCTGTTCAAATCTTGTTAATAACCCTCTGGACCAAAATAGCAATAAACCCAATAATTTCAGCTAGTTATAAAAATTCCACTTTAATACCTTCTTTTTTCATAAAACCGGCATAATTATTCCATAGTATATAGTGTCTTCCAAAAAAGGGGGGTAATATGGAAAAAGAAACTAAAGAAGAATTACTAACTCTAGATTGCGACTGGTGTGGATCCACCATTACTGAAGATGAGATATACCAATGGAAAGACTCTATAATCTGCAAAAAGTGTTATGGAGGTAAAACTTGAAAAGAGCCAAATTAAACTCAGATAGGAATTGCAGCCATTGCCTCTTTTACCGAGGGGTAGATAAGGCCCTGGATGGATCCGTTATCTGTGGAAATTGTATTAAGGAGCATAAAATCAACCTCATTAAATATCATGGAGTACTCTGTGAGGATTTCATGGGGGATCCAAAGAACCCGGTTCCTCACTATAAGCTAACAGAGGAAGAGAAAGAAGCCCGGAGCCAACTCAGGAGATCCAGAAGGCTAAGGGGAGATAAAACTAAAACTTCCATTAAGGCCTCTCGAAAAGATCCTTACCCACCTCTAAATATCAAATCTCCTCTGATTAAATCCAAAAGGAAACAGCAGAGATTCCACCAGATCCTATCCGACAACAAAGAAGTTAAAAAGTTAATGGACCAGCTATTCACTCTTCCTAAAAGATCCTCAAAAGAGGGAAGGAAGATCAGAAAGGAACTAAGAAAAATTGGATTCTATCTCAGCAAAAGAGGTGAGGAAAGATGAGAGTTATTGAAATTTTTAAATTGAAAGATGGAGTGGGGAGGACTGGTAGTGGTTTAATTCCTGCTCTGTTATCCCTTCGTCACCAAGGGATAGTGGCTGGAAATCAAGTTCTTATAGATATTCTTCCAGAAACCAAAAAGAGATCAGAGTTGAAGAAGTTTCTGCAAGACTATCACTCTTTTCTTTTCTACAGGCAGCATCCTTCATATTCTGATGCGAAATTAATTCATGAAATTCATTTTCATGTAGATCGAAGTGGCAAGCCAGAGTATTTTGCAGTTCCATCTGGATGGATGGAAAAGATTGAAGAAATTAAAGAAAAAAGAGGAGGTGACACCAAATGAAAAAACCTTTTAAGAACACTGAATTCTCCCAGACCAGGAAATGTGGTAACTGTAAGAAACCTCTGAAGATGAACCTACTCCACAAGATAACAAAAGCAGAACTTTGCTACAGGTGTTTCTATCCTTTGGATATGCTCAGGAGAGGGGTAAGAGTAGCATCAGTCGGGGCTTCCTCAGTTGAATATGCTATAATGGTAACTGGGGTAGCCGCGGTAATTGTTGCAGTAGTTACTCTCTTTGGTGGATCGGTTAAAACCCTATTTGATTCAGTAGCAAATATTGTTTTAATTCCATAAAAAGGAGATTATACCATGGCTAGAAGAAACAAGCACAAGAAAGAACTTAAAGAAGCTAAGACAGAGATCAGACAACTAACCGCAGAGGGTGGTTGGGTAGTAGATAAGAATGAACATGTTCAATGTGTAGTTTGTGGAAAGATAATTAAACCAGGGAAGGTTTACAGACGTTTACCCCCTGATGAGAAGGTGCCAGAATGGAGACAATATCACGTGCCAGAATGTGCTCCAGGAACGGAACTTTGGAGAGCTTTTCATCCAAGCTATCTTTCCAAATTAATGATGGAGCAAAAAGAAGTGAAAGCGGAAAAACGACTGACTAGGAGACGAAAGAAATTATTAAAAGAAGGAAAACCTATCAAAACGGAAAAGGGAAAAGGTTTAGAACCAATGAAGCCCGTTGAAGTCCCAAAAGAGGTTCTTAAAGAACAGCCAAAGAAAATTCAAGAATTAATTAATAAGTTAAGTAGCCTTAAAGAGAGATCATCTAAAGAAGGAAGTATCCTAAGAAAACAACTGAGAAAACTTGGATTCAGATTATCCAACTTCAGGAAGTAAAAAGATGAATAGAAAAGAAGCTATAATTTATTTAGCAGCTATGATTGATGGGGAAGGGTCTATTTCTTTAAGTAAAAAAGAAACTTTAACCTTATCAGTTAGCAATACAAGTTTAAATCTAATTGAATTCTTAAAGAAAAAATTCAAGAACTATAAGGTTAAATATGAAAAGAAAAGACCAGGATTTAAACAACGTTATACTATAAAATGGAAAAATAATAAAGCAAAGAAACTATTAATTTTAGTTTATCCCTATTTAATTATAAAAAAGAAAAGAGCAGAACTTGCTCTAAAATTAAAATATGGAAAGCCAAGTATACCTATTTCGAAGAAAGAAACAAGATTAAGAAAGAAGATCTACAAAAAGTTAAGAGTACTAAATCAAAGAGGTGATCATGAAAAGAAAGGAGGTGAAATACAGTTGACTAAAGCAGAAACAAATAAATTGTTTCATAAAACTACAACCTTTAACAACTCTAACAGAAAAAGGAGAAACTCTTATGACAAAGAAAGCTGGTAAGAAAGGTGAACATCTGAAGCCGATGGAACCCGTTGTGATCCCTGAATCCATCATCAAGAAACAATCAAAAGTAGTTCAGGATCTTCTGAAGAAACTGAACACCCTGAAGGACCGATCATCTAAAGAGGGAGCCACCATTCGGAAGTCGTTGAGGAAAGCCGGATTCAAGCTTTCTGACTACAGGGAGGGAAATGGAAAGAAGGAGAAGGTAGCCCCTCCGAAGAAAGATAATAAGAAGAGCAAGAAGGAAAAGGCCGGGGTAGAGGATACAGAGTAATTCCTCCTACCATACCTGAACAACCTAAAAGGAAGAGGGGGAGATTAAACCTCCCTTTCTTCCCTTTTTTATTCTAAAGGGGGTGGCCAAATGCAAGACGCAATCGTAGGAGCATTTTTTGAGATTTGTTTATATCTAGCTTTAGGTTGTGGAATTATGGGGATAATAATTCTCCTCTGGGTGTATGTATTGAAGGAGATACCAAAAGAAATATTAGATTTCCATAAGTCTTTAACAAGGCCATACGATCCAGAGAAGGATTATAAAAATCCATTAAACAAATGAAAGAGGTAAAAGATATGATTAAGAAATTGTTACAAGTAGTTCTAATAGTTATAACTCTATGTACCATAGTTAGCTGTAAAGAAGAAGAGAGGTCTTCTCAATCTTCACTAGATACCTCTTGGAGTAATTATCCAAGTAGACCTTGGACAGCAATCACTCCCGCAGGGATTAACATTGTCACAGATAAGTCAACTATAGACCAATATGAAGTATTATGGAGTGGGGCTTTTCATTGGGAAGAGATAGATTGGGAAGCTTTAGATAAAGAATTTGAATTTTATAAACAGTATTACTGCTACCAATTGAATTGGGATTGTAAGTATGTGATTCCATCAGACCTGACAGTATACATTAAATCCTGGGATGGTAGATGCAAAGATGAAGAGACGCCAGATCAACCCCAAGAGATCTGTGAATATATAAATGGAAAGTGGCAATGCATTGATGGATGGTATTGGGCTCAAGTTATCTACTTCCATTTAGGGGATGACCCTGGCATAAACTATACTCGCATCAGTGATGATAGTCTTTCAAGCATAACTTATACAGCTTTTCAAAACAGTGCTTATCCCCATGAGTTACTTCATTTCTTCCAAGCAATGTCAGGATTACCCTTAATTGACGCTGTGTATTCTCCACTTACAATCTCTGGTTATACCATTATTCTTCCACACATGGAAATAGATGAAGAAGACGAAATTTTATAAGACAGGAGATAAGGATGGAAGAAAAAATAGAATGGAACTGGGATGTTAAGGGAATTCCTGTTATAAACTTTGATAGGAACTGTTCCCACTGTATTAACAGTAGAATTAAATCCTGTCCTAAAAAACAGAACGAGTTTTTAGAAACTTATGCCAGCATCTTCTGTGAGTATTTCAAAGAGAACCCTAGAAGTAAAGTTCCAGTTCCCACTATTGATATGGAAAATCTACAAGGTCCCTTTGGATATATCACTTACGATTCAGAAATGATAGTAGGAATATTCACTTATTCTGGAGGAGAAGAAAACCAGGACACTTATTATTCTTACAAAAAGGAGATGAAGTCAGGAGATCAAGTAGAAAGATTCCTGAAGGAATTAGATTCTCTTAAAGGGAAAGGATCAACTCCAGAAGCCAAGAAGCTAAGAAGAGAATTAAGGAAAATTGGATTTCATTTAAAAACTAGAAAGGAGGTAACAGAAAATGATACTATGTTATGAATGCTTTATCAAACTAGGAAGGGATCCTTTAGATTGGGATAAACTCCCATGTGATGATACTAAACAAAGAAAGTGTGAACGATGTGATCTAGTAGGAATATATGTTAGGGGAGTTCCTACTAAGAAGGAGGACACAAAATGAAAACCTGTAGGAGCTGTGGAGGAGCTGAGGCTGTAGTCTCTATAATTTCAAAAGTTGGGGGTTTCACTAAGACGGATCTATGTAACCCATGCTGCAAGAAAGAAGAACAAAAGTTATCCTCTAGGGGAATTCAGTTTAAGAAAAGAGAGATTAAGAAGATAAATACCTATTGGATATAAAAGGAGGGGGGACAGAAAATGAAAGGTAAGAGTAAAAATAGTTTAGTATTATCCCTAAAAATCTGTAAACAACAAAGTCGCCCAAAATTATATTTCTGAGTAAATGGAAACTGGTTGAAGCAGTAGATTTAATCCCACCTCAGTTTAATATTGGTAAACAAAAAGTAAACTCCCCAAACTCAGAACCAAAAATCCTATAGGTCTATATATATATATATGGTCTATTGGAGCCTATAACTAAGCTATAAATGTAGCCCAGCTATAGAATTAGCTTAGAGTAGTTTAGAATAGAATTAGCTTAGAGTAGTTTAGAATAGAATTAGCTTAGAGTAGTTTAGAATAGAATTAGCTTAGAGTAGTCATAGCTACTTTTAGTTATTTTCTTTTTAAAAACAAAATTTAAAATTCTTCCAGAAATAAAATTCTAGATTCTTCTAGCCAGTTTCTTCTAATTTCTACCTCTTCATCCAAGAATACAATTTATAATCCTTCCAGTTAGTTTCTTCTTTAACTTTTCCACAAGAATCCTTAACTCTCCTTCCAAAATTTACTATAGAGTAATAATATATTAAGGTGGATTTCTCTTTACAAGTGTTTTATTTTATGTTATCATTTTTACTCGTAACCAGAAAAAGGGCAAGTCCTGGTAGTTTAAATCCATCCAAAGAAAGAAAGGAGGAACTTTCATGGCAAAGCGAAAAGAAAGAGACCTTGGGTCCAGCCTCGGGAAGTTCGTTGAGGACAAGATTGAAGATGCTATTGAACAAAAACAAATTGAGGAAGGAGAATTTGAACAGGTTGGAAAAGAAGATCCAATACTTAGAAAGATTGTTTCATCTTTCCCTTCATCAGAAGGTTTCTATGGAAAACTTTATAAGATCCTTTCTTCAGGAAAGGAGGAGATGAAACACCACTTCACTGCTTTGGAAGAACTTCTGGATCCAGAAATTGAGGTTGCTGAGTTAGCCAAAGAAAGAAAATGGGGGTCAGGAAGTTACAGATTAAGAATATTTAAACATGGAGAGCAAGGGCTCCAAAGAAGTTTGACTATGAATGTAGATGTTGAAGATCGGTCTGGAAAAGAAGTTCCTCTATCAGCTAACCCTCCACAACAAACCCTCGCTGAAAAATTAACTGAACTCTCTGGAGTTATCGCAACAGTAAAAGAAATTCTCCCAAGAAGTGAACCTACTGATAACCGAAGGATGGGAGAAGTTCTAGCTGAAACTTTCAAATCAGGGGTAGAAGCAGTAAAAGGAGCAGTAGCTGATAAACAGGGAGGGAATGGAAGAAGTACGGTTGTTGAACTAGTTACCGTCTTGAAGGAACTTGGAATTATAGGGAAGGAAGAGAAGAAAGTTAATGAAGTTGAGCTTGTGGAAAAGATTCTCAAAAATATGAAGGACATGGGAGTTCTAAAAACTAGTGAGCCAAGGGACACACTTTCAGATCTTATAAAACTTAGGGAGACAGGGCTTATCAAGTTGGCAGGGGAAGATAAGGAGGATCCTTTATCATCCCTTGAAAAGATAAAATCAATGATTGAGATTTTTACTCCTTTGATTAATCCTTCTGGAGAGAAAGCTAGTTTCTGGAATACTTTGGCTCCTCATATCCCAAGGTTCATTGAGAATTTGGCTTCTCCATTCAGAGATTATATTGAACTTAGGAAGATTGAATTACAACAGAGAATTGGAAAGCCTCTTCCATCACCTCAGATTAGAAGACCTCTGGTAGCTCCAGTTCCTACCCCTCCAACTCGTGAATCTAGCTTAGAAGAAGCTCTCCCTCCAGAAGAAAGACCTAATGTCCATCCAATTGTTGCTGAGATAATGGGGGCAGTTGCAAGTAATAATCAAAACTATTTTCCTAAGCTTCAGGAGCTAATCATTCTTTTCATAGGTCCCCACGTTATTCCCGCCTTAATCTCCGGAACAGTTTCAGTTGATACTTTTCTTTCTTTAGTTTCATCCTCTGCCTATGGTGATATTTTCAATATGCCTGAATCAAAAGTCTACTTAGAAACATTTATCGAGTGGTCTAAGAAACCGGTGGAAGGAATGGTCTCCTCTGAATCTGAAATAGTAGCAGGAGATGGATTTGTTTCGGTTAAGTGTGATAAATGTGAGGAGGAGTTTGATGTCCCCCCTGAAGAATGGAAAATAGATAATAAGGTCTGTGATTGTGGTGGAAATTTAAAAGAGATAGTTCAAGTTCCCGCTTAAGAAAGAGAGGACAAAATGGGAAACTATTTTCGGTCGCCAGAAATGCAAACCGGGCAGGGTTTTAGATGTCAAAACTGTGGAAAGCTTCTAGCTGTGAAGGTTAAGTCTCCTTGTGATATTTCGTTGAAGTGTCCGCGGTGTAAAGCTTTTATTTCATACAAGTTGAGAGAACCAGTTCCTTGGGTTAAGAAAGAGGATAAAGTTGAGGAGACTCCTATAAAAGTATGACTTGGAATATTTCAAAAGAAGTTAACCATCCAGTTAGGGTTGAATTTCTAGGTGTTGGGGAGGGAGTGACCCCTAACACAATGAATAAAATGAAGGACATTATTAATTCCTCCATCAAAGATTTTTATGTCAGAAGGTGGGCTGAAAAAATAGTTGAAAATGCTGGAAAAGATGATTATACTAAAGTAGACTTTATTTATAACTTCCTTGCTAGCCACGTTCTATATCTCAAAGATCCTTTCCGTGTAGAACTCATAAAAACTCCAAAAGTTAGTCTTCAGTTGTTAGAAGTTGGAGAGACTCCTTCTCTTGACTGCGATTGTATGGCAGTCCTGTCTCTGTCTCTAATTAAATCTATTGGTATTCCAGTTGCTTTGAGAGCAACTTCATATAAGCCAAGTGGAAAATTCTCCCATGTTTATGGGCTGGTCTTTATAAAATCACAAGGGTGGGTTCCATTTGATCTTGTTAAGTTTCAAGGGTTAGGTTGGGAAGCTCCTAACATGACTAGAGTATTGGATATGGAGGTGTAAGAAAATGATATTAAAATTAAGTGAAAAGAAATTGGATCTTTTGAAGGATATTTTAAGTTTAGATGAAATTGGTGAATATATCCCGGAGCAAATTGAGGATGGAAATTGGACAAAAGGCGACCTCAAAAAGTTTAATGAGATTTTGGTGGAATTAGGTTTAGAAGAGATAGAAGCTTATGAGGATGAGGGAGAATGAAATGGAAGGCTGGGAAGAAGAACTAGAAAAGTTAGTTGATCTTCCATCTGAGGAGATTAGTGGTAAACTTGGAATTTCAACTGAAGCGGCTGACCATATCCATGATGCGATTGTAGATTATTTAGATTTTATAGATGAAGCAGAACCAGAGGAAGAGAAAGCTGAAGAGGGAGGTTAAAATGAGAGATACTGATTGGGAAAGAATGATAGAAACGCATGCATTTAAGTTAAAAAAGCTAGTTGAAAGGGAAACTTTAAAAGCTGCTAGAAAAGAATTAAAGAAAACTGAAGTTAGAGAGTATCTAGAAGCGTATGATGTTCCCCATAGAAAAATGTGGGATGACTATATTGCTTCAGAAATCTGGGATGCTTTTGAAAATATTTAATAGTAAGAATATCTAAAATGGTTTCGAGGAGGTTAGTCTGTGTATACAAAACCAAGAGGGCTTGGATATTTGGGAGCAATCTTAACAAGTGGTGCTATACTGAAGTCTGGTAGTCAGTACACTTTTACTTGGGCTCATGGAAGATTTTTTGAATATAATACTGAAGCCTGGGTAAAAGAAAATCTTAACTATCGGCTCCAGAATTTTGGAGAAGTAGTATCCGCTACTAGGCCTCTCTTCTCTAATCACTGGGTGATTGTTATAGTTCCTACAATGGATGTAAGTGTATCAGATTGGGTGAGTGCTTTTGATGCTTCTTGGAAGGATATGGGTTATGGAGGTGCTTCTCTTGTTCAAGTAGAAGGGGGGGCAGTTTCAACAGCACCGGGTGGAGTACAACAAATAATTCCTGAAGTGGGAACTATAGTTGGAAAGACTGCTTTTGAAATTTTAAAACCATTACTTCCTTATGTTTTAATAGCGGGGGTGGGTTATCTTTTGCTAATTGGAGTTATTCCTAAGATGATTGCTAAGAAAACGTGAGAGGAGGACATATGCTGTCAGTAAATCGCGGGGGAATGTTAGGAGAAATAGAAGACATAGAGGCTAGGATCCAAGCAAGAATTGGAGAGTTTCTTAGTGGGAAAGCTAAATTGCTTCAGATGCAAAGGTCTCCTATTTTAACTATCCAAAGTAAGGCAACTGAGCTGTTAGGATCCCAGATTCATCTTGAGGCTGCCCTCAGTGATGATATCACTCCTATGATAGAGAGGGCGAAAGTGGGGTCTTATTCAGTTTCCGATATTTTAAGGGGAGGGGCTTTTTATTATCAGATGGATTCTCAGATCAGTGATGTTAATGATTTATGGGGTCAGTACAAAGGACTTGCTCCACAGGGGGCAGGGATTCTTTCAGGATGGACTATTCCAGTTTTACTAGCAGCTGGAGTTTTCTTCTATGTATCTAGAAAGAAAAGGAGATGATTTCTTATGGCAAGGAGAGTAAGAGAAAGCAGAGCACGATTTATTCATGAGCCACTCCAATCAAAAAGGAAGTTTGATCCTAGATCCTTTAGAACAAAAGTATCAAGAGCTCATCGAATAACTTTTGGGTGTCCTAAAGGAAAATATTCCCCTTCTACTGAACTATGTAAAGTTCCAGTGCAAATCCAGAAAATTCTTCATCCTATGGAGGAAGCTATGCTAGCAAATCCTTGTCCTCTTTCAAATCCTAAAAAGAGTAGAATGAGTAGAGTTAAAAGATATCTTAAGACATACGGAGTGGCTTCAGCTTCTCCTTACGCCCGACAATTTGCTCTTGAGGAAGCTAGGGTTGATAGAGCTATAAGTAAACTTTTGAAAAAGAAAAGAAAGAATCCTCGTAGGGATATCACAATTGAGAAGGAAGCCACAATGCTTTTCTCTAAAGGTGTTGGGATTGGATCTGTAGTTGAAACCCTTAAAAGAAAATACAATCTTTCGACTGATATGGCAAGGTACTTTGCTAGAAGGGCAGGAGCTGTTACTCGAGGAGCTAGAAAGTATGTTGCTCCTGGGGTAAGGAAGGCTGTTTATCCTGTGATGTTCAATCCTAAGGGAAAACTAAAATGGTATGTTGGAATTTATAAAACTGGGGGAATTAAGTTTTTTAAATCCAAAAGAAAGCCTGAGAAAAATCTATATCCTGATTTTAGTCATGTAATTGGACCCTTTAGTACTAGAATAAGAGCTGCAGATTATGCTCTTAAAGGACTTTATTAGTATGGAGATTCTTCCTTTCAAGAAATGGAAAGTAACATTTGCTGATGGCGCTTATGTAGTTGTTGATGCTAGATCCAATTGGGAAGCTATAAAGATAGCAAAGCCTATGTCCCGATTGACTACGGTTGATGCTAGAAAACTTACAGGTTGGGAGGTTGAGATTCTTGAGAGAAGAATGAGAAAGAATATCGCTAAAATGGATCGGTTGGGGCTTTGGAAGCAGTGGATTAAAATGCCACTTTATAGAAGAAGGCAGTTTGAAAATAACTTTGAGAATTACGTAAAGGCTGTTGCTACTTTAAAGCCTATGAAAGAGAATATTGCTATTACTTCTGAAATGGTTAAAGAAGCAAAAGGAGAAAGCTCTAAGCTTTTAGAAAGGCTTTCCAAAATAGATCGGAATTCAAAAGAGGCTAGGAAGATTAGGAGGCAGCTTAGAAGATTGGGAGTTAGTCTTTCAAAAGCTGTTTCAAGAGAACATTTAAGGAAGAAAGTTTCTGAAGGTGAGAGAAGAAGATATATTAAAAAGTCTGTTGAAACTCCACTTATGACTCCAAAAGAGAGAAAGAGAGCTAAAATTTGGTATACTACAAGGGAGGGACTTGATCAGGTTTTAGATACTGCTCAGGTTCTTACTCAAAAAGTTGGATATAAATCTAAGCCTGAATTGGTTAAGAGATTAATGGAAATATATCCCAGGCTTACTGAGGAGAGGGCTAGTGTGATTGCTGATCAAGTTCTTTTTAAGAAGAATCCCCCTGTAGGGGCTACTGAAATCTACGGAAAAATTATTGCGATAGAAGCACAAAAAGGCCCTAACTCAACTTTTCCAAAAGAGAATTTTAGGCATGAATTTAAACCAGGTTCTAAAATTTTTGGATTGCCAGATGGTTCAGTTTTAATTAAAGGGAATAAAAAACTTTGGAAGAAGTTTAAGTATTAGGTTTTAGAAGAAGGAGGGGTTTGTAATGAAGAAAAAAGGGAAAGTTAGTATAAAGGTTAGAAAAGTAAAAGATTTAATTTTATTTCTAAAACAGTTTAGTCCTAATCTACCTTGTGAAGGAGTATTTGCAGATGAAATTTATTCTAGATTAACTTCTTCTCTTGGTTATGATGAGGATCTTGGATCAAATGTGATTTATTTTGAAATATCTGGAGAGGCTTTAGCAACTTTGTAATGAAAGAAAAAAGAATTTTAATATTAGGTTTTCAGAGGGGAGGTGGAAGTTATGGCGATGGAATCATTTTTGATAAATCCGTTGAGATTGGGAAAAGGCAGAAGGCGAATTCAACGTAAACGAAGAGGTGGTCTTCCAAGTAGACTCTTATCTCGCATGATGAAGACTTACGGCCCTAGAAAGGGGATGAGTGAGGCTTGGAGATCTTTTAGACGTGGAGTTCGAAAGAATGAACCAGAATATAATCCTTGGTTTGGTGCTCCAGCTGGGCACCGTAAGGCTGCTCGTAAAGGCTGGAAAATCCGACACCGACTAGGGAGAAATCCATTTGGAGAGGAGGTGATGATTGTGGGAGCAAATCCAAGACGAAGACGAAGAAGGGTAAGAAGGATAAGGCTTGACAACAATCCCAGAAAGAAAAGGGTGCGTAGAGTGAGAGCTCGTGCTAGAAGGGTTGGATTGATCGGGAGACTCAGAAGGAGATTTAAGCTTAATGAGAATCCCCGAAGGGTTCGAAGACACCGGGTTAGTCGAAGAAGGGCCCTCATGCTGAGGGATAATCCTAGACGGTATAGAGTTCGGCGTTATCGAAGCAATCCTCGTAGAGGCAGGGCTCGGGCTGCTGCTCTCCCCGCTCTTTCAATTGCAAGACCAATGTCCATTCTGATGCCTGTGGCAGTTGGTACTGCGGCCTATCTGGCAACTGAGAAAGTTCCAGCTATGGTCGGAATGACTACTACTCTGCCTAGGCTTGGAGTGAAGGCAGCGGTTGGGGTTGGTGGTGGTATGCTGATTGGAAAGTTCTTGGGTAAGCAGAATGGTGCTGTTTGGTTGATTGGTTCTGGTATCAATCTTCTGAATGACATCCTCAACACCTATGTCTTCAAGACTGGTGGAGTTGCTGGTTTTGGGGCATTCCCTTATTCCCGGTTTGCAGAAGCTGGTGAAGAGGGAGTAGGAGCTTATCCTGGGGATTTTTCTCAAGAGTTCCCCACAGGAGCATCTTATCCAATGTAAGAGCTAAGCTCTTTTGTAGCAGAGGTCCTTGTACCCACCTATTTTTTCCGTAGTCCTTGAACTCCTACCATAATGGAATCTATGTATTCTAAGATTGTAAAGAGATCTTTGAATTCAAAAAGAGATGCATCCTTGATGATCTAAGCAAAATATGAAAGGAGGTGAAACATTATGTCACCCCAATTTGGACAAGTAATTCCAACTGATCCATTGAAGGCTCAGCCTTACCGTACACAAAGGGCAGAGCTTCCCGAGGACCTTAAAATTTGCCAGGGGCCCTCGTTAAAAAACTCCGTGAACTCGGGGAAAGCTGTAATGCTAATCCCGAACCAAGTCCTTCTGAGAAGGAAAGGTGTAGAGGCCGTGTACGGGGCAGATTTTAGATCTGAAGAGATGGCCCACTCTTTAGCAAATAAAAAGTTAAAGAAAATGGTTGGCAACCGTGAACCTAAAATACAGCGGTTGAAAAATCTTGTGAATTCGGTGGATCCTAAAATTCTCAAAAATGAGAATCATGGAAATACCGAGCCAAGCTCTACTCAAAGTAGAGAAGGTGTAGAGATTATTAAGGGAGAATTAAAGTTAGAGAACTCTCCAGTAAAGATGGCTAGAAAGATTATTTTGGGGACTTCTTTAGGAGATGGGAATATTGAGTCTAGAAGACACTTTAAAAAGAAAGCAAGGCTCAGGTTTTCTCATTGTGAAGCTCAAGGGAGCTATTTTCTTTGGAAGTTAGATAAATTAGGGCCTTTACTTGGAGAATTTAGAGTGGCTAAAAGAGTTAAGAAAGGATTTTCTAATGGAATTAAGTGGTTTGCCTGTTCTAAAATTTCCAAATATCTATTTCATATTTGGAGAGATATCTACTCTTTAGAAACAGGAAGACCAAAAAAGAAGATCCGGATGAATGTCCTTAATCGGCTGACTCCTATTTCAGTTGCAACTTGGTATATGGATGATGGTTGTTTAGTTAGAGTTAAAAGAAATGGGAGTTTTGGGGTGGGGGCAATTAGAATAGCTACTAGTGGTTTTGAAGAATCTGGGATAAATCTTATATGTAAATTTTTCAAAGATAAGTTTGGGATAGAGTTTAATAAGTTAAAGAGTAACTCTATCTCAGCTAAAGGGGAATCTGCTAGAAGGTTTCTATCTATAGTTTATCCGTATGTTAAGGAGGTTCCCTGTTTACAATATAAGATCAATCCAGAATTTAGATCTCCCTTATTTAGGACAAGAGACTCTAAAGAAGCTTTGAGTCATGATATAATCCGTGCTTCAAGGAAACTTGAAGAGATGATTAGAAATAATCATCCGCCTAATTGATATTAGGTCATTAAAGTAACAGAAGGTGTATGATCGGTGCCATTTTGTAACGGGTACGACCCAGCTGGCGTTCTTCGCACAGCAGAGGGGCTCGATAGCAACGTTGGTCACTTCTGAGGCTAGTGCTGCGAAGGTGAAAAGCTATCGTGACACGAATATCGACAACGCCAATGTGGTTCCTACGAAGTTATTCAAATTTGTAGGAATGAGCATTGCCTGGTGCTCTGGGTCTGAGAATCACGTTAACAACTCTTTTGATAGGGGTAAAATCCGGAATGGTGGGTTCTTTACTTTCAGGATTGTAGATAAGGATATTCTCCATCTTCCTATGATCGCAATTCCTGAACTTAACCCTCTCATTTACGGTACAGGTGTTAATAGCGCAGCCGTTGGGCTTTATCAGGGAATTTACAGATTCCCGGTGCCTATTACACTGAATCCGTATGAGAACTTCTCGGTGACTCTTGATTTTGATACAGCGATCACTGTGAGTTCTGATCAGGATATCTATGTGATATTGCACGCTTTCATGCGTAAACTAATCTGCGCCATTATGAAGCAATTCATAATGAAAACTCTGAATATCGGTGGAAGCCTGAGAAGGTTATACCGAGGGATAGCTAGAAAGTTTCTAGAAGCCCGTAACGATCACCAAGGAGCATCCTTTAGGGATGGTGGTATGATCTGGACATGCAAGGAAAATGAACTTGCAGAGATACTCAGAAATGGGTATCCGCTTAACTAATGTTAAGTCATAAAAGTAACAGACTGAGGCCAACCTAAACCTTTAACCCTCTCCTCCTTGGGATCTTTATCTTGAGGAGGAGAGGAACTATTCTATGAAAGGGTGTTATGATGAAGAAAGAGTTCTCCAAGAGAGACATTGATATGGCTTATTTGGCTGGAATTCTGGATGGTGAAGGATGTATAAGAGTTAGAAATGTAGTTAAAAATAAACTTTGCTTAGTTGTAACTGTACAGCAAACTGATGAAGAACCTTTAATTCTTTTTAAGGCTTATTTTGGGGGAAGTTTACGTAGGAAAAGTAAATTGACAACAGGAGGACTACAAGTTTTTAGGTATTACGCTTCTAGAAGAAATGCTGTTAGGTTATTGGAGCAGCTTAGTCCTTATTTAATTATCAAAAAATCAAGGGCTGACTTAGGGATTAAAATGAGCTCTATAAAGTTATCTCATGGAGGAAAGGATTCTAGAATTGGGGAGAAATGGAAGTTAGCTAAGCAGTTAGTTTCTTTGAATTCATCTAAGGGAGGAATTTCTAAAATTATTACTACACCAATTCCCCCTTCTTGATTAATCTGTCAGTCCTCCATGTCCCTCCTTCCCGGTTACGGCCCCTCCGGCTTTCTGATAAACAAAAGGGGCCATGCTATTTTACTTTATTTTTTAAAGATTGGAGTAGAGGGAAAGAAAAATAAGAGAAAAAGGAGGAAAAGAAAATGTGGAAAGAACTTTTTGTTTTTGGGATGAACGTGACTTTGCCAGGAGCAGCAGGGACTGTTTTTACTCCTACTCAAATCAGAATTGATTCAGATGCTGACTTTGAATGGCAGAAAAATGCTTATGTTTCTACTAGTCCTCTCATTAAGCTCAGATTTCGAGATGATTCAATGGGAAGGTATCTAACTAAGAATCCTGTTGATATCCAGGGCATTGCCGGGAATCTTATTGGGACTCCTTTTATTTGGGGAAGACCCTATGTTATCCTGGCGGGGACAACCTTTACGGTTGAAGCTTCTGACTATTCTACTGCACCTAATACGCTAAGATTTGCTATGCACGGTGCGAAGATGAGGCCAGGAAACTCCCCTTGGGATAGAAGATTCCGAGCTTTAATCCCCTTTGTATATTCAACGGGGGCTGTTACAATCCCAGCTAGTGCTTCTCTTCCAGTGAATATTGAAGTTGATATGGATGCCCACTTTCTTGTCCAGAAGATTTCAGGGATTAGAACTGGGGCTTGTCTTGTTGAGT